>ENA-ORXD01000069-ORXD01000069.1-sediment-metagenome-genome-assembly--contig:-NODE-69-length-178339-cov-9.540194_pt1 | contig 178339 bp, 172 predicted proteins | sample MGYA00237862_ERZ511471 | MGnify/ENA metagenome assembly ERZ511471
GGCCCAGGGTGTTGACCACGCGGCCTAAGAGGGCATCCCCCACCGGGACCTCCAGGATGCGGCCGGTCCGTTTGACCTGGTCGCCTTCCTTGATGGCGGAGAATGCCCCCAGGATAATGCAGCCGGTAAACCGTTCCTCAAGATTGAGCACCATACCCTTGATGCCGCCGGGAAATTCCAGCATCTCGCCGGACATGGCCTGGCTCAGCCCTTCGATGCGGGCCACCCCGTCGGCCACCTTGACCACGGTGCCCACCTGGGCCGTTTCGATCTGCGGATTAAATTGATGCAGCTTGACCCGCAGCGGTTTGGTGATGTCTTTTGTTTTCAATTCCATTCGCGGAAACCCTCCATTCGGTGATCAGGCCTGCAGGAGCTGTTCCTGCATCTGGAGCATTTTGTTGGCAACGCTGCCGTCAAAGACGGTGTCGCCGATCTTGAGGACCAGGCCGCCGATCAGATCTTTGTTCTCGATGACTTTGAGCTCGACGATCTTATCCATGCTTTCGGAAAGATTCTTTTCCAGGGCTTTCTTCTGCTTCTCGCTCAGCTCGACGGCCGTGTACACTTCCACTTCCATCGGCTCCGGCCCCAGATAGATGAAGGACTTGGATTCCTTCTGGGCTTTGTACTCCGAAATGAAGCCCTGGATCAGCGCATCATGGTCCTTGGGGTTCAGTTCCCGGTTCAGCAGCTTGCCGGCTGCCATCATGGACAGGGTCGCCACTTCGTTGCGCAGCTCGGCCTTCATCCGCTCTTTTTCGTTTTCGATCTCCAACCGCGCCTTTTTCAGCAGGCTGCAGGCGCTCTCCTTGGCTTCCTCGATGATCGCGTCCTTGCTTTTCTCACCGGACCGCACCGCTTGGTTGATGATCTCCTGCGCTTTCTTTCCGGCGGCGGCGATTTCCGCTTCGCTCTTCATAAAGCTATTTTCAGCTTCCCTTTGCAGCACCATAGCTTGGTTCTGCATGTCCTTGACCTGTTCGCGGCGCTGCTCAAGGATGCCGGCCACCGGCTTGTATAGCAGCTTGGTCAGCAGAAAGGCCATGACCAGAAAATTGACGGCCGCAAACAGCATATCTGAAAGGTTCAGTTCCATGATCGCATACTCCTATCTCAAAAAAGTGCTTCTTAGTGGGACTCAGCTGATTTTTCCGAACAGTAAGAAGGCGATCAGCAAACCGAAGATACAGAGCGCTTCCATGAAGGCCAGGGCCAGGATCAGCAGGGTGCGGATGTCTCCCGTGGCTTCCGGCTGCCGGGCGATGGCTTCAAAAGCCCGTCCGGCGGCAAGGCCCTGCCCGATTCCGGGCCCGAAGGTGGCTAATCCGATGGCTAAGGCGGCTCCTAAAGCAAAAAAAGCATCATTTGTCATTGTTATTGTCTCCTTCAATCGTTTTATATTTCTATATGATCCCTCAGATCAATGTTCTCCCGCAGTGGCCGACGCCAGATAGGTCGCCGTCAGCAGGGTGAACACCAGGGCTTGGATAAAGCCAAAAAATACGCCCAGGAACATGAAGGGCAGCGGCACAAACAGGGGCGCCATGGCGAAAATGCTGGCCACCAGCGTCTCTTCCCCGAAGATGTTGCCGTAAAGCCGCAGGGCCAGGGATAAGGGCTTCACCAGCTCTTCCATCAGGTTCATGGGCAGCATGGCCCAATGGGGGCTGACGAAATGCTTGAAGTAGGCAAGTCCCTTGCTCTTGACGCCCTGAATGTGGGTCGTGAAGAACACGACCAGGGCCAGGGCCGCGGTAAAGCTCAGGGCGCTGGTGGGCGCCTGGAGGCCCGGTGTATGGCCGAAGCCCGGCAAAAGGCCGGAATAGTTCGAGATCAGGATGATGAAGAACAGGCTGCCCAGCAGTGGAAAAAATTTCTTTGCCTTCTCTTCACCGCCCATGATCGATCCCAGAAAGGTGATCAGGGTGTCCACCGCCAGCTCCAGCGCGATTTGGCTTTTGCGCACAGGGACGATCTGCAGATCACGCGTTGCCAAGAAGCATACCAAGACCAGCAACGCCATGATGCCCCAGGTGGTGGTGGTGATGCTGCTCACTTCCAGTCCTCCGATCGAAAACAGGGGGCCTCCATGGGCCGAAGCCAGCACCATCATGGTTTGACTCATTTTTTACTATCTCCTTTCTTGCGGTATTTTTCGAGGGAGCCCGGCGCCCCTGTTCCGGCGCCGCCGGGAGGAGCGTCCTTCTTTGAATTGAGGTCCAGGTCCTTGAGAAGCACCCGGATGGAGGCGACCACGGCCATGACGACCAGGGCAAGCATCAGCGTGTGCCCGGTCCCGAACCGCTCGTCCAACCAATTCCCCGCCTTATAGGACAGGAAGACGGCCACTGCCATGGAGGCTCCAAAGCTGAAGGCCACATTAAAAATCTGATAATCATCATGCCTTTGTTTATCGTTTTGACGCATCATTCCCTAAAGCTTTCTTGATCAATCAACCTGCACGATCTTTCCTGACAAATTCATTGTTAAAATATTTAATCAGTATCAGTATCGAAGCCAGCACCACGAAAAGCGTCAAAAGGTTCTCGCACCAAGGTTTTATCCCTAAGAAAGCATTCAGCCAGCGGACAGCGATACGAACAACAAACAATAAAGAGGCGAGTGTTATGAAATACTTAAAAAGGCACTTTAACAGCCGGTGTCCTGGAGGTTTTTTATCAAGCCTTGGAATCATCATGTTCCCTCCTTGAAATCAGGCTTCACCACCCATACTGTCAAAATTGTTTTATTATGTTTTGGATTTTCCTTTTCCAGGATATGGCTGCATCCTATTTGCCAAAACCCTTGGTGCTGCTGTCAGGAACCATACCGCATAAATATCCGGCTGGTCCTTTAGACTTTGCGCTAATTCATGAAAGCCGATCCATTTTGTTTCCATAATTTCTTGATGGTCAGGGCTTATATCGCCATGGTAGCTGCCGATAAAAATATGATCATATTCATATTCAAAAAGCAAATCGTTAAATTTATGATGGTAAACAAAGGCATCGATCTCTTCACAATGACATTGAATTCCAAGCTCTTCATGGAGCCGCCTCCGGACGGCATCTTCAAGCGCTTCACCGGCTCTTGGATGGGAACAGCATGCGTTTGCCCACAATCCGCCGGAGTGGTATTTCCCCTCAGCGCGTCGCTGTAACAGCATCTTTCCATCATTCACGATGAAAATTGAAAATGCTCTGTGAAGCAAACCTTTTTGATGGCATTCCTCTTTGGTTGCCCTTCCGACCTCTCGGTCAAAGACATCGACACAAATCAGTTCATCCACAATTCAACACCCCAAACATCTCGTTTGCACTCAGACACATTGAGAATGATCTCCCTTAGCCTTCCCAGGGTTTGAAGTTTTTGTAATCAAGATCAAACTGCATCAATATCTTGCCAATGATATGATCCACTTGATCTTCAGAAGTGGGATAGTTGCTGTAAAACGTCAGCATGGGCGGGATGATCGTACACCCTGCCTCGACCGCGGATAGCAGGTTGCGGACATGGCTGCGATTGAGCGGCATCTCTCTGGGCACCAGCACGACTCTCCGGTTTTCTTTCAGGCATACGTCCGCTGCCCGCACAAGCAAATCCTCATCATATCCGTTGGCGATTGCCGATAAGCTTTTCATGCTGCAGGGAATAACCACCATGCCATCCGTTTTGAACGAACCGCTTGATATACATGCCGCAAGATTATGATAGTCATGGACATAATCAGCCTTGGCCTTGACCTGGTCCAGGCTAATATCTGTCTCCCGGGCAAACGTGACTTCAGCCCCTGCCGTCACAATGAGATGTGTTTCAACATCCGGCATTTCTTTCAGAGCCTGCAGAAATCGGTATCCCATCTGGGCTCCTGTTGCGCCGCTGATTCCAACGATTATTCTCATGAAATTTTTCCCTTTCTTAAAAAAGCCTGGAGATTCGTCCATTCGGGTTCTAAACTCAAGCAGCTGCATGCACGTTAATCATATTAAGATTTTTGAATTGATTCAATGTATCGACTGTACATAATTGGACGGCAAAGCCTACAAGCGTTTGTGCAGCATGCACAAACGCTTTATGCTTCAATGAAATAAGCCGCCCCCCATGATGCTTGTGCTGCAGAAAAACATCGCAGAACGAGTTATGATCCTTTGGGGTATTGTTGGACAATGACAATCATTCAGTGATATAGTATGCATAAGTAATTCCCATGAGGAAAAGGGAGAAAATCATGAATGTAAATCCAGAAATGGACTGTGTTCTGCAGCATATTGTGGATAAGATTGCCTATATTGCGGAGGATGCAGAAATTGAAAAATTCGGCAAAATCGACATGTCCATGAAGGTCGATGCAATTTCTCTGTATTCATGTGACGAAATGCATCCGGCAACGGAGAATGTCTATTTCTGCAGGCCGGAGCATCTCTGCGGATTGAGCAGTCTTTATAAGGATGTGATACTGTTCTGTGTGAATAACGGAATGCCGATGGATCCGGTTCCTGAAGGTTACAGGATCCTTGTTGTCACCAGCAGACAGAGTCTGGAATTCATTTTCAATGCAATGCAGAAATTCATTTCCAATCTCAGAATTAAAAATCTACTGATTGATCAAGCCATTCTGGCAGAGAAGAATATTCAGGATGTTTTGTCCATCGGAGAACAGATCCTCAGCAATCCTTTTCTTCTTCTTGATGCAAACTTCAATCTGCTTGGCTGGAGCAAGATGCATGAATGTACCGATCTGCTGTATACGGAAACCATTGAATCCGGAGTGCTTCCAGACAAATATGTCATCCGTCTGATTTCACAAAACATCCTGAAAAAGTTATATGTTTTTGGAACGATTGTGCTTTCTCCGAATTACCACTTGAGTGATTCCACCATTGTGATGGTCATCCTGAAGAATGAGGATCTTATCATTGGATACGGAATGATGATCTGTTCCAGACGTAAAGCCAGACGGCCGATGATTCAGGGGTTTGAAAAATTCGTCAACAAATTCAGAACCCGGCTTTCTGAAACGAAGGCAATCTCCTATTCACTGAAAAATAGTGAAATCTATTTCTACATCATGCTGCTGAAGGGCACCATTACAGACAGGAATGAAATCCAAAAGTATGCGAAAGAACTTCAGATCTGCAGAAATGGTGAATATGTGCTGCATGCCATCCGGTGCAGAGAGAGCAACAGCGTTCCCATAAACTATGCATTTAACATATTTGAGAACAATGTTGTGGATGATGAAATCACGTTTGTATATGGAAAAAACATACTGATCATTGAAGGCGTTAAAGAACAAAAAAATGGACTGGCGGAGAAATCCGCATATCAAAAATTTCTTGCGGATTATCAGGCGGAAGCAGGAATCAGTTCATCCTTTTATCATATCCATGAAATCCGCAATGCCTATCTGCAGGCTGATTCATCCTGCAGAATCGGAGAGAAGCTGAGCGGGACAGAAGAAAGCATGTATTTTGATTACAGCAGCAGAATATACCGATATGCAGAATATGTTCAGTATATGATGATCGAAAGGGAATATCTGGAGACAAAGCGTTTTCCCATGACCTGTATGAGACTGCTCAGAATGATCTCTCTGGATGCGGAAAAGAATACGGACTATGCCAGAACGCTGCTGATCTATCTGCAGAACCGATGTCAGGTCAATGCAACAGCGAAAGAGATGTTCTTTCACAGAAACAGTGTCCTCAACCGGATCAGGCAGATTTCAGACATGCTGAAGATGGATCCGTCGGTCTGTGAAACAAGCACTGAACTGCTGCTTGATTTCAAGGTGATTGACTATGCAAAAGCGGTTGGGAAGATGGAGCAGCTGATGGCGCTGATCGGATAAATTTTTATTGAAATATTCCACGTAAAAGAGCACGCAACAAAAAAGCCGTCAAGGCGGGAGATCAACACTCCGCGCCCTTGACGGCTTTCTCTGTCCTTGCTTAAGCTACAACACGAGCTTCGAAGCTTTGCATCAGTTTTTCGTTGCTATCCCTGGTCGTCCAAACAAAGGTACCCGCGCAAATTCCTATGATGATAAAACTCACGCCAACTGAGCCCAGGGTTGCGGCGGAGCTTCCGCCCAAAATTTTATCCATAGCAGCGATATAGTAAGTTGCCATAAACTGGCCTAAGAAATTGCCGACGGTGAGTATTGTGATGGCCATGGACTTCCTGGATACCGGTGCGGCCAGGGCAACACGGGAGGTCAAATATGGGTTAAGGGTGCCAACCGAGCCGTTGAGCACGATAAATCCACCAATCAGGAGCTGCGGAATCGAATGCGCCGTACATAAAATCAAATAACCAAAGGCCGACCACATGCAAGCAACAGGAAAGAGCCACCGACGCAGTCTTTTATGCCAGAAGCCAAATAGAAAACCACCGAAGAAAGTCCCCAAAGCGGAGGCAGCGGCAACCCAGCCGCTGACGGTGCTTGCACCCAGTCCAAGTTCTCTAACGTATAAAGATGTTTTAACCTGGATCACGGTATCGATACAGAAGACGATGGGGCCAGCGATCCACATCGCCACGACGAATTTGTTTAACGGTTCATGCTTGCCTTCCTGTATAAGTGTGGCCCTTTTGGGTTCCACAGGGACGGTCGGGACGAATGCCAGGGCGAGCGATACGGCGATAAGGGTTAAGATAGGAAATACCAAGAGCCCTAATCGCCAATTGATGGAAGCAACATAGCCCATGCTGATGGCAAGCGTGAAGGAGACAAAACCGCCGAACATGCTAAGGTAACCCATCGTGTGCGCTACTTTATCGCGGGATAAGACATGGGCAATCATAGAGCGTGATTGCGGGTTGACCAGACCAAGGCCCACACCCATCATACCGCGGACCACCAGGAAGATCCTGTAGTCTGCGATGAAAAATAGGGTTAGGCCGCATAGACCATAGATGATCCATCCAATAACACATATCCACTTCTTACTGATACGCGTCAAGAGCCAGCCGCTCAAAAAGATGCTGGGGACGCATACCAGGGTAGGCAAGGTCTGTATCATCGAGAGTTGGGTCGCTGTCATCCCCTGAGCCTTGAAAGACTGATTAATATCCGACATGATGACAACGAAAGATGACGTATTGGTATTGAAGATAATGGCCAGGAAAATCAGTGCGAATATCGTCCAATTGCTCGATTTATTAGACTGTTCTATTTTATCTGTCATAATAGAAGATTACCCCTTTCTTAACATCCTGGACTATAAAGCCCAAACTATCAGGGAACCTTGCCGCGAGTAGCATGAAACAACATTCTCACGCTGCAGAAGTGCAGAATGCCGCCAACGGATCCACTTCTTCATCCAGCTTTTGGAGAAAAGAACCTAAATCCTTATAGCCTATATTCAACCTCCTCGCCTAATTCTCATGCTGCACTTTCATTTTGCGTTTTGGCCAAAATACGTCATTTGATACGTGCGTTAAGGACAGTATAGGATGCGTAAAAATCCCCGTCAATATGCGCAATGCCTGTGTTCTCTGCAAATACGGCATCCCCATTGTGCACCCTGCACATTGCACTGCGTCAAGCTGATCAGCACATCGACGTCCTGGATACCGCGATTCACGCCGGACGATGTGTGTTTATCCTTCTGAACTGAGACTGGCCTTTGCACCAGCATTTTCTCCCTCTTTGATATTCCTTCCGGCAAGTGAGAAAAATACGCCCATGAAGCATAATATGGCGTATAGAATGAAGGTCATGTGTATGCTCTTCATTAAGAGGCTGGGATCCACTTTCGATAATTGAGCATCAGCTATAAAAATGGACATGAGTAAAGTAACGAGCGCCATACTTAAAGCCTGCCCCGCCATCCTCATGGTTGACAGGGTAGAGGAAGCAGTTCCGTAATACCGGGGTTGAACTAAATCCATAATCGCATTGGTATTGGGTGAGGAAAATAAAGCAAAGCCTAATCCAATGAGTGCTAGATTAGCGACAATCAAAAAGAGCGGCGTTTTGAGACCCAAAAACACAAAAAGGAAGATTCCAACCGCACTCAAAGCCATGCCCAAGGATGCCACCTTACGTGAATCGACACGATCAGACAGGTTCCCCGCCAAAGGAGAGAACAATGCCATCACGACAGGCTGCGACAGGAGTACCATCCCAGCGAACTGGGAGCTGTATCCTATAACCACTTGCAAGTACAGGGACATCAAGAAGCCGATTGCAAAGGTTGCGCTGTAATTGATCAGGGTGGCAAGATTTGAAAAAGCAAAGGCAATATTGTTGACAAATAGTCTCATTTCGATCAGAGGATGAACCTGCCGTAATTCATAGCGTACAAATAAAGTAATTAGACCCAGCCCAATGAAGGCTACATATCTCGAGGATATTGAGGCAGAAACAGACGATATGCCATAAAGAAATGTTGTCAGTCCGAATACATACAACAGGCTGCCTGTCATATCGAATTTTTCTCCTTCGGCTTCCCTCCACTCTCCTTTTAATCGGGTTGAAGCGTAAGTCCATATGCAAAAGCTCATGATGGCAATAAAATAAAATATACTTCTCCAACCCAAATGATGACACATCCATCCACCCAAAACGGGTCCTGAGGATAAACCAATATAGGTGCTCGACACAGACAATCCAAAGGCCTTGCCCCTTTTGTTCGAAGGATAAACCGATGTCAGAATTGCCATCGACGTACAAAAAATCATGGCTGCGGCGATTCCCTGCAATGTCCGACAGACGATGATCCATTCAACGGACTTGGCCAGACCGCAAAGGAAAGAGACCAGGGAGAAAAGAACAAGCCCACTAAGAAATACCTTCTTACGCCCTATAATGTCAGCAAGTCTGCCGAAAGGAAGCAAGAAAGCTGCGGCGGCTAATAGAAAGCTGGCAACCACCCAGCTGAGAAGAAGTGCGCTGGTTTGGAATTCTTGACCTAATGAAGGAAGAGCTAAATTAAGCGCACTCCCAATGAAGGGAACTAAAAACGATGTCCCCATGACTGCGATTAAGGCTGCCCTTTCAAGCATTGTATCGACCTGACTCATATCTCTTCCTCCTGCATGATTGATTTACGCAATTTCTATTTGACGGCAACCCCCGCCGCCAAGCAAGGAAGGGTGCTGAGGGCGAAAACAGTCTTCGCGCGACAGCACCCTTCGATCAGGACTAAGTGTAATCTCCCGGTCTATGCAGCTGCCTTAGCTGCCTGTAATCTCTGCATGAATTCTTCGTTTTCCTTTTTGGTTTTTGCAACAAAGATAAAACCTGCAATTGACAGGATGGCAAAACTCACAGAAACGGAACCCAGGGTCATGGCAGCGTTTTTGCCGGCCACTCTATCAACAAACATGATATAGTAAGTTGCCGCGAACTGGCCGAAGAAATTGAGAATGGTGAGGACTGTGATCGCCATAGATCTCTTGCTTGGCGGTGCGGCAAGGGAGACGCGGGAGGTCAAATAAGGCATAAGGCTGCCGAGGGAGCCATTGGCCGCGATGCCGGCACCAATCAGGAGCTGCGGAATAGAGTGCGCCGTACAGAAGGTCATATAACCAACAGCTGCCCACGCGCAGGCAATGGGAAAGGTCCACCGATGAAATTTCTTATGCCAGAAGCCGAAAAGCCAGCCACCCAAGAAGGTCCCTATGCTGGCAGCGGCGGAAACCCATCCGGTAAGCGTGGTAGCACCCAATCCAAGTTCTCTGACGAAGGGAGCGGTTCTAACCTGAATAACGGTAGCGACACAGAAGATGCAGAAGCCAGCCATCCACATCGCAATGACAAATTTACCGTACGGTTCATTCTTGCCTTCCTGAATAAGTTGCGCCTTTTTGGGTTCTGGAGGGAGGGTCGGAATGAATGCCATGGCGAGAGAGATTGCGATCAGGGTGAAGACAGGGAAAAGCAAGAGCCCATTCCGCCAATTTGCGGCAGCAATATAGCCCATGCCGACGGAAATAGAGAAGGAGATAAAGCCGCCGAACATGCTTAGGTAACCCATCGTGGAAGCGACTTTATCACCGGACAAGACCTGGGCGATCATTGAGCGTGATTGCGGATTGACCAGACCGAGGCCCACGCCCATCAAAGCGCGGACAGCCAGGAAGACCCTGTAGTCTTGGACGAAATATAGGGTCAGGCCGCACAGACCATAAACGAGCCACCCACTCACGACGATCCACTTCTTACTGACACGCGTCAGGAGCCAGCCGCTGAAAAGGATGCTGGGGATCATAACCAAGGTAGGCAAAGTCTGTATCATGGAGAGCTGGGTGGTTGTCATCCCCTGAGCCTTGAAAGCCTCCGCAATATCCGACATGATGACAACGAAAGACGATGTATTGGTATTGAAGATAATCGCTACGAAAATCAGAGCAAACAGCTGCAAAGTACCTGATTTAGAAGCCTCTTTAATTTTTTCTGCCATAATAGAAGTACCCCTTTCTTTCTAGACTGATCGTCGTTCTTTAGATCGTGGAACCGTATCTTTTCTTAATTCTGCTAAAAGCTAACCTTGGTGATCATCCATTGTCATTGATTTGATTGCTGAGCTGCGCCTTTTGTTAGATTGAAAATGAAGGGTCCCTCGACAATTCAAGTAAACGCTGGTAAAATTTCCTGCCGGGCAAGCCTTTCTCCTCTGCAATGCGTATCCTTTCCTCAACGCCTGGCTGCATGATCTCGATGCAGCGGTCCAAATCGGCTTCGTCATAGATGCTAATTTGACCATGCTTCTTAATGTAATTTAATGCATCCTCGAGATTTGCATCAAAATCACTTCCGTTATGATTCGCAAACCAGCAATCTCCACCCGCAGGGCCTATTTCGTCGATCACCTTCTGGACATCTGCAGGGAGGTTATTCCACGCTTCCCAGGTCATTGCAAGACGCATTGCATGCGTTGATATATTCCGATCCACGGCCAATGCGCAGTACGGTGCGACTTCCTCTACCAAATTGAACGTCAGGGCTGGAAGCAGACCCAGTAATGCACATTGCATCTTGCCACTTTTCATGTCTTCTTTAAGCTCGAGATAATTGACGTGAACCGGCTCTGAGCCGATTGCGGTAAGACATGAATCAAAGGGTATAATCGACCTGCAGCGCGAGCCTTTCAGGTCCTCCAGACTTTTAATCGGCCCCCATTTCTCCGTTGAAAATATTCCCATAAGCGATCCAGTACCCAAACCACATACTTTGACGTCACTGGTTTCCTGACGAAATTCCTCAAATTCTTTATACAATTGTGCCAAAATCCGGGAGCCGTCAAGCGATTGACTGGTTACGAAAGGCATTTGGATCAAATCCATAAGCAAGTATTTGCCACCCGTGGCAGCGCTTTGGCGCCAGACATCGACCTTGCAATCGCTGGGCAATTCTCTTCCGACATATTTGGTAAAGTGGACTTGCCCTTGGCATCTGCTTTCAACTTCTTGAATCCATAAGTCGCTGATCTTGACGTGATGGTCATGTACTTCGTGAAATATAAGTTCGATAGGTTTTGGGTTCATTTCTTTTCTCCTTTTCTGGAATATTGCTTTTCTACTTTTTTATATGATCTCTCTCCCCCCCTTTATAATGTTATGCTGTGTTTCTCTCAAATAAATCATATAACAAGGGGGTGCTTTTACAATGGACACACTATACACTCTATTTCCCTTTTGCATAAGGCAGACTGTGCATTGCGCACATTCAGTCTTATGAGTGATTTCTCTGCACCCAAAGAACAGAAACGGCCGGTTCTTGAATCCATTCATAGAAAGAGGAACTTCCCCGATGCCAGATCCATGGATATGTCGGGAAAGTTCCTCGCAAAGCAGCAATCAAATCAAATCCATACGTAGGTATGCACAGCACAAATTAGAATCACTTCTACAGATTTTCAGGTTTTGGTTGCCGGGCACGATAAATGACTTCTCTCAGCGAAGATAAATCTGTCTTGTCCAACTGACGCCATTCCTCACGCTGGTCAATTTTTGTAATCTCATCCACTTCATTATTACGCCAGCTGTAATTGCATACAGAACAGCAATATATTTCCCAGGCATTGCTTTTATCTGGAGCTTTGGCAACCACTTCGGCTGTATCTCTCAAACATCTGACACACTGCATTTTCCTACACCTCCTGTCCTATTATTTCTGCATTTCTCTTTGCAGTTTTCTGAGATCATCTCTCCAGTCCTTCGACACTTTATAGGGACGGATCAGTCGGGTCGGACGGAACTCATCCGGTGCGATCGGCGTCGTGGCATCAATAATCAATTTTCTTCCGATCAAGACTTTGGTATCGGCAGGAAGCAGAGGCAGTCCCGGAACTCCAGGAATTACAATGATATCTTCACTCCCTCTGACTCTGGTGGACATTGCCCACATCACTTCATTCAGATTGAACGGATCCACTTCTTCGTCCACGATGATGATATTGCGGCAGTAATCCGTTCCATGGGGTGTACTGGCAAGCCTCATGGCAATGGTCTTAGCATATCCCGGGCAGCGCATTTTTGCGGAAATAATGGTCGTCATACCATGCTGGTACGTGGCATTGACGGCCTTGATTTCCGGCATGTCATTTTTCAGCTGCCGGTAAAGGGCGGAACAGGTATTCAGCGCAAGGATGTTTTCGCTTTCCTTTTCTGAAATACCGCCCAGGCACATGGAGTCATAGATCGGATTGACGCGATGGGTCACTCTCTTGACGACCATTCTTGCCGCTTGGTTGACACCCGAATACGAACCCGTGAACTCGCCGAAGGGTCCTTCCACAAATTTCTCATTCGGATAAATCTCGCCTTCAATGACAAATTCAGCATTGGCCGGCACATCCAGATCGTAGAGGGTGGTCTTTGCCAGCTCATACTCCATGTCGCCCATGGCGGCCGCAAACTTGAATTCTGATTCATTGGCCTTCAGCGCAGTACTTGAAAAAAGTTCAAGCAGAGGGTCACAGCCAAGACAGATCGCCACAGGAAGCGGCTTGCCAAGTACTGCCGCCTGTCCAAGGTGTTCACCGCCATCATGCACAGGGCTGATATGAATACCAATGGCCCGCGGTCCCTGAATCTGACACCGATACGTACCGACATTTTCACTATTGATATCATCCGGCGCATACGGACTCTTTGTCACAATGCATGCTTTGGGCAGATAGAAGCCCCCATCCGCAGGATAGATCCGATGAAGGGGAATCAATTCCCACAGATTGAGATCATCGCCCTCCACGATCACTTCCTGGCATGGAGGATTTTCAATCCATTTCAGTTTCGCTTCGGACGCATCGCCGATCTTTTCCCATAAGCCGCTTACATGTGCAATCAGTTTGTTCAGCGAGGTATCTTTTGGCAGTCCAAGCATCAGTGCACAGTTTGCCGGGGAATTATGAACGCCAACCACAATGCGCTGTCCCGTATAGCCCTCCAATTGATCGGTGATCAGTGCCGGCGCAAATTGTCCAAGCCTCGGCAGTGATCTTGAGACATCAGGAAAGTCCGGTGAAATTTTGATCGGCTTATCGTATTTGATCAGCTGACCTTCTTCATCCAGCTTCTGGAGAAAAGAACGTAAATCCTTGTAGCTCATATTCAACCTCCTTGTCTAATTTTCAGGCTGCACTTTCATTTTTGCGTTTTGGCCAAAAATACGTAATTTGATACGTGCGCTAAGGACAGTATAGGATGGGCGAAAATCTCCGTCAATGAGCGTACTGCCTGTGTTCTCAGCAAAAAAAGGCGTCCTCATTGTGCAACCTGCACATTGCCCTGTGTAAAGAAGAATCCATGTCATAAACCTGCATTTAAGTTTTACCTGGCATTTCTTTCGAAGTAAGTTTTGGAATATCATGGATTATTTTCCATAAGATGATACTTCCATTTTGCATCGAAGCACGGGCTCCTGCACGGCAGTTGTGCATTTTGCACAACTGCTTTTAGGTTTAAACGAATAAAATCGCACATCTGGTCCATTGTTTCAGAATAGGTCCAATTTTATAATTTCTCCATGCAAGGCTTTGCAACGCATGCGATTTCATCACAAAAAAGGGTCTCCTTGAAAGCCAAGCGACCGGCAAGGGTCTGCGCAGCCCTTGTCAAAAAGGATTCCCATCGCCGGATCGACTGATTTCTGAAACCAACAACATATCGAAGGAGGACTTATTATGGGCTTTAAAGACTTACGCTCCTTCCTCTCTAAGCTGGAAGAGGAAGGGCAACTCGTTCGCTACAGCGAGCCGATCGCTTTATCTCCTGACTGGAGCGACATCACCCGGGCACTTCCCCGCATGGGACAATATGGTCCTGCCATTCTTGCAGACAACCTGCAAGGCTATAAGGGCAAAAAAGTCGTTGCCGGTGTCCACGCCTCTCTGGCAAACTGTGCCCTTATGTTCGGCCACAGCAAACACACCCCTCTGCAAGATCAGATCAATTCCCTCGGCAAACGTTGGGCGGCTGCCGGCGATGCCTCGGATGCAAAACTCATCTGGGTGGAAAATCCGCCCTGTCAAGAAGTCATTATTGAAGGGGATGACGTCAACCTCTACGAGCTGCTGCCGCTGCACCGCCTGAACCCTTCCGATGGCGGCTTCTATCTTCCGAAGACCTGTGTCGTAACCAAAGACATGTACGCTCCGGACGACATTGACAGTGAGAACGTTGGCACCTATCGCTGTCAGATCCATGGCCCCAATACCATCGGCATCAACATCAGCAATATGCACGACGCCGGTGAACACATTGCTCAAGCCGAAGCGCTCGGTGTACCATTGCCTATCGCCATCTGTCTTGGCAACGACCCCATGCTTGATTTCATGGCCAGCACACCGCTGAAAAGCGATGAATCAGAGTATAAGTACGCAGCCGCTTTGGGAGATTTTACTTATGAGCTGACGAAAGCCACGCTTTCCAACCTTGATGTTCCCGCAAATGCCGAATTTGTCATCGAAGGTGAAATCCTGCCCTTTGAACGTTTTCCGGAGGGTCCCTTCGGTGAATTCCCCGGCACGTATTCCGGGGTTGGCAAAACATGCCGCATCCATGTCAAGCGGGTCACCCATCGCAAAGATCCGATCTATTCGACCATCTATATTGGAGGCCGCTCGGAAACCGAGAGTGATATGCTTCTGGCACTGAACACATGCTCCCTTTTATACAATCAGCTTCGTGTCGACTTCCCTCAGGTCAGAGCGGTCAATGCCATGTATCAGCACGGCATGACCACCATCGTATCCGCAAAACCCCGCAGCCCGGGTCATGCCAAAACAATTGCCTTGCGCGTCGCCTGCACACCGCACGGCACGGACTATTGCCGCAACATCATCATGGTGGATGCGGAAGTCGACCCGTTCAACCTGACGGAGGTCATGTGGGCTCTGTCCACCCGTGTTCGCGGCGAAGAAGACGTCTTCTTCATCCCCTCAACACCCGGATTGCCGCTTATTCCGGCGGATGTCCATCCCCCCCTTGGCAGAAAGCTGGTCATTGACGCCACCACGCCGATTCCTCCCGACGAATTCCGTCCCTCCAAAGTCGTTGAGCCTTATCAAAAGTCCACCGACTGGCGGGATACGATTGCAAAAATCCAGCAGCAGCTGCAGAAGTAAATGATTGACTAGATAAGAAAGGAGTCCTTCCAATGAAATGCTTAAGATGCCTGAGAGAATCCGCTGATGTGGTCGCAAAAGCTCCCGATGGAAGCGGTGCCTGGGAAGTCTATTACTGCACAGAGTGCAATTACAGCTGGCGCAATAATGAAACCGAAGAGATTTCTGTTCCTGAAAAACGCGATGCATGGGGACAGCTGGACAAAGTTGATTTCAATCAGATGCGCGTCAACGTCTACCGTGCCATGAAGAAACCTGTATGATCCAGCTTGCGCAATCCCAAAAATGTTTCACAAAGCAGCAGAACTCAATACAGAGGGGGATTAAATCATGCAAAATAAAAAGCAGCTGATGGGTCTGATTTTCGGCCTGTTGGTTGGTATTGTTGTCTACCTCTTTCCTCTCAACGGCATCAGTTGGGAAGCCCATGCTCAGTTGGCGCTCACCTTAATGACCGTCATCTTTTGGGCTTTCAATGTTGCGCCAAGCGGTTATGTTTCAGGTCTTTACTGCGCAGCGCTGATCCTTCTCAATGTTTCACCGGCTAAAACCGTTTTTTCCGTATGGCTCACGCCCACCCTGTGGCTTTTGATCGCTTCCTTTTTGATTGCGGGCGCCGTCGGGGCTTCCGGACTTGGAGGCCGGATCGCTTATGGCTTTACTTCAAAGTTTGTCCACGACTATCGGAGCCTCGTGATTTCTATCGCCGTTCTGCAAGTCGCCTTAGGCCTGATCATCCCCAACGTTTTTGCCAGAAGTTTTCTCATTTTGTCTATTGTTAAAGAGATTTGCGGCGCAAGCAGCTTCAACAAGCACGATTCCATTCTTTTTGGTCTTGCCGTCTTTCTCTTTGCTACCCCTTCCGGCATGGTCTTCCTCACCTCTGAGAGCAGCCTGAATATGATGTGCTTGAATTTTGCAGGCATCGACATCTCCTGGACCGCCTGGTTCATACAGATCGGGATTCCCTGCCTGATTTGCCTTGCCTTCTTCGTGGTCATCTTCATGCTGTTCTTTAAGCCGACCGGTGAGATCCAAATTGACCGCAGCCAGTTCAAGAACAAGCTTGAGGCCCTTGGCCCTATGAGCAGCAAAGAGAAACGCATGCTGGTCTGGCTCATCCTCTTTGTCTTATTCTGGTGTACCAGCAGCATTACAAAGATCAACCTTGCCTACGGCACCTTAGGTTTGGCCGTCCTCATGGGCTTCCCGTTGATTGGCGAGCTGATTACGCCCAAGACCTTCAGTGAAGTTCCTGTCAATATGCTGATGTTCTTGACCGGGGCCATCACCATCGGCTCGGTCGGCGCAGCAACCGGCATGAACCAATGGATCGCCCTCACCATCATGCCCACGTCTTTCCCAAATCAGACGCTGCTGATTCTGCTCTTTATCACGACGATCACCATCGCCATCCATATGCTGCTTGGCAGTGTGGTCGCTGTCATGGCGGTCGCTATTCCAACCATGGTGGCCTTCACCACTGCGAATGGTCTCAACGTCAGTCCTGCCATTGTTGCATTATTGTCATACTTCGTGCTAACCAACCAGTTCCTGCTTACCTTCCACAACCTTCCGTTGGCTGCTGGCTCGGATGCGGGCGGATACTCGGATAAGGACGTCCTCCGCTTCGGTATCCCAGCCACCGTCCTGATCTATGTCATGACGATCGGCATCATCATGCCATGGTGGAAACTGCTCGGATTGCTTTAGAAACATTCTAATCGTTGATCAAGAACGCCTGGCCAATGGGCTGCAACGCGCTGCAGCTGGTCAGGCGTTCTTGACATTGGTTCAAAGTTCAATTCAAGGACAGGTCCTAGGCACAAAATCATAAAAAAGCAACCGCCACACGCCTTGCCTTGCTTGTTCCCGCATGCCTAAGCTATAATTGTAAACGAAGGGGGCGATCGAATGGGAAATTTGAACCACATGCTGCTCTACATTGTCGACAAAATTCCGTACATTGCCCCGGACGTGCAGATCGATATCTTGGGCAATGTGGATATGAATATCCTGATCAGCGGACTGGCATTGTATACCGCATCAGACAGCAATCCAGACCTATCGAAGGTCTATCTATGCTATCCGGAGGAATTGGAATCTGTCAGCGCGGTTTACCAGGATACCATTTTTGTATGCATCAACAACGAGGACAAATTGCCGCCGGTGAGCAGCGCCTTAAATGTTTTGGTGTTCAACACAAAATATAAACTCCAGCATGTGTTTAATGCTTTCCAAAAACTCCTTCAGGATATTGACTTGTCCTACGCTTATATCCAAAGTGCACTTCTCGAAAACAGGCATATTCAGGATGCCTTGACCATTGCTGAGCAGATCATCACCAATCCCTTTCTGCTATTTGACGCCGATTTCAATTTGCTGGGTTGGAGCAGGAATCATGTATGCCAGGATCCTATGTATCTTGAGGCTGTGGAGAACCAATCGCTTTCCACAGACCGCATCCTGCGGCTTCTTTCAGAAAATATACTCTTTCAGCTTTCATCCAATGGCAGGATTCAACTGGCAGCGCAGAATTGTCTCAGCGATTCCCCGGTCATCATTCGACTCCTCAAACATAACAATATTGTCCTTGGCTATGGAATCATGATTTGCTCTATCCTTTCACCAAGACCGCCTATGGTGGAAGGCTTCACGAAAATCATTGATAAATTCAGTTTGAGATTAACCAACACGAGCAACAAGCTTTGTGCCATCCATGAGAAACATGTCTATTTTCTAATCGATTTGATCAATGGCCGTCTAAAAAACGCGGAAGACATCCGGAAATTTTCCGACACCCTGCATATCTCCTTGTGGGGCAATTTTCACCTATACCGCATTGATTTCAATCGTTTAAGCAATATCCCGTTAAACTTTGCGTTTGTCACGCTTGATCGACTTGTTCAGGAACGTTTTTTCTTTCTTTATGGCGACCATATTATTGTGGTTGCTGACGATTCCAGAAAAGAGATCCATGAAGAGCGCCAAAATCAATATATGAAATTCCTTGAGGATTTCTCAGCAAGCTGCAGCATAAGTTCATCCTTTCATAGCCTTACCGAATTGCCTCGAGCCTATGACCAAGCATCGATTGCCCATGAGTTTGGAAATCTTTTTGCCAATGCGGCAAAACCTCTATATTACAAATATTCTCATAAATTCTATGATTACCTTGACTTCGCGGAGTGCGACGTGATCCGAAAGTACCAGGACTGCACAGGCTGGCTGCCCATTCATTTTCCAAAGCTGCTTCAACTGTTGCAGGAAGACAAAGATAAAGGAACCAATTACGCACAAACTCTATGCTGCTTTCTCAGGCATGAACGTGTTGTAAACGATACAGCCAATGAGCTTTATCTTCACAGAAATAGCATTATCAACCGTATTGAGCGATTAGAAAAATCCTTAGATATTGATTTGAACGACTATGCTACGAGAAGTGCCCTCCTGTTCACTTTTCGTGTGATCGACTACGCAGCCGCCGCCGGGATACAGGTTGACCTCTTGGAGTCGTTCAAATGATCTCATCTTTCTGAGATACACAATTTATCGTTTGTTTGACTCAATAGCTGCATACTTCAAGGAGGCACCATTATGGGTGAAACGATCATCGAGGCCATGGGCCTCTGCAAACGGTTCGGTGATTTCACGGCGGTCCGGGACGCCTCCTTCACGGTGGAGGCCGGGGAGATCTTCGGCTTCCTGGGCCCCAACGGCGCCGGCAAAACCACCACCATCAATATGCTCACAGGCTTGGCCAAGCCCACCGCCGGCGCCATTCTCATCGCCGGAGAGGATGGCATCCGCCACATCAAAAAAGTCCAGCAGCGGATCGGCATCGTGCCGGATGAGAGCAATCTCTACGAGGATATGAGCGGCTTTGACAACCTGGTCTTCTGTGCCTCCCTCTATGGAATGGAGAAAGCCCAGCGGGAAGCCCGGGCCAGGCAGCTGCTGGCGCAATTCGGGCTGGCCGAGACCGGCAAGCGCCCCTTCAAGGCCTTTTCCAAAGGGATGAAGCGCAAGCTCACCATCGCCGCCGGAATCATCCATGCCCCCCGCATCCTTTTCCTGGACGAGCCCACCACCGGGATCGATGTGGAAAGCGCCCGGCAGATCCGCAAGCTCATCCAGGACCTGAATGGGCAGGGGACCACGATTTTCCTGACCACCCATTACATCGAGGAGGCCGAGCGCCTCTGCCATCGGGTGGGGTTTATTGTGGACGGCAGCGTCATCCGCGTCGACGCCATCGGCAGCCTGATGCAGGATGAGGATCAGGCCTATCGGCTGGACTTCACCCTGGAAAGCCATCAGCCCGCCTTGCTGGAGGCCATGTCCCAGGCTTTTCCCAATATCCAGGTGAGCGTCCTGGATCCCCAGCGCATCCGGCTGCTATCCCCGACCCGGGTGGAGCTGGCGCCCTTCATCCAATTCTTTGAAGACGCCCATGTCCCCGTCTACGAAGTGAAGCTGGTCCATCCTTCTCTGGAGGACGTCTTTGTCCGGATCACCGGGATCGAGATCGCCCGGCTGAAAAAAGAAAAGGAGGGGCAGCGAAAATGAGCCAGCTCATCGCTTTTTGGAGCATCCTGATGAAGGACATGAAGAACTACTACCTTAAGCCCCCCAACATCAGCTGGGGCATCATCTTTCCCCTCTCCTGGACCCTGATGCTGTTTGTACGGTCCGGAAGCCCGGTGGACATCCGGGAAATCCTGCCGGGGGTTATGGCCCTGTCGATCCTCTTCGGCACCACGTCGATGCTGGCGGTGACCATCACCTTTGAACGAAAAAGCCGCTCCTTCGAGCGGCTGCTGCTGGCCCCCATCAGCCTGAATCTGCTGATGCTGGCCAAGACCACCGGCGCCATCCTTTTCGGGGTGCTGAACGCCTTTGTGCCGGTCCTGTTCGCTTCCTTTCTGATCGACCTGTCCGGGATCCATTGGGTCACCGCCTTCTCAGGCGTCCTGCTGATTGCGGTCACCTCCACCTTTCTGGGTCTGTTTATCGCCGTGTCGGTCAGCGAGGTCTTCGAGGCCCAGACCTTTTCGAATTTCTTCCGCTTCCCCATGATGTTCCTCTGCGGCCTGTTCATCCCGGTGAGCAGCCTGCCGGCCCTGCTGCGGCCGGTGTCCTACCTGCTGCCTCTGACCTACGGGGCGGACATCCTGAAGCAGTCCATCAACCAAAACGGCTTCCTCTCGGCACCGGTCAGCTTCGTGGTGCTGCTGGCCTTTGGCCTGGCCCTCTTCACGTTCAGTTTGCGCAACATCAAAAAACGCTGGATCTACTAATCAAAAAACCCGCCAAGCGGCGGGTTTTTTTAATTTTATGAATATAGATCTCCCTTAGCTTCTGAAAGACGATTGGGGCGGCTTTGCATAACGCAATATTCAGGCTTCCTCGTGCCTTGCGGGGATCAGCAGCACGGAGGCCGGGGCTTGCCGGGCCACGTTGTGGCTGACGCTTCCCAGGAAAAGCCCCCGGACAAAGCCGCTGCCCTGGCTGCCCATCAGGATCAGCTGGACATTGCGGTCCGCCGCAAGCTCTATGATGTCCATGGCCGGGTGTCCGTATTGCATCAGGATCTCGATGTGGCTATCCCCTTGTTGGGCCAGCCTGCGCTTCATGTCATCGAGACGCCGGAAATCTTCCTTCCTGAATTCCTCCAGCATATTTTCAAGATAGGGTTCGATCTTTCTTTTATCGTGGACATGGTACAGGATGATGTGCTTAAACCCTTGAGCCACGATGCCTTGGAGATATTCGAAGGCTGTCTCGGAGTTCTCCGAGAAATCCGTCGCGAAAAGGACAGGGCTTTCGTTTTGGGCGCCGATCGGGGTAACCGCCGCAAATTTTTTTACGGGATCCTTCACCAGCCGCTGGATCAGCAGGGGTTTTTCAGCATGATACATGATGTCGTAGGCCAGACTGCCGGAAAAAATCTCACTGGTCAGGGAGTACTTTTCCGCTCCGGTGACGATCAGGTCATAGCCTTCCTCCTTCGCGATCCGGTTCAGCTCGCTTTTTCCGGGCCCCGTGACGATCCGGGTTTCCGTCGAATAGCCCTGTTCTTCCAAAAGCTCTTTTTGGAACTGCAGTCGCATGTCCGCAATGTCTCTGCGATATTCCGTGACAAACACATCTGTATCATCTTTAGGCAAAGCGAGTACAAGCAGACATTCCTCCGCCCCAAGGGTTTTAAGACCCTCCAGGCTGTCGACTAAGGCATTGGATGCTACGGACAGGTCCGTCGCAAGGATAAACCGCTTAAACATATCCATCCCTCCTATCCACCGGTTGCCGGAAATGATGCCTTGTTTGGTTTTATTATATCCCGAATGGAGGGGGCTGCATAGGAAACCTTGCAGTGATTTCTCTCAGCATAACCGTCTTTCAAAGTCAACCCTTTGACCTTCCAAAGAACACCATGCGTTAGGACCTGGCATCTATGTCGCCAGGTCCTAAAAATCAGCATCTATTGCCTATACCATTTTGCTGGATTGCAGCTATCCAAAATTCTCTTATACTTAGCCTATTTTGATGTTAAAATTCACAACTGATTTCCCGGAGTTTATCATCTACCCACGGCCTTATATATGTTCCTTTTTCTAAAATGTTATCCATTATATCCTTTTCTTTTTTGTTTAATGTCAGGACTGATCGAATAATTTCCTCAGCATTTTCCGGCCGGACGATCAGCAGACCATCCTCGTCCCCAACGACAATATCACCTGGAAAAACGATTTTTCCTCCAATCACGACCGGGACATTGATTTCACCTGGCCCGTTTTTATAGGGTCCATTGGGCGATATCCCCCGGGCATAGACGGGTATGTCCATCTGTGAAATTGCCCCCACATCTCGAATCGCTCCGTCAACAACAACCCCCGCAATCCCGCGTGTGTGGCAATAGGTCAGCATCAGCTCTCCGAAAATGGCTCGATTGGTCGCGCCCCCTGCATCAATTACGACAACATCTCCAGGGGCCGCCATGTCCATCGCCTTGTGGAACATGAGGTTATCACCCTCTGGCAGGCGAATGGTAAACGCCGTGCCGAGCAAAGGGGCCTTGTTCATCGGCCGAATTGCAGAATCTACTGCAGCGATTCGATTCATGCAGTCGTCAATATTGGCTACCGGCAGTCCGCGGAACTTTGCAACCAAGGCAGGGTCGGGGCGTGTGATATCATAAATAATCTTACAGCCGATATTCATTCCTTTTATCATCTCCATCTTAATTTTTTGCCGAGCGCTAATTTCATTGAGGTATTAGCGCTCGGCAAAAGGCTTGGTTTAATCTATCGGTTAGTAGACGAATCCTAGAATATTCAGTAAACCCAATGTAATTCCCGGAACATACATAATGATCAGGGCTGCCGCGATCATGGCCCAGATAAACGGCCATGCTTTTTTTGTGATATATACAATGTTAATACCTGTCATAGACTGTGCCACAAATAGGTTCATAGCCACGGGCGGTGTGACAAAGCCTAATCCTAGTGCTACGACCATGAATACTCCAAAATGGACCGGGTTGATTCCAACCGCTGTTGCGACAGGCATCAAAATAGGGGAGAAAAGAAGGATAGCCGGTGTGCTCTGCATCAGCATTCCGATAATGATCAGCAAACCGAAGATCATCAGAAAGATAAGCGAAGGACTGTCCGTGATCGAGAGGAACATGTTCGTGATCAATATCGGCACCTTCAATAGCGCGAATAATGCACCCATCGCAGCAATCGGAGCAAACGTGAAGAGTAAGCCTCCCATGAAGCTTACGTTTTCCATAAAAATCTCCCAAAGCTTCTTGAAGTTTAGTTCCTTATAAATGTAGCGACCGACAATAATGCCATAAGTGCATGAGACAACTGCGGCTTCAGTTGCGGTAAAAATTCCGCTATAGATTCCGCCGAGAATGATCAAAGGCATTATCAATGCCCAAATGGCGTCTTTGAAACATACCAATACATTTTTTATATTGATTTTACCACCGGTTCCTTTGTATCCTAACCGTTTGCACATCACATAGTTCATAATCATCAGCAAACCGCCAACGACCGCTGCGGGGCCAAAGCCTCCCAAGAAAAGTGCGCCAATGGATACATTGTTGGTGACGCCAAATACCACCATCGGAGAACTCGGCGGCACGATGATACCCAGACTGCCAGCCACTGCGACAAGGGCAGTTGCATACACCTTGTCATATCCATTTCTTACCATCTCTGGCAGCATCACACCACCGATAGCCGCTACGGTAGCCATTGCTGAACCTGAAACCGCGCCAAAAAACATGCAGGACAAAACCGTAACCAGCCCTAAGTTGCCTGTAACATTGCCTACAACAGAGTTTGCTGCCCGAACCAAACGCTTGGATAAGCCTCCGACCTCCATGATGCTGCCCGCCATCATAAAAAATGGAATTGCAATCAAAGTGAAACTGTCAAGGCCTGAGTAGAGGCTCTGTGCAACATACTGGAGAGACATGATTGGATTGATAGAAATCAAGGCCAGCATGCCAATCGCAAGGGAAACTCCAATGGGCACACCAATGGCTAAGAGTCCAGCAATAATTAGAAACATTGTTCCCATTCCAGCCATTATGAATCCCTCCCATCATGAACCTGCTGGTCCGTAAGTTCTTCGATATCATCGAAGATTGTTTTCCCAACGACTTTGATTTCCTCTTCAGGGGGCGACTTGATAATATTATAAATTTCCTGTCCAAAGCGGACCGCGGTCAATACTAAAGCTATAGGCAGCACCCAATATATAAGGTCTTTGGGTATGCGAAGCATAAGCGTTTTGGTATTCAATTCAGTGAAATGTTGGATTATATCGACTATTGGCACGACCATATAAAGGCAGAAACCCATCGTAATCAGGTCGGTAATAATCAATAAAGTCTTTTTCGCTTTGCCTTTTAAGGCGTTGAGCAGAATATCGATGCGCAAATGCTGTGCCTTAAATACCGCTGCGCTTGCGCCGATATAGGCAATCCAAACGAATAAGATCGTTGAGAGTTCTTCCGTCCAGGTCAAGGAATGTTTGAATACATATCTGGAGACAACCTGCAGATTCAGCAAAACAAACATTGCAACAAGAAGGACAGTTCCGATATAGAGTTCAAAGCTGTTTAAGTATTTCAGGATCTTATCCTTGCGCACTCCAGTTTCTCCTTTTTGCTTTCTCTTTTACAGTTGAAAGGCAGCATCCTACTTACCTAATTTTGCTTTGATCCGCTCAATTTCACTGACAACGGCATTCCATGCTTCTGCACCCAATTCTTCTTTCGCCATCTCACGAAGACCCGCTGTTTTTTCGATAAACGGCACGAGTTGTTCGTCCTCAAGTTTATTATATGTCATATTTTTCTTAAGGAACTCTACGGCCGCAAGGCTTGCAGGATCTGTCGAGTTCTTGGATGCGATTTCGAAGCTTTCGGCGCAAACCTTATCAAAGATTGCTTTCCATTCTGCCGGCAGTTCTTGATAGGCATTATCAGCAACGCAGAGATTGGTTACGCAATAGGTATTTTTGATATCAGACAGAAATTTCGTGACCTCGTAATGTTTCGCATTGTAAATATTGACGTAGGGATTGTCAGCACCGTCAGCCAAGCCCTGTTGAAGACCTGTATAAAGTTCGGCATAAGGCATACTGATACATGTCGCTCCAAAGGCCTCATATGCTCCAACAACATACTTGTCGGGCAATGCGCGCATCTTGATTCCCTTGAAATCATCAGGCGTGTTGATTGGACGGACACTATTATACACAGGTCTCCAGCCTAATGGGCAATAGAATGCGATGCGTATGCCAGTATCTTCGCGGAGCTTATCACTCATCGCCCGGCCTTGTTCGCCGCGCAGGAATTCGATGATTACATCTTCATCCGTGGTTAAATAGGGAACATTGATCGGAAGGAATGCATTCGTATACTCGCCCCAGCTAGAGCATACCAGATTAAAAAGCTGGAAAGTGCCAAATTGCGCTCCATTAATAAGATCTGCTGTTTTACTCCCAAGTTGAGAACTGTAATACATTTCAACTTTCCATGCTCCATTGGTTCGCTTTTCGAGTTCTTCCGCCAAATGCAGATAAGCTCGGCCTTGAGCGCAGTTTTTGATTTCAAGTTCGGTTTGGTTGCTGTTTAATTTCCAGATAAGCGGTTTTTCTGCAGTATAAGGGATACCACTGGCGGCGGTATCCGTTTGGGCCGCCCCAGAAGATGCACTGCTTGAGCCTGAAGGTTCCGATGCAGCAGCGTTCGAACTTGAGCAGCCGGGCACAAGAACAAGAACCAGGATAGCAGCCATAAGCAATGACAAAAGTCTTTTTTTCATAGATATACCCCTTTCAAATATTTCATTATTAATGATAAATGATGGTCTATTTTTTTGCCAGGTCTAAACTGCGCTTATACTGGAGCACTTCCTCATATCCGTGTGGCCTCAATATAAACTTCTTGCTATACCCCTGCGCATTGATCCAACGAATCTTTTCGATGGCAGCGCGTGTCATAATGCTGTTTTCATCCATTGATTCAAGGGTCTCAAGAACCTGCTCCATCTCCGCGGCAAGACGGTCTGAATTTGCAGCCATAGTCTCAACAAAATAATTGCAACATTCCTCATAGGTCATTTCCTCAAACATGATACTCTTAAATGCTCTTAAGACCTCATCCGTGACACCATACTTGTCTGTTGCAAATACTGTTTCGGTAAGCAATGCAATAAATCCTTTGAAAAGCACGCTCTTAAGCATTTTCGTTGCAGAGGCGGAACCCAGTTTTTCGCTGATGAATTTGATGTTCATGCCTGCAGAATTCAATAAATCGGCCATCGTCTGACCTCTCTTGCCACAAACATAAATAGGAACCTTCGTCTTGTTGGCTGGTACAGACGCCATGATTGCGGCTTCAACAAAATCAGCCTTACTGTCTGCAAACACCTCTCCAATCTTTTCTTTCGTGATTGGCGATGTAGAATTAAGATCCGAGTAAATTTGGCCTTCCCTTAATATCGGAGCCATCTGCTTCGCAATCGGCAGCGCGCTGTTGGCACTCGTCAAGCAAAATATTACATCACTTTTTTCTGCTAATTCTTCAAAGGAGCCTACTAATTCAACAGAATTTGCTTCTGCGTTTTGACGAACTGTTTTGCCGCGAATGCCATCATCCATGGCTGCCATATCGAAGGCCAACAATTTCACCAATGATTGATCTAAATTGACCGTTAGATGATAACCTGCTTCTCCGAATCCGATTAAACCAAGTGCGTTCAAATACAATCACCTCGCATATTTACCAGTATAGGAATTTCATTTCTCGTCTCGGCCATGGGGTAATTTTCGCTACATTTTAATTTGTTTACATGTGGTATTTGCTACACTATCGCTTGTTTTGTATTATAGGTCACCTCATATTTACTGTCAATATGTTTATCATGCTTTATTATCAATGCACAGTCCATCATCTATGCGTATCTTCAAAATATACAATGTCCATCGGTCTTCATCCTCTTCTTGGGAATACTCTTCACCAGCATGGATTCGATGCCGAGCGCAAAGCAATTAATTTTTTCTTGACATTTAAATGTCGCATATACTACAATTGTATCGTAGCATGTGCTACATTATCGCAACATCCCATGCACATCTTTTCCCAATGGGTCCATCTCGTTTAGTATGAAAGGAGCATCCTATTTTATGAACCAAGATCAACGCGAAAGACTGATGAAGTTGTCCAGCAATACCGTTTCCGATGCAATGGACGCCTTGGGTTTTGTCGGTGCAACCCATGGCATCCGTCCGTTGTGGGAAAATTGTCCAAAACTCGTCGGCGAAGCGGTCACCATCAAACTAGGACCAACCGGACAGGTTGGCCTTCAAAATTCACATCTTTGTGTCGAGGCGATTAACTCGGCAAATCCTGGCGATGTCATTTTAATTGATAACAGCGGCAATATGGAAATCTCCTCTTGGGGCGGTTTGCTCGCCAACGGTGCACAGGCTAAAGGTATCGCCGGTGTGGCCATTGATGGCGTCGCTCGCGATTTGGATTACTTTATGGAATGTGATTTTCCCGTATATGCACGTGGCGTAGTTGTTCGAACCTCTCGCGGACGCATCATGGAGTACGAAACCAACGGTATGATCCAGTTCTGCAATATTCAGGTCCGGGCCGGTGACGTCGTGGTCGGCGACCGAAGCGGCATCTCCATTATCCCCCAAGAACGGCTTGAAGATGTCATTGCGAAAGCAGAAGAACTCGACAGTCGTGAATCCAGCATGATGAAAGATGTCGAGAGTGGCAAAGACATGTTTTCCGTAGATAAAAAATACGATTACGCCAATTGGTTGAAGCAACAGAAAAAATAGTATTTCAATACAACTTCATGAAAAGAGGAATGAATTATTATGAATCAGGAACAGCGCGAACGAATGATGGCCCTATCCAGTAACAATGTCTCTGATGCTTTGACCGCGCTTCAACTTAAAGGTTCCACATTTGGTGTAAGACCGATTTGGGAAGGGTGTCCTAAAATCGTCGGCGAAGCAATCACTGTAAAAATGGGACCTGCTGGCTTCACGACGGCCGAGACGACGCACTTAGGTGTACTTAACGCGATGCGTTCCGGAAAACCAGGCAGCGTTGTGGTCATCGACCACGGTGGCCGTCTCGATGTGTCCGCCTTTGGCGGAATCATGGCCAATACCGCGCAGGTCAGCGGAATGTCCGGTGTTGTGGTCGATGGCGTGACTAGAGATATTGATGAATATGTTCAGATCGAGTTCCCCGTATATTCCAGGGGTGCAGTGGTCGCCACCTCACGCGGCAAAACAATCAATTACGCAATCAATAACATGATTCAGTTTGCCGGTGTCCAGGTCATACCTGGAGACATTGTCATTGCCGACCGCAGCGGGGTTGTGATTGTACCCCAAATCAATTTTGAAGAAGTGCTGACTAAAGCTGAGGAGCTTAGAGACAAGGAAGATCAAATGATCGCTGAAATACGGGCGGGTTCCGATGCTCAAGCCGTCGATCACAAATTCAACTACGAGAATATGCTTCATGCAGAAAAAGGAGAGTAAAAATGATCGCTAAAAAGAAACTTGCTCCCGAAATCATTGAACAATTTAAAAAACTAGACACGCCTTCGATCACTGACGCCATGGATCGTTTAGGTCTGACCGGTGGACTTCTGGGCATCAAGGCTGTCGTGCGTGGAACAAAGCTTTGCGGGCAAGCTTTTACGGTACACTATACGGCCTGCGGAGAAGTCCGCGGAACCGTCGGTGATTTTCTGGATGATGTTCAGATTGGTGAAGTCATTGTGATCGACAACGGCGGTCGTCTGCATTGTACGGTATGGGGTGATATTATGTCCTACTTTTGCTCGACCCGCGGTATTGCCGGCACAATTATCGACGGCGTCTGCCGCGATGTACCCACAATCGATGAACTTCGCTATCCTATATTTACCAAAGACACTTATATGGTGACCGGTAAGGATCGTGTCTATGTCGATGGCGTCAACGTACCCGTAACCATTTCGAATGTACAAGTTGTACCCGGCGACCTTATGGTTGCCGATGACTCCGGTGCAATTATCATTCCTTTCTCCCAAGTAGAAAAGGTTCTTGAAATTGCGTTGGAAATTGAAGCAAAAGAACAGTTTATCCGCGATGAACTGAAAAAAGGCAGTTCATTGAAAAAGGCGCGTGAGTTGTCCGGCTACCACACCTTGCAAACCAAGCGCTGATCTTCAACCCTCCCTCAACCCTCCCTCAACCCTCCCTCAACCCTCCCTCAACCCTCCCTCAACCCTCCCTCAACCCTCCCTCAACCCCATTTCTCTCATACCTCACTTAACATAGCATACGCAGAGGGCGATCCCTCTGCGTATGCAATTTAACTATTTAAAATAATGTTGTAAACATTACATAATACTTGGTGATCCGCAGATTCTATGGCATACTAATAATATACTTAATATTAAATTTCACCTTGGCCTTTGCCCTGTGAATTTCTAAACTGATTTCAGGAGACACGCCGTGAAAACATTTGAAGAGAGAATCAAAGAAACAAAGCTTACCAAAACAAACCGCAAAATTGCTGAATATTGTCTAAATAACCGTCATACGGTTGCATTTTTATCTTCAGCCGAATTAGCTGACCGTATTGGTGTTAGTGATGTATCCATCGTCCGGTTTGCCCGGGCGCTTGGTTATTCTGGTTTTGTCGATCTTAAGCGCGCATGGCAGGATGAACTATGTCAATCAATTGATTCAGATGCAAACGTTTTTCCGCCTGTCGCAAGATTTTTAACCCGTAAAGACTCTAATCGAGAACAATCCAATTTTCTGCTTGCCAATGCTGAAGTGACCTACAGAGACCTTATCCACGATACTCTTGCAAGCAATTCACAGTCCCTCATTTACGAGGTTGCTGATCGTTTATATTCGAGTCAGCATAAGTATATCGTTGGCATTCGCACTCGAGCTTCTGCTGCCACATTATTCACCACTTTGCTCGGAATGCTTATTCCGGACATTATGTGTATAACAGGAGAAAGCCATTCCAACTACCTTCAGCTTTTAGATTTTACTAAGGACGATTGCGTCTTTTTCTTCACCTATGGACGTTACTCAGTTTTCGAGCAAATGCTGCTGGAACGCGTAAAAGAGAGTGGCGCTTGTCTGATTGTTGCAACCGACAAGCGAGCCACTCATGCCGCACTGGCAGCTGACCTTCTCATTTACAGTGCAGGCGATATTAACATGCCGTTTTATTCATCCACAAGCAATATTGTTATTGCTGAATGCATCGCAAATGCAATCTCTGAAAAGCACTGGGATGAAAGCCGCCAACGTATTGAATTGTCTGAGAAATACCTCTATCGAATGGAGCCTAAAAAATAAAGATGATATCAGATATACGCACAAAAAAGAAGATCCAAGCCAATACGGCCTGCATCTTCTTTTTTTGCGTATATGGAATTTATACTCGCTAACCCTTGGCGGCCGGCTTGTAGCTCATGGAATCAATGGTACGGGGGTGCGGACAATAACCTGGACACTGATATTGCTTAAGGAGGAGAAAAAGCATGGGATATTCAGATGACCAGCGTGAACGCGCACTCGAATTGTACAATGAGGTCCAATCGGTATCAAAAGTGATCCAGCAACTGGGATATCCCTCAAAACAGGGATTATATACATGGATTGGTGCGAGGAATTATATACAGAGAACAAAAGCATCGCGGACGAAATACAATAACACTCCGGATCATCCCCTGCATCCTCCCTTAGCAAAAAAGCTTGAGATTTTGCGCCGTTGCTTTGAACTTGGAGAAAATATACAATTGGTATCAGAAGAGACCGGATATAGTAGAGTCAGCATCTATACGTGGCGGAAGAAATACATTCAGAAGGGAGCTGTAGCTCTTATGAATCTTGCCGACGATCCACGCGGGAAGCTTCCTGAGGGCAAGCCCGCATCTTCAAACGAAGTTGAATCGCTCAAAGCTCAGCTCCAGGAAATGCAGATGGAGATCGATATATTAAAGGAAACGATAGAAGTCCTAAAAAAAGACCCCGGCGTCGATCTGACGGAACTAAAAAACCGTGAAAAGGCAGTGATCATCGGCGCCATAAAAGGGAAATATCCACTGCCGCTTCTTTTGAGCAGATTGCAACTAGCCAGGAGCAGTTATTTCGATCAGCTTAAGATTGTCCGCAACCCAAAGGAAAACAAGGTGCTGACCGGCAGGATCATAGCGCTATTTCAGAAAAATTCAGGCAGATGGATATTCCGGCGGTATAGAGCCACCTAATCCGAAGCTTTGAGCCACCCATTCCGTTGGTTAGAGCCAGCCGAATTTATTAAGCTTTCCGCTCTGGAGAGCCACCCTCAAGAGTAATGGAGAGAAGGGAAGTATTGGCTCCTCATGAAACAGTACCCAAAATACCAACTGCTGATCCTTGGTGAAATCCTTATTAATATCCACTTCAGAATCGGAACAAAGGGATCTCTTCGAACTCATGGGGCTGTGCAGCAGGAGCTCGTCCACCATCATCTGCTCACAGTTTGTTCCAGAGGGTTGGAATGATAGATCGGGTGGCAGGGCAGTTGCAGACTCTATTCTTGATCGGATTATTCCGTCCGTATTCACCATAATCATCAAAGGTGATGCCTCAATGAGGCAAAGAAAAAAACGATCCTGATTGAATTCTCTGGAGAGCTACTGGGTGGTGGCTCTCCACTTCGTACAAATGGCTCTCTGCATCGGAAGGGGTGGCTCTATTTCGTCGGATTAGGTGGCTCCGGAGAACCTGAATATTCAGCAGATACGGCTATCGCAGAATACATGCACTGCTTGTCCGTGAAGGCAATCGGGTTTCTGAAAAAGTCGTACGCCGTATCATGGCAAAGGAAGGCCTGGTTGTCCCCGTAAAAAGGAAAGGCAAGTACCGTTCTTATGCCGGTGAAATCACTCCGGAAGTCCCCAACATCATTAAACGAGACTTCCACGCCGATGCGCCAAATCAGAAGTGGCTGACAGATATCACAGAGTTTGCAATTCCGGCAGGAAAGATCTATTTATCGCCAATTGTGGACTGTTTTGATGGTTTGCTCCCTGCATGGAAGATAGGAATAGCCCCTGATGCCGAACTAGTGAACGGTATGTTGAAAGATGCTGTTTGTACACTTCATTCGAATGAACACCCATTGATTCATACTGACCGAGGCTGCCATTATCGCTGGCCGGGCTGGATATCCAGGATGGAAGAAGCTGGCCTGATTAGATCGATGTCGAAGAAAGGATGCTCACCCGATAACGCAGCTTGCGAAGGATTATTCGGCAGATTAAAAAATGAAATGTTTTATCATCGTAGCTGGAATGATGTGAGCATCGAACAGTTTATTAAAATACTAAATGATTATTTGATTTGGTATAACGAGAAGCGAATCAAGATATCTTTAGGGAATAAAGTCCCTTGGAGTACAGACGAAGCCTTGGAATGGTTGCTTAAGTTGTACAGGAAATTGTCCGCACCCCCTTATCATATTTACCAACACTTTTTCTAGTTCACAACGAGAAAAGTCGCAGAAACCAGTTAGGTTTCTACGACTTTGTCTACAGTCTGTAGGAGTCAATCATGACCCCTATTCTTTTTTTATTGAAATGTGCAAAAATAAGTATGTTTCCGAGTGTTTTTCTTTCCTCTCGCCTTTGATCCTAAAAAATTTACAGAAACGCTTTTAGCATCTGTATTAAACTAATTAACACTGTTTGATCTGTGATATATTTGAACTTCATATAATGGTCTTCATGGCTTCCGCCAATTTGCCCAATCATGTACATATGCCCTAATTTATCCATTTCAATATTGATATGTGCATCTGAATCACTATCACTTATTTCACAATATCCAGTTAGCTGCTCGTGCATCTTAGATAATGCTTCAATAACCGAAAATAAACTTTCTTTTGAAATACAGAAATTTGAAGCACCTGCAAATTCGCCTGATTTTACTTTGAAATTTAATGTAAAGTATCCCTCTACTGTGTAAAGATGTTCTATAATCAGCTTTTTACCCTCCGAATCAATAATTACAGTACCTTCATTCATTATTCTGTGCCCCCATTAGTTTATTTGAACTTGAAATCATCAAATACCCCTGTTTTAGAATTATATACATAGTGAGTTTCTACACTATTAACATTTTTGCTCATTTTTACCCAACCATCACTTGCAGGCCATCTCGAATCAGTCATCTTTACAGAAGATAATTGCTTTGCTCCCTCTAAAGGATTAGACTTAACTTCTTTCATTGCAAGTTGTTCTGTTAGGTTATTTGCTGTTGTTCGGCCAGTTGACCCCTTTCCTAAGATTTTGACCTCAGCACTCCCGCCCTTTAAAGCAGCTGCAGCTTCATCACTATTCTTAAGTAATGTACCAACCTCATCTACATACTTGACAGCTCCAATTACAGGAATTAGCCCGATTGCATCCACGGTTGTCTGTCCCGCATGACTCCATGACCATTCCCAATTTGTTACATCATATGTCAGGTCTCTTATGTCCCCTGGCAAATCAGCATTTAGCAAGCCCGCACCTACTTGCCCCGCCGTCCCAAGCAGCGTAACATCATCAGTGTAATGACCGAGAGTAACTTGTTTTGCTGATGATGCTAGATAGTTACCTACCTTCTGCAAAGTTGTGGATTTGGTTCCACCCGTCCTCTGAGTTGCATTATTTACATCCGCTTTTGAGGTTTTCTTGCGGGATACTACGGTCTTGCTACTGTTGCTGCTCCCAGAACTCACGCTAGACGAAGAGGTCATCGTCAAACTCGATGATGTTGTAGTTGAGGTTGTCTTTACGATTGACGCTGTTTTGGTTACTTTCGGCGTCGGTGGAGTCGATATTTGTTTGACTTTCTCTTTTTCCTGCGTTACCGCATTCTTCACTACAGATACCGCTTTTGTTTTAACTGGTGATACAACCGAAACTGCCTTCTGATAAGTTGCGGTTGACTTTACCTTTTGGACTGCTGATGAAACAACAGAGCTGGCTGCCTTATATATTGACGTTGAGGTTACTGCAGATGTAACTGCTTTCACTGCTGACGAGATATTACTTGCAGCACTGCTTATTGTTCCCCACAGGCTCCAATGTCCATTTGGATCTGAATACATCACGGGTTCATTGTGGCAATAGGTATATAGGTTGAGGCTCAATGGATCATTGGGGTCACCGCGGTAGGTATCCTCCGAGAGGAAACGAGCTGTGATGGGGTCGTAGAAACGGGATTGCAAGTAATAGTATCCCGTCTCTTCGTCGTATTGATATCCGGCATAGGTATATGGATTGTTGGCACTCCCTGTCGAGGAGATGATATTGCCGAATGCGTCATAGTAATAGGTTGCTTGGACTGCGTCAGTAGCATTGATCAAGGCTGTAACATCGGCATGGCCGTTGAACATGTAGTAGAGCGTAGTTCCGCCAACGGTACGGGAAATGATCGTTGTGCCCTGGACGTTTTTGGCAATTTGGTTGCCTGCCCCGTCAAGTTCCAGTACGACCTTGTCGCCAATGTAGACATATTGGGTCGTGGTTCCGTTGACTTGCTTGGCTACGCGGAAGCCGTCACCGGCATAGGTATTGTTGATGATATCCCCGTTGGGCATTTCTGTTGTGGTGAGCTGATTCAGCTCATCGTATGTGCATATGGTGATTTCTGGGGTTTGGGGGATACCATTGACATAGGGAGTCGTCGTAATCAGGGTCTGATTACCGTTGTTATCATAAGTATATACTACAGTTTTGGTTGTGACACTATTCAATTTTACCTCTGCCCCAGTCAGCCTGTTTTGTTCATTACAGGTATAGGTGGTGACTTCGGAATCGGCGCCCATGGTTACGGTCTGGGTGGCCCGGTTGCCCGCGGCATCGAAGGTATAGGTTGTAACCTTGGTGCTGGGTTCCGTGACCGTATGCAAGCGATTCAGATCATCGTAAGTATAGCTGGTGGTGCCCACAGCGTCCACCTTAGATGTCATGTTATGGGCAGCGTCATAGGTGTAGGTATAGGCGTCGATTACGGTTTGATCGGCTTTTCTATTGACCAGGGTATAGAGCATGCCCTCATCATAGTAGGCATATTCTTCGACCGCCCCGCTAGGCAAGGTCACGGATTGCTTTGCACCATTGTCATAGTAGGCATAGCCTGTGGTGTTGCCATCAGCGATTACTTGGATTATTCTGCCGGCCTTATCAAAGACCTGGGCGGTTACATTGCTGCGGGGATCGGTATCGATTTCCTTGACCTGTCCTGCAGGCAAGCCCGTGGTCACGTCATAGAGGAAGGTCAGGGTGCCTGCGCCAGGTACTGCCTTGCTCTTGGTTCGGTTGAGCTGATCGTAGGTACGGGTCGTAGTACCGGTACCATCGATCATCGTCAGCTGGTTGCTGTTCCCATCATAGGTGTAGGTAATGGTGATGCTTCCCGCTTCTTCAGACAGCTTCCGTCCATGCACATCAAAGGTGTAAGAGGTTGTTTCTCCGTTGCGGTCAGTCTTGATGGCCAAGGTGCCATCGGCGTTATAGGTGTAGCTCTCCGTCTTGGCCGCATCGTAGGTATAGTTTGGCGCAGTGCCGGTACGGCCGCCATGGTCAATTTTTCTGATGACTTTGTTAGCCGCGTTATACTCAAAGGTGGTTACATTTCCGGCACCATCAGTTTGGGTCAGCATGTTTCCATTCAGATCATAGGTATAACTAGTAGTCTCGTTCTTGGCATTGACTACTGAGGATAAACGATTGAACTCATCGTAGTTGTAGGTCGTGACATTGTTCAGTCCATCCGAAGCGGTCTTCACGTTGCCCACTTCATCATAGGTCTGGCTCTTGGTGTGATTTAAGGGATCGATTGTGGAAAGCCGTCGGTTGTTTTTATCATAAGTGAATTGGGTCAGTTTATTCAGAGCATCATAGGATTTTATCTGGACACTGTTATGGTTATATTCCAGCTTTTCAATGCTCTTGTTCAAGGGGTCTTTCTTTTCGATGAGACGATTGAGAGGGTCGTAAACGCTGGTGTAGGTGTTGCCCAACCAATCGGTCTGGGTCACCTGGTTTAATGGGGTCGAATTTTCTCACGGATACTGGACCTGATTTGGGGAGACCCTCAAAATCAGGTCGGACTAACATTCGGGCTGGTACAAAAATTGGGTTAAGGCCACCTAACACCAGTCTCTAATTCAAGGCCTTTTCAATAGATATTGTATACCTACCTACTTCATATACAATAGTAAGTAATATGTCCTTTCCTGTTGTCAATGATTTTTTACCTAACGAGATTTGTCCAACTACAGTATTAGGATCTAAATGTGAATATATAGTGAACGAATCATTCTCGCTCAAATATTTGATATATTCTTGTACATCCTCAATTGCAGAGTTCATGCCATAATAAGAATATTGTTCATACAGCACAGAATTCGATACTTTGCTTGACTTGCCTGATACTTTTCGTTCTCCTACTACATGTGTAATGGAAGGAATATTATCCCCTGCAACGTCATAATATTGTAGCTTTGCTACTTTGTTTGTACTAGTATAAGCAACTATTACGAGTATCGTTGATATTACTAAAATTGACATAACTATGAAAAACGGTATCTTTAGTTTAAGTATATTCATTTTTATTCACTCCTCCATTTAGGTTTTTCACTCATTCGGTTGCCAGTTGATATCAAAGATTTGTTTGCTAAAAGATATTGTGGTAAGTGTACGACTTCCAGTCATTCTCCCAACAAATACTTCCCATCCAAACACACTAAAAAGAACTATTAATGGTTCAGGAATGTGCTTTTCATATAAGACTTCAATAGTTTCGAATCCATTACCCAACCTCGAGCTAGTTCTTCTTAATATGCCTACTTGCAGTCCATTCTCCCATAGCGTTACAACACAATGAGAATGTCCCTTTATTTCGTAGATATCTTCACCGATCCTGATGGAGTAAATGTCACCATTATAGGAAAGTACACTATTTTCATTTAATCCCTCCATCTTTAGTTGAAATTTAGCCCTGAAATACGGGAAAATCAAACTTAATAATCCTAACCATGGTCTTAATAAATTATCATCTTCTAGTCTACAAACTTCTTCCCCTTCATATTTAACCAAATATAGTGGTCTAAAGTATGAACTTATCTCTCTCGCATATCCTATATATGAGCTCCCCTGGTTTCCTATCAATGTATATTCATAGAAGCGTGACTTTAATTTATAAGATCTATCTAACATTATTTTCATGAATTTCCTACTTTCAAATTTATTAAATAGAAATATTTTTTATCTCCTCTTCTCTAATCCAATAGAAATGGTGCCTCCAACAAGTGCGCAACCCCCCATTCTAAAATCATTTTGACCTCCATAAGGAACTTTAAATTCAGCCCCTACACCAAACAAATGTCCTTCTACACCAATCTTTAAGGAAGAATCTGTAAAAGGCAAAGGTATTTTTCCATAAAGTTCGCCATTTAACAAGGAACCCATAGCTTCCAAATTGATACCTTTGCTCATATCAATTGTAGCCTCTGCTTCTGCTTTTATTGCTCCTAATCCCGCGCCTCCATATTTATAATCCGCTTGTATATCAATCATTTCCCATGATGCTGAGCCTAAACTTGCTCCTAATCCGCTAGTTGTGCTACCTGAATTACCATAACCCCAATCACCAACTTTTATGTAAGGTTTTTTTACATCTGATTTAAGGCCTTCCTCAGTAATGCCACTAGAGACAGAATTGTTGCTAGTACTAACTTTTTTTCCATCCTGATTACCAATATATCCATGTTCCAGCATCCATTGGTAATCATCTCTTTTAGCGAGAGTGTTAGATAATTCAGCTGCTGTCGGTATTTTTACTGCTGGTGTAGGTGTTGTTTGGGGGGCAGGGGTTTTGGGGGTCTGGTTTGTTTTAGTCTGTGTTGGATTTTTGCTGGTCGGACTGTTGGCTTTCTTATCGGTCTTGTTTTTGCCGGTTGATTTGATATCGCTGCTTTTCTTTTCATTCCCATAGCATGATAAATCATGCACTGTATCGATCGGATCATATCGCACATCTTTCCGGTTATCGGTTATTGTTAATGTCATCCCTTTCCCTGTAACAATCAGGGTGTCTCCTTTGCCTGGTTCATATACTAAGACGACACTTGTGTATCCCTCTTTGACCAGTGTGCCTAAGGTGGTTTCATCGATGTAATGGCCTGTAGGATCTGTGTATTTTATTGGTTCATTGTGGCAATAGGTATATAGGTTGAGACTCAATGGATCATTGGGGTCGCCGCGGTAGGTATCCTCCGAGAGGAAACGAGCTGTGATGGGGTCGTAGAAGCGGGATTGCAAGTAATAATATCCCGTCTCTTCGTCGTATTGGTATCCGGCATAGGTATATGGATTGTTGGCACTCCCTGTCGAGGAGATGATATTACCGAATGCGTCATAATAATAGGTTGCTTGGACTGCGTCCGTAGCATTGATCAAGGCTGTAACATCGGCATGGCCGTTGAACATGTAGTAGAGCGTAGTTCCGCCAACGGTACGGGAAATGATCGTTGTGCCCTGGACGTTTTTGGCAATTTGGTTGCCTGCCCCGTCAAGTTCCAGTACGACCTTGTCGCCAATGTAGACATATTGGGTCGTGGTTCCGTTGACTTGCTTGGCTACGCGGAAGCCGTCACCGGCATAGGTATTGTTGATGATATCCCCGTTGGGCATTTCTGTTGTGGTGAGCTGATTCAGCTCATCGTATGTGCATATGGTGATTTCTGGGGTTTGGGGGATACCATTGACATAGGGAGTCGTCGTAATCAGGGTCTGATTACCGTTGTTATCATAAGTATATACTACAGTTTTGGTTGTGACACTATTCAATTTTACCTCTGCCCCAGTCAGCCTGTTTTGTTCATTACAGGTATAGGTGGTGACTTCGGAATCGGCGCCCATGGTTACGGTCTGGGTGGCCCGGTTGCCCGCGGCATCGAAGGTATAGGTTGTAACCTTGGTGCTGGGTTCCGTGACCGTATGCAAGCGATTCAGATCATCGTAAGTATAGCTGGTGGTGCCCACAGCGTCCACCTTAGATGTCATGTTATGGGCAGCGTCATAGGTGTAGGTATAGGCGTCGATTACGGTTTGATCGGCTTTTCTATTGACCAGGGTATAGAGCATGCCCTCATCATAGTAGGCATATTCTTCGACCGCCCCGCTAGGCAAGGTCACGGATTGCTTTGCACCATTGTCATAGTAGGCATAGCCTGTGGTGTTGCCATCAGCGATTACTTGGATTATTCTGCCGGCCTTATCAAAGACCTGGGCGGTTACATTGCTGCGGGGATCGGTATCGATTTCCTTGACCTGTCCTGCAGGCAAGCCCGTGGTCACGTCATAGAGGAAGGTCAGGGTGCCTGCGCCAGGTACTGCCTTGCTCTTGGTTCGGTTGAGCTGATCGTAGGTACGGGTCGTAGTACCGGTACCATCGATCATCGTCAGCTGGTTGCTGTTCCCATCATAGGTGTAGGTAATGGTGATGCTTCCCGCTTCTTCAGACAGCTTCCGTCCATGCACATCAAAGGTGTAAGAGGTTGTTTCTCCGTTGCGGTCAGTCTTGATGGCCAAGGTGCCATCGGCGTTATAGGTGTAGCTCTCCGTCTTGGCCGCATCGTAGGTATAGTTTGGCGCAGTGCCGGTACGGCCGCCATGGTCAATTTTTCTGATGACTTTGTTAGCCGCGTTATACTCAAAGGTGGTTACATTTCCGGCACCATCAGTTTGGGTCAGCATGTTTCCATTCAGATCATAGGTATAACTAGTAGTCTCGTTCTTGGCATTGACTACTGAGGATAAACGATTGAACTCATCGTAGTTGTAGGTCGTGACATTGTTCAGTCCATCCGAAGCGGTCTTCACGTTGCCCACTTCATCATAGGTCTGGCTCTTGGTGTGATTTAAGGGATCGATTGTGGAAAGCCGTCGGTTGTTTTTATCATAAGTGAATTGGGTCAGTTTATTCAGAGCATCATAGGATTTTATCTGGACACTGTTATGGTTATATTCCAGCTTTTCAATGCTCTTGTTCAAGGGGTCTTTCTTTTCGATGAGACGATTGAGAGGGTCGTAAACGCTGGTGTAGGTGTTGCCCAACCAATCGGTCTGGGTCACCTGGTTTCCGCTGGCATCGAAGCCATAATAGGTGCTTTGATCGGCTGAGACGTTGTTGACATTGGTGACAGTGATTTTGCTTTCAACAAGCTTGTTCACTTCGTTGTAGATGTTTTCTCTGGTCACGCCGTTGCCGTCGATGACAAAGCGCTGGTTACCAGCCTTATCATAGCGAACGGAGGTGGTGATGCTCTGGGTAGCATCGGCCTTCTCTTGGGTATGGGAAAGCTGACGTCCCTGATTGTCGTAGGTATAGACGTCTACAGGTCCGGCGGAATTTACGGACTTCTTCATGTTGCCATTGGTATCATATTGGTAGGTGATGTTGCTGGCGGCAATCGTCGTATCACCAGGAAACTGTGCCTTCTTCAGTTGATTAAATGCATTGTATTCATTGGTTACGGTATTGTCGTTGCCATCGGTTTGGGTCAGGAGATTGCCCGTAAGATCATAGGTATTCTCTTGTATGATATGGCCATCGACGCTGATGGTGAGGATATTGTCCGCATCATCATAGGTATAGACGGTGTCGATATCCTTTGCGTTGGTTTCCGTAATTTTGCGGCCAGCCCCATCGTATTGATATTGAGTGGTAAAGGATAAACTGCGGTCTTTGTTTACGGGATCGAGCACGCTAGTTATATTGTTGGCCAGGTCATAGGTGTATTCAGTGCCATAGCCTGTGTTGATTTTTTCGTCAACACTGCCGCTTCCGGCCTCGTAGCCCAAAGCTTCCAACTCTTTTAGCTTGTTGCCATTGCCATCATATTTATAGGCTTTGGCTATAAAGCTTACCCATTGTTGTGTAGCAGGGTCAAGATAAGTATATCCCTTGGTTTTGACCCTATCCATAGCATCATAGGTATATTCTGTCCGGCTCATCTGGGACAAGGTCTTGACGGAATCATAGTTGTTGGGTGCTACTTCAGCCACGAGACGTCCGGCCCGGTCATAGTAGAAGGCAGCTGTATAGTTCTTGGCATCGGTAACTGTAGCCAGTTGTCCTTGCTTGGTATAGGTATTGGTGGTGACATGGTTGTTGGCATCGGTTTGGGTCAATATTTTGCCCGACCAGTCATAGGTGATGCTGGTTGTAATGGTAACCGGATTGTTGTTTTCGTCCATCCCTGGCATGCTGATGCTTGTCTGGCGGTTCATGTTGTCGTAAGTATAGGTGATAACCACATTATCTGGCTGAGTTACAGTCTCCACGTTGCCGTTCTTGTCGTAGGTATAGCTGGTAGTCTGCTCTGTATCCGCATTGCTGGAGAAGTCATTTCCGTATACATCTCCTTCACGGACATGGATCGTGACTTCATCAGGCTTGCCAAAGTAGTTATTGACATATTCGATAATATTTTTCTCGGTGCTGCTGGTATAGACGTCTTTTTGAATCAAGCAGCCATCATCGTCATAGAGGTAATCCGTTCTTCTGCCTGCACTATCTGTTTGTTTCTTGAGATTGTTATCGGCATAATATTCATTGGTGACTGTGATATAGTCTCCGCTGGCAGGGACATCATTTAGAGCTACTGCAGTCTTGCCGGTCTTCTCCTCAAGGATGTTGCCTGCTTTGTCATAGGTTTTGGCTTCATAGGTATACAAGATCCCGCCGCTGGAACTCAAGGGGCTCCAAGTTTGCGTATTTCTGTTCAGACCATCATAGGCATAATAAGTCGAGTTACCTCTGCCATCTCTAGTAGAGCTAATAGTGCCGTTTGCATTATAGCTTACTGTGCTGTAACTGCCGTCTGCCTCATTTTGTCTGATTAGGCGGTCTTCATAATCGTAGATATATTCGGTTACCGCTGTTTCGCTGTCATTGAGATAACGTGTTTCAGTCTTCATGCTCTTGCCATCGGCTAAAACCAGATAGCTATTGCTTGACAACAGAACTGCAGCAGCCCCGGCATTTTCTTTAAATTTTGTTGTCGTAGGACGATTAAGGCAATCATAGCCATATTCATAAACCGCCCCGTTTGGCTTTGTTTCAGTGAGCAGGTTGCCATAACTGTCATAGGTAAAAACTGTCTGGTTGTCTTCAGGATCAGTCACGGTATGAAGCTTGCCGCTGGAATAATAGGTATAGCGATAGCCCACATCCCCGTTATAGGCATGGTTGGCCAAATCGTCTTCTGCCGGATTATACAGCTCGGCAGAGACTTCCTTGATTTTCCGTCCCATGTTGTCATAGGTAATCCTGGTTACTTCACCGCCCTGTAGAGTAACCTTTTCTATGTTGCCATTATGGTCATAAACGTAACTGGTAGTGTATTGCTTGGGTGTTTGCGCACTGGTCTGCCAGCCAATTGTGTTGTTCACATAAGTCGTGATTTTATCTTCGGCATCCTTGCTGGTGATTATATTACCGTATGTGTCATAGGTATAGGTGGTGGCATGACCATTGGGGTCGGTTTCCGATTTGAGAAGCCCCTTGGCATTGCACCCCATCTGTTGGGCTTCCGCATCAGTATAGTAGGCATAGGTGGTGATGGCAAACAAATCTTCGTTACATCCCTGGGTATATACGTCTGTACCGTTTAAGGGCTGAGCCTGCTTCAATAATTTCAGTTTGTTGTCATCATAGATATAGAAGGTATATTTTCCGTTTTCATCTTTTTCGGAAATCTTATTGTTTTTGTCATCATAAGTAAATTCCTTGTAGCTGGAATCAGGGTTGTAAATCTTGGTGATATTCCCCTGACTGTCCCGTTCATATTCTGTCTTGTTGCCATTGCGGTCGATAACGGATTCAACTTCCCCATATTGATTGACATTATTCGCATCCAAGGTATATATGGAGGTGCTTCTACGACCGTCTGCATCCTGGGCTTGGATGGGATAAAGCGAACTGTCGTACCATGTGATCGTTTCCCGCTCATTGGTATCAGTAATAGTAACCTTGCGATACTGGGGGTCATACATGTAAGTCTGGATATTGCCGTAGACATCAGTCAAACGGGCGATCTTCGGCAAGCCTCCGCTTGAAGTGTCATAAACCACAGATTCCAATATGTTATTATCATTGTCTTTAATAGTCTCCAAGTAACCTTGGGTATTGTAGCTGTAAAATGTCACCTTCCCCTGGGGATTCGTCACTTGGGTTAAGAGGTTATTGGTATAGCCATATTGGACTGAACGGTTAAGGGGATCGATGATGGTATCAATATACCCTTGCGCATTATAAGTGATGGCTATCTGTCTGCCCACCTGATCGGTGATGGCTGTTACTTTGCCAGTCGCAGCGTTGACAGTCAGGGTAATGGTATTGCCATCTCTATCCTTCATCCAGTTCAGCCAACCATTGGTATCAAAGCCATAGGTATATTGATCCTTGGTGGTCAGGATATGGGTATTGTCTCCTTGTTTGACCAACGTGGCTCTTGAGTCATTGGCTGTATAGCTGTTGTCAACATTCTTGGTAAAGGACATGGCACTGCCGTTGGGCATGCGAGCAATGAATTGATTGCTTCCGCTGTCCTTGAGACTTCCCTGGAAACCGAAGCTCCAGCCAAGAGGCAAAGGTCCGTCCGTCCGATAATCCCTAGAGTTGTAGGTTCTCGTTAGATCAATCTCAAAGCCAGGCGCTTTCAATTCCATATCCGTATAGGATCGGGAGAAGTTGCCTGAGGGATTGACATTCTCCTCACCTAAGTGAACCAATTCGGAAAGGGCACTGGTTTCTTCCGGCCCGTAACTTCCAACTTCTACTGTGTTCGTATAAGCGAAAGCAGAATAGCCCCCGATAGCATAGATTTCACCGTTTAAAACAACTGCAGCAAAGTCATTTTTAGCATTAAGCATACCTGTTTCTTTAGCCCAACTATCAGTTGAGGGGTCGTATACCTCGACTAAATCTGACTCGTCGCCCCCATCATTACCGCCTAATGCATATACCTTGCCCGACAATGCAACGACGCCTAAACATCGTCTCCAACGAATCATATGGGTCTTCGTACTCCAAAGATTGGTAACAGGATCATATTCTTCAAATACGTCTAAAACCCCATAATTAATTTTTCTGCCACCTAAAACACAGACTTTACCATCAATAGCCGTCGCCCCATGCAAATAACGAGAAGTGGGCATGCTCGCTTTGGTTGTCCACGTATTCGTAGATGGATCATATTCCTCAACCGTATCCAATTGCGTGGTGCCGTTAAAACCACCGATGGCATAGATCTTTCCATTGACAGCAGCTACACTCAAATTCCCTCTGGCAGTTGGCATTGCGGCTTTAGTGCTCCATGTGTTGGTTGCTGGATTATATTCTTCTACCGTATTTAATTGCGCACTTCCACTAAATCCACCAATGGCGTATATCTTATTGTTTACAGCGGCAACGCCCAGCCCAGCCCTGGCTGTAGGCATAACTGCCTTGGTAGTCCATGTATTTGTTGCCGGATCGTATTCCTCCGTTTTCGTATATTGACTGCTGGCGTCTCCTCCACCAATAGCATAGATTTTACCGTTAACCACGGCCGCCCCCAACATGCTTCTCGCTGTACTTATCGGCGCTCTGGATTCCCAAATTAGATCTCCAGGATAATACTGTTCAATATTATTCAAATATCCGCTTTGATTATTTCCGCCTACCAGATGAATACTTCCTGCCAACGTAACCGCACCAAAACCAGCGCGTGGTGAGACACATGACTGTTTTGCAACCCATTTTTGGGTTGCAGGGTTATACTCCTCTACCGTATTCAAATAATTGTTCCCATCATGTCCCCCGATGGCATACAGCTTTCCGTTCAATACTGCGGCAGATAAATCAGATCGTGCAGCAGATAAATCCGTTAAAGTACTCCATTTATTGGAAATTGGATCATAAGATAGACAAGAATTGAGGATTTCGTTATTTCTTCCACCAATCACATAAATGAGCCCATTTAAGCCAACAAGCCCAAAATCACTTCTCGGAGTTGGCATAGAAGCTTTTACTGTCCATGTATCCGAATAGGGATCATACTCCTCAACCGTACTTAAATACCCTGATTCATTCTGTCCGCCAATCGCGTAAACACGACCATTAACGGCAACAACACCCAGTCCTGCCCTGGCTGTAGGCATACTGGTTTTTATAGCCCATGTTCCATTGTAGTATTCCTTGGTCTCAAAGACCTCCAAATCACTCAGATAACTTGTTCCATTGTAGCCGCCAACCATGTAGAGATTCCCATTAACATAAGCAGCACCTAATTTTTTTCGACTAATCGTCATCTGAGTTGTAACGTATTCTGACCCGTCTTCATTAAAGGTTTCGACACTATTTATATATCCAGTGTCATTATATCCACCTACAGCTGCTATCTTTGAGTCTGTGGCCACAACAGCAAGCTCTTTACGAAGCATGACCGTTAAATTGTTAACAATTTCAAAACCATCCATTGATGGATCGTAGACTTCCATTGTCTTAAGAACCAGAGCGCTAGTTTCATAGCGTGTTCCTCCGACTGCATACACTTTTCCAGAAATAGCAGCGGCTCCAAGATTACCTCGGGTAGTAAGCATACCTGTTTTTACAGTCCACACGTTGTTGATTGGATCATATTCTTCGTTGGTATCAAGATAATTGTTTGTGCCGTTGGCCCCCCCAAAGACATAAACCTTATCATTCGCCACACCAGCACCTGTTCCAGCCCGTGCAGTCAGCATAGTCGCTTTGGTGCTCCAAGCGTTGGTAGCTGGATTGTATTCCTCTACTTTATTCAAATAGCTACTGCCATTATATCCTCCGATAGCATAGACTTTACCCAGCACCCCAACCAACGAGAGCATAGATCTGGCTACGGTCATTGAAGCCTTTGTCGTCCAGGTATTCGTAACAGGATCATATTCTTCTACAGTTCTCAAATAACTGGTTCCGTTATAGCCCCCGATGGCATAGATCTTTCCATTAACCGCAGCTACTCCTGGATATCTGCGTGCAGAATTCAAATTTGCTTTCGTTGTCCAAGTGTTTGTGTCAGGATCATATTCTTCGACAGTGTTTTTATAACTACCATCGTATCCCCCGATAGCATAGATCTTCCCATTAACTGTAGCTACACCAATACCGTCTCGAGCAGTAGGCATACTCGCCCGGATGCTCCAGGTGTTATTTGTGCTGTCATACATTTCTACAGCACTCACATATGTACTCCCAGTATTCCCACCTAGGGCGTAGAGTTTGTCACCAACGGCAACTACTCCCAAGTCTTTTCTGCCTGTTGTTGGCATGCTTGGCTTAGTTTCCCATGCACCTGGACCTAAATCATATGCCTCAACAATAGATGCAGCTCTTACATTAGAATCGTTGTATCCACCAATGGTATACATTGTACTATTTGCTTCGGCAATCCCAAATTGAGCCTTCGCTAAAAGTAAACTTGGTGCGATGCTCCAGGTATTTGTAGCCGGGTTGTATTCCTCTACCACATCAGAACAATTCGGATCATCCCCACCAACAGCATATATTTTGCCATTGGCCGCCACCGCTCCAAGATTTTCTCTTGCAGTGGGCATTGCAGCCTTAGTTGTCCAGGTATTGGCAACAGGATCATATTCTTCAACAGTGTCCTTACAGGTGTTATACCATCCGCCAATCGCATATATCTTGTTATTTAATACAGTCGTAGCTAAGCCCATTTTACTATAGGTCATACCGGTTTTCGTTGACCAGGTATTGGTGGCAGGATTGTATTCCTCTACAGTGTTATATACACTACTGCCGTTACTGCCGCCAATAGCGTAGATTTTTCCATTGACAAAAGCAGCAGATAAAAGATATCTGGACGTGGGCATGGTTGCTTTAGTCGCCCAAGTGTTAGTTGCAGGGTTATATTCCTCCACAGTATTGACAAAGGTCGAACCACTTGTGGCGCCACCCATGACATAGATTTTCCCGTTAGCCTCGGCTATGCCAAAAGATCGTCGGGCAGTAGGCATGCTCGCTTTGGCTGTCCAAGTATCTGTGGCAATATCATATTCTTCAACAGTATTTAAATACCCACTTCCATAGCCGCCAATGGCATAAATCTTGCCATTTAGGGTTACAACACCCAATTCTTTTCTGCTTGTTGGCAATGGTGTTTTGAAAGAGCCTGGACTTGGTATTGCACTAAACTCCTCCACCGTGCTTAAATAGCTTCCTATTCCGCTGTTGCTTTCTCCGCCTAAAACATATATATTACCGTTGCAACTTGTGATGCCAAAGTACCCCCGCGGCTGCGTCATTTTATCCTTGCTCAAACTGGTCCAATTATTGGCAAGGGGATCATATTCTTCAACTGCTGTTAGATATTCACTCCCATAACCACCTATTGCATAAATCTTGCCATAGACGGATACCGTACCTAATGCTCTTCTCTCGCCTGCCACAGCAATAAAGCCTTTATTCGTCCATATATTTGTTTGCGGATCATATTCTTCAACCAAAGCAGTATTAACTGTACCGGCATATCCACCTATTGCATAAATTTTCCCATTTGCCGTAGTCGCCCCTAAATCCTTGCGGGCACAAAACATCTCAGCCTTTGTGGACCAGGAGTCGGTCGAAAGGTCATAGACCTCAACCGTCTTTAAGCAGCTCCCATTGTATCCGCCAATAGCATATATCTTGCCGTCTGCAACAGTCGTAGCGAAATATCCCCGGGCCGTAGGCATGGAAGCTTTTGTAGTCCATGTGTTTGTAGACGGGTCATATTCCTCAAGAGTATTTAAATAATTACTGCCATCATATCCACCTAGAGCATAAAGTTTTCCATTTACTGCGACCATTCCGAGGCCACACCTGGTCGTGGGCATATTTGCCATAGTGCTCCAAGTACTGGTAGCTGGATCAAAGCTCTCTACAGTGTTAAGATAGCTGGTCCCGCTATATCCTCCGGCTACATAAATCTTGCCCCCCACAGCTGCAGCTGAAAAACGCGAACGACCAGAAGTCATACTCTTTAACATTTTCCAACCGCCTGAAGGCAAGCCATATTCCTCAAGAGTGGTCATATAGCTGGTGTTATATCCACCAACCGCATAGATCTTGCCGTTTAACGCAGCGGCCCCAAGTCCATATCGGGCTGAAGGCAAAGCAGAACGCACACCCCAGGAATCCGTAGCTTGATTATATTCTTCTACGGTGTTCTGTACCGTGCCATTGGTTCCACCTATAACATACCCCTTGCCATTAATAGCCGTTGCCCCAACGTATCTTCTGGCTGTAGGCAGACTGGCTTTTGTACTCCAAGTGTTTGTAAGCGGATTGTATTCTTCAACTGTGTTCAAATAATTGCCATTATATCCACCGATTGCATAGATTTTGTTATTTATAGAAATAACAGCTAATCCATCCCTGGCGGTGGTCATGCTGGCCTTTGTGGCCCAGGTATTGGCCACAGGATCGTACTCCTGTACCGTATTTAAATAACTGCCATTGTATCCGCCGATGGCATAGATTTTGCCATTGGCCGCTGCAGTTCCCAGAAATCGCCGGGCAGTTGGCATACTGGCTTTTGTCGTCCAATTATTAGTTGCAGGATCATATACTTCTACTGTGGTTTTATATGATGTGGTATATCCACCAATAGCATATATTTTACCATTTAAGGCCACAACACTTAGACCATATCGGGAGTAAGTCAGGCTATCCTTGGCTGTCCAGGCATTCGTTGCAGGATCATACTCTTCCACTATACCTCTATAAGTTCCATTATCTCCTCCAATGGCATAAATTTTGCCATTTACCTCTGCTGCTCCCAAATATCTTCTGGCTGTAGCCATCCCAGCACGGGCATTCCATTCATCTACAGCAAAAAGATTCAGATCTCCATCATCTGTTCCTTCAGCGCCTGGTTCACTGCCTATGTTGTCTTCGGCTATTTCTATTATCCCGTCATTTCTTTGTATTGGTTCTGCTATAGCTGCAGCACAGTCGATTTTACCAGCGCTTTCCACTTTTTCTGTCAAAGAGGAGAGCTTATCAACTGAATCGACAATTCTGGCTTTGATATCATTTGGACTGCTGGTGGGATATTTACTCAAGATCAAAGCAGCTTGCCCCGATACAAAGGCAGTCGCCATTGAAGTACCACCGCTGTTGCCATATGCATCATTTGGCAGAGTACTCTTAATCTCTTCGCCAGGAGCTGCCACATCCACAGAATTTGCTCCATAGTTAGAGAAACGGGAGAGATTGCCTGTTTTATTGATAGAAGCGACCGATATGATATTATCACCCGTGAAAGCAGCCGGATAAACCGGATTTTCATCGATATTTCTGAAGCTGTTACCAGCCGCACAAACAAAGAGTAATCCTGTTCCGTTCATAACTTCTTTTAAAGCTATATTTTCACTGGTCGTACCCCAGCTGCAGTTGACAACTTGTGCACCCATCTGTTTGGCATACTCTATCGCACTGATAATGTCACTGGTATAAGCTATGCCGTTTTTGAAAACGGGCAATGGCATTATTTGAGCCTTAGGAGCTACACCTACAATACCCTTTTCATTAGCCTTAACAGCAGCAATGATACCAGCAATGTGTGTACCATGCCATTCATCCTCGGCAAGAGCTGGATCATATATTGTCTTCGAATTGCCAACAAAGTTCCAGCCATTGACATCATCGATAAATCCGTTACCATCATCATCGATGTCGTTATTAGGTATTTCTGCCTCGTTTTGCCATATGTTTGCATACAAATCCTCATGAGTTATATCGATGCCGGTATCTAACACAGCCACAATAACACCAGAACCATCAGCACTTTTCCAGGCATTTACGGCATCTATGCCTACTGCTGCGACTTGTTTGTTTTCACCATCCGCATTCTCAAGTTCCATTGTATGATATTCATTGGCTAAAAGACCCCACTGCTCCACAAAATAGGGATCATTTATTTCTTCAGGAGTAATGTTTTCCAAAGAAAGCTCTGAAAAACCTTCGGAAGCATTTCCGGCAAGATCTTCAATGGGGTTTTCCCCTAGCCCATAGCTTATTTTTACCTCATCACCAGCTACAATAACCTTATCAAGCGTAAGTGAAATTTCTTTGTCAGTGACTTTTATTGAATCGATAGCGATATTATCAGATTCATTCTTTACAACAATAAAATCACATTTATCAGGAATCGTGCTTACTTGGAGTTGTTCATTAAAAGTCAACGTAATTGTTGAAACATTAATAATTCCTTTTTCTACTACAGGCCCTTCAATATCAACAATTTCCGAAGTATTATCTACATCAATTTCTTGTAAATTTTCGGCAGCATAATTTGCCAAGTCCTTGATAGGTGTTGTCCCTACCGTATAGCTAAGTTTAACCACATCCTCAATAGAAACAATATTATTGAGCAAAACAACTACATTTGAACCTTCAATGCTTATCGATTCAACAGTACAAGTTCCGTTTTCACCATTAACATTTATGTCATAATCAGTTACCGTCGGTATGGAATCTTCATTAAGTTGTTCGCTGTAACTTAATGTAATAGTCTCTCCGTTGATTTCAGCCTTTACTAGTGTCGGAGGTATTTCATCTGCTTCCACAATATTGTTTATGACAGGAATATCACTTAACTCTTGCACCTGGTTTCCGGCAATATCCGCCAGTGAATTAACTCCAGGAATATAACTCAATGTTATGCTATCATCAGCCGCTATTTGGCCATTAAAAGAAACTACTACCTCGACCCCATTGATTTGCACAGAAACGATTTCCGGATTGGTCACATTTCCTTGGGCATCCTTTACCGTGATCACAAAATCTCCATTAGCAGGTTCAGACCCCTCTGATAAAGTTTCATCGAACTGCATGCGAAGGGTATTCTCAAATATTTCTACTCCTTCTAATTCAGGAGCAACTGTATCTGCAACTTGCGTGGGAGATTGCCCTTCACTCCCCCCGACCCCGGAAATCACTTCATTTATTATTTCTTCTTCCGATACGCCACCTTCAGCAGACATTGTCATTTCATAGTCGGGTTGAATATATTCTATCTCTGTACTAATATTGCTCTGCTTTAACAGCTTAATGAAATCTTCTTTCTTATATCTTTCCTTGGTTCGAAACACATCAAATCTACTATTCTTGGTATGAAAAATAGACTTTATTTTATCTTTTGCTTTTCCTGTAATTTCATTGCTTGTACTGCTTTTTTTATATTTAACAATAAACCTGTCTGTAGTGTTATTGTCATCCTCGTCTATATTTTTTTCTTCTTGCATATTCTCCAAATCACTAAAATGCGCATTAACAATCTTGTTTATCTGAGCTTGTGATAATTGGCTACTATCTGATGTGTCAACTTTTTCTGCAGTATTGCTTTCACTTATTTGATTTATCTCTGGGCTTACACTCAGAGATTTTACAATAGGTACACTATTGCCAATTTCTTGAGTGCCAATGGCTTGAATATTTACACTTGCATAGACTGGAACAGAACTAGTTAGCATTAAAATAACCAATACCAAACTCAACAGTTTTATACTCAACTTCTTAACTTTCATCAATTACCTTCCTCCGCTTCTTTATGTCATATAAATGAGTATGGAAATTCTCTCCTCGTTTGATATTGAATCAGGCGATCGCCTGAGCAGCAATGTTTCGGGCAATTAACCAATACATCATATTCGGTATGTATATAGAGCTACTTGCTGCCGGAATGCCAACATTCATTTATTCAGCTAAACGGGCAAAGCACCGATAAGCCTTATCGTGGATGATTCATTTCGAGAAATGTTAATGACTCGCTCATTCGGCGTATCGCTTCATTAAAAGGCAATCCAAGCCATTGGATGTTCTAAGTTAGCTGCCGTTATTTCTCCGGCAGTCCCAAAACAGTGGCAGCGTCATAATCTTCCTCTAGAATCAAACGGCTGATTTGGGCTTATCGGGTCCAAAAGCTTCAACGGTTTCTGTATCGAATCGTCTTTTTTCGTCTATAATATTACAGATTCCATCCAAGGGTTGTTTCAACTCCGGATGGAACTTTTTTTGCTTTTTCAAGTACGTTGCATGAAAAGCCCGCCTTAAGGTGTCGCCAGACGGTTCTTCGGAAATGGTTGTGAATAGTTTTAGCTAAATCCTTGCGGTCATCCGCTCTGATCAAATCAATGGTTTCAACGCTGCAATCTTCCGTCTCGGAAAAGACTCTCCCTGGATTGCTTCTGATTCGCACTCTGTAAGGTTAAAGCCTATGATTTCGTGTAGCACTTCCTCGTCGATTCCCATGGCAACAAACAATCCTTTGAAACGAACGCCTCCATCATCTAGGAGTTTGTTGTAGCTCGTTTTGATTGCGGCGATAGGGTGAGCTTTTTCACGGGCAGTTTCAAAGATTTTCACAATTGGATTTGATCGTTGGCACAAGCTAGAGCTATTTATTTTGAATGCTTTTTCACAGAGCTCTTCAGTTACTATTTCGATTTCCCAAGTGGGCACCTCTTTTATGACCATCTCGATCATGGCCAGGACAAGGGCTTGCTCACTTTGTCAATGACCTTGAACCTCCTTCATGCATCATCCTATGGATCAGTCAAAATTCTTATTATAATAGTCTTATATATTCCCAATATGAAAATATAATATTTTATTCAGTTTCTTATATCAATATACATATTTAAAATATAATTCAATATCTTTAAAATCATTCGGGGAGGCCATCGATCTTCCCGGCTGGTTCAGCCATTCAATGTTTAACCCGAATCCGCCATTTCATCGATATAGGCGGACCTCAAATCCGCAATGTGGAGCTCCACCGTTAAAGGACTGATCCGGAAAGCCTCATGAACCGTCGTGTCTCCCGGAAGGCAACCGAAGCCTCCCATATGATGCCGGATCGCCAGGGCTTCATCATAAGTCAGTTTCATGTGCTTTTCGATCAAGTAAACCGATTTCTCTCCGTGGCCATAGGGAAATCGGTCCTCAACCGTATAATACGGCGTCTGGCCCACCTTGCTTCGATCCGTCCTCCCGCTCCGGACTTCCTTTTTGTAATAATTGGCGTTGCATAGGTCATGGAGCAAAGCGCAAATCGTTGCCGATTCATGACTGAAGGAATGGTGATTCAGGGAAGGCCTTAGCCTCCGATATACATTAAGGCTGTGCATGCAAAGACCTCCCTCCACAGCCAGATGACTTCCGGCGCTGGCCGGCGCCGTGAAAAAATCGGTTTCCTTCTCCAGCCATTTCAATAGCTCGAGGGCTCCATTGCGGTCAATGGTCGCCGCATATAATTCCTTGAACGCCTTTTTTCGTCCTTCAACAACCAACCCCATGTTTGATCCCTCCATATCCCTTGCCCGAAAGCTGCGCTTATCCGCTTTTTTGCCATATATATCATTTTTAGACATCATGCCTTGCACACATCGGTCCTTCTTTACATTGACCGCCCCCGTGCTATAATTGATTTGTCAGATAATGATCGAAGAGAGTCAGGTGATGCTTATTGATCGATACATATCGGTTGCGAATATATCTCAAGCATCGGTCCAAATTTTTCCCGTTATTTTGAACTGAGATGCAAATATTAGTTTGAAAGGAACGTATGACGTATGCCTGCAAGCAAAACGCCCTGGCAATCCTGCGACGGACATCGTCCAGATGACGGTCTCAATTTTAACAACACGAAAGCCCCGCAGCGCGACCGGCCCAATGAACCCGAGAAAAAAAGCGGTTCTTTCATGAGCCGCCTTCTGAAAGGTCACCTCTCTAAAAACAAATAGAACGTTCCCGCCAAAGGCAGGAATGCTTGAACAGCATCCCTGCCTTTGTCTTGTCTTGACCTGGCCGCAAGTCAGCGAAGGGTCGGAATCATTGGTCCTCCTCGTAAAATCTGGTCCAGTCGAAAGAGAGGGCTTCGGCAATTTTCAAGGCCGTTGGCTGAGGAAGCTTGCCGCCCCGCTGGCCGGATTCGATGGCTGCATAATAGCTTTGGGAAATACCGGCCTTAAAAGCCGTCTCATATTGTGACAGTCCTGCCCCTTCCCGGATTCGTATCAACCAATGTCTCAATGGATCACACCTCCCGTTCGATTTCATATCGCAATCAATATACAATTTCGTTTTGGGTTTGTCAATTCGTTTTGAAATCTTTTTATAAATATTTCATGCGCCGATTGCTTTTTATTGCATTTAGTGATTAAATGCATCTGTAGGGGGTGATCGTCTGTTTTGTACGCAGCTTAAACGATTAAGAGAACATGCAGGATATTCCCAATATTCCTTTGCAGAAGCTTTCGGGGTTGCCCAGTCCACCGTCGGCAATTGGGAAAGCGGCAAAAGGGAACCCGGCTTCGATACGATGCAGCGCCTGGCCGATTTTTTCGGCGTCACGGTCGACTGTCTTTTAGGCCGGGAAGACATCAAAAAAGGCTCCGCCGAAGCGAAGCCCCATGAACCCGGCAAATATGAAGATTTACGTTTTGCCTTGTCCGGAGAGGTCAAAAATCTGACTGACACCGAATTTGAGGAAATCATGGATTTTATTCATTTTATCGAACAAAAACGAAAGCGCCGTTGATTCCGGAACCATCTTTCGCACACCTTTCAGGCTATAATAAATTTAATCTCCTTCAAAGAGAGGTGCGCAAGTGTTTGAGCTCAGGGATCATTTGCTCCAGACTGCCTGGGACGAAGGGATCCGTGTGGAAGCCTATCCTATCCGGTTCACAAAAGCCTTCCTTGCAAAAATCCCCGATGGCTTTTGTATCGCGATGGATCCTGACCAGATTCGTTCCGCCGCTGAAGAAGCCTGTTTATTGGCCCATGAATTAGGCCATTATTTCACCGGCTGTCTCTATGGCGTGGAAGCATCGCCTCAGATTAAAGGCCGCTGTGAGTACCGCGCCAACGTCTGGGCGGCACAGACCTTATGCCCTCCGGACAAGATCAAGCATGCCATGGCAAAGGGCTGCTGTATGCGATGGGAATTGGCCGAGGAGCTGTCCTTGCCGGAGCCGCTGGTTGCCTTTGCCTTGGACTTATACCGCCATCACGGCTGGCATTGAGCTGGCTTCACCGTCCTCCCTTAGATGAGCGCATTAGAGATGTGTTATGGCAAAAATAGAGAATCCGGCTGTCGCACAGTCGGATTCTTTGCCTATGATGGAATTTTCGACCCATTCAGAACCAGAGTGGCTTCGCGCCTCAATGCCAGCTTTGAAGTTCAAGGATATTGCCTTCGGGGTCCGTTGCATACACAAAAGCTGCCTTTCGCCCGTTCTTATAAGAAGCATGGACCATTTCACCGATCTGACCGCCGCCTGCTTCTAAAATTTTCGCCAGAACCGATTTCACATCACTGACTTCAAAGGCCAGGTGGGCGAGTCCGCAGCGGTGGATTTCATGCTGGTCCATGGGGATCATTTCATCATATGAAAAAATCTCAAGGGTCGGATGCCCGCCCTCATAACCTGGCAAAGCCAGATGCTCCCCGGTGACATGGGCATGTTCGATGCCGGTCAGCCGGTCAAGCCACGCTCCCTGCAGATCCCTCGTTTCTCCAAGGGACCGGCAGTCCAGCACCTTCTTATAAAATTCAATGAGACGCCCGACATCCCGGGCAATGATGTTTGTATGAACATAGCGGATCATGGAAAATCTCCTCGTCCGAATTCTTTAATCCTTTTTCCTCAAGCCGATGAAGGAAATGATAAAGCCCAGCAGGATGATCAGATATTCAAGTCCGGCAAGATTCGAATCCGGATCCACGGCAACAATGCCGCCCATGATCGTCAGATTCAGTCCCAGAAGCATGACCTTTAATCCGGACGTTCCTTCCGAAAGGGTTTTTGATATAAAGACGACCATTAAAACAACCAGCACCAAAAACACGATGACAATTGGCAGTCTTGATATGGCTGACATAGCTTCTTCTCCTTTATGCTCCATAGATTATTATTTTCATCACCCGTGTAATAAACACCATTTTTCAATTGGCCGCTTCTGCTTCATCGCACCAGAGAACCCATCCTTCCAGAAGAAAATAGGCCCCTTGCCCCTGCACCGATGGAACATCGCTTTTTCAAGAACTCCCTAAGAATTCCGGCGGTTTGCTATATCGGAAGGAAATATCGGCATTTTGGAATCGTTTATAATTCCGGATCAGCCGTTGGACCGCTTGTCTTCGGAATATAAGGCGATCCATGGCTTCCCATAAAAAGACCCAGCCGCCCACAATCAGGATTTCGGTAAGGGTGTAAACAAAAATGCTGTTTTTCGAAAGCACACCGAAATAAGAGATGGTCAGCAGCACCGCCGAAACCAGCATATACAGGATCGCGCTTCGAACAATTGCCCTGATTTTATTCTTTTCGATTTCAATATAAAAGGTATAAAAGGTTTTAAACCAGTCCCTGATGATGTGTTCCTTGTCTTTCGACTTGGTCTCCTCAGCAAGGTAGAAGCAGAGATCGATCTCATCGTCCATAGGGATATCATCAATCGAATCTTCAAGAAAGCCCAGCAGTTCCGGATTGATATCCTTTCTTTTATAGGGCGCATGGTCCCAGTCATTGAATATTTCAATATAATTGGTCAGGGAAACCTCGATAATATAATGGCCGTTCACAGGATTTCTCGCATAAATCTTTTCCAGCAGACTGTCCACGCGGCTCATGATCCCACACCTCCCCGCAATCCTTGGGTATATATTCCATGAATGAGAAGCCGTTCCATTATTCCAGGGTGCTGAGCTTCTCCAAATCATCGTTTTTCCCTAAAACGGTGATGATCGAGCCCTTTTCGATGATGGTGCCCGCCCCTGGCATAATATTCGTTTTTTGCTGACATTTCACTGCAAGAATGTTAACGCCATACTTTGTCCTGGCCGCCAACTGACCAAGGTTCTTCCCATACCAGGATGGCGGCGATTCGATGCTGGTAATGCTGTACTCCGGCGAAATTTCAACCATATCAAAAAAGCTCTCCGCCGCAAGACTATGTCCAACCTTGATGCCGATGTCCTTTTCGGGCAAAATCACTTTATCTGCACCGAGCTTTTGAAGGATCTTTCCTTGAAAATCATCCTGGGCTTTCGCAAGAATAAATCTGGCTCCCAGTTCTTTCAATAATACAGTTGCCATAATACTGACCTGAATATTCGAACCGACGGAAACCACGGCCGCGGCAAAGCGTTTGATATCCATTGATTTTAAAAATTCCTCACTGGTGATGTCCGCCTGGACCGTGTGCACAATATGCCTGGAATATTCGTTGACGATCTTTTCATCCGCATCAACCCCCAGAACTTCATAACCCATGTCATACAATGTCTGCGCGACGCTGATCCCGAATCTGCCGAGACCTAATACAATAAATGATTTCATGGCAAGCCTCCTATCCGACGGTAATATTCCCTTCAGGGCACCTGTAGGTTATGGTCTCCCTTCCCTGCATCGTTGTAAACGCGGCAAAGGCGGTGATCGTCCCGACTCTGCCCAGCAGCATCGTGATGATCAACTGTATTTTACTGATATTGCATAATCCTGGAGTGATGCCGGTTGACAGTCCGACGGTTCCAAAGGCAGAAACGGCTTCAAAAAGCGTTTCTAAAAGCCCCCCCTCGTGATTGATCAGCAACACGACCGTGGTTGTCAGAATAAGCGCCAGGCTTAAAATAAATATGGCCACCGCTTTTTGCACGACTTCCGCAGCAATCCTTCGTTCAAAGGCCTGGACGTCGCTGCGCCCTCGCAGGAATGCGACCACAGCAAGAATCAAAACAAAAAAGGTTGTCGTCTTGATTCCCCCAGCGGTGGAACCCGGCGCGGCACCGATAAACATCAGAATGATGGTTATAAGATTCGAAGCCGGCTCCATTTGGTCAAGCGGCAAGGTGTTGAAGCCGGCAGTCCGTGCAGAAACTGAATGAAAAAACGCATTTAATACTTTGTAGTGCGTCGGCAGCGTTCCCATGATGTTTCCAGATTCAATGAGAAGGTATAATAGGGTTCCCGCAGCAAGCAGGATGCCTGTCATGAACAAGACGATTTTCGTGTGCAGCGCCATTCTTGAGAACCTGCGGTTGGCCAGCACATCATTCCACACAATAAAACCCAAGCCTCCAAAGATAATCAGAGCTGCCGTGGTCAGAAGCATGAGCGAATCCCTCTGATATCCGGAAAGGCTGACGAATTTTGCAGACTCTGAACCAAAAACATCAAACCCTGCATTACAAAATGCGGACACAGAATGAAAAACACTTCGTGCGAAACCTTCAGCCAAACCATAGACTGGAATCAGATCCACAGCAATAATCAGTGCGCCGATCCCTTCGATGGCAAACGTAATTTTCAATATCTCCTTAAAAATAATAACAATATTTTCAAGAGAATAATAACTGATGGACTCTTTGATGGCAAGTCGCTGGCTCAAGCCCAGGCTTTTCCCTGTCAAGACCGAAAACAAGGTAACGACCGACATAATTCCCAAGGCCCCAATCTGGATCAGGGAAAGAATCACGACTTTGCCGAACAAAGACCAGTAGGTGTTGGTATCCACAACGACCAGACCGGTCACGCACACCGAGGATGCCGCGGTAAACAACGCATCGATAAACCCGATGCTTTTACCATTGTTTGCGCTGAGCGGCAGTGCCAGCAACAGGGTGCCTAAAAGAATAAGAACCGCAAAGCCGAAAAAGATCATTCTGGCCGGGGTTGCTCTAAAAAGTTTGTTTTTGTATTTGAGGAAAATGTTTGTGTCGCCGCTCTGTATATTCATGCCGTTGCCCTCATCATCATGGTATTTCCGGTGCACGCATGGCCTATGACCAGCTTGCAGCAGACGCATAATTTTGGATTCCCATCGTTGCCTGAAAAAAGCAGGCAAACCGGCCACACCGGTTCTCTTCCATTATAAACAATTCATCTGCAATATGATATATCCAAAGGCATTCTCTCTAACGACTTTCACAGCAAGACGAGGCAAATAGAAAAAAATGAGGCAATGGCCTCATTTTTTTCTATTTGCCTCGATACAGATTCAAGACCTAAATTCAATACTGCTGCTTCCTATATGAAGGTCTCCGAATCCGTCAAACTGCTATCTTCTCCTGACTCCTTTTTTGTGAGCGAATCATTTTTTTGATTAACCCGCCATCCACAAGGATATCCGTCCCAGTGATGAACGAAGCCATAGGGCTGCACAGGAAGCCGATCACATTGGCCACATCGACCGCCTGCCCGTTTCTCGAAAGCGGCGTCATAGACTGCATATACTGCATCTGTTCCGGAAAATCTTTGCTGGCTGCCAGCGCCATGGGAGTCTCGATGATGCCGGGCGATACGGAATTCACTCTTGCGCCCTGATCGCCATAGGCCTGGGCCCACTTTTCGCAAAGCAAATGCACGCCGCGTTTTGAAATATTATAGGCTTTGGAGGGGTCGCCTTCAGAGAAATCGACCAGTTTTTCTAAATTTCCCTCCTCCAGGCAATGGAGCATAACATGGTCATAGGAAGACGGCGGAATCGTAAAGCCCATCATGGATGCAATGCAGACCACCGACAGATCATCATGGGCATAGGGCAGAAGCGTCTCCAGCAAGATGGCGGTTCCGAGCAGATCGATGTTGATGATCAATCGGGGATCCGGATGGGTGGCGGCCAGGCCTGCCGTATGAATAACACGGTCGATCGTGCCCAGGCTGGCGGCTTTTTCCAGCATCGATTCAACATCTGCTCTTTTGGAAACATCGCAAAGCATCGTTTCGACGCGGATTCCGTAAGCTTCCAATTCTTTCTTTCCTTTTTCAAGACCCCGTTCATTTATGTCCGTAATCAGCACGATGCTGTCATTGAACTGCCGTGCTGTTTCAAGTCCGATACCGCCGCTGCCGCCGGTTACAATGCTGACTTTACGATTCATTTTCATTCGAAACGCCCCTTCCGCATATCCGTTTTCATTTCCATAAATATCGTTCTGGTTTGGAAATAAGAATAGCATGCGGTTTTCAAGAGGACAAGAAAAGTCTTCTCTTCGGCATATTCAAATTATTTTATAGCTGTCATTGTCATTTTATATGCAGAGAATGACAATTATTTAACGTAATCTGCAATGAATCCTGGTTGACTGGCGCAACGGGCTTAATCTAGATTTCCCTGCCGACCGCTTCCGCGATGACTTTCAGCTGGGGCATCAGTTTTTCAAAGACCTTGGGTTTCAAGGATTGCTGTCCGTCACAAAGGGCATTGGCCGGATCGTTGTGGACCTCGATGATCAGACCGTCGGCCCCCACGGCAACCGCCGCCTTGGACAGGGATTCCACCATCCACCACTTGCCTGCAGAATGGCTGGGATCCACCAGAACCGGCAGATGGCTGAGTTTCTTCACGGCGGGGATGGCACTGAGGTCCAGGGTATTGCGGGTATAATTTTCAAAGGTCCGGATCCCCCGTTCGCAAAGGATCACATTCTCATTGCCGCCCGCCAGAATATATTCAGCCGCCATCAGCCATTCTTCGATGGTGGCGGATAAGCCGCGTTTCAGAAGGACCGGTTTGCGGATCTGTCCCAGCTGCTTCAGCAAATCAAAGTTTTGCATATTGCGGGCCCCGACCTGGATCACATCCACGTCCTCCACAAAGCGTTCGATATCCGCAGGGGACATCAGCTCCGAAACGATGGGAAGTCCGGTCTCTTTGCGGGCCAGCTTCAGCAATTCCAGTCCTTCGTATTGAAGGCCCTGAAAGGCATAGGGCGAGGTACGGGGTTTGAAGGCGCCGCCGCGAAGGAATTGGGCACCCATCCGCTTCACATCCTGGGCCACACCCAGAATCTGTTCTTCGCTTTCCACAGAGCAAGGGCCGGCAATGATGGCCAGTTTTTTGCCGCCAATGATCTGGTCTCCGATTCTGACCTCGGAATCCTCCGGGTGGAACAGGCGATTGGCCTTCTTGAAGGGTTCTACCACCCGCAGGATCTTCTCTACGCAATCGATGGCCTCGATCCGGGCAGCATCGATCCGGCTGGTATCGCCCACCAATCCCAGAATCGCCACGTCTGTTCCGACGACCTTGGACACCTGAACCCCCTGGGCTTCTACAAATTCCAGGACTTGCCGGGTCTCTTCCTCCCGGGTGCCCGGTTTTAATACAATAATCATGAGTAAATCCTCCTGTCGTTTTTACCTGTTCCCTGAAAAGCGGCTCTTTCAGGGTTCGAAAGCAAGGGAGCCGCCCTTTGCCTTCCGTTTCATCCGAGCCGATCGGCACATCGTGTTGTTTGACCTTAAAAAAATCTATAAAAAAACGAGGACTCTCAATGAGTCCTCGTTACTTTGAAGTTCATATCACAGGGTCTTTCCGACGTCTGTGCACTCGATCAAAGGAATCTGCTCATTGAAAGGCGTGTAAAAGGGTACCAGAAAAAGCCGAAGCCCCAAAAGCTCCGGAAGCAAAAGTAAAAAGCATTTTCTACTTGAGCCAGCATTTTTCTGTTCATGCCTTCCATGAGGTTCTCCTTCCGACGAATGTTATTGACGTTTATTATAGAGCAGACTCTCAAGTTCTGTCAATCAGAATTTTTTATCGCTGCGCCGATGTTTGGCCAGCTTTTGGCCAGGCTGTTTGGCAGGCGGCGACGCCGGCCGGTTCCGGGAGACCGGTCCCTGGGGATTTAACGGTTTGATCAGACAGCGTTTGCCGTATCCGATGAGGTCCGTCCTGTCAGCGGCATTCAGCGCCTCCACCACCAGTCGTTTCTTTTCGGGCCTCATCCATTGCAGCAGCGCCCGCTGCAGAGCTTTTTCATGGGCTGTTCTCGGCACGTAGACCGGCTTCATCGACCGGGGATCGATCCCGGTGTAATACATGCACGTGGAGAGGGTGCCGGGGGTCGGGTAAAAATCCTGAACCTGTTCCGGCTGCCGGCCGATCTGATGGAGGTACTCCGCCAGCCTGACCGCATCGCCCAAGGTGCATCCGGGATGGGAGGACATGAGGTAGGGCACCAGGTACTGGTTTTTGCCATACTTTGCGTTCAGGCGGCTGAATTTTTCCTGGAACCGCTCATAGACCTCAAAATGGGGCTTGCCCATGTAATCCAGTACCGCATCCACGCAATGTTCCGGAGCCACCTTCAGCTGGCCGCTGATATGATGCTTGACCAAATCCGTAAAAAATTCGCCTTTGGGATCCTTCATCAGAAAATCATACCGGATACCGGATCGGATGAATACCTTTTTGATGCCCGGGATCTCCCGCAGTTTTCGCAGCAACACCAGATAATCCGTATGATCGGCATCCAGGTTTTTGCACGGACTGGGCGCCAGACAGCTTTTTCCCCGGCACAGGCCGTTTTTCAGCTGAAGTTTGCAGGAAGGCCGGCGAAAATTGGCCGTCGGGCCGCCCACATCATGGATGTAGCCTTTGAAATTCGGCTTGTGAACCAGTTCACGGACTTCGCGGACCACGGATTCATGGCTGCGGGAGGAGACCACCCTTCCCTGATGGAAGGCCAGAGAACAGAAGTTGCAGGCACCAAAGCAGCCCCGGTTGTGGATCACGGAGAAACGGACTTCCTCGATGGCAGGAACGCCGCCTCTTTCATCATACATGGGGTGTGGTTCACGAACATAGGGCAGTTCGGCCACCTCATCCAGCGCCTTCCGGTCCAACGGGGTGGCAGGAGGGTTGATGATCAAGAGCTGGTCGCTGTGGGGCTGGACCAGCGCCTTGCCCCGCACCGGGTCGTGCTCATCATACTGTATCTGGTTTGTCCTGGCATAGGCCCGCTTATCCTGGCTGACGGCCTCAAAGGATTCACACAGGACCTTGGGATACCGGCAGAGCGCGGCATCCTTGGCCACCCAGCCCGTTCCCCGGACATCGGTGATTTCCGAAACCGGCACGCCCGAGGCCAGACGTGCGGCAATTTCCCGGACGGCGTATTCACCCATGCCATACACCAGAAGATCCGCCCGGGAATCGAAGAGGATGGACCGGCGGACCTTGTCTTCCCAATAATCATAATGGGCAAACCGACGCAGGGACGCCTCCAGTCCGCCGAGGATGATCGGCAGATCCGGATAGGCCTCCCGGACTCGGTTGGCATAGACGATGGACGCCCGGTCCGGCCGAAGCCCGGTTTTTAATCCTGGGCTGTAGGCATCCTCGCTACGCCGCTTTTGGGCCGCGGAGTAATGGGCCACCATGGAGTCGATGTTGCCGGCGGTGATCAGGGCGCCGTATCGAGGACGGCCCAGCGCCTTGAAAGCCTTGACACTCCGCCAATCCGGCTGAGCCAGGACGGCCACGCGAAATCCCTGGGCTTCCAGCACCCGCGAAATCACCGCTGCGCCAAAGCTGGGATGATCGACATAAGCGTCCCCGGTTATCATAAGAAAATCATAATAATACCAGCCACGGATTTCCATATCCGTTTTGCTGACAGGCAAAAAATCGATCTTAATCGCGATATCCCCTTACGCTGTCTTCCCTTTCGGGAAGCCATGCTTTTTTATCATATTTTTATATTATAGCATTTTTAAGCGACATGAACAACTTTTACAGCAGGTCCAGGGCTGGCAAGCTATTCGTTGACCAGCAGGCGCCGTTCGTACTGCACATAATTTCCCAGGAAATCCCCCAATTTGTCCATGGCCATTTTCAGCTCTGCCACCTCCGGCAAAAAGGCGATCCTGAAATGATCCGGCTGTTTCCAGTTGAAGCCGCTGCCCTGGACGATCAGGATATGCTTCTGATGCAGCAAATCCAAGGCGAACCGGACGTCATCCTCGATTCCGAACCGTTCGGCATCGATTCTGGGGAAGATATACAGGCCGGCCTTTGGCTTCACGGTGGAAATTCCCGGAATGTCATTCAAAGCCCGGGTGACGAAATTCCGCTGCTCGTACAAGCGTCCGCCGGGGAGCAGCATTTCATCTGTTTCATGAACGTTTGACAGGGCGGAAGGAATCAGCAATTGGGCCGGCACATTGGAGCAAAGCCGCATGGAGGAGAGGAGCGTAAGACCTTCGATATACCCTTTGGCTTTTGACTTGTTGCCGCTCAGACACATCCAGCCGCAGCGGAAGCCGGCAATCTTATGGGATTTGGAAAGGCTGTTGAAGGTTACCACAAACAGGTCCGGAGCCAGGGAGGCGGTGGAAACATGCTCCAGTCCGTCCATCACCAGGCGGTCATAGATCTCATCGGAGAATAAGATCAGCTGATGCTGCCGGGCCAGCTCCACGATTTGTTCGAGGATTTCTTTGGGGTAAAGGGCGCCGGTGGGGTTGTTGGGGTTGATGATCACAATGCCTTTGGTGCGGCGGCTGATTTTCTTCTTCATATCGTTGATATCCGGATTCCATTCGGACCGCTCATCGCACTGGTAATGGACGGCCTTGCCGCCGGCAAGGGTCACGGCCGCGGTCCATAAAGGATAGTCCGGTGAGGGAACTAAAATCTCATCACCGGGATCCAGCAAGGCCTGCATGGACATGACCACCAGTTCACTGGCGCCGTTGCCGGTAAAGACGTCCTCCACGTCCACAATAGGAATATTCTTATGCCTGCTATAGTTAACGATCGCCTCCCGGGCGGAGAGAAGGCCTTTGGAATCCGAATAGCCTTCTGCACTGCGCAGATGCTCGACCATTTCCAGTACTACGCGCTCAGGCGCCTGAAAGCCATAGGGTGCAAGATTTCCGATGTTCAAACGCAGCACATCGGTCCCATTGCGCAGCATCCGATTGGCCTCCTCCAGGACAGGCCCTCTCACATCATACGTCACCTGATTTAATTTTTTGGATTTATCATACATCTTTTCCATCATCAAAACCGCCTTTCGCAAATAAAAAAACCCTAAACTGAAATCAATCAGCTTAGGGCGAATAAACATCCGTGTTACCACCTAAATTCAGAGTTGCCTCTGCACTTTGCCGGTACGAAATCAACTGCCGTGCAGGCAATCCACTTGATACCGCTCCCGGTGTAACGATCGGGAATTTCGTTGAAGTCTACTAGACATGCGTCGTTCGGTTCACAGCTCAGAAACCGCTTCCCTGCTCTCTTCACGAAGATTTACACCAGCCATCTTCTCTCTGTGCATCCAAAAACAGGTACTCTCTTTCATCAGCGCCTTTGACCATATTTAATTGCTAATAAGCGTAACACGAAACCTCCGGACGGTCAAGCCTTTTCTTCAGCATGTGCCGAAGCGGCCTCCTCATCCCAGCAATAGGTTTTTTTCTTGCGCAGCGCATCCACGTCGCAGCGCAGGCACAAACCATTATGACAGCAGATGGTGCCGCCGCAACGGACACAGCGCCATAAGGCCGTTTCCTTCTCCAGGAAGGTTTTAAGCCCGTGGGCTTTGATGAATTCCAGGTTCTCGATCATGCTCATGTGATACCGGGTGCGATAGCGCTTATCCAGATCCTTCAGGCGGCGGCAAGGGAATTGTTCGCACTCAAAGCAAAACCGTACAAGCCCGTCGCCCAATAGGCCGCAATGCCCCTTCAGAAAGGTGCAGTGCTTGCCGCGAGGCAGGCAACCCGGACAGTATTTCTTTTTGAAGCCTTTCTGGTTCAGGTCGTTTTTCTTTGCAAGATAACTGATGCACAGCCCGCAGTTCATCCCGCAGGGGGCAATGAGCTCCGCTTCCATTCCGTCACTCCTTTGCACAAACACCCGGCTTTGAAATTGAGCGATCTAACCTGCGCGGTGCCTTTCGATGATCTCATCCATGGCCTCCAGCAGAATGCTCTGACGGCCGACATCGGTGTATTTCACATTGACGCAGCCCTTCCCTTTTCCGGAAGCGGGCAGGATTTTGTGCAGCTTCTCGATCATCGCAAAATCCAGCGTGTGGAATGAAAAGTGGGTTTTTGGCGTTCCAAAAGCAATATAGTTGCGATTTTTACCCCGTTCAAGAACATAAAGCGGCATCTGATAGGACAGGGTTTCTTCGATCTCCGGATGGTTTTTCCGCATGGCGTCTACAAAAACTCTAAGCCAAGCCTGCGCGGTCTCCCCACGCTCAGCAATATATTGGTCGACGGCTTGATGCTGATCCATCCCATCACCTCAATCTTTCGTATCACAGGAACATCTGGTTGATCACTGCGCCGGCCAGCCATATCCCAAAGCTGATCAACAGCGTAAGGGTCAAAGACAGGCCCTTGCGAAAGCAGATTCGGGCGGTAATAAAAAACAGGATGCTCAGAAGACTGCCCCACAAGGTTCCTCCGGTATAGCCCTCCATTTTTTGGGGATCCCCCGACGTCTCGGTATAGAGAATGACCATCACGATCGTTCCAGTCAAAGGCATAGCGGCCAGCAAGCCGGATAGAGATGGAAAATATTGTCCGATCCGGGATGCAGCCACGATGACGATCACGCTGAGCAGGATTTTGACATAAAACGGCATAAACCCACCCTTTCTGTCCCCCGATGTTTATGGTTGCATTATTCATGAGGAGGTAATATGATTTATATAATGGCATAAAGCAAGGAGGTCGATCCCATGGCTCCGGAAACCATCAAGCTCCTGATCACATTGATCCATAAACAGCATGCTGAAAATAGAAAATTCATCCGCAATCTCGAAGAAAGACTGCGCATCATGAAAACCCTGGAATCCCTGGAGGAAGCCGACCGGCTCAGCCTGATGCAGGACCTGAAGCTGAGCAATGAAGATATCAACCAGTTCAAGGAGAAGCTGTCCTCCCTCAAAGCCATGGAAAAATCTCTGGATCACGCGAAAAAAGAATTGCGCCAGCTGTCGCTGAAGGCCAAAGCCTGATTCCGGGAATAACTTTCCCTTGATCTCAATAGGCACTGCAAAATTCTTGCCCCCGATCAATGATCGGGGGTATTTTTCTGCGCGATCCAAAGCCGCCCTTGTCGTTTATTCATTCACATCATATTCGATGAGGGTATCGTGCCCGTCAAAATAAAGCAAATCTCCTTCCGGAAGGTGCCATACGGCCTGCAGCGTGCGGGGCTGCAAAATGCCGCTAACCTCACGATAATCCCCGCAAACCGCTGACCAGGGAATTTGTTTGGCGTTGCCCTCCGTATCCACATACATCCGGTCTTCTGTTGTGAAATCCGCCAGAAGGCCTTGTCCATCAAAGGTAAAAATTCCGCTGACCGAGAGGTTATTATAAGACATGGTGCCTCTGACCCTGTTCCCATCGACTGCTTCCCAGATCATGAAATCTTGCAGGACAATGCTGGGCATCAGCAGGCTTTCCGCCAGGCAGTTGACCAGGCTGGACTTGTCCAGCGCTTCGCCTCGATGATCAAACAAGGTGACGCTTTTGGCCAGCTTGCCTTTCATGGAGCCAACGCCCTCCTGATAAGCATCGATCCCTTCAAAGGGGATCCCGTACAATCGTGTTTCGATCAAAGCAACACGCTCCGGCTTCCCGCTCCGGTTGAACTGGGTGCATCGAATCTTCAGCTTTGGCATGGGGGGAGGAAAAACGAATCCAACATCCCGATGGGTCATTTTCATGTTGACCATTTTGGGTCTGCCTATGAAACCGCATTGCCGTATGTATCTCTGCAGGGGAAGCGGCAGACGGGCAAGGTCCTCTTCCGAAAATATTTCTTCCGAAGGCCTCTGCTCAGCATTCTGCCGGTCTTTCAGCCGCATGAATTCCGCCTTCATCGGCGAATAGGGGATCGCAAACCATAGAATGACGGCCAGAATGAGAAAAATGATGATTCCCAGAATCCACATCATATTTAGATTTCCCCTTTTCGCAAACTCAATTTTTTCTTATCCATTGCGATCGCCTTTTGATCACTATTTTCCCGGGGCGGGCTGAAATCGACCCAGCCGTGAAATGCAGGAAGTTAATGGGTATACTTCAATATTTTATACAGCATCCAGAGTGCCGATACGATCATCAAAGCCCATACGGCCCAAAGCACGCCGCAAAAAAACGTTTCGAAATATACCCCCAGCAGGATCCCAAAGGTGATCATAAGCAATTTGAAAAAGCCATAATCCAAGGCATTGTATTTCCTTGCCGCGTTTAAAACCTTTTCCACCAACGAACCCATCATGATTCCTCCTCTCTTTTGGCGAGACCATCTCATAGCCGATATGTTTTTATGCTTGTTTAAGATATTGTATCGCTTTGACCTGATATTTACTAGAGGCATACAAAAAGCCCGCCTCAAAAAAGGGACGGGCTTGCCGAAGCGGGTATTGCACGGATGAAGCATTTTTGAAAGCAAGGGTTGTCATGGCTCCGGCGGAATCCCAATCAGCCGGCAGCAGGGGTTCTTTTCTTTTCAGAGGAGACTCCCCCTTGAAGCCATTTATATTTGGGAGCCAGCTTGCCATACCAGGCCGCACCCTGAACCTGGATGATGAAGGCAAGGGTGATGATGAGCGCCGTCTCGGGGCCAAAGGAGGCCACAGCGATGCCAAGGGCAATCGAAAGATTTCTCATGACCGTCCCATAAAGCAGGGCAAAGCCGTCTTCCGGCCGCAGGGTTTTTCTGGCGACCCAGGTGCTCAGAGAGAAGTTGATCAGGTAAAAAGCCACCAGAATCAGCAGCAGCTTGGCAAGGATGGCGGGATTCGAAAGGATGACCGAGGCCCTCATGCTAATACTGGCGAAAACGATGGCCAGCATCGCCCAAGTGCTGACAGCCGGCAGATAGGGTTTGACTTCCTGGTTGAACTGCTGCGGTGTATATTTTCTCATCAGCAGCCGATAGGTCAAATTCCCCAGAACCATAGGCAGCACCACGATTTGGAGGATCGTGAAAAGGGTTTGGACCGGATCGATGTCAACAAATTTTCCCGCCAAAACGTACAGGTACCATGGGGCCAGGAAGGATCCCAGCAGAAGGCTGACCGCCGTGATCTTGATGGCCGCCGGCACATTGCCTTTGCTGAGCATGGTCCAGGATATGGTCATGCCGCTGGTAGGAAACAGGGAGATCATGATCAATCCAGCCAGCATCGCCGGTTCGCTTCCCAGAAAGGTGATGCCGATCCAATAAGCGATGACGGGGATCACGGCAAAGTTGATCCCCAAAGACAGCAGCAGCGTCTTCATATGGGACAGATCCACCGCTTCCTTAAGCTTAAAGCCGATCATGGTGGGGAAAATCATGATGAAGGTGATCAGAAGAATATAATTCTTCAAAAATGCGGTTTCCAAAGCCAAACCAGCGGCAAAGCCCAGGATCAGTGCGATGGGGATCACGGTGGTCAAATGGTTTGACGGATAAAGCAGAATCTTTTTCATAAAGACACTCTCCATTGCGATATTTTAGTCAAATCATATCGGTCTTGGAGCGGATTTTCAGTGACTCAGTCACACAGCCAAGAAATTCCGTCTGTCTAAGCCCGACCACGGTGTATCGGCTTATTCCCCCATAAACTCCCGGATGGTCTGGCGGCCGCGAAGGTTCTGAAGATTATCCCAGGTTCTCCCCTCCATCCCCGCGCTGATCTCCATCTGCCGGTTGATATAGGCCATCAGGGCATCCTTGAGCCAAGGATCCTCCGTCAACCGATAGACCTTGATGGCCGGCTCCACGCCGGCCGCGCCGGAACGGTTCAGAATCTCCACATCGAAGCTTTCCAGCGTTCCCGAAAGATATCGGTCCGCATTGTAGTTTGCCACCAACCCATCCGGATTCGACAGACAGAGGATGCAGAGCATGACCGTTCCCGCAGCGGCAGCAAACCGCAGGATCGAAAAAGGCCATTTCTGCAGCAGGACGACCCCGATGCAGACCAACGCCAGAAAGATCATAAAAAGGCAGGGGAGCAGCCGGCGCATGGACATTCCGTAGGCTCCGATGTACAAGGCCATCTTGCTGAAGGCCGTGGCGATCAGCAGCAACGTCAGCGTGGCCAGCAGGCCGTTGAGGATTTTCAGGAACAGGTCCTCCTGGCGTGGCCGCTTGCTGAAGAGGTTGGCCAAAACCAGCAAGGATAGATTGATGGCCGCGATCTGGCAGAGCTCAAAAAAGCCGCTACGGGCATATTCGGAATACACCAGCCAGCCTTCCGGCCTCTGCCCTGCAAAAGCAGAGAAAAAATAGGGCAGCTGGCTGCCGATGAAGACGCCGTAAAGGATACAGGTCAGCCCGAGGGCGGTGTACAGCGTTGCAGGCAGCAACACCCGAAGGGACTCCAGGGTGTTCCGGACGCCTTCCGGCTTGAAGGTCTTGCAGCCCAGGTCATGGGCACAGCCTGACGTCAGCCCGAAGATGTAAGCCGCCACAGGAATGGCCAGCATCCCCTGAAAGATCAAATCGGAAAACTGGTTTCTCGCCCAGCTGTAATATTCATATAAGCCATGCACAAGCATCGAAAACCCGCCGCCGTCCGCCTTCATGAGCAAAGGCAGCACCATGCCGGAGAATCCAAGGGCCAGCAGCAGACCGAAGAGGACCGAGGCCAGCTGCTTTCCCAGCCGTCCCCGGATGCTGACCGCTGCGGATAAGCTTTTGTATTGATTGGCAAAATTCCTGAAGGGGATCACCAGCACCCCGTTGATGCCGTCCAGCAGCATCCAATTGCCGGTGCGGCCCAGGATCAGTCTCCCCGATGCGCTCGGCACCGCGTAAACTGCGGCGCAAAAAAGAAACAGGCTGCGCCAGGGTTCCAGACCCCGGTTGTCATACAGCCCATAGCTGATCCCCACCGCCGACGCGGCGGCAAGCCAGAACCAGCCGTACCGGGAAATGGCTGCGCCTTTCCGCGTCAGATATAACGCGACCGTCAGGCCATAGGCCAGGGTGAATACCGCAACCCCCCAACCCTGCCACGCCAGGAAGACCCAGCGCACAAAGAAAAATCCCAAAACAAAGGCGGCTATGGCAAAGAGACTGTCCTTCCTGTCCGGCACAAAGCGCGGCATAACCGGATGACTCAGAAGGGTCTCCCTCGCTTCGGCGGAGCCGTCGGTCAATGACCCGCCTCCCGGATTTGCTGCAAAAAGCCATTTCATTAACTCCGCCTCCTTACGAATCTTGTTTCCTGAACTCCAGGATGTCGCCGGGCTGGCAATCCAGGACCTCGCAAATGGACTCCAACGTGGAAAACCGCATGGCCTTCGCTTTGCCGGTCTTCAGGATGGAGAGATTGGCCTGGCTGATTCCAATTTTTTCAGCCAGCTCGCCGGAAGACATTTTACGCTTGGCCATGACCACGTCCAGATTCACAATAATTGGCATCTGCTCTCCACCTCCCTCAGATCGTCAGTTCCGATTCATTCTGCAGCTCCACAGCCTGGGCAAACACATTTTTGATGACCCGCACGATCAGCCCCATAAACGCGGCTGCTACGGCCACAAAGATCCAAGGTATGTAATACAGTGAGGAAATCAGACAAATCAAGGCGCCGGCAAAGCTGCACCAAGAGATCCGCCTCAGGTCCTCCACATTGGCCTGGATAAACACCTGCCCCATTTCCAGGTGGCGAAGCAGACGATACAGCTTATGCAGCAGCATCGCCGCCGGCAGACTCCCGAGATAGATCGTCGTGAAAAAGAAACCTTCCTTTCCGGCAAGCTCCGCCCGGGAAAAGTCCAGAAACCATCTTACCAGCCAAGGCGCTGACAAAGCCACGCCCGCCAGCATGAGTGAAAAAACCAATACGCAGATCCTGCTGAGCCGGATGGAATTCTCTCCGCTCCACATAAAACCAACCTCCGTCCTTGTGGATTTGATATTTCTCAACCTGTTTGTACTATAGCACAAGGTTTATTGTTGTACAATATTCATTTATCGTTTTTCGATATATTTTTCTGTTTTCGGCAATAGCGGCCACGATGTGGACGCAGTATGCGGACGCATGGCATCCCGATGTCCGGCCTCGATTCATCAATGCCTCATCTTCAAAAAAGCCACAAGACTGCAGCCAATGAACTGCAGTCCTGCGGCTCTATGTCATGATAAGATGTTCGGTCAACTGCGTTCATGGAATTGCAGTGATCTGTCCTAGTCCATGAACCCTTCTTCTGTCCGCAAGATATCTTCCACGGCAGTTGCCAGAGCCTGATGCTCCTCCGGCCGCCCGATCGAGATCCTGAAATATCCTGAAAACCACTGTCCGGACAGATCCGCGATGAGGATTCCCCTTTTTCGAAGCAGCAAGCCCAAATCCGGACGCGGAGACCGGACCAGCAGATAATTGGCTTCGCTTGGGAATACCTCAAGGCCAAGCTGTGACAAGACTGCCTTCAAGCGTTCTCTCTCCTCAACCACCCCTTTTACGTTTTCCAGAACCGCACGCTGCTCCTCCAGGGCGGCTAGGGCCGCTCGGACAGCAGGCCGGCAAAGACACACATTCTCAATGTGCAAAGCTTTCATAAACGAATCGCCGCAAACCAGCCAGCTGACCCTAAGTCCTGCCAGGCCAAAGGCCTTGTCCAAGGTACGACATAGGGCCAGATTGGGATGGTCCGGAATCAGATCCATAAAGGTTTTCCCAGCGTATTCGTAACCCGCCTCGTCGATCAGGACCAGGCAGTCCTCATTTTTCAGAAGGCTTTTTAATGCTTCCCGGCTGATCAGACATTGTCCGGTCGGATTGTTGGGAGATTCAAGGATCACCAGTGCGGGTCCTGACGCCGGCGGGGTCCAATCCACCTTGAAAGAAGGGGGCTTCAGCTGCAGCCGGACAACCCTTTTACATAGCCGCGCGGCCAGCTCCAAACAGGAAAGAAAGGCTGGGTTGAGCACAACCAATTCTCTGCCGGCGGCAAGGCTGCATAGGACCCGTTCCAGGAGATAGCCGGTCCCCGGACCGGGAAGGATCCGCTCCGTCCCAACGCCGCAATATTCCCCCAAGGCTTTGCGAAGCATATGCAGTTCCTCCGGCACCACATACCGGTTCATGCCTTTCAGCCCTTGAATGGCCGCCTCGGTCACCTTGCGGCTGGGGGCATAGGGATTTTCATTGGAGCTCAGATCGATCAGCATTTGACCTCCATGATGATTTCTTCTTTATAGCCGATGATGACCGGGATTTTTCCGCTGATGGACCGGTCCACCTCGTAATCACCGGTATCCACCCGCAGGCAATCCAGCCCGCCGACTTTGTCCAGAGTGCTGGCCACCATCACATTTTCTTTGCCTGCAAACGCCAAAACCTTTGAAGAGATTTGCCGGCTGCCCCGCCCGAAGATATAGCCGCTGCCGCCGATGGGCGTCACGATGATCTTGACTTTCCTATATTTTTCAATAAACGATAAAAGCTGTTTTTCGTTCAAATCTTTGCCGGCCAGCTTGCCGTTGATGACCGCGTCAATGCCCAGCAGCGTCTTCTCCAAACCCAGCGCATCCGTGACGGCCTTCAGGGTCGTTCCGGGGCCGAGGATGTACAGGACATCTTCCAGCATGTTTTCAACAATGATTCGGGCAACCTCTTTCTTTTTGTCAACCACGTCGCCCTGGACGGCCGAGCCGGTCTTTTTGCCCTGAAGAAGATGCTGGATGTCGGGAACCTTGACGACGCCATAGGGCTTGGCCACCAAACGGTTGTCCCGGAAGGCCTCCTCGTCGATGTCCAGAATTTCTTTTTCTGTAAATGCCTGCCCAAAGGTATTGATCATCTCTGCGGCGGCATGGGCGGAAATCGCGAAGGCGGCGCTGAACATCTTGACACCGGCAGGGACCGCGATCACCGGCGTGTCCAGACCAACGACATCCAGGACATCCCTGGCCGTGCCATCGCCGCCGACAAAAATCAGAAGCCGAATGCCTTCCCGGAGCATTTCTCTGACGACGGCTTTGGTGTCCTGAGCGCTGGTTTCCGCTCCGATTTTACCGACGACCCGGAACTCGAACCCGGTGCCTTTCAGGCAGTCTTCGCCCATGGCTCCAGGACCGCAAAGGAAATACAGATCTTTCCGGGTGACCAAAGAGAGCACTTCGCGCATCCTTTCTCCCGAGGAGGGCCTTGCCCCCAATTCAATTGCTTTGCGGAACAAACCGCCGTCGGTCCCTTTAAGCCCCACATTGCCGCCCATGCCTGCAATGGGATTCACCACCAAGCCTGCTTTGATCATAGACCGCCCCTCCTTTTTGCCGCCAGGCAATCGCTTATCCGGCGAATTGATAAGCGATTCTGGGGCTTCCGTCTTCGAGATAGATGATGCCGCAGCGTTCAAAACCATTCTTTTCCAAGAGATGCTGCATGATTTGATTGTCATGATGGGTGTCGGATCTCAGATTGCCGATTTGGGCTTTGCAGAAATCGATGCAGGCCTTGGAAATCCCTTTGACCTTGCCCCGGCTGGCCAGCCGATGGATCGTTCCATAGGGCGCATCGTTTTTCCAGACCCCCTCCTCGATGCTGCGGTATGCGGGCTCTTCCCCGAAAGCCAAAACAAAAACCGCCTGGATGCCTTCGGCCTCCACACAGACATAGCACTGGTTTTTCAGGATATCCCCTTTCAGCACATTCCTTCCCGGATAGCCCTCTCCCCATTGGGTAGGATTCCCGGTTTCAGCCATATATTTCTTTGCATAAGCATAGATTTCCATAATGGGATCCAGATCATCCAAAACGGCTTGTCTTATGTTCATCGTGCTTCTCTCCCTGGTTCCAGTGATTTTTTCCATTCCTCGGCGTATTGCTCCAGAATCTTGCGGATCACTGCGCCAATGGTGGAATAGGATTCGTCGCTGAGATTGGCAAGGGATATCCGGATGGACCACTCCGGCCCGCTGAAACCACCCCCGCTCAGCAAGACGATGGAAGACTCCTCAGCAAGCCTCAAGAGGATATCCACCGGCCGGCAGGTTTTCTGCAGGTAGTCGGCAAAGCCTTGACTATAATTCCTGGAAGCCCACTGCAGCAGATCGAATTGGGTATAATAAGCCGCATCGTGCACATCTTCCCTGACTTCCATCCCCAGACCTTTAAAGAGCAGCTTCCGTCGTTTCCTCAGGATGCTTCGGGTCTGCTGCTTGTAGATGTTCTCACGGTCGACCAAAGAAAACAAACAGAAAAAGGCCATCTGGACCTGCTGGGGTGTGGACAGCCCCGCCGTATGGTTCAGGGCGACCTGGCGGCTGTCCGCCACGACGCGGTCCATGAAGGCGATGGATTCCGGATGGATGGATAAGGCAGCGTAACGCCGCCTGGCCCTCGACTTTTTGTCCTCATCCTGTTGGCCGAGCAGCTTGTCAAAAACATTATTCTCGTGCAGCGCCAAGACGCCCAGCCGCCATCCCGTCACGCCAAAATATTTGGAGAAGGAATAGACGCCGGCCGTGTTGTAAGGGAGTGTCCTCATAAGGGAGGTGAAGCCGTCCACAAAGGTTCCATACACGTCATCGGAAAGGATCATCAGGTCCCGGTTGTCCTTCGTGACGATTTCCGCGAGATAAGCAATGGTCTCTTTTTTTATGGCCACTGAGGGCGGATTGCTGGGGTTGACGATAAACAGCGCCTTAATGGCCGGATTTCTCAGTTTGTCCATTTCCGATGCTGGGTACTGCCATGTATTTTCACCATGCTCGTTGAGCTCTGAAGCCTTGATCTCAACCACATTGAAGTTGTATCTGGGCAAATGGGGGATTTCGAGATAGGGCGTGAAGATCGGCGTCATCAGGGCAATGGTGTCGCCCTGGGAAAAGATATTATTGGCAATCAAGGCGTCAAACAGATAACACATGGCTGCCGTGGCGCCCTCCACCGCATAGAGCTTGATGGGGTTCCCATCGATGTCATAGCCCAGTTCCCGTCCCAAGTATTCCAGAACGATTTTCTCCGTATGCCGGAGCATCCGATCCGGGAAAGGATAGTTATCCCCGATGATCCCATCGGCAAGCTCATACACAAAGTCGTCAGCCTCGAAGCCTTTCACGCGGATGCCATACTCGATCATCGCCTTCAGCAGATCAATATCATGGGCATGGCTGTTTTTCTCAGTGTAATCGAAGAACCGGCCGGCGATCCCGGCCTTTTGAGGCATGCCTGCCAAAGCGCCGTCCCTGAGGGTGCGGCGGGTTTCCTCCACGGCGAAATGGCCGAAGGTGAAAAATGCATTGCGCGGCGAGGACGCCGTCCAGTTTGGGTTCCCTCTTCCCGCGTCCAGCAGCGGCCGCGTCCCGCGCTCTTGCGCTTCGCCGGCATAGCTGATCAGCTTGTCCTTGAGCTCAAAGGGACTGACCTTTCCGTAGATGTTCTCGATTTCTGTTCTCTGAATGCTTTTGCTCATGTCAGCACCCCTCGATTCGAATGGATCATCCGATGGACTGCAATGCTTGCGCTCCATTAATTATATCATCCGCGTTCACGATGTGGTTGTCTTTATTACAATAATAAATATTTCACAAACCAGCCGGGCAATTCTGCCCAATATCTCAAAAAACCTTGAATTTACAAGCTTTTCAGCGTTCCGAATATTGACTGCGCCTATGTAAAAATTATATACTGTCATTATAAGAATAATATATACCGTCGCTAAAGGGTTCCGCGCATGGGGGTTATTTTATATGCCGATTCAGGCCACGATCAAACAGCAGGTTTATCAGATCATCAAAGATAAAATATCCAACGGCATATATAAGCCGGGGGAATGGCTTCAGGAAAATGAACTGGCAAGTGAAATGAATGTCAGTCGTTCCCCTGTTCGCGAAGCGTTGCGTCATCTGGCCAGCGACGGCCTGGTGATCAGTGTCCCGAACAAAGGCGTTTTCGTTAAAGAAATCTCTGCCAAGGATATTCAGAACATCTATGATTTCCGGGTCATGCTGGAATCCTACGCCATTCAGAGATCCGCCGAAAACATGACGGATGAGATCCGGCAGGCTTTTCTTAATTGCGTCTCCGGGCTAAAGGATGCACACCAGGCCAACGATCTCCAGTCCTATATCGAACTCGATACCAAACTGCACAATATGATCATCGCCCTCAGCGGCAACCCTCTCGTGGAGTCTACCTACGAAAAGCTCTATTCGATGTGCAAGCGGTTCCGGAGCTATTCATTGAATGATCCGCAGCGTTTTGACGAATCCTTGGATGAACACCTGAGTATTGTTCAGAATATGTTGAACGGGAACATCCTTGAAGCAGACCGGATCAATCGGAGGCATCTGGAGCTCGCCAGGGACAAGATCTTTGATTACATGACAGGCAAAATCACCAGCGAAAAAGCATAAACACCCTTTCTGATCCAAAACAACTCAAAGGAATGCCGCCCTCTCAATGATTGGGCGGCATTCCTTTTTTATACAAATGCGGGATGAATATGGATGTGATCAGAAGATCAACGCGTTGGCCACAGCCAGAATAATGGATCCAACCAAAGGCAATACAATGGTTGCGATCGACCAGGATTTGAGTGAGGTTTTAACAGGCAGGCCGCTGAATCGAGTAACGACCCAGAAATAGGAGTCATTCATATAGGAAGGGCACATGGCGGTTGTACATATTGCAAGACCAGCAATCACGGGATTGATTCCAAGGGTGGCAATCATCGGAGCGATGATCGCGGAACCGGTGATCATCGCAACCGTGCCGGATCCCTGGGGGAAGCGAAGGATCGTGCCCACCAGCAACGGAACCAGGATAACCGGCAAGCTTAAGGAAATGATCCATTCCGCCATCATGGTGCCCGCGCCGGTCACCTTGATCACATTGCCAAGCGCACCGCCGGCAGCCGTGACGAATACGATCAGGCCGGCATCCGAAAGGGCAGCTTCGGTAATATGGATGGCCTCATCCCTGGAGAGGTTTTTGTAAAGCAGATAGATCGACATCAAAACCGAGATGAAGATGGCCGTGACAGGCGTACCAATCAAATCAAAGACATAGGCCCCGGTCCCGGCTACACCCAGAATATCCGCAATGGTGTTGGAAAGGATCAGCAAGACCGGAACGATCAGGGTCGCAAAGGAGATACCCGCAGGAGGGAGTGTTTCATCCTTCAGCATCTCATTGAAATCGTCGTTGTTGAGTTCTTCTCCCCTGGCCTGCTTCGCTTCGATTTTCGCAAGAACCGCTTTTTGTTCCGGCGATAGCTTTTTCAATGATTCCTCATCCCGTTCGGGAATGATCGGCTCGAATTTCTGAGAAACCCAGCGGAAGAAAAAGATGGCCGTGATAAACAAGGGAACCGACATCGCCAAGCCTGCAATAATGAACACGCCGATGTCAATGCCCAAGGTGCTCGCAACGGCCAGCGGCCCCGGTGTCGGCGGCACCAGGAAATGAGTGATGTAAAGGCCCATGCCCAGCATTCCGCCGATCAGAATCATGGATTTCTTGGTAAGTCTTGAGAATTCCTTGGCTAAAGAGGAAAGAATGACGAAGCCGGAGTCGCAGAACACCGGGATGGAGACCAGGAAACCGGTGAGCCCAAGAACGATGTCTGCCTTATTAATGCCAACAAGCTTCAGGATGGTCAGTGCCATTCTTTTTGCAGCACCGCTCTTCTCCATGAATTTGCCCATCACGCAGCCTAAGCCGATGACGATGCCGATGCTGGTCATCGTGTTGCCAAAACCCGCGGTCACCGCTTTGATGGCTTCCGCAGAATTAAGCCCGGATAAAAGAGCCATGACGAGGGCGGAGAAAATCAGAGAAGGAAATGCCTGGATTTTCGTTCTGATCACGAGGAACATCATGAGAATAATTCCGATGAACAAAGCAGATATAGGACCCATATAAACCCTCCATTCAATTTACATCATCGTGGAACCGTCTCGCATTTGTATAAGAGGCTTCTGAGGATTCGATCAAATCACTGGTCCGATTGGCAAGATATCCATCGAACCAAAATACCCAAGGGTCTCATTCTTTGTCGTCTCACCGGACAAAACGCGCAGCATGTATGCAAAGGCCTCTTCGCCCACCTGTTCAATGGTTTTTTCGCCCTTGATAATAAGGCCCGCATTTAAGTCCATGTCAAACTGCATTCTTTCATAGGTGTTCGGATTTCCGCAAATCTTGATGACCGGCATGGTGGGGAACCCCTGCGGAGCGCCTCTTCCCGTTGAAAACAACATGCATTGGGCTCCCGTTGCAGCCATGCCGGTCAGGATCTCCGGCTCTCGGCCCGGTGAATCCTTGATCCAGAGCCCTTTCTGATCCGTCACCATCTGGGAATACTCCAGAACCCCTTCGATAGGCCGGGTGCCGGACTTGACGATGGCGCCCAATGATTTTTCCTCGATCGAGCTTAAGCCACCGGCGATGTTGCCGGGCGTAGGCTGTCCCTTGCGCATATCGCAGCCAAGCGACCTGGCCCTTTCTTCCATTTTATCAACAATGTCCAGTATTTTCTTGCCCACCTCGGGGGTTCTTCCCCGTCTGGCCAAAATATGCTCAGCCCCGATAAACTCCGTGGTTTCGCCAAAGACCACCGTTCCGCCCAGATCAACCACTTTATCGGCCACATATCCGATGACGCAGTTGGAGGCCATGCCGGAGGTGGAGTCGGATGCGCCGCATTTGATCGCCATCACCAGATTTCTGATGTCAACCGGCTCTCTCTGAAGTCCTGAGATTTCCATCGACATCCTTTGTGCGGCGTCCATGCCTGCTTGAATTGCCCGGCTTGTGCCGCCCAGCTCTTGGATCCGGATGATATCCACCGGTTTGCCGGTTTTCCTGATCTCCGCCACAAGCCGCTCATGGTCCGTCCCTTCACATCCTAAGCTGACGACCAGTGCCGCGCCGACGTTCGGGCTGCTTCCAAGTCCGATCAGGGTTTCTGTGACCCTGTCCAGGTCGGGCGGAAGCTGACAGCAACCCTGGTGATGGTAAAATCCGACCGTATTTTTCGTATGGGCCATGATGGCTTGCCCTACATCGTTGGCGCAGACCACGGAAGGGATGATCGCCACCAGGTTTCGGGCTCCGAACTTGCCGTTCGGCCTTTTATATCCCATGAATTCCAAAACTATTCACCTGCTCTCTTCTTGATTGGAAGGTCTCCGCGTCCGCGCATGCTGTCCAGATTGTGTACATGGACGTAGTCGCCTTTTTTGATTGGTTTCGTTGCTGCGCCAATCTCTTCTCCATACTTGAATATCTCTTCGCCGACGGCAATGTCGGCAACTGCGATCTTATGGCCATAAGGGATAGCATCGAACGCTGTGATGATTTCTTTATGGCCTTTTTTGTCACGGACTTCAACCTCTGAATTCGCTGTAACCACGCTGAATATCGTCGCCACATTATCCTTGTCGCTGACCTTTAATGCCAGATTTTTCTCCATGGGTATCGCACCTCCTTTCCTTGGATGGATCAACTGCTGGGATTGCCTGGTATTGCTCATATTGATCGTTAACTCACCGCCATGACCGCGACGCCGTCCGGAATAACCACCACACTGGCCGCCTTGCCTTTGAGGCCGCGGGCAATCTCCAAGGCTTCATCCGGACTGGAAGCCGGGATCAGATTGGCTTTACGGACGATATCATGGTCCAAATAGGTGGTGACAAGGATGATCCGGTGCTTCTTCAGGATCCTGGCAAAAATCTGAGCGCACCACTGCTCAGGAATCGTTTCCTTCGGCGGGATCTTGGAAAGCTTCGCAGTGATTTCATCGATGGTTCCGGACAGGATCAGCTGCTCGAAGTGCGTCCCGCCTAAACCGTCGATGCAGGATGCGCACATGATGATGACGCCGTCTTCCCCGGCGCATACTTCCGCGGTGGCGATGGCCTTGGGTGACTGGTAGAGATTCTGGTCCAGCGGAAAACCGCCGTTGCCCGTCACGACAATATCCCCCGTCACTTTGGGAACCTGGGACAGGCTTTGGATAAATTCGCAGCCCTTTTTATGGGCCTCCACCAAATCACCGGCAAAAGCCGCAATGATCTTTTTATCGCCATCCAGCGCCACATTGAAGATGAACTGCACATTCACTTTCCGGGCAGCGTAAAGCATATCCTCATGGATCGGATTTCCATCGGTGATGCCGGCGGCGGCATTGGGATGCGCAATGGCCTTGAAGGAATGGTTTTCATTGACCGTTTCTTTAGAGCAGATCCCCGGCAGGATGCTCTTTCTGCCGCCCGAAAATCCTGCAAAGAAGTGGGGCTCGATAAAGCCTTCCGTGACCAGAAGGTCGCAGTCAATCGCCAGATGGTTCACCACAAATTCCGCACCGGAGGGCAGCGTGCAGATCCTGCGCATGTCTTCGTCCTTGAAGGCGTCATGAATGACAATGTGCTCATGATCCACAATGGCATCCCCGAACATTTTGCGCTGTTCTTCCTCGGTGGTTGCCCTGTGCAGCCCGGTGGCGACCAATATCGTGATCTCGGCCTCCGGACTGCCTTGCCGTATCTCCTCCAGAAGGATCGGAAGGGTTATTTTGCTGGGCACCGCCCGGGTATGGTCGCTGGTCACAAGCGTGACGCTTTTCTTCCCCTGGGCCAATTGCGAAAGCCTTTGGGTTCCGACCGGATTTGCCAGGGCCTCGCGGACGATGTCCTGCTCTGACTTTCCGGTCTTGATTTCATGCATCTTGGGGTAAAGAACCGCTTTCAGATGTTCTTCCTCAACATGCAGATCAAGGCTCGATGTGTAATAAGGAATTTGGATCGTTTTCATTCTATATCAAACCTCCCAACGCAATTTCAATAAACAACACCGCGTTGTTCTTTGTCATGTACCATGTATACATGGTACATTTGCCTTTATTATAACCCCCCTCCCATCTCAAGTCAATGTATTCAGAAAACTTTTTAGGCCTTGATCATCAGCTTTTTTCCATAGCCCTCCGCCCCTCAGAATGCAAAAAAAGCCCTTGAATCAAGGGCTTTTGATTGCTCTCGGCCTGGGGACCCGGGCAAGTCTGAGCATCCAGCAGAAAAAAATTTTTTCGTCGATATTCTTTGGGGCCGTCAATCCAACAAAGCATCGCTGACCGGGATCACATAGCCTTCCGGTTCGATGGGAAACGAAGTGGACTGTCCTGTGATCGATGCCCTCATGTATTGGACAAAAGCGGCCTCCGATTCTCCCGGCCAATGGGGCCTCAAGATGCAGATGCCCTATTCGACTCTATGCCGGATCCAGATGGCCAAGCCTGCCATGGCAAAGGCAAAGGTTCCTGTGGCGCAGGAAGCCAGGCTTGCCATCGATATCGTCCCGCAAGCCAAGTAGGCTTGGGCCGTTGTATAAAGGGTGATGGGGATCAAGATGATTCCCTTGAAAAACAGGATCCATATCGTCACGTCAAGAATCTTTTTATATGTTAATGGCATGATCGCTGCCTCCTTTGATCGAACTGAGTGCATCGTCTAATCCATTGAGGAAACATTGACCGGGATCACATAGCCTTCCGGTTCGATGGGAAACGAAGTGGACTGTCCTGTGATCGACGCCCTCATGTAAGCGATCCGATCCTTGAGGACAAGATATTGCTCACCCTCCATGATTTCAGAATAGCCGACGGATTCCCCTGCGCCAATGGTTTCGCTGGACAGCTGCTGGATGAACAGCTTGTCCGCCGACCAGGTGTAAAGGCTTTCCCGGCTGGCATCCAGCAGGGCAAAGTCGTATCTCTGTCCGGAGGTGTAATTCAAGATCACCGGCTCATTGGTATAGTTTTTGATGATCAGCTCCATCTGGATGCGGTCAGTTTCCGGCTGGGCTGAAACCGTAATGAGGACATGGTTCGTAAAACGCTTGATCGTGTTCATGAGCCGCTCCATCATGACGGCGGCTTCAGCCCGGGTGCACATCTTGTCCGGCTCGAACAAATTGCCGCCCCGGCCAAAGACCATGGACAATTGCTTTGCCAAAACAACGTCTCCACGATAGGCTTCCGTGATCCGGGCTTCATCCCCAAAAGACGACGGAACTGCCACTCCGTTCAACGGGCTGCCTCCCAGCTGATTTCTAAGCGCATTCATGATGAAATGAACCATTTCATCTCTGCGGAGAGACTCTTTCGGCCGAAAAGCGCCCCGTTCATCGATGACGCCCATGGTTGCCAAATCGTAGAGCTTGCCGGCATAGGCATCCTCATTCCGGACATCCTGGAAATATTCCATGATGTCGGTTGCTCTGAAATACTGCATATGGATGCCCAGGGTTTCATGGAGCATCTGGACAAATTCACTTCGTGTGATGGCCCGGTCGGGCATGAATTTTCCGTCTTGGTCTGAAAACAAATCCCAGTTTGCATGCGCAAGGATCGCTTGTTCCGCCCAATGTCCCCGAACGTCCGTGAAGGTGCCTGCCGAGACCGCGCCTTCCGTCATTCCGTACGCGCCTCCCGGAATGCCCGCAAATAAAAGGGACAGAATCAGCGTCATCACCAACAAATGTTTATTCACGACACAGCCCTCCTTTTCTGAACATCAAACCTCGACAAGACAGGCCGTTCCTCCCGCCGCAGGAGCTTTGAGCAGGACCAGCGCCTACCGCAGGAGTTAACAATCTATTCTGACTTCATTGTAGCATGAATCTTTTTTCTGCGATATCCCGAAGGAACAGCCAAACGAATTTCAAGAAACCCAAAACCCGCCCTTCCGCGGCAAAAAAAGCCCCATCTTTCCGTGTATTGTCCGGTCAGATGGGGTCTCGTTATTCAATCATCTTACTGGTCTTCACGGGGATAGGCCATGTAGAGCAGGGCATTGACGATGGCTGCCGCCACGTTGCTGCCGCCCTTCCTGCCCCGGGCCACGATGAAGGGGACGCCGCTTTTCATAATCAGCTCTTTGGACTCCACCACATTGACAAAGCCCACCGGAACCCCAATGATCAATGCCGGCTCGATCCGACGGCTGCGGATCAGTTCATCCAGCTTGATCAATGCGGTGGGTGCGTTTCCGATGGCGAAAATCAGCGGTTTGTCCAGCCCTGCGGCTTTTTCCATGGACACGCTGGCTCGGGTCGCGCCCTGTTCAGCCGCTATTCTGGCCACATCGTCATCGGCCATAAAGCAAAAGGCTTTTCCGCCAGCTTTGGACAAGGCTGCTTTATTGATCCCGGACAAGGCCATGTTGGTGTCGGTCACGATGTCCGTGCCGAGACGGATGGCCTCCAGGGCTTTTTCCACAGCCTGCTCCGAGAAGCACAGGTTGTCCAGGTATTCAAAGTCTGCCGTTGTATGGATCACGCGTTTGACGATCGGCGCGATGCGCCCGTCGAGCCGGGCATCGCCGATTTCCTCGGTAATGATCTCAAAGCTCCGCTTTTCGATCTCGTTGGGTTTGTAGTGTCTCATCAGAATTTGATCCCCTCTCCGCCGGGGCCGCCGGATTCCATGATTTTATAGATATAGGCCATGTCCAGGGATTTGCGAAGTCCATCCGCCAGCCGGTCATATTCCCGCTCTTTATGGGCTTTCAGGTCAAAGCTCAGGGATTCATCGTACACAAGCCCTTTTTTCTCGTATAAGGCTTTGATGATTACCTTAAGCATAGCTTCGTTATCGAAGATTCCGTGGACATAGCTGCCGTACACATTCCCTTGGCATATCCCGTCCGTCTTTTCAGTACCGTCCATGCTCTTGAGCGTCGACAAAAAGCCAGCCGAGGAAGTCATACCCATATGGATTTCATAGCCTTCAAACTTCTTTCCGTTGAGCTCCGCAAATAGGCCTTCCGCATGCTCGAAGCTGCCGCTGACCCGGGTTCTTACCTTTTCCTTTTCAAAAACCGTATGGGCGTCGATGAGCCCCAAGCCGTTGATCTCGCCGCCGCCTTCCACATGATGGGGATCCTTCAGGGTTTTGCAGAGCATCTGGTATCCGCCGCAGATCCCGAACACCGGATTCCCACGGCTGGCGTATTTCAGGATTGCAGCCTCGATGCCGCTTTCCCTCAGCCATCTCAAATCATCCATCGTATTTTTGGTCCCGGGCAGGATCACCAGGTCCGGGTTTTTAAACTCACCGGCCTTCGAAACATATCGGACCTTGGTTCCCATCATCAGCTCAAAGGCGTTAAAATCGGTGAAGTTGGATATCTTAGGAAGCCTGATCACTGCGATGTCGATGTCTTCCGCCAAGCCGCGATGGTCCAAAACGTCCGAAAGGCTGTCTTCATCATCAATTTTCAGATCCATATAAGGCACAACGCCCACGGTAGGCACCGGAATCAAGTCCTCCAGCATTTTGATGCCAGGCCGGAGAATCTCCACATCGCCTCTGAATTTGTTGATGATGGTGCCTTTGATGTATTTTCTTTCGGTTTCATCCTGCAGCATGTAGGTACCATAAAGGGAGGCAAATACACCGCCCCGGTCGATATCTCCCACGATCAGAACCGGCGCATTGGCCATTTTGGCCATGCCCATGTTGACGATGTCATTCTGCTTCAGATTGATTTCTGCCGGACTGCCGGCCCCCTCGATGACCATGATGTCGTTTTCCGAAGCCAGGGAATGATAGCTTTCCAGGATTTGAGGGATAAAGCGTTCTTTGATTTGATAATAATCCATGGCCTTCATATTGCCGGCCACTTCCCCATGGACGATCACCTGGGAGCCTTGGTCGCTGGTGGGCTTCAGCAGGATCGGATTCATACGGACATCCGGTTTCTTATAAGCCGCTTCCGCCTGGACCACCTGGGCCCTGCCCATTTCCAGCCCATCCTCTGTGATAAATGAGTTCAGGGCCATATTCTGGGACTTGAAGGGCGCCACGTTATATCCATCCTGTGCAAAGATTCTGCAGAGTCCCGCAGCGATCAGGCTTTTACCGGCATTGGAGGTTGTTCCCTGGATCATAATGACTTTAACCATTGCGCTTGCCTCACTTAAATCATTGATTTTATTTCGAAATCCATCTTCAGCGTCACCCATGAAGCTTCTTATTGGATGAGCCCTCGGGCAATCAAAGAAAAGATCACCGCGATAACCGCAGTCACACCCATGAGTTCGTTGGCTCGGATGATATCCTCAGGAACAATACTCCGGATAGGATCCCCGATGGTCGGCTTATGAACAAGCTGCCCAAAATAAGAGGCGTCGCCTGCCAGCTGGACCTTCAGCGCGCCGGCACAAACGGACTCGGTCTGGGCGGAATTGGGGCTCTTGTGGTTTTTTCGGTCCCGCCGATAGATCCTGAAGGCATTCTTATAATCCAAGCCGGCTACGGCACTGGCCAGGATCATGATCATGGCGGTCAGCCTTGCGGGTATAAAGTTGGCCGCATCATCCAGCCGCGCCGCTGCCTTGCCGAATTTCTCATATTTCTCATTCCGGTAACCAACCATGGAGTCCATGGTGTTGATGGCTTTATATAAAAAAGCCAGGGGTGCGCCGCCGATGGCCATATAAAGAAGCGGTGCCACGACCCCGTCGGTGGTGTTCTCTGCAATGGTTTCCACCGTCGCCTTGGAGATCCCGGCCGAGTCAAGGGCCTGGGTATCCCTGCCCACGATGTAGGACAAAAACTTCCGGGCCTCCGGCAAATTTCCGGCAGCCAAAGGATCGTAGACCTTCATACTCTCCTTTTTCAGCGAATGGACCGCAAAGATCTGATAGCAGAAAAAGGTCTCGAGGCCGATCGCCAAATAGGGATTCAACTTATTCGCCAGAAACAGAACTGCAAAGGGAATGCCAAAGGAGACGGCCATGATCACGACGACCAACAGACTGCCCGCCAGAAGCTCATTGGTCATCCGCTTTCTGAGCTTATCTTCCATAAAAGCCACCGCCTTGCCGATCAGGCAGATCGGGTGGGGCAGCCCGTATGGGTCTCCAAAAAGCAGATCCAGGATGAATGCAATTCCGATGATCAGCAAATATCTCATTTCCTACCCTTGCCTTCTCTTTCCCATTTGGTATTCCTTGCATTGTTCTATAAAACGGCCAGCCATGATCCGGTTCCCCCAAAAATGGATGTGGGGGTACAGGGCGAACACCGGGGCGCTGCAGTGACCTGCCTCCCAGGTTTTTCCGCTGGTTTTTTTCGCCGTCAGACAGCCGGATGCGGCATCATTTCGGGAATAGTGGAATTCGTGGGCCAAGGCGGTTTCCCCGCGCGCCAGCAATCCTGTATGGCCCTTTGCCGTCAGTTCAACATATCCGAAATTCTGAAGCTTGCTGGTCATCTCAAAGCATAGATCCACGATCCCGGTCATCGGATGGCCGCCGATGCTTTTTCCGAGATACATGAAGCCGCCGCACTCCGCAAAGATCGGTATCCCAGCGCTTTCGGCATCCCTGATGCTTTGGATCATACCAAGGTTTTGACTGAGGGCATCCTGATAGAGCTCCGGATAGCCGCCGCCGAGGATCAGCCCATCGATCGCTCCGGGCAGCGCCCGGTCCTCCATTGGAGAAAAATACGTCAGTTTTGCGCCCATGGATTCCAGCAATTCCAGACTGTCCTGATAATAAAAGCAAAAGGCTTTGTCCCGGGCCACCGCGATATTCACTGCCGCAACCCTTGGGGTTTCGATTTCTTCATAATCCAAGGGCTTGGCGTCTTGGGCGATTTCCAGCAACCGGTCCAGGTCGATCGTCGCTTCGGCGATTTCAGCCAGCCTGTCGATCTTATGCTTCAATGAGTCGATTTCCTTGGCCGTCACAAGCCCCAAATGGCGGTCCTCGATGGCCGCGGCCGGTTCATAAGGCATATAGCCGGCCACACAGATCCCCAGCTGCCGCTCTAGCATTTCTTTGTAAATTGGATACATCGGCGCCGAAACATGGTTCAGGATCACCGCCAGGATGCGGTTTTCTTTGAAATCCAGGAAACCCTTGACCATGGCTGCAACGGAAGCCGACGCGCCCTTGCAATTCACGACCAGCACCACCGGGATCCCCAGTTTTGCGGAAACATCCCAGGAGGAATTCTCACTGGAACTGCCGCCCATGCCGTCATAAAAACCCATGACGCCTTCAACCACTGAAACCTCCGTCCGGCTGCTGTTCCGGGCAAACAGGTATCGCGCCGCCTTTTCTCCGCATAAGAAGAAATCAATGTTCCTTGAGGCGGTTCCAATGATCTCACTGTGAAACATCGGATCGATGTAATCAGGACCGCATTTAAATGAAGCGATGTCCAGCCCCCTGTTTTTGAGGGCTTTCAGGATCCCGCAGGTGACCGTGGTTTTTCCGCAGCCGCTATGGGTGCCGGCGATCATGAACCGGTTGATTCTATTTTGCTTCATTTTTTTCACCGCAAAGAATGTACACGGGGTTGTTCGCTGTCATCATGTGATAGCCGCCGGTCTTTTTGCTTCTGGCACAATTCAGGCATACCACGTCGGTAACGAAATCCAGTTCCCTGAAAACGGTCATGGCTGTCCCCAAGGTCTCAAGGGTGATGGCCGTCACGACGATCCGGATTTTCCGGTTGGCCTCAAACAAATGTCTCACCAATCCTGCCAGACTGCCGCCGCTGCCTCCGATGAACGCCTTGTCCGGCACCGGCAGTTTCCGGATTTCCTCCAAAGCTTCTCCCAAAACCGGGACCACATTCAAAGCGCCCAGATCTGATTTGTTCCGGCAGAGAAGCTCATAAGCCCTCTCCTCTTTCTCCACCGCAAAGACCAGGCCTTCGTGGGCTTTTCTTGCCATTTCAATGGCGACGGAGCCGCTGCCCGCTCCGATGTCATATAGTATATCACAAGGACGTATCCCCAGCATATTCACAGCGGCCCAACGCACCTCCTGTTTGGTCATGGGCGTTTCATTCCTGGACAATTCCCGGTCAAACAGCGGTGCTTCCCGATCCGCCGCGTGATCGTTCTCAAACAGGAGAACCGTCAGGCTGTCGAACCGTTCCCTGGAAAGGGCTTCCACGGTTCCGCTCAGGATCCTTTCATTCGGCATGGACAGCCTTTCGCCGGCGGTGACCCGAATATCCCGCATGCCGTTTTTGACCAAATTCCCGAGAATGGCGGTGGCGTTGTTTTTTCCGCCGGTCAATACGAAGGTGTACCGGTTGTAGGCGATGCTGCCCGGAAGGTTGGCGTCCCGGCCATGGAGGCTCACGGTTTTCACCATCTCATAATTCATCTTGATCTTGCTGCACAAATATTGAAGGCTGCTGATGCCGCAGACGCAGGACACCTGAAAGCCGGAACTGAATTTTTCATTCAGGGTTTTGGCCATGCTGAAAAATCCCACATCCCCCGAAACCAGGACCGCCGTCTTCGCCGCGTCTGAGCTCCTGATTTGATCTTCAATATCCAGATAAGCGCATTGGATGATATCCCTTCGGCAGGCTTGATAGAGGTCCCCGATCCGGTCAAAGGCGTAGACCTCATCGCAGCTTCCAATCAGCTCAGCCCCCCGGAGGGTGATAAACCCAGGGTCCCCCGGGCCGCAGCCGATGATGAAGAGCTCCCTGTTCATAACGCCTGCCGGCTCCGGCCGGCTAACATAAGGATGCCTTTCATTCGAAATCCCCTCCGATTTTCATTTCTTTCAATACGTTTTCCGCGATCTGCAAGGTTTTCCGGATATCGTCCTGGGAATGGGCGGTGCTGATAAACAAAGCCTCAAACTGGGCGGGCGCCAGATGGACGCCCCGGTCCAGCATCTTTTTGAAGTATTTTGCATAAAGCGCTGTGTCGCTGCTTTTTGCCGATTTGAAGTCGGTCACAGCTTCCTTTGTGAAAAAGACACAGACCAGGGAGGCCACCCGGTTCACCGAAAGCGGTAATTCAAGCTTTTCAGCAATATCACAGAAACCTTCCGCCAGCAGCTTGGCCAATCCGTCGATTCGCGGGTAGATCTCCTTGCTGCCTCTCAGCTCGGTCAATTGGGTGATTCCCGCGGCCATGGCAATGGGATTCCCGGAAAGTGTGCCGGCCTGGTAGACCCCGCCCAGAGGAGACACCAGCTCCATGATCTCTTTTCTTCCGCCGTAAGCCCCCACCGGCATGCCACCGCCGATGATTTTCCCGAAGGTGACGATGTCCGCACGGACGCCGAAATATTGCTGAGCCCCGCCGGTACACAGCCTGAAGCCGGTGATGACCTCGTCAAAAATCAGCAGCGCGCCATGCTGATCGCAGATTCGGCGAAGATCGGCAAGGAACCCTTCCGCCGGCGATACGACCCCCATGTTGGCGGCCACCGGTTCAAGGATCACTGCGGCGATCTCACCCTTATTTTCTGCAAAGAGCTTTTGGACACTCAGGCTGTCGTTGTAATCTGCGATCAGGGTATTCCGGGCCAATTCATCCGTGACGCCAAGGCTGTCCGGGTGGGACAGGGTCAGGGCGCCCGAGCCGGCTTTGACCAGCATGCTGTCGCAATGCCCGTGGTAGCAGCCATCGAATTTAATGATTTTGCAGCGTTTCGTATAGGCGCGGGCCAGCCGCAGTGCGCTCATCACCGCTTCGGTGCCGCTGTTGACCATCCGGATCATTTCAAGGCCCGGGACCATGGAGGTGACGAGCTCTGCCATGACCACCTCGTTTTCCGTCGGCGCGCCGAAGCTCAGTCCGTTATCCACAGCCTTTTTGACGCTGGCCGCAATTTTCGGATGGTTATGGCCCAGGATCATCGGCCCCCACGAGCCGATGTAATCGATGTATTCCTTGCCCTCCACATCATAGATTCTGGAACCCTTGGCGCTCTGGATGAAAACGGGCTCCCCGCCCACCGCCTTGTAGGATCGCACCGGGCTGTTCACCCCGCCCGGCATGACTTTTTTGGCTCTGCTGTATAAATTGCTGTTGATCATCCGATATCTCCTGTTTCAATTGCCTTGGATAATTCTTTGGCATAATAGGTGATCAGCATATCCGCTCCCGCTCTGAAGATGCTGACCGCGCTCTCACACATGGCGGCATATTCATCGATGAAACCCATTTTGGCAGCGCTTTTGATCATGGCGTATTCTCCGCTGACGCTATAGGCACAAATCGGGTTTTCGGTCCGGTCCTTCAGCTCCCGGATGATGTCCAGGTAGGCCAAGGCTGGTTTGACCATCAGAATATCCGCCCCTTCCTGAATATCCAGTCTTGCTTCCTTGAGGGCTTCACGCCGGTTGTGGCAGTCCATCTGATAGGTTTTCCGGTCCCCGAAGGCTGGCGCGGATTTCGCCACATCCCGGAAGGGTCCGTAGAAGGCCGACGAATACTTCGCTGAGTAGGACATGATGGGGATGTCATGATAACCCCTGGCTTCGAGGGCCTTCCGGATTTCATGGACCCGGTTGTCCATCATGTCCGAGGGTGCCACCATGTCCGCGCCGGCCGCCACATGGGACAGGGCGATGCTGACCAGATACGGCAGCGTCAGGTCGTTCATGATCTTGCCGTCCCGGACGATCCCGCAGTGGCCGTTGGCCGTATATTCGCACATGCAGACGTCGGTGATCACCGTCATCTCCGGGTTAGACGCCTTGATTTCCCGTATGGCGCATTGCACCACGCCGTTTTCATCCCAGGCCCCGCTGCCGGCTTCATCCTTCTTTTCCGGGATGCCGAAAAGCAGGACTGAGCGGATCTTGCTGGCGAGGGCCTCTTCGATCCCTTCGCGGATGGTGTCAGGACTGTAATACCGATGGCCCTCCAACGAATCGATGGGTTCCCGTATCCCCTTTCCTTCTTTGATAAACAAGGGAAGGATCAGGGATTTGGGGGAAATCCTGGTTTCTCTGACCAGATTTCTAATATTATGATCGTTTCTCAGTCTGCGCGGCCGTATTGCGTTCATGCTCCAACCTCCATGATCTTGCGCACCATGGAATCGATGGATGCCTCTTCCGAGGTAAAATGCCTGATTCCATATTTTTCTGCGGCTTGGGATGTCTGGTTTCCGATACAGATGCCCGTGATCTGTCCTAAATCGGCGCCTTCCAGGGATCGGACAAAGCCTTCCACGGTGGACGCGCTGGTAAAGGTCACAAAAATTCCCGGATTCTCCCGGACCAGCGCCCTGACCTGCTGACTGCCGGCACAGACGAATTTCGTATCATAGACCGGTATATCTTCAACAGCTCTTCCCTGTGCTTTGAAGACATCGGTGATTTCAACGCTGCCCTTCAGCGCCCTCAAAAGCAGGATTTTCTCATCCGCTCCGGAAATTTCACACAGCCCTTCCGCCAGGTGCTTTCCGTCAAAGATTTCAGGGACATAATCGGCGATGATCCCGTAGGCCGCCAGCGTCTCGGCGGTCTGACTGCCGATGGCCGCAATGTAAAGCCCGGACAGCACCCTGAGGTCCTTCTTCTTCCTCTTTAAGTGCTCAAACAAGAGCTCGACTCCGTTTTTACTGGTAAAAACCAGCCATGCGTAATCCTTCAGATGGTCGAGGGCCTTTTCCAATCGCTGGTTGTCTTCCATTTCGTACAGCTCGATGCAGGGATAGTCGATCACATCCGCCCCCAGGTCCCTGAGCTTTGCACTCAAGGTGCCGCCGGAGCATTTCGGTCTTGTTACGATGATTTTTGTCCCTGCCAGTTCCCTTTTTGAAAACCAGTCAAAGCGGCGGCTTAATCCGCAAACCTCTCCCACCACGATGATGGCGGGCGATTGGATTTGTTTTTCCAGCACCGCCTCATAAAGGGATGCGATGGTGCCCACCACTTTCCTTTGCCCGGGTCTTGTGCCGTTTTCGATGATCGCCGCCGGCATATTTCGGTCCATGCCTTCACGCAGAAGCCCGTCGAGGATGCTTTTCAGGGAAGAAAGGCCCATAAGAAAGACCAGGGTCCCTCCGGCAGAAACCAGCGCCTTGAAATTGATGGACAGCTCCTTGCCCTTTTGCTGATGTCCGGTGATGATATGGAAGCTGCTGCAAAAGTCCCGGTGGGTGATCGGGATTCCCGCAAAGGCGGGGGCCGAAATCGCCGAGGTGATGCCGGGGACCACTTCGAAAGGGATCCCATTGGCCTCCAGCAGCTCAAGCTCTTCCCCTCCGCGGCCGAACACAAAGGGATCTCCCCCCTTGAGCCTCACGACCCGCTTCCCGGTCAGCGCTTCCTCAAACAGAATCCTGTTGATTTCTTCCTGAACCACCGGATGATGGCCGCTTTCCTTGCCCACATCGATTTTCTTGGCCTCGGCAGGGATCATCTCCAGGATGTCATCGGATACCAGGCGATCAAAAAGAACAACCTCCGCCTTTTTCAGATATTCCATCCCCCGGACGGTCATAAGACCCCGGTCTCCCGGTCCGGCTCCCACTAAAACAACAAAACCTTTCTTCATCGGGTCAGCACCCCTCCCCCTTCAGTCTCCTGGCGAGCGATATTCCCATCTTGGCAGCCTCTTCCGCCCTGCCATCCTGTACGCCCCGGACTGCAATCCCATTGGCTTCATTCACATAAAGCCCCTTGAGCACCAATCGGCCCCCTTCAAAATAGGCATGGGCCGCCACCGGTGAGGAACAGCCGCCGTCCAAAGCCGTCACAAAGGCGCGCTCGGCATCGGAAATGACCTTGGACCTATGGCTATGGAAACCGCTCAGATAAGCCGTGTCCTCACCCTTTCTGGCCTGAACGGCCAGTATGCCCTGACAGGCCGCCGGCATGATCTCCTCGGTGGTGAAATGCCGGCTGATCCGCTCCTCAAGGCCAAGACGCTTGATGCCGGCTGCCGCTAATACGATTCCCCGGTATGCTCCCTCATCCAGCTTCCTCAGTCTGGTGATGACGTTCCCCCGGAGCGGCTCGATACGGTCAAATCCAAGTTCCTGAAGCTGCAGGGTCCTTCTTTTGCTGGAACAGCCAAGGGGCTTGCCAGGATCGGCTTCCGTTTTCGGAAGGATCAGCACATCCCTTTCATCCTCCCTTTCCGAAACCGCAACCACCGGCAATTCCGGATGGATCACCATGGGCATGTCTTTGTAGCTATGGACCGTAATGTCCACCGCCCCTTGGAGCAGTGCCTCATCCAATTCCTTGACAAACAAGCCCTTGCCGCCGATTTGATCCAGCGTCTGGTCCAGGATCTTGTCACCTGTGGTTTTCATGGTCACCAGCTCGGTGCGGATGCTGCGGTCATAATTTTTGATGGCTTCAATCACCATCTGTGCCTGGATCACGGCAAGCTTGCTGTCCCTGCTGCCCACTTTGACGATTTTCATGACGGATCCCTCCCCTTCTGAAGCCATTCTCGGATTCCGGAGGCCATTTCCTTCGCGGCGTGATGATCGTTGCCGTCCTTTGAAATCAATCCGCCAATCACCGATTCATTTTCAAAGACCGCCGGGAAATAGAAATCGCATTGTTCCTTATTGTCGCAAACATTCACCGGGATCCCCGCGTCCCGTGCGTCTTGAAAGACTTTTTCATTCACTTCCCGGGAATGGGTTGCGGCGAGAACCAAAAAAGCCTCCTCCAAATCCCCGGTCCGGTATTCCCTTTCCGCCAGCCGTATTCGGTTCCCCTCCGCCATGCACCTTAGCTTTTCGTGATGCGAGGGTGCGATGGACAGGACCTCCGCACCGAAGCGGCTCAGAACCTTGATCCTTCGTGCGGCAATCTCCCCGCCGCCGATCACAACGGCTTTTTTGCCCCTTAAATCAACAAACATGGGGAAATGGGATAAGGAATCATCCGTGAGGCCGAATGCCTGGTCAAAATATTGAAAGGTCTCCTCCAGGGTCAGCCCATCTTCCTTACGGGGCCTGCCCACCAAGACGACGTTTACTCCTCTTGCCCGGGCCGCCGACAGCTTCTCTTGAAACCCGCCACTTATGCCGGTATCCTTGGTGAGCAGGTATTTCGCATCGATCTGCTCCATGGTGGCCAGGTTCATGGCTTCAGTGAAGGGCCCCTGCATGCAGAGGATGTTGGTCGCAGGAAAGCCCGCCTGTGTGCAAGCCTGGATCGCTTCTGCCGTCGCCAGAACCCGGATGAAAACCCTTTCCCTATAGTTTTCGATGGAGGAAAAAGGCAAAAGTTCCTTGCTTCCGGTGGTCGCCAGAATATGTCCGGTGGTACCGTTCAGATAGGCGCAGGCCTCTGGGATGCTGGAAAACCCCAGGACATCCTCATAGGCCAAGGAAGGCCTCACAAGCCGGATGGCCGTTTTCCCGCATCGTTTTGCCGCCTCGGCAATATTATCGGAGATGACTCTGGCATAGGGATGGGTCGCATCCACAATCGAATCATATTGACCCACCAGCTCTGTGATCTGTTCCAGGGAAAGCCTTCCTTCCTGAACGGTTAAGAAAGGAAGCTCCGGCATCACCAGGGAACCGTATTCGGTGGCAACCACCGCCAAGACCTCAACGCCCTTTTTTGCTAAAAAGGTGCTGAGCCTCCTTCCCTCGTTTGTCCCCGCAAATACAATTGCTCTTTTCAATTCGCTCAACCTGCCTTACATTCTGTACCCTCTGGGTGTTACAAGTTTCCCATTGATGACGCGGGTGGTGGAATTCCCGATGACGACCGTTGTAAACATATCGACGGTTTCGTTCCTCAGTTCCCTCAAAGCCAGGATCTTATGATCCTGTCCTTCCCGCCCAATGTTTCTGACATAGCCGCATTGGGTTTCTCCACTGATGTTTGTCATCATGAGGTCACAGGCTTTTTGTAAGAAATCTGCTCTCTTCTTGCTGGATGGATTGTACAGCACGATCACAAATCCAGCCTTAGATGCCAGATCCAGCCGCTTTTCAATGGCCTCCCAGGGGGTCAGGAGATTGCTGAGGGAAATGACGGCGAAATCATGGGTCAAGGGGGCGCCTAATACCGCGGCCGCGGAATTGGCCGCCGTGATCCCCGGAACGACCCTGATCTCCTCATCGATGCCCATTTCCTCACAAACCTCGATCATCAGGGCCGCCATGCCATAAATACCCGCATCTCCGCTGGACACCATGGCCACGTTGCGATGGGCCTTGGCCGCAAGAGCCGCCAGCCTGCAGCGGTCGACCTCCTGCATCATGGGCGTTGCGATGACTTCCTTGCCTTCCAGCAAGTCGTGGATGATGTCGATATACACCGTGTAGCCGGCGACGATCTCGCTGTCCGCCAGTGCTTCCATGGCAAGGGGTGTGATTTGTTCCTTTTCTCCCGGTCCTAATCCGATAATATTGATCATAGCGCTTCTCCAACTCTGTAATGGATCGGTTGCCCGCTGAACAGCCTTTCCCGGTGTGTGCTCCAATGGTTGTAGTCTTCCATATGCTCCTTGATCAGGACTTTCAGGGCGGCGATTTCCTTCGAATTGTCTTTCCGGGCGGTTTCTCCTAGACTGTCCACATTATAGTATAGGACGTTTTCGATGTTCCTGACGCCCGGATCGATGTCCCGCGGAACTGCCAGGTCAATGATGTATCTGGGTTTACGCTCACAACGGTCGACCATGTCAAAGGTGATGGTCTGATGGGGGCTCGAGGTAGCACTGATCAGAATATCCACCTTGGGGATCATGGCCTCCCGTTCATCAAAGGCAATGGTTGTGCAGCCTTTAGGAACAATGGTGCTCTGGCTGTTGTGCTTTCTGGTGGTCATATAAACCTGGCAGCCGATTTTGACAAGAGCTTCACATACGCTTCTTCCAACCACGCCGTTGCCGATCACCAGGGCTTTGCCGCCGCGGTTTTTTTGAAGATATTCGCTGACGATCCGGGCTGACTGTCCTGCAACGGAAGGCGATACCGCACTGAGGACAAATTTGGTCTTTACTTTTTTAGCACAGGTGATGGCGCACCGGAACAGCGTATTCAGCTTCGCGTCGCTGAAGCCGTTTTCCATCGAGATTCGGATCGCTTCCTTCACCTGGGTGACGATCTGGTCATCGCCAAAGATCATTGAATGGATTCCGCAGGCAAGCTCAAAAAGATAGATTGCTGCCCGTTCGCCTGTTTTGCAATAGAAATATTGCTTCATGCCATCGCCGATTCCGGCAGCCTCGCAGAACAATGCCACAGGATCCGCACCTTCAAACGAATCCAATGAGAGGTAAACCTCCGTCCGGTTGCAGGTCGACAGGACCACTGCACCCGAAACACCCTCCTTTTGTTTCAGCCTGGATAGGATCTCTTTCACTTTTTGCGGGCTGAATCCAAGGGTCTCCCTTGCTTCGATGCTTGCGCTGCGGTAATCGACCCCAGCCATCAGAATATTCAAAAGCCACACCTCCAAGTTTTTACCGCCACGGCCACCGTGACGCCGGAGCCGGCGGTCTTTCCCAGGATCAGCCTGCCGTGGTCGCTGGCCAGCCGAGCCGCTCGTTCACACACATTGTCGGCGCCTGTCACGGCCCGGACAAACTCCGACGACGAGAAAGGGCCTTCTGCCGCCATGAGTTCATCTTTCGAATAGGTTATCAGCCGATATCCATACCGATCGCACAGCCGGAGGATCGCATCCTCTTTTTTTTTCAAGTCGATAGTCGCCACATACCGGACCAGTTCCGGCGAAATACCTATGGCCTGCAAGCTCTCCAGGTATACTCTCTCCAGCAGGCCCCCGTCGATCCCCTTGCGGCACCCGATGCCGGCCACATATTGCTTTGGCTGCAAAACCAATGTTTTCTCATAGGGTGGTCGTTCCGCCCCAGGGTGCTCCGCTCCCCAAATGCAGATTCCTGTCTCCGCCGGATCGGCAGTCAAGAAATCCGGTATTTCCCCATCCAACGGATATTCGCAGCGAAATCCGACGGGTTGGCCATTCAACAGCGCAGCCGATACATGCTTGATGTTTTCGATGTTCAAGATATGAAGGTCCCGTTCTTTGGCCCATAGATCCACCGCAAACATGCCATTGATGTCGGTTGCCGTCGTAATCACAGCCTTTCCTCCCAGAAAATCCGCGATCCCTTCAGCCAGGGAATTGGCTCCGCCCAAATGGCCTGACAAAATTGGGATCACATACGCCCCGGTTTCATGGATGACGATCACCGCAGGATCCGTGGCTTTGCTGTCGAGCCATGGTGCGATCGCCCGGACGGCAATTCCTGCCGCACCGATAAAAACCAAGGCTTGACTGCTTGAAAACGCATCTCTTGTAAATTCCTTCAGGCCCTTCTCCAAAGGAAGAAGCCCATAGCCTCCATAGTTTGAATAGGCACGAACGGCATGTCCGGCTTCGGTCAGGTCGTCCGCAAGCTCCCGGCTTAACAGAGCACCCTTCCGGGTGAAGGAGACCATGGTGATCTTCATGATGTTTTCGCCTGCCTGAATTCATGGCTAAAGCTTGAATCATAGAGCTTCGAGCGTTCATAATCGCTGGAAAGAAAGCCGCCCACCAGAATCAGGGCGGTCTTGGTAATATGGTTTTCAGCAGCGCTCTGAGGCAGCGCTTCAAGGGTGGTTCGGATGATTTTCTGGTCAGGCCAGGTCGCCTTGTACACGATGGCTGCCGGCGTATTGGGCTCATAACCACCCCGGATCAGCTTATCACTCAGTTTGTCCAGCAGAGAGGATGACAGGAACAAGGCCATCGAGGCTTGGTGGGAAGCCAGCTTTTCAATATCCTCCTCCGCCGGGACCGGAGTCCTGCCCTCCATTCTTGAAAGGATCACCGTCTGGCTTACGCCAGGCAGCGTAAACTCGGCGTTGAGAACCGAGGCGGCGCCGCAAAAGGAGCTGACGCCGGGGACCACGCTGTAAGGGATCCCTTGCTCATCCAATAAGTCCATCTGCTCTTTGATGGCGCCGAATAGGCTGGGATCGCCGGTATGGAGCCTGACCAGGACCTTCTCCGGCGAATACGCGTCTGTAAAAACCCGTATCACCTCTTCCAGGGTCATGGAGGCGCTGTTGTATATTTTGCACTCCGGCTTCGTGTAGTTCAGCAGTTCGGGATTCACCAAAGATCCTGCATATATGACCACGTCCGCCTTTTTCAAGAGCTCCATGCCCCTTACGGTGATCAAATCCGCCGCGCCCGGCCCTGCTCCGATAAAATAAACCATCACACGTCTCCTTTGACAAGTATTATTGAAAAGTAACTGCTGTCCTCATTCAGCTCCTCAAGGGAACCATAGAGCTTCTCGTTTTCCATGCCGCAGCATTCCACCATTTTTGCTTTGTTCAAAAGGCCGTACTGTTCCAGCTTGTCCTTGATTTGGATTATTTTTTTACCGCTCTTCATCAAAACCTTGTTGCCCGGAAGCTTCAAGAGCTCTTCATAGCCCTCATAGGATGAGGGAATGATATGAAGGGCTTCCTTTCCGTCGCACAAGGATACCCCCAGTCTTCCCGCGGCGGCGCAAAAGGAGGTGATCCCATTGACGATTTCAGCCTTGTAGCCTCTTCCGACCACAAGCCTATGCACATACATATAGGTGGAATAGACCGTGGGATCCCCCAGGGTGATGAACGCGACCTTCATGCCCTGATCCAGCAACGCGCAAAGCTCATCCGCACAGTGTTCATGGCTTTGCCTCAGCTGTTCCGGATCCCGGATCATGGGCATGCTGCAATATTTGAGTTCTTTTCCGGCAATATATTCCTCAACGATTTTCAAGGCTGTTTTTTCACCGCCGGTGTCCGGCACCGCGACGACATCTGCATGGTTTAAGGTTTCGATGGCATGGAGTGTCAACAGCTTCTTGTCTCCCGGCCCGACGCCTACCCCGTAAAGCATTCCTTTCAAGGCTGTATCCCCCTCAGTTCATTGATCAATAACGCTGCATTTTCTGTCTGAAAGAGCACCCCGTGCTCATTGGAAAAGGAAAGAAAGCCGACCTCCATTTTGTTCATGATCCGATAATTGATGTTGAACCGTACTTTCTCCATGATGCTTTGATAAACATCTCCGGCGAGGCGCTGTTCCGCCAGAATGCCGTGGATCTCCTGGGTCGTCTTTGCCGCCATGATCTGCTGGACCGTGCCCCGGCCGGCGCCTGCCAAGGCACCGTGGGCGGCAAAAACCTCATTCCGGCAGTCCGCGATTTTGGAATGGGTATTCATCACGCCCGCACCGAGCTTCACCAGCTTTCCAATGTGCCCCACCAGCAGCAGCCGCTCAAAGCCCAGATAAAGTGCATGGTCCAGGGTCTCCCCGATGTAATTGGAGCACTTGACCGCCCGGTCGATGTCGAATCCAAATTCCGATTTCAAAAAATCCAGACCGTAATTTCCCGGGGCAACCAGCAGGACCTTATGCCCTTTCGCCTTCCGCACGCTGAGCTCCAGCTTGATGGTTTCGATGATCGAGCTTTCACTCATGGGTTCAACAATGCCTGTCGTGCCAAGGATCGAGATGCCTCCCACGATGCCCAGCCGTTCATTGAAGGTTCGTTTGGCGATTTCAGCTCCTTGGGGCACCGAGATCTCCACCGCAAACCCGCCTTCATAACCATGGTCCCTCTTGACTTCGTCCAGCGCCTGGCGGATCATCCTCCGGGGTCCGGGATTAATGGCTGCTTCTCCGATTCCGCAGGCCAAGCCGGCTGCAGTCACCCGACCGACGCCAGCCCCGCCGTCGATGCCGATCCCCGCCTCCGTCCTTCGGACCGAGGCATATATTTTGATGCCATGGGTCACATCCGGATCATCGCCCGCATCCTTCACCATGCCGCAGCGGGCTTCATCCTCCAGGAGCTCCGCGTCTTCAACCGGCAAGCTGAGCTTCTTGCCATTGGGAAGGGTCAGCACAACGTCCTTGATGGCATGTTTTTCTATCAGCATGATCGCTGCTGCCTTCGCCGCCGCCGCGGCACAGCTGCCGGTGGTATACCCGTATCGAAGGGCCTTTCCCGACTTCACCGTGAAATCCACAGGCTTCCTTTCGAACGGATCGGCGTTTATCAGACGATCCAGGGCTTTTCGGGCCTCGGATATGGTATAGGCTGTATCCTGAAAGTCAAAGCCATCTTCCTTTTTTAATATTTCCATCAGATGTCCGATCCGGGGCAGCCTGAGATTCAGTTTTCGCAAAAGTGCTGTATGGTCAAAAACTTCCTTGGGCGTTCCCTCCAGCATCACCTTGCCCTGATCCATTAAATAGGCATAATCACAGTAGAGCGGGACCATGTCGATGTCATGGGTCGAAAGGATGACGGTAAGGCCAAGCTCTTTCTGCAATTCCCGGACCAGCTTCATGATCTCACTGACGCCGTTTGGGTCAAGGCCTGCGGTAGGCTCGTCCAGGATGATGATTTCCGGTTCCATGGCCAAGACGCCGGCGATGGCCACACGCTTTTTCTGCCCATAACTCAGACTGTGGGCTGCTTTGTCCTTCAGATGCAGGATCCCGGTTCTTTCCATCGCGTATTCCACCCTCTGCCGCACGACCGGCTCCGGCAGCCCCAGGTTGATGGGCCCAAAGGAGATATCCTGAAACACACTGGCGGAAAACAACTGGCTGTCCGGATCCTGAAACACGATCCCCACCGACTTGCGCAATTCCTTCAGACATTTCCTCGAATAATCCAAGAGGCTTTTTTTATAGAACACTTCGCCGCCCGAGGGCTTGAGGATCCCGTTCAGATTAAGAAAGAGCGTGGATTTCCCTGCACCGTTATGACCGAGGACCGCGGTGGTCTTTCCTTTCGAGATCCTCAGATTCACCCCATCCAGCGCCCGGGTCCCATCCTCGTATTGGTATTGAAGGTCTTTGACCTCAATGATGTTATCGGACATTATGACCATCCTCCGTGGATCCGCCTCAGAAATAGGGCAATGGCCGCCAAGGCCAGGTTAACAGCGACCGGTGTTAAATAGGCCCATCGATCCCGATTGAAGGAGGTGTCCAGCACCTTGATCTCCCCCTCATATCCTCTGGCCTCCATAGCGGTGTAAAGCTCGTCCGCTCGCTGATAGGCCCGGATGAACAAGGTGGCGGCAAGTGCGGCCAGGGATCGATAGCCGGATCGAGGGCTTTCATATCCCAGACGGGATTTTTGGGCGGTGACCATCCTGTCCGCCGTTTCCAGGAATACAAAAATGAACCGGTAGATCAGCCCCATCAACTCGGTGAACAGCTTGGGAACGCCCAGCTTGCCAAGGGCCTGGAGAAGATCCACCATGGGTGTATTCAGCGAGAGATAATACAGGCAAGACACCGCTCCCAGGGCTTTCATAAATATTCGCGCAGCGCTTTGAAGACCATTTTGCGAAACGCCGATATAAGTCCCGGCGGCCGGGATAGAAATCATAAAAACATTTGGATCGGCAGAAGCATAGATGCCAATCGTCACAACCCCGATCATCAGGAAAGAAGACGGGATCATCATCAATCTTGTCCATAGGGAGAAAGGTATACCGCCCTTGCAAACGGTATACCACCCCATCACCATGAGAATCAGGACCGCAACGATCATTGAATCGGCCCAAAGGCAAACCCCAAGCGTCATCAAACAAAAGACCAGCTTGACCATAGGGTCTTGACTTTTTAATTTCGAAAGGTATGCATATTGGTCAATGGAAATCATCTATAGCTGCTTCTTCTTCCCTTTTCCGCCCTTTCATCCAGCCTAAACCGTACCCGATGACCCCGGCGCCCAAGGCAGCCTGCAAGGCAAACAAAAGGCTTTCGATTTCACCGCTTTTGGGTTCCAGCAGCGGCGAAAACCAAGGCTGGTAATCGGCGTCGATTTCGGTGATCACGGTCTCGGCTTCGCCATCGGCCCCGCCGAATTCCGCATCCTTGACGGTCAGCAGGGGATAGATGGCCAGTGCGACCACAAGGGCAATGAGGATCAGATTTTGGGTCATGCTGTGGTTGCTTTTTTTATTTTGGATCGCTTCCGTGGTCATGCTGAGACCTCCTTCGAAATCACGTTCAAGTCTTTTAATTCTTGCTTGCTGTAGGCTGAAATGGCGTTGAAGATCAGCACCGTCAGAATGCCTTCGCTGATGGCCAACGGAATTTGGGTCAGTGCGAAAATACTCATGAACTTGGTCAGGGATGCCATGAACCCGCCGGTTTCTGCCGGGAAAGCCAGGGCAAGCTGGATCGACGTCGTCACATAGGTCAGCAGATCCCCGAGGGCCGCGGCCAGAAATACAGCCAGCCACTGAGGGCCGTTGGCTTTTTTCACAAGCTTATACACCGCATAGGCAACCAGAGGCCCCACCACTGCCATGGAGAAGGTATTGGCACCCAGAGTGGTCAGGCCGCCGTGGGCAAGCAGGATGGCCTGAAACAGCAATACAATCAAGCCAAGAACGCTCATCGCCGTGGGTCCGAACAGAATCGCCCCGAAGCCAACCCCGGTCGGGTGAGAGCAGCTGCCAGTCACCGAAGGTATTTTCAATGCTGAAAGAACAAAAACAAATGCGCCGGCCATCGCCAACAGCATTTTGGCCCTGGGATTCTCGCGAATGGTTTTCTTAATCGAAAAAAAGCCTGCCAACACAAAGGGGATCGCTAAAACGCCCCAGGCAACAGCCCAGCTCGGCGGAAGAAAGCCTTCCATGATGTGCATGGCATAAACCGGCTGCGGAAGCAGCGCAAACATAAGAAACAATCCGATCATCCAGATTTTCTTTTTTGACATGAGTTACCATCCTTTCCGAATAAAAAATAGACCTCTCGACGTCAATCGCCAAGAGGTCATGTATATCCGGAAAAACACAGTGAAGACATACAAAGCACCCCCTATCGCTCGTAGAGTTAATGGTGTCAATGACTCAGGCAGGTCTTCTGGCTCAAGCATCAGCATTCTCCAAACCTTCCCGGTTTCCCAGTGGCATCGATGGAGAACTCCACTCTTACAGCGGCGGGACCGCGTGGGATTTTACCCAACTTCCCTTTTCACTGCTTTGCGTTCTTGCAAAATCAGCACCTGATCATATGGATTCAGTTGTCAAACTTCCACGTATCTATTGTACCCTTCCGTATCATGGCCAGCTATAAAAATTCCGCTTTGTTTTATGATGATTATGCGGCGGTCAAGGTTTGGCATTTCTAGAAAAACGCATGCTTCATGGATGCTTTTTTAATTTCGTGATTTATACACTTTCTACTCTGCGGTTTTACAATAGCGTGCCGCTGCAATGAAAAGCACCACAAAATAGCCAACCAGCACGCCAATATGCAGCACCATGCCCGCCGCTTCCTCTCCTGCGCTCCTTAATCCCAGGCTGGCATGGGTGAGCGGCAGGATTTGTATAAGGCACTGCAGCACCTTGGGCATCTTCTCAATAGAAAAAAATGTGCCGCAAAGAAAAGACATCGGCGTAATAATAAAATTGGAAAACTTTGCCATATCCCCGTGTGATTTAATCAATAAGCCTGCCAGAAAACCGCCTGCAGAAAAAACAAAACAATTTAACAGCGTAATAACGAAAAAATAAGGTGTTACATCATGGACTCCTGTAAAGACTGAGGTCAGGATAAGGATCAATATTGCAGAATAGACACCGTAAAATGCTCCTGCCATGACTTTTCCCAAGGTAAATACCAACATATTAATCGGCGCAACCATATACTCCTCAAACGTTTTATAATATATCCTGGCAATGTGGATCGAGTTTGATGAATTGCTAAAACTGACCAGCATAGTGTTCATGGCAATGATGCCCGGGATCACAAACTCCATATAGGACCGGCCTTCCACCTGCATCCCATTGCCTAAGCCCCAACCGAACGCAATCAAGAAAAGTGTCGGTGAAACCATTGCCCCAATCGTGGTACTCCAAAACTTTCTTTTGAATAATATATATTCCTGCCAAAGCAACCCATATAAGGCAGACATCACGATTCCACCCTTCTATTGGTCAATTTCAGAAAGACATCCTCCAAATTGGATGACCGGATATTGATGCTCCCCTCTAATTTCGCTGCATAAGCCACAGCTTCTCCCCTTGTTTCAAAGAATTCTTCTTTGGTCTCACCATTCGTGAAATTCTCTACCGTAAATTTCCCGACCTTCTTAATCAGATTCTGAGGTGAATCCAATTCTGCAAGGGTTCCGCCATTAATGAGTCCAACTCTGTCGCATAATACCTCCGCTTCTTCGATGTAATGCGTTGTCAGTAAAACCGTCAGGCCATCGTTCTTTAAGTTTTTTAACAGGTCCCACATTTTTCTTCTGGCTGAAGCATCAAGTCCGACGGTCGGCTCATCCAAAAGCAAAATTTCAGGTTCATGCAACAGCGCCCTGGCAATCATCAATTTTCTTTTCATTCCGCCGGAATATTTCCCGACCAGGTCATTTTTCCGTCCTGTAAGTTCGGTAAAATCCAGCATTTCATCGATTCTTTTTCTTCTTAATGCTTTGGGCATATTATAAATTATCCCATGAACCTCAAGGTTTTCCCAGGCAGTCATCTCATTTTCTAAGTTATTATGCTGTGGGACAACACCGATTTTGTTTTTCACTGCCGCACGATTCCGATCCATGCTTTCATGGTTAATGATTATGTCGCCGGAGGTTATTGGGGTCATGGTGCTGATCATCCTCACGGTTGTGGTTTTTCCTGCTCCGTTGGGTCCTAACAATCCGAAAAATTCCCCGTCTTCGATGTCTAAATTAATGCCATTGACTGCGGTAAGGCTGTCATATTTTTTTGTCAGGTTGATGAGGCTTAACATCTTTATACTCCTCAAATATTTTTTTCACTATGAATCTTCCATTCAATGGTTCAACAAATTTTTTGATGCGATTTCAAAGGCCGCTTTTTTCAAAACACAATCCATGGTTTCACCATCGTTGTCTACATTAACCATCAGTCTGGATGGGCAGCCGCCCGGGCAAAACGATTCGTAGCTGCATTGATCACACATCCCCGCTTTTTGCTTCGGGATCGCAAGCGGCATAATGGGCGGTTCCCAGATGTTTCCCATAAAATATTTGGGATTGTCTGTTAAGGATCCGCAAGGATAGCTGTCTCCATTCGGTAAAAACACATAAGAACGTCCGCAAGCGGCGTAGCAATATGCTTTGCTGCAAGCCGGCGCGGCAAGGCGTTTCTTTGCTTCCTCAATCTCCCTGACAACAACCCTAATGCCATACTGTTGTTTATTATATTCACACCTTTCGGCCAGAAGCCTTAAAGCAGTATCTAGCTGTTTGCCGGTCGGTTTGCTCACCACAGAGATATTCTCTTTTGCACGTCCTGCATCTCTCAGCAAGTCAAAGCCAATACCGGCCACATTGCCAAGGTACAATGCAAAATCAGCAAGTTCAGGCAATTCCTGAACATTCTGGGCAGTTACAACACTGTTTAGATTGACCTTGATGCCTTCTTTGGCCAAGTTTTGCAATCCCTGAATCGTCTGCCGGGTACCACCCCTTAAGCCTTCGTTGACTGCGGGAGGCCCGTCCAGGCTCACGCCGACTGCAATTTTCATTCTTTTGATGCCTTGGGCTGTTTCCCGGTCGATCAAAGTCCCGTTGGTCTGCATTTGCAGCAAAGCATCGTAACCACGCTGTTGAATATACTCATAAATCTTACAAATCAGGCCATAATTCAGCAGCGGCTCGCCGCCTGTAAACTGGATTTTTACCGGCTGGTCTGCAAAGGCGTCTAATATCTTCGCAGCGGTTTCCCAAGCCATGTCCTGCTGGGCTCCGGCAGCTGATGCATAACAATATTTGCAGCGAAGATTGCACTTGCCTGTTGTCCATAACACAATCAGATTTCTTTCTTTTTTCATCATCGAATCCTTGCCTCTACTCCCCGGAATCGAGGATTCGACCAATCATCTCCTCAATGGAATCTGTTCCCATTTGGGAATCGTCGAAAGGCTTACGTCTCATTCTGTGCGGTAATACATACGCCGCCGCTTCCCGCAATTCGTCTTTGCCCGCTTTTTCTTTTCCATTGAATGCCGCAATCGTCATGGCTGTCTTGATCATGACAATATCTGCCCTGTGTCCGTCAACACCAAGTGCAATCGAAATTCTCGCAGCCATTTCCAGCAATTCATCTTCAAAGCTTACCCGGGGAAGACGTTCCTTGGCCATATTGATTTTCTCCGCCACTGCTGATTGTTCTCCGGCATACGAACAGCAAAAAGCGACCGGCTCCTTTTCATAGGCCAGCCTTCTTTTAATAACCTCCACCCGTTGGGCGGTGTCATTTTCCCCTGCAACATCAACAACCAGTCCAAAACGGTCTAAAAGCTGAGGCCTTAAATCTCCCTCCTCCGGATTCATCGTGCCCACCAGAGTGAATCTTGCCGGATGAGAAAAGGAGATGCCTTCCCTTTCAATCGTGTTAATTCCCATGGCGGCAGAATCAAGCAGGATATCCACCACATGGTCGTCCAGAAGATTGACCTCGTCAACATATAGAATATTTCTATTGGCTTGCGCCAAAATACCGGGTTCAAACTTCTTTTCTCCTTTTTTTATGGCATACTCTATATCAAGTGTTCCGACAACCCGGTCTTCCGTCGCACTGACCGGCAGGTCGATCACCTTCATTTTAGATGATATCGTATTCAACCGTTTTTGATTGGCCAATTTCTCTGCACATTCGCTGCATAACGTTTCCTGCTGCAAAGGACTACATGAAAATCGGCAGCCTTCGACCTGGGGACGTTCAGGGAGCATGTCTGCCAGAGACCGTACAGCCGTCGATTTTGCCGTTCCTTTTTCTCCCCGGATCAATACACCGCCTAAAAAAGGATTGATAACATTCAGAATGAGTGCCAGCTTCATTCTTTCCTGACCAACAATTGCTGTAAAAGGATACTTTTTAATATCGTTTTTCATTAGTTACTCCTTTATTTTGTCTGCTATACCGACAGTGATACGGCCGCAACCAGATTTTGCGCCCGGAGGTCGTCAATCACAAAGCGGTCTGCGTTCATACTTTTAGCAAGCTTCTCTGAAAGATTCAGTTTTATATAACTCTCATCTGTATCGATGACAATGGACTTGATTTTTTCGGCACCTATTCTTTGCCCCGCAGCAACCGCTTCCCCAAAAGCATCTCTTCCTCTTTCACAATAGGTTGCTCTGCCATCCGAAATCAGGACAATGACCGGCAGAATATCTTTATCCTTCACTCTTGAGGCTTTCACGATTTCATAAGCCAGGTTGAGTCCGGCTGCCAAAGGTGTTCTGCCTCCGGTCGGAAGTGAGGCCAGTTTCTTCTCAGCCATTTCCACACTTCTGGTGATCCCCAAGAGCAGTTCCGCTGAATGGTTCTTAAATGCAATCATTCCAACTTTATCTCTTTTCTGATAGGCATCATTGAGCAATGAAAGAATCGCACCCTTTACCGCTTTCATTCTTTTATTAGCTCCCATGGATCCGCTGGCATCCACCACAAAGATGATCGTATTGCCTGTCCTTTTTTCCCGAACCTTGACGCGGATGTCGGACGTTTCAACAGCGACCGCCCTGCCATTTTTTTCTCTGGCCGCCTGATGTAAAGCTGCCGCCCGCAAGGTCGCATCAAAGGCTATATCCTGAAGGTCTTGATTGATCGGATAACGATACCGTACATACCGCCCCTGCCGGGAGGACGTTTTGACCAGGCTCCGTTTGCCGCTGCCCTTTTGGACTGTATGGATGCCCGTATCCTTCAGCCACCTTGATACAATAAAAGATTCTTCCGGCAAATCGATGAGCTCATTTTGTCCTTCGGCGCCTTCCTGTTCTTGGTCTGATTCCTGGTCATCCTGGTTATTTGGATCTGACCGATCGTCCTGCCCGGCATTGGAATGGTCTTTTTTGGATTGTTCCCGAGGATGATCCTGCCGGTCATCACCAGAAGCGACGGGCTCCTCTTGCGGTTCCTGCTGTTGCTGCTGTTCTTGCAGTTCCTGCTCCTCCTGCGGTTCCTGCTGTGGCTGAGAATACGGCGGCGGTGTCTGCTTTTCTCTTGTCCGATGAGGAAGGGCGTATTTTGCAGCCTCCTTGATATCCGAAATATTGATGGCTACTCGGAAATCCAGAGCCGCAATCGCTTTGGCCGTTTCTACAATAACCAATTCAGCTCTATGACCGGCGCAATTTCCTTCCCTGGCCATCGAAGCGGCAAGCTGCATGGCATTGGCCGTAACCTCAATCCGGGCGAGGGCTGCTTTCGCCCTCCGGATATCACTCCGCAGCCTTTCACTTTCCTCCTGCCACTTCAGACAAAATGCTGCCGGGTCTCTTTCATATTCCACCCTGCGCCGGATGATCTCGGCTCGAATGCGGGAATCCTGCTCGCTGCAGACTTCGACATATAAGCCAAAACGATCCAAAAACTGGGGACGCAGGCAGCCTTCTTCTGGATTCATACTGCCTGCCAAGACAAAACGGGATGGGTGCCGATATGAAATCCCTTCTCGTTCGACGACATTGATCCCGGATGAAGCTGACTCCAACAAGGTTTTTACGATATGGTCGCTCAATAGATTGACTTCATCAACATAGAGCACATTTCCGTGAGCATGCTTCAAAATGCCGTCCTCAAACCGTTTTTCCCCATATTTCACGGCATGTTCAAAATTAATATTGCCGCACAGCCTGTCCTCGGTCACGTTTAGAGGCAATTCGACCAAACAGACATCTGGTGCTATGCAGTTTATTCCTCTGACAAGGGTCGATTTGGCAGTTCCTTTCTCCCCGCTGATCAGGACGCCGCCGATATGCGGGTTAATCAGGTTCCAGATCAAAGCTTTTTTTACAGCATCCTGGCCAACAACTGCCGCAAAGGGATAGCCGGTACGGTCCTGAGCCAATTTTCACCTCTCCTTTTGAACTGGTTCATATTTTTTCATCTGCGCAAATTGGCATCCGAAATGGAGACGGGCCCGGAAGATGGCTTTTATCCCAACTCTTCGAGATTGCCTTCCATTTCCAAATAGATTTTCTTAAGTTTTTCAACGCTTTCCTCCCGGGCATTCCACATTCCCCGCTGATTGGCTTCCAGCAACCGTTCGGCAATATTGTGCAAAGCCCAGGGATTTACTTCCCGGATCCAATCTGCGTTTGCTTTATCAAAAGCGTATCTTTGCGCAATGCAGTCATACATCCAATCATCGATCACATTCGTGGTCGCGTCCCAGCCAAACGTTATATCAACCATGGCCGAGATTTGTTTTGCGCCTCGATAGCCGTGCTTCTTCAGTCCCTCGATCCATTTCGGATTATTGACTCGCGCGCGCATGACCCGCGAAGCTTCTTCATGCAGGGATAGCGTTTCGATGTGATCGGTATCCGAGGTGCTCGGAACATAAGCCGGCTTTTGCGAACCGCTGTAGGTTGTAATCGCCGCAACCATTCCGCCAAAGTAGTTATAAAAATCATCGCTGTCCAGCATATCAAATTCCCTGGTAGACTCGTTTTTCACTGCAACATGAACTTTTTTCATCCGTAATGCAAACACTTCCGGGAGTCTTTCTCCATGCAGATTCTTGCCATAAGCATGGCATCCCCAGGTATTATAGACTTTACCCAAATCCGTTACATCGTTCCATTTTTTGCTCTCCACAACATTTTTTGTCCCTGCGCCATAGGCTCCCGGAGCATCGCCAAATACCCTGATCAGCGAATATTCAAGAGCCTCTTCCTTCGCTATGCCTTGTTTGATCAGTTCCGCAACTTCCTCATTAACATGTTTTTTTATGAAATTCTGGTCCTCCGGCTCATCGAGGGAAGCAACCAGATTGACGGCATCCTCCACCCTCTCGATTAAATTGGGGAACGCGTCTCTAAACAGTCCGGTTATTCTTAACGTAACATCAATACGAGGGCGCCCGAGTTCTTCTAAAGGAATAGCTTCAATACCAATGATCCGATCGGTGTTGCCCAGCCAGACAGGTTTTACGCCAAGCAGAAAATAAGTTTCGGCGATATCGTCTCCGTAGGTCCGCATCGCTTCGGTCGCATAAACCAGGATAGAAGCACTTTCCGGGTATTCCCCCTCATCCTGACGATAACGATCCAGCAACTGTTTGGCCAATGTTTTCCCAATTTCCCAGGATGAGCGAGACGGCATAGCACCCGGATCAACGGTATAAAAATTACGCCCTGTCGGCAGGATTCGGGCATTCCCCCTGGTCGGTGCGCCGGACGGCCCTGGGGGGACAAATTTTCCGTGCATACCGTCAATCAAATGATCAAGTTCATCTGTAATCCGCATGATGCGCGGCTTGATAAAAGAACAGACAAATTTCAGACATTCTCTGAGTCTGTTTGTGCTGTCCGGACCATTCGTTTTGTATATATCAACCATGCTGTCAAAGCCTTTTGAATGGTTTTCTTTATGTTGTTCTATGATCCCGTCCACGGCTGCAGACTCAAAATCATACTTTTCAAGTTCCAGAAAGATTTCTCTTCCCATTTCGTCCGCTTCAGCAAGCAGGATCCCATAAGATTTGCCATCCAGGGTCGGGGTTTCCGGTGCTGCCAGCAACGTTTCGGAATCCAGCCCCATCAGATCACAGACTCCTTCCCGGAGAGAAGGAACATCACCGTTTCTGTTTCTTACCAGCATCTTCAGCATATTCCGGAAACGATCCCCTTCCGGGACCATCCCGAAAATATGAAAGCCATCATAGATATCACATGCCTGGACCTTGCTGACCCAGGAATGCATCTGCATAATACAACCATCAATATCTGATTCCAGCATCTCCGGCGTCAAGCCAATATCATCATGGAGATTGATCTTGACTGCTAAATCTCTGATTTGCTTTTGAATCACTGGCAGTTTTTTGGGATCAACACTTTGGATATGATAATATTGCTTCATCAGCTCATCAATCACGGCCAGCTCGTCATAGACACCGCTTTCCATCATCGAAGGAACCATATGGTCAAGCAGAGTAGCATATGTTCTTCGTTTCGCCTGAGTTCCCTCCCCGGGCGCATTGATGATATAGGCATACAAATGGGGAACTGTACCGATGCAAATGTCACTGAAGCAATCCTTGGATAAACCTACTTCCTTTCCCGGCAGCCATTCAATGGTGCCATGAGTCCCGACATGGATGATCAGATCGGCTTGAAATACTTTCTCCACCCAGTTATATACACCGATATACTGATGCGGGCAGGGAATATCTGTATTATGGTACATTTCTTCCGCTTTTTCCTCAAACGCCCGAGGCGGCTGCAAACCGATAAAGATATTGCCGTTTAAGATACCCGGGATCAGAAGCTGATCCTCTACGGCCATGAAATCTCCAACGGGCTCACCCCAGTACTTGACCAGATTATCCTTGATGCGGGCAATGAATTCGCCATACCAATGCCCGTATAGCGCTTTGCTCACGGTATCAATACTTTTTTCCAGCATACTCTCAGGAGAAGACCATCGTCCGTCATTGGTCAATCCAGCTGTGATCCGATCAATAATCTCTTTGCCGTCGGCAAAATGATACTCCGTTTTGATCCCGCATTCTTCAAGCCGCCCGATCAGCCGCTGCACCGAGGCCGGCGTGTCCAGTCCTGCCGCCCCTCCGATATTATCATTGCGCGGAGGATTGTTATGCAAAATGATGGCTATTTTTTTCTCCGCATTGTCTTTGTGTCTTAATTTGGCCCAGTTAAACGCCAGCTTGACAATACTTTCCACCCGATCTGCAATCGGGTGCGGCTCTTTCTTTGGCCCCAGGGGCGTTTCCGTTGTTTCTGTGGTTGCGAAAGGAAACGTGATGACCTGCCCGTCAAATTCCGGCTGAAATACACTCCAGCTCAAAGACAGTCCGTCCAGCCCCTTTACAGAGTGATTCCATTCCTCATAAGACTGCAGGGTTGTCATCGCCTGAAAAACCGGAACCTGAAGGAGTTCGAAAATGCTTGTGCCCCGCGGTTTGGAACCGTCTCCCGGATCAGCCAGAATGGTCAGGCTGAAGGCCGTGGTGTTAATAATCGAGTCAACTGCAGGCTTTCCCTGGAAGATCATGTACCGCTCCAGGGCCGCCCGGATGCCTTCACAACCCAGGTCTTTGTCCGGAAGCATATCGGAATAGACACATAACGGATTGGCGCCCTGCCTGCGAATTTCACGGATCAAGGCGTCAATGTGCTTCAGATTGTTTTTCTGGATCAAAAGAACATTGATAATAATTCCGACAATGGGCCCCACTTTGCCGCGCAGCTCTTTAAGGTAAGCATGCTCATCTTCCATTGGGATATCCGGATCATAGATTCCACTCCATTTGGGGTAAACGGGTCCCTCCACCGGAAACCTGGTTCCGGCATACTGGTTGCCAATCCATTTGATCAGATTGATAAGATTCTGCAACCCGCCAGATTGATAATACTGATAGATGGTCTTAAAGTCCTCAGGCAGGATACTACAGTCCGGGAATGCCTCCGAAACCTCTTCTTCAATGGTGGTATAAATAAAAAGGCGTTGCCTATGCTTCAAACTTTCAAACAAATTGAGGAAACTCTTAAAAAATGATAATGATCCATGGATCTTCATCAAGACAAAGTCCGCTTCCTGGCAGGCAGCCAGGCAGGAAGCATAATGTTTCCTGTCGTTATCCAGTTCGATCGTGTTAAACAAATGGAGCTTAACCTGCCCGGGATATTGTCTGTCTATCTCTGCCTGGGCTTCCCTGAAAGAAAGAAAAGGCTCAGCAGGGGTCAGGATAACAACAATATTGACCATCATTTTTCCCCCGCATCCATACACTCAGGCATAAGCACAAAATTTTCGAACTGATGATCCGGGTAAAGCTCCGGATGGAAAATCGCCGCCAACTCGATATATTTTTGGTCGATATTATGATACGTGCTCCAATAATTATCCGTGATCTGCCATACTCTGCCTTCCTTGAAACAAGGCAGTTCAGCCAGAATCGGAGCTTGATCCGTTATCGATCTTAAATCAGGCCCGTATTTGGGCATCCCTCTATTCAGGAAAATATCCGCCTCAGACAAACGGTTGTAAAGTTCCTCCACGCTGATGCTGGTAACGCCATCCTGATCGGCTCCGATATCATCAAAGATATACTCCGCACCTGCATCTCTGACCATTTGTGCGCTTCTGGAGCCACCGTTTTCAACATACACTTTCCCCATGGAAACAATCCCCCAGCCGACCTTCGGTTTTGGTGCATCCTTGACTTTTTCTTTCATTCCATCAATCCTGGACATTGCCTGGTTAAAGTACTCATCCGCTTCCTTCTCCAGATTGTAAAAGGCTGCGTAAAATTTCACCCACTCCATCGTCCCGCGATAATCAGGCTCCATGCTTGAACCATCGAACAAATAAAGGATGCCCGCCTGATCCAACATTTCCATCAGCTTTTCCTGTTCTGCCCCCATTCCCTGACTCGTAAAAACAAGCCTGGGTTCTAAGGATTGAATGATTTCATAGTTATAGCTGGTGCTGGTCATGGTATTATCACCGATGTCCTTGATTTGCCCGCTCAACATACGGCTTTTCATTGCATCGAAGTCCCACTCTTCCGCCTTCATCCTTACCCCGACGATACTGTCAAACAAGGCGTCATTGTTAAATGCCCGTAAATAACCTACCTGCGTGGCACTGGAATATATTGCATTGTTTAACGGCAAAGTAACCTTCGGCAAATCCTTGTATTCAGCAGGCGCCTCCTGCCCCTTCTGTAAGAGAAGCATCTTTCTCTGCTGCCCATCCGTTAAGATCTTCATCCCGTCTTTCAAGTACTGAATGCTAAAATTTTGGGCATACTCTAATTCCATCGAACTCCCTGCCGGATACATCGCTTCGACCTCATCGACTCTGCCGTAAGCGGTTGCAGCTGATGGTTCCGTGTTCAACGGTGTCTCCTTGGCACATCCGGAGGGCAGAACCAAAAAAGCCAACATGATTCCATAGGCTATTGCCTTATTCAAGAACGCTTTAATTTTCATTGTTGATCCCCTTCTATACTATCTTCATTTTTCTGGCGATGTTTTGCTGAACCCGTTGAAATGGTTTTGACAAATGAATCTAACATCGTTTGGATCCATTCTTGGCGGTCCCGGCTTGGACAATTTTCCCACATCAGGTCGCCCTCGCATTGCTGCGCAATATTCTGCAGGATGAGTTTCCCGGAATGCTCAGCTTCTTTAATTGAAATCAGACCCCATTTTAACTGGTCCAGTAAATGAACATATAGCGATGTCAGTGTAACAATGCCTTCTTCAGCATCCAACGTATGCAGGTTGTGAATGAATTCCGCCATGTTTATATTTTGGTTGATGGCTGCCAGTTTCAAACAAAAGCTGTTTTCTCTGATCCCATAACGATTCAGTCTTGCAAGCATACTGTGCTGGCTTTCTCTTGTAAGTCCCATATATTTTTCAAGCGACTCCCTGACCGCGTCCATAACCAGACGACCGGTTAATTCTCCAAGTTTGCCATGTTTTCCAGCATAGGTTAATCTATTGTCCGATTCCGCATTGGCAATGATCATCATGTTGTCGGTTCCTGATCCGGTTGCAATCCCTGATGAATATAAGCTGCCCGCCAGCAGCTCCTGTAAAACGGCGGATTTTGCTTCTGTCGCTGTCATGCTGCAGCGTGCCATGCATCCTGGCGACATGTCTGTATTGACAAAAACCATGATGTTGATCGTTCCGGGCTTTAGACTAATGCTGCTTCCGTGTTTTTCATAGACGGTTGCCGTTTCTCCAACTCTGCCGCCGTTGACTTCCAGGCTTGCCGTCGCAATCGCGGTTACGGTCAGCTCATCGTATGTTTCACTCTTTACCGATGCACTGTCCATTGACACGATCGTTGCCATATAGGCAACCGTATCGTAGTCCAAGCCCAGTTCATTGGTAATGAACTGTCTTAATTTTTCTTCATATCCCGGTCGGCAATATTCGCACTCCTTGCCAGGCCCGGGATTCACATCGTGATTAAATATGGCGGTCAGATCTTCACGGTAACCGCCGTTATGCATTGAGGTGCTCAAGACCTTGCGTTTTCCATCAAAGGGCACAACCAAACAACGATTATACTTATATAATTTGTCTCCTGTCGGAAGGTTGCAGATCTTCATTATGGGTTCCCCTCCTTTCCTGTTTATGCTCTCTGATTAGTTTCGAAACTTCGGAAGCCCTCGTGCAGTAGCGGATGCCTTTTGCCCACTCTCCGTAACGGCTTTCAGCGCATTCCCTTGGAATCAACGAGATGACAATTTTATTTATTTTTATTGCTTCTATAATCAGATCCACATTCCGCGCGTTGATGCTTCCTACAGGGAAACCTGTATCAATGATATAATCCACGGTTTTCATGATCTCCCGGGCCTGATGGAACGTTGCTTCACTGATGTTTTTAAAGGCTTCTTCCTCAATGATCTTGCATCCCAATGCCTTTCCGATATGGTTATCGATATCATTGCTGTGCAGTACACCGCAGTACATTCCAAACCCCGCTCGGGACAATGCCCTGAAAATGCAGCTGCCGGTTCCATTCCCGCCGAACAGAAAGATTTCCGGGCTTTTAGGACTTGAAAATTCCAAACTGCCAAGCAATTCATTATATTGTGCGCCTTCAATGTCATATAATTTCTGAATTGTACCCACCTTGATAATCTCCTCCGGTGTACCCTGGGCCGTAATTTTTCCACCCTGAACCAACAGGATCGTTTCGCATCCTTTGATAGCCAAGTCAATATCATGCAGCGATAAAATGACGGTAATCCCTTTCTCCAAACATAGTCTGTGTAATATACTGATGACTTCAACTTTATGTTTGATGTCCAGATGGCTTGTCGGTTCATCGAGGATGATCATCTCAGGCTGTTGAATAAGCGCACGGGCAATCATGACCTTCTGTTTTTCACCGTCGCTTAGTTCCGCGTAATACCTGTCCTTGAGATGAGCTGCATTCACGGCTCGTAAGGCATCATTTGCAATATCTTTATCATCCTGCGACAGTTTGCCAATCATATTCGTGTGCGGATAGCGTCCCATTGCAGCGATCTCAGACACCGTAAGCAGTCCAAGAGATACCTGCTCAGTCAGGACAACCGCAAGTTTTTTGGCCAATTCTTTTTTTTTGATGCTCTTTAGATTATGACCATTTATGTAAACTGCACCGCTTACCGGCGCAAGAAGACCCGACAGCGTCCTCAGAATCGTCGATTTTCCGGCTCCATTGGGACCAAGCAAACAAATCAGTTGGCCTTTCATGCCGCAAAGATTGATTTTTTCTACAACAACTTTTTTTTCATATCCGACATCAATCTTTTCAGCCAGAATTATATTATTCATATTTCTTCCCCCTTGCGTAAAAGCAGATAGACTACAATCGGCGCCCCGAGTAATGAAGTGATCGCGCTAAGCGGCAATTCTGTCGGAGCCATCAGCATTCTCGCTCCCAAATCGCAGATCCCGGCCATAAACGCACCAGCAAGAATGACACCTGGAATCAAAATACGGTTGTCTGACGTTCCAAAAAATATTCTGACCATATGGGGAACCGCCAGCCCGACAAAGGAGATCGGTCCGGCAAAGGCTGTGATTACCGCCGTCAGCACACTGGAAATCAAAATCACCAGCATACGGTATCTTCTGATATTCAACCCCATCGATATGGCGTATTTTTCCCCGAAAAGCATGGCATTTAAGGGTTTACAAATCAACAACGCCATGATGAGGAAAGGAATACCGATTATGTACAAATATTTCACCTGAGTCCAAGAAAAACCGGAAAAACTCCCCAAGGTCCACATCATATAACTATGTATCTTCTCTTTATCGGCAAATGCCGTCAGCATACTGGTCATCGCACTGCAGATGAAGCCTGCCATGAGTCCGATGATCAGCAATGTGGTAATATTCTTTACCTTATAAGACGCCAATACCACCACCAGCATCACGGCCATCGCTCCAAGAAAAGCTCCGATAAACATAAACATCGGAGTAACATAAGCCAGGCTGAAACTGTATCCTCCCAAAACCACCATTCCAACAAATAAGCTCGCGCCTGAAGAAATGCCCAGCACATAAGGCTCAACAATTGGGTTCCGGAAAAAGATCTGAAGAAGAAGTCCTGAAACGGCCAGGCAGGCACCGCCGACGAGCGTTGCCAAAGCTCTCGGCAATCTGATATTCATAATGATGGACTGATATGTATTCTTTGCATTGCCATGTCCAAGCAATACTTCCACCACATTTCTCAAAGGAATATTGACGGACCCGGCCGAAACATTCAGTAAGAAAACCATAAGCGCCAATATTGCAAGTAAGACTAACAGGAACAGATGTTTATTTAACTTTTGTCGTCCTCGATCCATATTTCCCCCGCTTCAATGTATTCAATTAAAAAGCAATTCCGCAGAAAAACACCATCCTTGTAACCCGCAGTATTGTTTTTAAAACATCGGCCCAGGCGCAAATCCCCGGCCTCAGTCATTTCCACAACCCGGATCGTCGTGATCATGCTTGCTCTATATGCTGAAGATAAATCTCCTGAAAAGCTGGATTTTCCCCAATTCCATGCAAATAGGTCTGGACCTCAAAGCCCTCCTTCTCAAGGACAGTTTTCCAGGAATCATCATGACCACCTGCCAAATCATGATGGACGTGCTCCCCGGCAACCAGCATGAACGGCATTAAAACCACTTTTTTGATTTCGGCGGCCTTGAGTTTAAGAAGAACATCATCAAAAGCAGGATAACCCTCCACTGTCCCCACAAAAACATTGGGCAGTTCGTCCATAAGCATGAGTTGCAGACAAGCATAACTTGCATTCGCCGGATGATCTGACCCATGTCCCATCAGGACAACCGCCTGCTGATCACTCTGGGGCGGCAATTGGCCTTTTAATGCTTTTATTGCAGCTATATAATCTCCGACGGTCGTCAAAAGTGGTCTTCCGACTGCAATCCTGTCAAAGACATCCTTGTATTGACCCGCCGCCGCGAGAACCTTTTCCTGGTATTCCTCCCCGCAAATGATGTGCAACGGCTGAATGACCACTTCCTGGAATTGTTCTTTTTTTAAGTTTTCGAGGGCTTCCCAGGCATTGTCCACATGCAAACCGTCCCTTTCCTTTAATACTCTTCTGACGATTTCCGAGGTGTACGCCCGCCGAACTTCGTACTCAGGAAAACATTCGGATGCTTTCTTTTCAATCGCTTCCACCGTGACTTTGCTTTCCGCATGATGCGTCGTGCCAAAACTGACTGCCAGAATAGCCTTTTTTGTCTTGTTTGTCATAAATCCCTCTCCATTCTTCCGGGTTCCGCTTTAACGCAGAGTCCCAATTTTTTTCCTTTGGGTAACGACCATCCTGCAATCAAAACTTTCGGGGCGTCTGCGCCTTTCCCGAATAAAAAAAGAGTTTCTTAGAAATTCTAAGAAACTCTCCCCATCTAAAAAGTTCTTTCAGAATTAATGAATTCGTCCCCTTCACTAATCATGCAGGTATAATCAAGGCAGGTCTCCTGACTTACGGCTTAGCCTCTTCCCCGCCTTCCCGGAATAATCCAGTGACACCATGGGGATTTGTAACCGTTTACAGTGGTGGGTCCGCGCCGGATTTTCACCGGTCTTCCCTATTCTCCCTTTTAAAGGGCACCTTGATAAAACGATATTATGTTTTTAAAATCAGAAATCATGGCAGATACGTTGCCGCATCGTCAATCCCTGTTCATAAGATGCCGGATATTATAGCTTCCTACGTTTTTATTGTAACCTTGTATATACTGAGATGCTATAAATATTCCGGTTTGTTTTGTTAATATTTTGGATTGTGTCCTTGCTGATAAAAAAAGAGTCTCTTAGAAATTCTAAGAAACTCATCCCATCTAAAAGTTCTTTCGTCATTAATGAATTTTGCCCCTTCATTAATCAGGTTGGCTTGATGCGGCAGGTCTCCTGACTCACGGCTTAGCCTCCTCCCCGCCTTCCCGGATTCTTCCAGTGGCATGATGGGGATTTGTAACCGTTTACAGTGGTGGGTCCGTGCCGGATTCTCACCGGCTTCCCTATTCTCCCTTTTAAGAGGGCACCTTCATCGAGTATTTTATTGTCGACGTCATTATAGAACAAAACAAACCCTTCGTCAAGCGGAGCCAAGCTGCTCCAAATCAGCGGCCCCCGATCATTGGGTCCGCCGCCTGCCGGACTGACCCACCCGGCAACGCATCCTGCTGCTCCAGCATCGCAAAGCCTTTCTTCAGCCGGATATAAGCATCCTTCCTTTCCCGGCTGAAGCTTTCATTGCCACTGAAACAAACCGCCTCGCCGATTTGAATTGAATGGGAGGTCCGGCTGATGGTGACAGGAATGAATGCCAAGTGCCTGCCGGTCTGCTTAAAATAAAATTTTTCCAGCTCCAGAAAGCCCTCATGCATTTCCCCCATGTGGGCGCTGGTATCGGCATAGTCCATATCCGTGCAAATCAGCAGGCTCTCACCGCTTGTTAGAAGGGAAATACTCTCTGTTATGGTTTTAACAATGTCTCTGGAGCCCCGGTGGACCGGCACCGCCCTCATGGAGCGCATCAGCTTGGGCACCAAAACGGATAGCGGCAGGGCAGCAGCAGCAGCAAGGAAGCTGGGCATGCCAAACCGTTTGGTAAAGGTGCAATGAACGTATTGGTCATAACAAGTCTTCCGGCCGCAGAACACGCTCAATACCCATAATCTCACAGGTCGATTCAGCCACGCCATACTCAGGACCGGCCCCCTGAGATTCTGGTGATGGACGATATAAACGGCTGGCGTTTCCGGCTCCGCTGAAGAAAAGACCTCATGCCGGGGCGTCAGTCTGCGTATCACAAAGCGCAGGAATCTGAAAAATCGGCCATAATATCTCGCATCCATTCCCGATCCCCCTGAAGGTTTATTCCACTGGATTCAAAGGAGCATGATCTTAAAGCCCGCCGACCGCATCGCTGCCGCGGAAGACCCATCGCAGCTGAACCTGATAGCTGATGACATATAAGATGAAGTCGACGATGATCTTTATGACGGATGCATCCACCTGCCAAAATAAGCTGACGGTATAGACAAGCCCTGCGGAGGCCATCATCTGGAAAAAACACACGATATAATAACGGGCTGCCTCATCCGTTCGATTCCCCCGAGGAGAGAAAATCCGTTTCTTATTCACCGCAAAATTAAATAAGAAGGAGATCCCGCGGGCGACGGCCGTGCTGGCAAAAATCCTTCCCGCCGGGGCGAATCCCGCAAAGGCAAAGCGGTTCAGCAGGAAAAAACAGAACCAATCCATGATCAGCAAGCCGACGGCGGAGGCGGGAAAATGAACGAAGCCGGCGAGGAGGATCCGCAGGATGCGGGTAGAGTCCTTGACCGTACTGTAATGGGAGCCGGCATTGTGATCGAAATACATGGTCTTGATGGGGATCAGCGTGAAATCAAGCTGGCATCGTCTGGCTTGAATGAGCATATTCAGCTCATATTCAAAGCGTTCCCCTTTCAGGTCCGCCATCCAGGCGAGTTCTTTGGCGGGGATCCCCCGAAGACCCGTCTGGGTATCATGGATCCGGCTGCCATAAAGCAGCCGGAAAAGCCAGCCAGTAACCGAATTGCCAAGGTGACTGCGAAGGGGCACATTTTCGTTTCTGAAATTGCGCACACCCAAAAGGATCGAGCCTTTCGCAGATGAAAGACGTCTGCCGATCGTGCAGATATCCTCCACACTATGCTGGCCGTCGGCATCCGCGGTCACCACCCCGTCCAAATCGGGGCAATGATCCATAAAATAACGAAAGGCCGTTTTCAGGGCCCTGCCTTTACCTTGGTTGACGTCATGGGTGAGCACCACGCAGCGTTCCAGTTGAGCAATCCGCTCAAAGGTATCCTGAAAGGATGCGTCACTGCCGTCGTTGACCACAATGATCCGGGGTATGCCGCATTGCAGCAGGGAACGGATCATGTCGACAACACCGGGAATCGGATTCAAGGCGGGGATAACCACCGCACAATGGATATTTCCGAGATTCCCTCCATCATAAATCAAATCTGACAAATGCATCATCCCCACACGTTTATTCTGGACGTCTGTGGTTCATCTGTTTCATGATTTCTAATCCAAATGCTGCTAGAAAGTGACCATTTTGTCCGCCCACTCCACGACTTGGACACAATCCACCATGGTCGAGATAGGGCAGGCATCCGAACCTTCCATTTGCCGGGATTTCAGGCAGGTGCCGCAAGCCAGGACCTCTCCGCCGGCTCTGAGAAAGGCTTTCAACTGACCCGCCACATCAAATTTCTTGTCAGTCATGTTTTCACATTCTACCGCTTCACCCATGAGGAATACTTTAACCTCATGGTCCCGTTTTCTTGCCGTCGTCGCGAAGCGCAGCGCATTCCAGGCTTTTTCCAATTCTTTGGTTTCAAGAATGATCCCGAGTTTCATGTGAAGGCCTCCCTATATTTTTCATAATAATCCTCGAATAATATTTTTTTGCCGGCATGGCTTTCGAGTTGTATAAATTCATCAAACCATAGCTCCGCCTTTCAAAAGACCATCGACCGCGTCCCGAATCTCAGCCTTTAATTTTCTGCTGAAGGTTTCTATTTTTCTATGCTTCTCGTCACCATTCTATATCCTGCGGAAACTCCATCCCCTGCAGCCTGATGGCTCCGGGTTGGCATTTATATTCCCTTGCCGCCTTCATAACGACTTCTTTGATTTCTATATGAGTGTCATCATCGCTGAATTGCGCAATCCTTTTTGCAATGGCGGATAGGTTTTTTAACCGCTTTTCCTTACTCATGCCGATGTATTTGATGTTCAGCATATCGATATATTGTCCTGCAATATCCCTTATATTGATATTGATGCTGTTCATCACATTCAGCCATCTGACAAAGGTGGCCTTGGACAAGGTACCTTGAACACATTTTGCAAATTCAGCCTGAAAAAGCCTGATGGTGGCAATCACGTCATCCCAGATGACATTTTTATCCATTGCTTCTTTATAAATGTATCTCGACTTTGTCAAATCCCGAATCCGAAGTTCAACCAACGAATTCAAAGCGAGCATAACCAAGAACATTTCAGGATAGAGGCAATTGCAGCTGTAATAAACATTGCTTTTCGGAACGATGAGCGAGTGCCACTTCATTTTATCTTCAGTCATGTGGTTTTTAACCAGTTCGACCTCCCGGTCGCCCTGATAGGCATGACGGATATCGTAGCAGAGCCCCAGAACGCGCGTGGAGATTTCAATGTATTGCTGGTGCTTATCATCATAATCACTGATCGTTATTTGGTGGAGTGCATCCACCAAGTTGTTCAGATCGTCATAGTCTCCGCTGATGGTGACGCCGGTAAGATTCGGTGTGTCTTTTATGAAGATCATGTTGTAACAACGCTCCTTTTTTTCATTGATGCTTATTCAGACCATTGTTCGGGTGCGCCTCCATCTATTGGCAATGAGGATGCCCTACAGCAACATCATATTTTATGCAATAGAAACATTCAAGTCTAAAGCCTCGAGATAAATGATTCTTCCATAGGACAAATCAATGGGTTTGCTTAAATTTTTTTTGCAATTTTTCGCAACACCTTGACAATTAAAACGAATTGGCGCAGAATATACCCATACCCCCATGGGTATATATTATGATTAAGGGAGGCTCGCCATGCGTCAATGTATCGATATTCCAAATGTCCAGAGAAGAATCAAGAAAATCGAAGGCCAGTTAAGAGCCATTTCAGAAATGGTTGAGAAGGACATCCCTTGTGAAGACATTTTAATCCAAGTCAATGCATCGAAAAGCGCCTTGCATAAAGTTGGGCAACTGATCCTTGAGGGGCATTTGCATCATTGTGTCCGGGAAGGAATCGAGCATGGGGATGCAGAAAAAACGATTTCGGAGTTTGCCAAGGCCATTGAACATTTTTCTAGAATGGAGTAGATGCCAGAATGGATAACGAACAGAATTTCTTCCTCAATGAGGAAAACCGAACAATTATTTTTTTAGTGATATCCGCCATTTCATTGGTCATTAGTTTCTTTCATATCGGAAACCTGCCCTTTGACGCCGCTTGGATCGCCATCGTCCTTTGCGGAACTCCGATCATCAAAGGAGCTATTGAAGGACTTATTACAGAATTTGATATTAAGGCCGATGTGCTGGTTTCCCTCGCCCTGGTTGCTTCCGTCGCCATCGGAGAAATCTTTGCGGCCGGCGAGGTTGCCTTTATTATGACCATCGGCGCATTTTTAGAGGAACGGACGGTTGCCAAAGCCCGTGAAGGGATTGAAAAATTAGTCAACCTGACGCCCCGTACCGCAAGAGTTTGCATAAACGGGGAGGAACACATCATCCCTGCCGATCAAGTTCAGGTGGACGATGTTCTCAGAGTCCTGGCCGGGGAAACCGTAGCTGTGGACGGCTTGATCCTTTCCGGCAACACCTCCATCAATCAGTCCGTCATGACCGGGGAATCCTTGCCGGTGGATAAAGGAACGGGCGATGAGGTCTTCAGCGGCACGGTCAACCAGTTTGGGACTTTTGACATGAAAGCCACCAAGGTTGGCGAGGACAGCTCGCTGCAGAGGATGATTCGCCTGGTGGAATCCGCCGACGCCGGGAAAGCCAAGATCGTCGGTCTTGCGGACCGGTGGGCCACCTGGATTGTCGTCATCGCGCTGACGGCCGCCATTTCAACATGGCTCGTCACCGGAGAGGTCATTCGCGCCGTCACGATTCTGGTCGTCTTCTGCCCCTGCGCCTTGGTGCTGGCCACTCCGACCGCCATTATGGCGGGCATTGGCAACGCCGCGAAGCATGGTATTCTTGTCCGCGAAGGGGATGCCCTGGAACGACTGTCCAGCGTCACAGGGATTGCCTTTGACAAAACGGGCACCCTGACCTATGGAAAGCCCTTCGTGATGGCAGCGGAAAGCTTTCTTTCCGATATACCGGCCGAAAAGCTGCTGGTCCTTGCCGCTTCTTCCGAGCTGCGCTCCGAGCATCCCTTAGGCAAAGCCATCGTTTCCCATTTCCGGACCATATCCGATTCAACGTTAGCGGAGCCTCAGGAATTTGCATTGATTCCGGGGAGAGGTGTCAAAGCAATGGTTGAAAATAAAAACATCCTTGCCGGAAACATGGAATTGCTGGCTGACGAAGGCATCAAAATCCCCAACGAAATTGTATTAAAAGCCAATGAATATAAACACAAAGGGGCAACCATCATTTATATTGCCATCGATCAGATCGGAGCCGGATTCTTGGCCCTCTCCGACATTCTTCGGGAGAATTCCGCGGCCGCCGTCAAGACCCTTCGGAATTCCAAGGTGAACAGCATTTTAATGACCGGCGACAATGCCCATGCTGCCGCTTATATTGCCGGCCGGGTTGGAATCGACAATGTTCACTCTGAATGCTTGCCCGCGGATAAACTGACCGCAATCGATCGGTATCAGAAGGATGATCAATTGATTTGCATGGTCGGTGACGGCATCAATGATGCCCCCGCCTTGAAAAAGGCCCACGTCGGGGTCGCCATGGGCGGAATCGGAAGCGATATTGCCATCGAAGCTGCCGACATCGCGCTGGTCAGTGACGATATCAAGGCCATCCCCCATCTGCTGAGTCTTTCAAAAAAGACCATGGCCACCATCAAGTTCAATTTGACCGCAGCCATGGTGCTGAATTTTATCGCAATCATCCTGGCAATGACCGGTATTCTGGGCCCGGTGCTGGGTGCGTTGGTCCATAACGTCGGCTCGGTGGCAGTGATCATCAACTCCGCTTTATTATTGAATTATAAAAGCGAGTTCCAATCCGCTTAAAAGCTTTTCTTTTGAATCAGCTTAAGGCAAAAGCCTCCGGGAACGATCCCTGGAGGCTTTTGTCATGCCTGTTCGATTGAATCCATTTGATTTGAACAAAGGTTTCCCTAGGGGAAGATTGATTCCGGCGCCTTTCAGTATGCCTGCCGCAGCCGAATAGAGCCAGCCAAACCCGACGAAGAAAAGCAGCCCGCCGGCGATCTGATAAAACAGGTTTGCCATATCCGTAAAGAGGTAAGCCCGTCCAATCAGATCCAGAGCAAAGCCGGCCGATTCGATCGATTTTTACATTGGAAAGAAGAATTGTTACACCTTGTCGGATCATCCGGAAAGCCGTGGCCCCCATGTAAAAATATGCTGCCTGATGAATATATGAACCCTCTTGTCCCGTATCGATTGCATGGGAAAATGCCTTGAAGTAGTATTGGTTTATAAGCTGTTAAGCAGCTCAATTCAACGATATAATGATTCACCATGTTCAACAGATCGAGAGGAAGAAATACATGAGACTGATGCACACCAGGCTGCCCGATTTTTATCAAAAAGCCATTGATGCGGGAAAGAAACTTCGCCCTGACACTGAGGTGGAAATCAGAGGGCTGGAAAACTTCAAATCCGGGAAATTGGCCTCTCTGAGAGTTGGCCGTGTGGAAAAGGAGATCGAGGAGATCACTCTGGATCCAAACGTGGATAAGGTCGAGGTCATCATCATCCCGCGCAACACGGAAACCAGCCACACGGTCATCATCAAAGGGATACAGAAAGACAGCGGCAAATGCAAAAAGGCGATCCTTGAGAGCATGTACCTCTCCTCCCCGGGAGAAGATTGCGAGCTTTATGACGTGGAGGAAATCGACGACCGCAGAGGCCCCTTAGAACCGAGAAGGTAAAGGAAGCAAGGAGTAATTCACCATGAAATTAAAATATAGACTTGTCCCTCAGGGAGCGGCTGACGGCATTGTGCCGATCAACCTGGCGTTTATTGACAAGCAGGATATCGATGAAGCCGGCCTTACCTATAAGGAAGCCTGTGCCATGGTGGGAAGGGATTTTAAACACGACCCTGTCACCATCAATGTCATCGATCAGGCGGCTGTGACGGTCACCAGCGACGGCATCATGAACGATGGCGCCGTGGTAGCTTTTGCCTGTGCCGACTATGGAAAAATCAACAAGGACTTTGGCGTCATGAGCATCAGCGAAATGCCCTATTCCGAAGCGCTGATGGCGGAAGAACCGCACATGAAGCAATGGAACACCGAGCATTACTGCGGCCGGCGACTCTATCGGGGGCCAAGCCCGGAGGACCGCAAGCCGCTGGAATCCCACAATGAGCACATGACCATGACAGGCCGTATTACGAACAACAACACCGGCTCCGAAATGATGAATGTGGTGGAGATGACGGAGATTCTGGCCCTCTTTACCGGCCAGATGGAGATCATGAAGGACGGCGACTTGCTGGTCGGCACCGCCGGACCGGATGTTTCCGTGGGAATCGGCATGGTGGTGCGTGAGCGCCGCGGACGGATTTTCGGCTGGAACTATGGTGCGGGTAAAACAGCCCACAATTCAGGGATCTACGCCAAGACCGTCAAAAGTGACTATCCAGCGATAGCGGCAGATAAAAAAATTGTTGCCGAATACACGCTGCGTGCTTTGGATATCGGGATGGTACCGGGCTTGCACCTCGGATGTTCCCCTGTGGTGCTGAGCATCGCCAAGGCTTATGGCAAACCCATCGCCTTGGACAACATCGAAGAGGCCGCCTGGGTCGAGCTTGAGAGCATCGGCATCACCCGTGAAAAGCTTTCTGCCCCCACAAAGCCCATGCGCCGCGAAGAGATCCTTGCCCATGCGGATGAGATCCTGCCAGGCATGGAAACCGCCAAGAAGTACAAAGCCTCCGAGATCTGCCATATCCGCTACGCAGAAAATCAAGGCTGAGAGCCTTGGGAGGAAAACCATGAATCAGGCATTCATCATCGTCCACGCGGACAAATCCGTCATGAGGATTTCCGGGATCCAGGTCAAGGGCCTCAACACGCAGAAGCTTGAGCGGATCTTAACCGACAAGCTTCAGGCTTTGGTGCGTGTGATTGGCGTCACCGGCTCTGAAATCGAAATGGATGTATATGATATCGAACCGGACCATGTCATCCGAAATGAAAAGGGACTGATCGAGGTCCTGTCTCTGGCAGAGGGAATCACCGCCTCCGATGTGACGAAAATCTCATGCAGCGAGAAAATCGTGGAAGTGGAATTCGACAGGATCCCTGACCAGCCGATTTCTGCCTGTGCAAGGGAAAAGTGGATCAAGCGCAGCTTTTAAAAATGCTTTTTCAATGCACCAAAGGTATCCCCCCAGGCTTCATGCCGGGGGGTTATTTGTTTAGATTATGGAGTTTTGTGCTGCCGGACCATGGTCCAAGACGCTTTCAACAGAATGGATTGACTTGTTGCATCCTATTGAATATCATGATTATCAAGAAAGCAATAGTCACATCAACGTTTTCCTTATCTCGCAAACCCATCTGGATTTATTTGTTAATCGATCAACGATGTTTAAAAGCTCAACGCTGCAGGAATTTTGTGCTCAGCATAGGAAAGGGATCTCTGAAATCCATTGGAATCCGCAGGAAGGAGAAAGATCGTGTCGGAATTTTTAAGGGCATACTGCCATACCCCATCCGAAGAAGAGTTGGATTCTTCACTCTATATTACCTGGGCAGGCCATATCACCTGGGAAGGCTTCCTGAAGTCTCTGCCGGAGCAGCTGATTGCCTCAAGGATTCTTGACAACTACAAGATCGTTCTGGTCATCAAAGGCAAAGGCCGCTTAGAACTGGATGGCAGGGAATTCCATATCCAGTCTGGCGATTTGTTTGTTCTTTTTCCTGGTGTGACTCATTTTTTTCATGCTGATCCTGAGGATCCATGGGAGTTTCTTTGGGTCTCGTTTAATGGCAAAGCCTGTGCCGGCATCATGGATTCAATCATGATCGACCGTGAACATCCTATGATTCATGCCGCTTCATCAAACCTTATCATTCAGCTTCTTACAAATATCATTTTTGATCTGGAAAATGAATCGAATGATTATGCTTTTAAAGCGACTGGTTTTCTTTATATCTTTTTCTCAGAGCTTGTTCCATTTACGAAAAAGATCAATGAGCAGCGCATCATCAAAACCAAAGAGGATTCCATTAAAAGAGCGCTAGCCTACATCGATGTGAATTACCATCAAGAGATTGACGTGGACACCCTTGCCCATCATGCCCATTTCAGCAGATCCCATTTTTCCAGGCTATTTAAAAAGGAAGTCAAGCTATCGATCCCGGAGTACTTGAATATCGTGCGGATCCAAAAAGCAAAAACCTTGTTGACCGGAACGGATTTGAGCGTCAGCGAGGTTGCACGATCGGTCGGATTTAAGGATCCGTTCTATTTCTCGAAGATTTTCAAAGAAATTGAAGGACAATCCCCTTCTTTGTACAAGGTCATGGGTTTGTCGACCCGAAACAAACCGCAGCCTTATGGAGGCTCCCTTTAAGGTCTATCCTCCCGATTTGACGCGCCAAGGATCCTTAAAACAAATTAGCCTATGTTTAGCATGGTTTTTTATGGTATATTTATTCTGTAATGCGATTGCATGAGGTGACGTATGAATCTAATCTACAATTCTCTCAGCACATACGTAAATATGATCATTATTTTCTTTGAATTTACCGGTGTAACCGTGATGCTGATCGCCGGTCTCAAGGGCGCTCATGATTTTTTCATCAAAAAATGTCCGGAAACCCGCCTCAACCTTGCCAAAGGGATGGCAATCGCGCTTGAATTCAAAATGGGCGGTGAGATCCTTAGAACCACCATTGCCCATGATTTAACGGAAATCGTTTTCATCGGCGGCATTATTCTTCTTCGAGCCGCTCTGGCGCTGTTGATCCATTGGGAAATCAAAAATGAGGAAGCCCGTTCCGTTGCGTGCAAGTAACTTCCCAAGATTTTATCGGAACCTTCTGGAGAGCCTGCCATCGACCAAGGCAGGCTGCCGACTAAGAAATATTGTATGCTGCTTTGGATTGGACGATAAAAAAATAACCGCGTTTTGCGCGGTTATTTTTCTTGGAAACGATCGCATTGGGTCCGATGCCTTACGCCTCGGTTTCGTCCTCAGTTTCGTCTTCGACATCTGCTTTGCCGGGCTTTCCTGCATCCTTGGGCTTACCGGCATCCTCAGGTTTGCCGACCGTCTCAGGCTTTCCTGCATCCTCGGGTTTTCCTTCTTCCTCAGGCTTGACTTCTTCGTCTTCTTCGTATGCTTTTTCTGCATCGTCTTTCGCCGCTTCAGCAGCATCTTTTAACCCTTCAAGGCGGTCTTTTTCAGCTTCAGCTTCCTGCAACGCCTCTAACGCAGCAGCGATCGCGTCGTCATCCCCTGCTTGCAAAGCTTCCTGATACGCTTTTCGGGCATCCTGGAATGCCTGGATTGCATCCATAAAGTCACCCTTTGCGGATAAAAACTCCTCAAAGGCTTCCTTCAAGACTTCATCTTCGATGGCTGCCACATGGGCCATCAACCGTTCGTTTTGATGTCCCATGTCTTCCTCGATCATCCGTTTGCTTTCCAAAAATTCAGCCCGTCGTTCAGGATCTCTCATGAAATCGCCGAGGGTTTCGTCTTCCTGAAGACCATATTTTTCTCTTAAGGCGTTTAAGCCGACGGCTTTGCCTTCCTTGACCGCTTCCTCCACATCTTCCTCTTCCGCATCGATGATCACCAGGTTGGCCGCCTTAAGCACGTCGCTCTGTCCTCTTTTTTCCTTGATTTTTTCTTCAATGTCCTCTTTGTTTTCCTTGGAAACGATGGTAAATAAAATAAAATCATCCTTCAGGTCGTCCTGAACAAGGAAACCGCCTTGGACGGCCTGTTCCGTGATATAATCTGCCGCATCGCTCACAGACATGCCGACAACCGGCTCCAGTTCCAGCGACTTGCCATCTTCATTCAACGCTTTCACATCGATGACTGTTTCTTCAGCGTCCAGCTTCAGTTGAACACTCGGGTTGATATCCACGACAACGATCGAGGCATAGCTGTCCCGACTCCAAAAAACCCCCGCTGAAACGAATAAAAGCAGGCTTGCTGCAATTGCCACATATTTCTTGTACCCTTTCATTATCGCACTCCTTCCCAAATTCACCGAATAGAGATCCTCCTGGTCGAAGAAAATCCTCTGGCCGAGCTGCATATCTCCTTTTCTTTTGATCCTGATGAAGGCGCCATCCGAGCAAACGATCGCATCGTGTTCGCGCACCTTAAAAACAATGCCCTCTTTCATAGAATCATCTCCTTTGCCTCGCACTATAACATACAATCGGGAAGCGATCTTTAGGGTACATTTTTTTAAATCCACTCCCTGATTTGATCAAATTTCTTTTCCAATACGATGATAACAGCTATGATGTAGTTGTAGCTTCCGTAGACGACTTTTCTGGAAATGTTGAACCGACGGCACATCGCCGTCACCGGCAGCCTCCTTTTGGTGAACAGGTGCCGGACAAACGCCTCCTCCTTCTGGGTCGCCATGGCAATCGCTTTCGCATTGGATCTGGTATCTTCATGCTGCGGCCCATCATCCACAAGGTCGTCGAAGCCGAGACCAAACTTCATCAATTCCTGTTCAAAGGCAAGGATTTCCTCCTTCAAAGCGACCCTGTCGTCAAAAGCTTGGACGGGGTCGCCAACGTCGATCTCATCCAGGTTCTCGTGGTTATAGCTTTCCCTTTCCATAAAATTGATCAGCGCATGGTCAATGGCAGTTCTGGCATAGTTTATAAAATGGCCTTGATCGATTTGGTAGTTCTGTACGGCCTTAAAAAAAGCACTCAAGGCAATGGAATAGGCCGGGTCGTTATCAAAGCGGACATATCGGCCCAACCGTTTCGAAATGGTTGAAACGATGAAGGGCTGATACGCCTTAACCAATTGTTCAAAGCTGTCGGAGTGCATGTCCTTTTGAATGTTGACCACCTGTGTGTCAACATCGATCGGCTTCTCCATGGTCGTCACGCCTTTCTTTTCGCATGCTTTCATTATAAACGAAGCAAAGGTCAAGGCAACAGAAAAAGCCTCCGAAATGCTCCTCGGAGACTTTTTTACGCTGATTCAATAACATCCAATTCCCTGAGCAGAGGTTTTTCAAGGGGATATGGCTCTAGGGTGAGCTGACGCGCATTGGCCGCTTCAGTCACTCTTTTTGGGATTTTTCGGAAACCACCCTTTTTTGACCCGTTCCTCCTGCTCAAAGAGCTCATGAATACTCCATAATGAGGTGAAGCCGGTTATACCGGCAATAGCGGAAACCGTGATATGATCTATGTACATCGAGAATACGATGAGCAACAACCCAATAAGCAGAAAAGCCGGCCAGACCTTTTTACCAATATAGTACTCTGACTTAATGACAATAGGACGAAACACTCCGATGATTGCAAATGCAAGAATCCCTATGATCACGCCTTGAAAATCCATCCACATCCTCCTATTTTCATGGCTTTCGGAATCCCAACCCCAACATGAATCATAGGGATCGTCGGGTATCGCTCCGGCATCGCCATATTTTTTCCCTTTTTATCTGATTTTTGTTATATTTAATACAGGCATCTCACGCGGCCCATTTTCGTGCAAAATTTGAATACAAAGACGTTTTCCCATAGCCGGGCACTCAAATGCCCAAGGAAACGATCAAGGAGGGCTTGTCATATCAATGAAGCCAAATCAACGGATCGCCGCATTGAAAACCATTCTTTGGATCTATATCATCCTGTGCCTCATGATTGCCGGACTAAACTACGGCTATGCCAAAACAGCACCGGAATCCATCGCGCAGCGGATTACCTGGTTCTGGCACTTTTACGAAAACTGGGTCAAAACCATTTTTATCCTGGCAGCCAGTCTGCTGACAATCCGCATCATTCAAAGCTCCGGCCATTCACGCATGAGAAAACAGAATTTGACAGGATTTATCACGGCGGCGTTGGTCGTCCATATTTTTTCGCCATGGCTCTTCAATAACGATGAATTGTACTTATTTACAATGCCCCTGCCGTGGACGACGACCCCTTTACAGCTATTCTATGAGAATTCCTCGTTCTATGCCAGCAGATTTCCCCACTGGGGCCTGTCCGGCGTTACAACGGCCCTGATCTTCTATCTTGTGGTCAGCGCCGTCGTGTTGATTGGCACCCTTTTGTTTGGCAGGCGGTGGCAATGCTCGACGATCTGCCTTTTTAACGGCTTTGCCTCTGAGGTATTTGCCCCAGCTTTTCCGCTGATCGGCAACAAGAAAAAGCCCCGGCCGGGCACGGTCAGGTTCTTCGTATTTCTCAAGTGGTTCATGTTTTCCTTGTCGGTCTTATTTTCGGTCTATTGGGGCTTGTTGTTGTGCGGCGCACCGGTATCCGGAAATTACGTCCTCATTGGCCGCATCGAGGTTTATAAATATTTAAGCGCGGAATTGTTGATGATGATGATCTTCTGGATCGTTTTTATTGGCAGAGGGTATTGCTATTATTGCCCTTTAGGGACGACATTAAGCCTCTTGAGCCGAATTGCGGGACAAAAAATCATAACCGACAACACAAAATGCATCCAATGCAATCAATGCAATCTGGCATGTCCCATGGAAATTGATATTAAAGCGAAGTCTCTAAAAGGAGAGCCGGTGGTTTCCCTTCGGTGTGTAGGCTGCGGACATTGTGTGGATGCTTGCCCAACAAGAACATTGTCTTATTCCACAACCTTTCTAAGCAAGATCGGCAAACGTCCGATCCAATAGAACAAAATCCCCTCTGACCGTTGTCAATGACGGCGCGCGCATCCCTGTTCAACGCTCGACGACTAAAAAGCCGTGAAAATCTTTAACGGGGTGTGCAGACATACCAAGCTGCCCGAGCGTCGACATCCATGACCACGACCTCTGAAAAGCACGTTTTCATCTCCTGCTCTGCACGCTTTATGAAGCCGAAATAGTCGCCTCCCTCAAGCCATTCAATGATCGATGTCAAAAGCGATCTGTTTTGGTTGTAATCATAAATGATGACCCTATGCTTTGTGACTCTGCCCATTTCATGATACATCGCGATTCTTTCCGTCTCAAGCAGTCCATGGGCTACGTAGGAGGCGATCGAGATATCAAAGGATTTGTCTTCGAAAGGCAGCGGTTCCAGGACGCTGGCAAGCAGAAATTCAACGTCCTTGTTTTCTGGCTGCCTTTTCGCATGGTCAAGCATTTTTTCTGCCGGGTCGATCCCAGTCACCGATAAGCCTTTTGTATTGAGAACTGAACAAAGCGCGCCTGTGCCGCACCCCACATCGATGACGGTGTCGAATGAAGCAAGATCCAAGATCGTTGAAGCCTTGTCCATGACTTCTCCGAAACGGCGCTTCTGCTTTTTATAGAATAGGCTGTAAATCGGTGCGATGGCGTTAAAGAGGTTTGTACGGTTTCTTTCTGCCAAGGATCATCCCATCCTTTCAGGGCAGCAAAGTTTCTTTTCCCATTATCTCCGCTCAAATTCAACCACCAAAAATCGAAGCATGGGTTATTCACTCAGCTCCTAGACTGTTTTACCCGGATATAAAGTGGATCCCATAGCTTTCGCTATGGAATCCACAACATCTTGCCTTCAGGGATCTAGATCATTTTCGCGATAGCGTAGGCTTCATGGACCGCATCGATGAATTTGCGTGGTGTGATGCAATCGCCGATCTGGTAAACCTCTTTCGCCTTGCCCTGAATTTTTTGATATAGGCTGTCGTCGGATTTCAGACCCGTGGCAATGACGACCGTGCCCGCTTCGAAGCTCTCCACATTGCCGTTTGAATCCTCCGCTACAATTCCATTCGCGGTCACTTCTTTTAATTTCAATCCAGGTCTTAAGTGGATCCCTTTTTCTGCAAGCGCCCCTAATAGCGAAAACCTTGCCATATAAATCACGTCGTACGCAATTTCCGGAAGCATATCGATCAAAGTCACATGGCTTTTCCCCTTATCCTTGAGAAACAGTGCGGTTTCGCAGCCCACAAGCCCCGCGCCGACAACCACCACATGATCCGCGATATCATCGGTGAAGTCCGCCAAAAGCTTCGTGGCAATTTTTACGTTCTTCCCATCAATTCCCGAAACCGGCGGAACTTGCGGGACAGAGCCCGTGCTGACGACCACCGCATCGGCGTTGAAGCTCAACACAAACTCCGGAGTCACTTCGGTATTCAGACTGACCTTCACATTCATTTTATTGACCTGGTGTATCAGCCATTCGAGATATCCTCGCGTGCCCTTTTTACAGGCCGGTGCTGCGGCTTCGAGTAAGTGTCCGCCAAGTTTATTGCCCTTTTCAGCCAAAGTCACATCATGCCCTTTTTCTGCCAAATATTTGGCAGCAGTCATTCCCGCCGGCCCTCCTCCCACCACCAAGACTTTCTTGGGTTTAACAGCTCTTGGGATCGCGCCTTCATATTCACGGCCATATTCCGGGTTGATGCTGCACGCTGAATATCGGGAGAAGAAAACCCGGTCGATGCATTGCATACAGCGGATACAGGGAAGTATCTCAACCTCTTTCCCTTCTTTGGATTTATTCGGCCAATAGGGATCGGTGATCATAGGCCGGCCAATACCGACAAAATCCGTTTTCCCTTCTTGCAGTATTTTTTCGCAATACGCTGCGTCCGGCAAATTTCCGTCAACAATAACCGGTATATTCACAGCCTTCTTGACTTCATAGGCGTAATCGACCGATATGCCGTCCTCCATATAGGCTGTGGGGATGAGCAGATTCATGCCGTCATAGCTTCCGCGACGCAGATGCACCGCACTGATGTCGAGCTTCTCGAGCCGTTTCACCATCTCAATGGTTTCTTCAAGCTGCCGGCCTTCGGGGAAGCCGTGATCCAAGGCCAATCCCACAATCATGGGAAAATCCTTTCCCACCTGCGCACGGGCGCTTTCGATGCATTCGAAAAGAAATCTCATGCGGTTCTCAAGGGATCCCCCATATTCATCCTGTCGTTTATTCCAACAAGAAGAAAGAAATTGATCGCCTAAATAGGCCAAGAAATGAACATAAAGCGCATCAAAGCCGGCTCGTTTGGCCAACCCTGCGGCGCGTCCGTAGTATTCAACCAGCTTATGAATCTCTTCTTTTGTAAGTTCCTTGGTCTTGATGTCCGGGGCAAGCAGCAATGGAATTTCCGACGGCCCCACCGGCGGCTTGCCCGGAATGATTTCATCCGCAAGTCTTCCGGTTCCGGGAGAAAGCTCAATCGCGATTTTTGCGCCATGCTCATGAACCCCTTCGGTGAGCTCTGCGAAGTACTTTATTTCGCTCGCCGAATCAAGCGTTGGATAGCCGAAGGTTGCGGGGTAGGGATCGACTTCGACTTCGGCCATGACATGCGCCGTAATGATCAGGCCAACGCCCCCCTTGGCCCTCTCTTTGTAGTACTCGATATACCTTTCAGTATACTTGTTGTCTACGGTGAAATTGGTATGCATCGGCGATAGGACAATGCGGTTCCTCAAGTGTAAAGCGCCCATGTTGACAGGTTCAAACAATTTTTCATACTTCATTATTTTTATCCCCTCCTTGTCTAAAGTGACCGTTTCTTTGGTTCATTGTTTCTTAAACCCAAACCAATTGTTTCACCGGAGGCTCAGATATCAATAATTGTCTGTTTATTCAGTATACTTTGTTTTCAAAGGCATCGTCAAGTCTGCTGCCGGGAACATCGCCGTCAATACGTGCCGGCAAAACAAGAACCAAGTCACGATACCTATTGAACAATCCATCCGCACATCGGAATCATCTTTGAGAGCCGGCTTGCTTTTTATCGTAATGAATTGCTGTTTTGGGGCATGCAAGCGTGCAATTTATGCACTGATGACACAAGGCAGGATTGATCTCCGCCTTGTGATCCACCGCTGAAACAACGACGGCATTGGAAGGGCAGGCTTTTTCGCAAAGCTTGCATCCAATGCAATCGTCTCGATTGACCTTTTCCGAGAATCTGGCAAAGCGGCCAAAGGTTTTTTGCAATGCGCCAAAGGGACAAATCAGATTGTGGAATACAGCAGGCTTATACCTTAGCGTCACGAGCAAGGCGATCACCTGCCAGAAAGGCAAAATCGGCAGATGGATTTGAAGCAGCCTTTTTGACAGAAGCATCGCCGCCACACTTACAACCAGCGCAATCCACGGGACATATCCGTTTCTCAGCCACTTCGGAATATTCGATGTTTGGAGCTTCAACTTTTTGGATAGCCATTCAACGGGGATCATCAAAGTATTCATCGGACAGACATACCCACAGTACACCCTGCCAACAATGAGGGCCGCAATAAGGCTGACCGTAAACAGAACGAGCCACAGCGATGCCTTTCCATTGGCCAGTAAAGATAGAAACAATGCAAGAAAAAGAATACGGATGAACGAAGCGATGCGTTTCATGATGCCTTCTCCTCCTCAAGATAAAAGATCGCTTTAGATGGACGTTGATGCATCGCCTTGACCCAAAACAGGACTGTTCAAAACATCCATAAACATCCCCCTTACCTTGTTATAGTGTGACTATAGCGCTATAATCAAAGAAAAGGTGTTACTAAGGTAACATCCCGGAGGGGTTTATGTTGGATTTTTCGAAACAGATTGAGCAAACGGTTCTGCTAAGTCTGTTAGCCACCGATGAGATCAACCGCTATTTAAGCGATGGAAGCTTTAGAACAAGCTTTTATAGCAAAAACCATGTTGTGCATTTTGCCGGCGATGTTTGCTCAAAGCTTGAAATCATATTGTCCGGCAGCGTGGTTGTCGAGCGAATTGATGAGTCCGGCAATCTCATGACGGTCGCAGAATTCCTGAGTGATGATCTTCTTGGAGGCAATCTTTTGTTCTCGAAAAACCCATATTATCCCATGACCATTACAGCAAAATCGCCTACGGTGATCCTGGAGATCAACAGGGAACGGCTCTTCCAACTATTGTCGGTGCATCCTGACTTTTTGAGACGATATCTGGAGTTTGTCTCCGATCATGCAATGATCCTTGGTGATCGAATCAAACACTATGTCAACAGGACCATTCGCGAGAGCATATTAAGCTACCTTGATTATGAAAGCAAAAAACAAAACTCCAGGCGTATCAAGCTCAATATAACTAAAAAAGCTTTGGCCGAAAGGATCGGCGTCCAGCGAACCTCTTTATCCAGAGAGCTTGCCAAAATGCGTGACGATGGACTTATTCAATTTGACGTTGGTTCAATCGAATTGCTGTCGTCTTTTGCTTCTCAACTCAATCAAACGGCTCAAACCTAATGGCAGAAGCGAGGGAAATCGCTCAGGCATGCCCATCGGTTTTGCTTCGCTCGCCTGATCTGATCGCGCGCCTATCACACCGGGGCTTAAAAACGTGCCACTGGCACGTTTTCTTTGCGGCCGCGAAGGCCCACAGGCCGAGTATTGAGCTTTCTCCCGGCGAAGACGAGATTTTTTCTTTAGACACACTTGAAAACAAACCACCCAACTGAAGGTTGGCGTGGTTTGTTTTTTGGGCTTAAGTACAATAAATTGATATAATACACAGCCCTTATCTAAAGTGAACCGATTTCAAGAAAGGGGTAGATAAGTCTTTCAATCGTCATCATGAGTTGAAAACTCCTCAACTTCATAATCCCGAATGGATTGTAATATTTATTCCATATCTGTTTAATATTGCAGATGCTATTCCTCAAGAGGAACGTGGCGAGAACCTGCGAAGCAAAAAGATGCCGCCAACAACCACAACAATGATGATGCCTGCTACGACTAGCAGAAAGGTTTCTGTGCCGTTCTCTGTTTTCCTTGTCTCTATAAAATCGAATTCTGTGGCTTTCCCATTTTCATCAAATGCATTATCCAAAAAATAGCCCTTTTGCAATACGGAAGCATAGTTTTGCCTGAAATCTATGGAAGAAAAAACCAGAGGCGATTCCTCCTGGCCTTCCGGCCACACAGTAAGCTCGCAGTCATAGCCTGTGGGCGGCACCTCAACATAGACCATTCCTTGCTGGTTGACAGTCTTCGTCATGTAATCCAGGGCTGGGTAGTCATAAAATTTTACGCTTACGATATAATAGGGCAGGTCGTTGGCTACGCGCAGATAATGGCCGGAAAAGGGTTCAGAGCTTCTTCTTTGGGGATCGGAGGCATAAGAAGCTGAGCCGATGGGGTCCCCTTCCTTATACTGCATCGTCGGGTTTCCCTCCAAGTCTTTGGTGTTATAATCTACAAACCTTTCCCCCTTGGTGTAAGTAGTATCTTTATTGGTATCGATAAAGGCTTCACCTATAGTATATACTCCATCGCCTTCTGGGCTGGAAAAGAAAAAACCATGGTTTTTAAAAACCTGATCGATTTGGCGCTTCTGATTCGGATACTTCTTGACCAAGGCTTCATAGACAGCCGTGAAATCACTCCGGTATTCTTTCAAAACAGACCATAACTCATCAGCATCTATCGCAACCTCGTCATCATCATTCGAGGGATCGTCGATCAAATCCCAAAGAGTTCCCGCCACTGCAAATTCCTCAGCCTTGCCGCTTTCGTCCCAGGCATTATAGTTCACTTCAATATTCATTCTACCGGGAATAATCATTGTCGTATCGCCGTTTGCAATAGACTGCAATATTAAGCCCATAAAGACGGCATAGCCCTCCATGTAGGAATCTGCGGTAGAGGTATTGGCGTATCCGCCGTGGTTTACATCACCAATCACCATAGGCAGTTTATGCCCATACATGCATTGCATTGAAAAATGACTAAATTCATGAAATACAGCATAAGGAAATAGTGGACTATGATAGGAAGCGTGCAGATATCCTAAATAAATATCACCATTGGCAGATTGGTAAAAAGAGTCGAAGGCCTCGTTGATCTTAATGATTTGTCCGCCCCGAAAAGCGTGTACGTCAACAGGGAGCTTATAATCTAACGTCACACCCAGTTCCTCTTTGTAGATTTCAAAGGCTTTTAGCAAGGCTTCATAAAGCCTGCAGTTCTCCTTGACTCGCTCTTTATATTCCCTTTTCTCCTCATCCGTGAACTGTTCTTTCCACCCGTCACTGATATTTACAGAATAACCGTCTAACGGACAAAAATCATACACCATTTCCTCTTGAAAAGATTCAACGATATATCCATCCGTTACGACCATATAGCAGGAAGTCTTATCGTCGCGCTCATCAAATTGATTTAAGTAATTTACCCCTTCAGGGTTATAAGAAAATTCAATTCCCACCTTTAGCCGGTGATCTTCGGTCAGTGGCTGGTTAAGAGGCAATACATATCTACCCTGGGAATCCGAAACCGACTTTGTATCCCCCGTAATTTCACCTTTCTTATCATAGAAGACCGCATGAACATAGGTGTTGGGAATGGGTTTGGTATGTTCTTGATCAAAATAGATGGCCCCTTTGATTGACTTGGTCACATCCTGCTTCGTATCCGGAATTTCCGGCTCTGCCGGTTGCTGAGATGCCGGCGAAGAAACGGGACTATCGCCGGTTTTCCATTCATAAATGTATTTAACTCCAATCACTTGATCACTACGCACCACGATAAAGAGCGCTTTTTTTAGACCGGCTCTTCCTTGGCCAAAGGTACCGGAAACCTCTTTAGTCTTTGCCGCCACTTTGATCACGCCATCGGCTATAACCGCTTCACAAAGCGCCTGGCCGCTTTGATCCACAAAATCCCCGGCGCCGGCATTCAGTCGGCCAAAGGGTGTGTTAAGCTCTGCAAAGTAGGCTTTCACGGTAATCCCGCTGTAATTTATTGAAAGCCGTTTGAATTGATCAATGCTGGCGGAAAGATGGAGTGCCACCTTCTCCTCGGGGGCTACGATCTTTGGCGGCGGCGACCATCCGCCGGTTCTCGTCAGCACCTCATTCAGATATGTTCTATGTATACCATCATAGGTTGTTCGGTTGTATAAGACCGTAATACTGCCTTCTGCGTATTTGAACTTTGTTTCCCGTGTATCGGACTTATCTCCAATGATTTGGTCCGCGGGGATTACCGTTTCCGTATCGACCAGTTGCCAATAACCATCGCTTTGAGATGAGACAGCATATGCAGGAGCGTTCCAAATATCAATTGCCGGGCAAAGCAGCGAAAACACAACCGCGATCATCATTATTAAAGAACATTTTCTCACTTTTCTCCCTCCTATTTATTTGTTGAATTGGATCATCAGAGTCGATCATCACAAATTCCAAATCGTCTTAAAACACATCTATGAAATCACTCAGGAAGCCACCATATGAAATCAATACACCCGTCATTTTAATTGTTCAGATCGAAATTTCCTCTATAACCTTCAGTTTATTTAAATTTTCATAAATAAATTCTCCACATTCCGGCATTTACCTTTTTATGATCCATGAAATTGACTGCTGGTACACAACAATTCAAGCATGAAATCTCCGTGACTCAAAGCAATCTTACCTTTTAAATAATTCACGCCCCTTCCCAGATTCAAGGAATTTGGGAAGGGGGTGTTTCTTTTTATATCATATTTTTTATTCCATTGAATTAGCAATTTCGCAGATCCACGAAAAGGTTCGCAGTTGAGGGAGCGATTCGAAATAAAATGTGGGATCAACAATTCGCATATTATTCTGCCGAGAACATGGTTTTTGGCAAGTGCCGATAAGCCAAAGCCATCTGTAGATACATGGGTTTCAATGGACGGTATTGCTTTAGCCTAAGGTGAGGGGAATTGTTCCAGTGCGCCCATCGGTTTCGCTTCGCTTCCATGATCCAATCGAGCGCCTAACACACGGGAGCCTGAAAACATACCCCTGGCATGTTTTAAACAAGTTTCGAAGACGGGAATCATGGTTTCCGGCTGAACGGAAAGTAGATTTCCAATTGCCGGACTGGCGATGAAATCCTGGCCGGAAGACTCATTTTTAGCGCTGCCAATAAAAAGACATATCTTTAATAAATGTGGTGTTATACTTATAAATAAAGTTTTAGTTTGCACTCTAACAATAGATTGCATATATTGAAGACTCGTCTTTACTTAATATCCTATTACTCTTTTGGGGGAGGTGACCATTTGCCTATGATGAACATATGGCAACCTGAAACCTATCAAGGGGATAAAAGAAAGAAGCACTATTTCGAAGGCTGGTATTTCAAGCTCATCGACAAGTCTCGAAAAACGGTTATTGCAATCATACCCGGAATCTCAATCGGCAAGAATATACAAGACTCACATTCATTTATTCAGTTTATCGATGCGGTTCAAGGTAAAACCGAGTATTATCGGTTTCCGTTTGAGGATTTCAGGGCTGACCAAGAGAGTTTTGATATTCGAATAGGTCCAAACTCTTTTTCTGACAACCATATTAAAGTTAACCTTAATAATGCGTCAAAGCGGATCGTCGGCGAACTTCATTTTGATAAAATCATTAAGTATCCTAAATCTTTTTTTCATCCAGGCATTATGGGACCTTTTTCTTTTATGCCGGGTATGGAATGCTACCACGGAATCGTCAATATCAGTCATACGATTGGCGGAACTCTCAATATTAATGATGCTGAAATAGATTTGACCGGTGGTGAAGGGTACATTGAAAAAGACTGGGGAAAATCATTCCCTGAATCTTGGATTTGGCTTCAAGCCAATCATTTTGATCAAAGCAGCACATCCTTTATGTTTTCAGTTGCACGAATCCCATGGCTGGGTCGCAGCTTTACTGGTTTGATTTCATTTCTAAAAACCGAAAATGGCTTTTATAATTTCTCCACGTACAATGGCAGCAAGATAAAGCATTTGAAAATTGATGATCATGCTGTGGACGTTCTTATAAGGAAAAATGGCTATACACTTAAATTTAATGCAAAACACAGCCAAGGCGGCATTCTAAAAGCACCTAAAAATGGTCTGATGAAACGTGAGATCGAGGAAAGCATCACTGCTGAAATCGCGTTGCGCCTTACCGATAAAAATGATCATCCTATTTTTGAGGGGACAAGCAAATGGGTTGGAATGGAAATATCGGATGCTATTAATTTGCAGGTTATAGGCAAATAGAGCATTTAGACTTCTGCAACGTTATTTTCACCCCCTCCTAAAACTGAATATTGATTCACCGCTAGATTACAGTCAATCTTTCAACCTTCTCAATCCGTGCTGTTCATCGAGCCCATCAACCATATCGTTATGTTTTCCAAACTCTGAATAAACTTTAGATAATGCTTTTATTTTGCCATTCCCGCTTTAGGTCCTTCAGCGCAGCATTTGGCTCAGCCGCTTTTTGGCATCTCTATAGATACCCGTTTTTTCTACCATTCCATTCATCCTGATTAACCGCAACATGAATGTTTTCGTATAGGGCCTTCCTCGAAAGCGTTGCTGCTTTCTTCAGCTTTTGTATGAGCAACATCAAAGGAGCCCTGTTATAAAAGTTAGTAGCGCGGTATTTGTCTTTTGATAGTTCTAATCAAGAAACATAATGGCAAAATGTGATGCTAGCGAGGGGAATCGCTCCGGCGCACCCATCGGTTTCGCTTCGCTCGCTTGACCCAATCGCGCGCCTATCACGCCGGGGCGTTAAAAAAACGTGCCACCGGCACGTTTTCTTAACGCCCACGAAGACCCGCAGGCCGAGTGTCGAGCCTTCTCCCGGCGAAGATGAGCTTCCCCTCGCCTTCCAGCATAATAAAAAATCCCATCCCCCACACGATGTGTAGGTGGATGGGATTTCCATTTCATGGTGGAGTCGAGTGGAATCGAACCCATTTTTTCCCTATTTTTAGGAGTCTATCGAATGCCGTTTTTTGTTGATAAGACGCCATTCTCTGCTTATTGCGCACTTGCTGAAAATGGCCAATATTGCGACTTCAAGAGTGAAAGAGTATTAATAAGTGTATTAATGAAAAGCCCACAGATAAAAAACAAATCAATCTTCACTGAGGCTAAATATCTCTTCTATATGCTTTTCAAAGTATTGGGCAATTTTGTAGGCCAATCGAATTGAGGGATCCCAGTGCTCTTTTTCAATAGAGCATAGTGTTTGTCTCGAGATTCCAAGCATCTCCGCCAGGTCACATTGCTTTATACCATTCTTCTTCCGTAATTCATATACAATATTTCTCAAAGCGTTATCTCCCTTTAATAAGGTATTTAAGGTGGGATCGCAAGGGCAATAGCGAATGTATTTTTTATGAAACGACGAACAAATTTTTATATCAGTATCTCTTGATTCGAAACAACCTCCTTAATAAACGCTTGAACCACTCTAGGGTCAAACTGGGACCCTGAACCCTTTGTAATCTCCGCAATAGCATTTTCTTTGCTTATCCTTTTTCTATAGGACCGCTCATTGATCATGGCATCATATGCATCAGCAACCGCAATGATCCTTGACTCCAGTGGTGTCTCTTCTCCTTTCAGTTTTCCTGGGTATCCTTTTCCGTCCCATCGCTCATGGTGACAAAGTATGATGTCAGCTAATTCACTGAATTCAATAGTATTTTTCAAAATTTTTGCCCCTTTTTGTGGGTGCAGTTTCATCAAACGCCATTCGTGTTCATTTAATTCCCCTCTTTTATTAAGTACATCTTCTTTAACACCAATCTTACCAATATCATGTAAAAGACCGGCAACTCTCACTTTATTTATCTGTTGTGTATCTAGTCCCATTCGGCGGGCTATTTCTTCACAAATATACCCTACACGCTCAGAGTGATTTTTTTCCCTCTCGCTTTTTGCAAACAGAGAGTTCATAGCTATGTCGATTGACTTGCTTTTTATGCTGCGGCAATCATAATACTTCCGTCTATACATAAACGTCTCGGCTTCTCTCATTAAGTCATCAAGACTGTCAGTTTTCTCTCTTTGTATCGCATAACCAAAGGATACGGATAGAGGATGCTTATCCTCCTTGCCTTTATTGAAAGATTCTATATCCTCTTCAATTTCAATAATCAAATTGCGTATTTTCATTTCTTCTGCATTTCCCAATAAAATTGCAAATTCATCACCACCTACCCTTGCAAAAGTATATTTATGAGCAACACAAGATTGTATAATTCTTGAAATGTCCTTTAACATTATATCCCCTACGGAATGACCGAAATTATCATTGATCAATTTCAGACCATTGACATCACCCATAATAATAGCTAGGGGAAAATTACATGGCTGATTGTGATTCTCGAATTCATTTTCCCAATACCTTCTGTTATAAACGCCAGTAAGATAATCATGATAAGCCAAATATTTTACTTCACTAAAAGCACGCTCTCTTTCGCTTACATCAAAAATAATTGAAAACAGCATCCTTTTATCCATGTATTCGATTGGACTGCTATATACATCCACGATTCTTATTTGCCCGTTTTTCAACCGATGCGGAAATGTGAAATATTTTTGCCCTTTTTTATTTGCATTTAATCTAAATTCTTGAACCTCGTCCTTTTTCATGGTGTTAATTTCATCGATATTCATGCTTAACAATTCATTTCTTGTATAACCATAAAATGCTTCTGCTGCTTTGTTCGCTTCAGTTATTTGTCCTGTAAATGGTTCGATCAGGAGCATTACCGCCTGATGACCATTGATCATTGCGTTCAGTTTTTCAAGCAAAGATGCTTTTTGATCTTCAATCATCTTTTTTTCTGTGATGTCGTACCCTATAGAATAATATTTGAAAGGGTTTTTTTGATCGTTAAATATTCCAATATCATTCCATTCGTACCAACTGATATTTTCTTCCTTTGTTTGCTTATTTATGTATTTTGCAGATGGCTCACTGACTGTCAATTTCTTGTACTTCTGAAACAACACTTCGTCTCCACCATGAGGCAGCAAACCATTATAATTCAGATATTCCAAACAGTGTTCATCCATGTTATATATTTCACAGTACTTTGTGTTTACAAACGTCAATCTCGCATTCTCATCTAACTCGCAGATCATAATGGGTATTTCATTTAGTATATGCTGATATCTGGCTCGTTCTTTTTTTATGTTTAACTCTGTTTTTTTGCGTTCCATGATCTGCCAAACACTTTGCATGAGTATCGTCATCTCATTGATATCAAAACGTGAATAATCTTCCTTTTTGTTGGCCATGCCAGCCACCGCAACAATTTTCCCATTTATTATTATTGGTATAGAAACAAATTTCGAGATCTTAACATGTCCTGAAGGACAACCTTTCTTTAAATTACTTGGTTTATCATAGTCATTTACAACGATTGGCTTCTTTTGTCTTACTGCCTCTCCCCACAAGCCAGTACCAGATAATCGATAATTTGTTTTCTGATCCATTATTTTGCAGTCTGATATCACGCCATTGGTCCATGAGACTAAATCAAATTCTTCTTTTACTTCATCATATAGATAAATGTAACCGTATTGGCTTTGTGTTAGTTTCAACGCATTATGCAACGTATAATCTAAAAGCTCGTATGAATCTTTAAAATCTGAGAGTAACACGTCAATGACAATTGCCTGTCTTTTTAGAATTTGATTGGCTTCAAATAATTGTTCTTTTAGGTTCCAGTTTTCCTGAATTTCATCGATAATTGTAACAAAGAAACCTTCGCTTGGAGAAAATGCATTTATATGATATTTCCTGCCTAAGACTTTTGAATATTGTTCGAATTCAATTTCTCGGCCGTTGAACGCCACTTCTGAATAGGTTTTGATCCAGTCTACGTGATCCTTTTTTATATCAGGGATTACCTCAGATACTCTTTTACCTAATACTTTTGAAGCCTCAAGACCGGTAATTGCTTCGAAGGCAGGATTCATCTCGAGAAAAACATAATCATTTGGGATGTCTTGGTCATTTTTTGTGAATTTATGAAGTGCATAGCCATAAGCCATTTTGTTTAAGATACCCTTAAAGAATATTTCTTCCATTCTCAGTCTCCTCGCACATATTTTTCATGTTCCTGATGAGTTGCCGGCAATGAAATCTTCCTTTTTTAGGTGTCGTGTTTATTTGACATATACATGAAAAATCTATCATGATTATGTATTATTTGCAATATTAAGTTTATTAGATGCGTTATTAATAATAACTATTAATTTGCACATAATTGCTGTTCCACTTCATATTAAAATCCTTAAGCTTTACAGCGAAGTCAAGTGCATCTTATATTATCTTAAAATTCCTTAGTTGCACCCTTTAAGGCTAATTGCTCGATCAGTGATCCCTTCACTTTTGTCCGGGAGATCTCTGTTTTGCTCATCATGCTTTCTCCTCCCTTAAAAAATTTCCTCACGCGTGCGAGAACGGAATTGTCCTAAACCCTCTCGAGTAACGATAATCTTTCTTAATATGCGTTTTAAATTGACCGGGGGTATACCCAGGTTACCAGCGCTCCGGCGTCAACACTGGCTTGGCTACATACAGTTCCTTATGCTCATCCTTGTGACACGCATCGCATAAACTTAGTAGTTGCCGATGCTGTATCCCTTGCTCGTCGATATAGAAGTCCTCCAACGCCAGCTCCGGATGTTCTTCAAGATGCTTCACATGGTGAACGCAGGTTGCATGGGAATACAAACCCTTGACCTTGCACTTCTGGCATTCATACTTGTCCCTGATCAGGATTTGCTGGCGCTTCCTGCGCCATTCTCTTGAAAGATAAAAAGAAATTGTTCTTCTATACATAATCCTTGCCTTATGCACTGTTGTCTGACATTTGTTTACTTTATTATAGTCAATGTATATAATTTAAGCAGACGCAGCTTGTTCAAATATTAGTCTTTTACATCCTGATTGATTTCTTAAGCCCATTCGAGAAAAAATTGGAGGTGGTAATATGTCATACAAGGTGCATAGGTTTGATATTGGCAAAAGAATCGATGAAATGTCATTAGAAGGGTTTTTGAATGGACTGAAAGGTGAGATCGTTTCAATCGTTCCTAATGTTGTTCCGAGATTCCATTTGATGGGTGCTACCGCAAGGTATGATTATCTCATCATCGTAGAAAAATTCGAGGATAAGCTTTGATCAGGATCTGCTCGAGTCTCCATAGTCATTCGTTATTTCTTTCTAATCGCCTTTTAGCAATCTCTGCATAATGCGGCAGCATCTCTATTCCCGCCGCACTGTAGCCTTCAAGCTTGGCTGCTTCAATGGTAGAACCGGATCCACAGAATGGATCAAGGATCTTGCCGCTAGGCACGCAGATACGCACCAGCGCACGCATGAGTTCAATAGGCTTTTCTGTCTGATGCAGGCGCCTATTATTGCTTGGCATTTTTGCTGAATAGCAGCCAGGTAATACAGGCACCGGCCTGTCAACCGGCATATCACCATTAGAGCCCCAGACGATAAACTCGGCATCCTGTCTGAATCGTCCCCTTTGTGGCCGTGCGTTGATTTTATCCCAGGGAACGATTCCTCTCCATGTCAAGTTCGCCCACTGCATCGCATCCGTTAGGCTCGGAAGCTGCCGCCAGTCAATGAATACACAAATCGGAGAACCTGGCTTCGTGATCCGCCGACAAGCAGACAACCATTCCGCAGTCCAGCTCGTCCAGCTGCGCTGATCTTTGCAATCCCCCCGGAAAACTTGGGAACGGACAATCGTGTTTGTTTGCTGTGTATTTTTCTGCTGTTGAGCGAGTTTTGGCGGACATAAAAAGGCCGCCTGAAGAATAAGGTGGTTCCGTGATCACAGCATCAAATCTGTTCGGTTCAAATGATCTTAATATTTCCAAGGCATCGCCTTGAATGATCTGATAATCCATGTTTGTCAATCGCGCTTTCTCCTATTCCTATTATTGGGTTAAGGTTAGGATAGCACACCGCTAAGCGCAACAAGGTAAAACAAAAGAGCCGCATTTCTGCAGCTCTTGTTGGATGAAACCATGGCGTTTGATTTCTACTCACGATACTACTTTACCTTATTTTTCTTGGACATTGTTGGACAAGTTGATTTGTTTATTCTGCTTTATTCATTGCAAATTACTTTTTAATAGGTTCTGTTAAAGTAATGTGTTGATTTTTAAAAGAAAAAGAGCCTTTGTCATTTAAAAGGCTCTTAATACTAAATATGGTCGGTGTACCGTTCTTCGTCACCAAAATTGCCCTTGATTATTCTTGTATTATAGAGTGAGAAACGAATACCACATTACTGCAATTTTCATCTAAATAATACATAAAACGTTCAGTTTGCAACACTTTAAGAGCTGACAGGTCACCAGAAATAATGCTCGCCCGAATCCTTACCATATCCTCGTCATTAGGAATTACATCATCATAATTGCAATAGTCTACTTTAATATCATATACAGTTCGAGCGTCTTGAATATGAGTATTTAGTTCTTTCAAAACATATATAGGCTTTTCTTTGATACCCTGTGGAACAGCAGTATATTTTTCGCCATCATAATTCCACCCTTTTCGCAAAGAGGAATGTGTAATATTCTCTACTTCAAAATGAGTATCAATTACCTGCTCTACATATTCACGTGACATTACCCCCTTGTCATTCCCCCAATTTTCAAGATTAATAGCAAAGGCGTAAAAAAGATATTCTGTACTACTTGAAGGAGCTTTGCCTTCATCAAAAAATGGTACATAATCTAAACGATTTTTAATGCCGAAATCAAAATACTCACCACGTAGTACTTGCATGTCATTTGATGAAACGTCTGGTTTGGCTGATGCTGAAACCGAAGTTGTCTCAGTCGGCTTAGACGGAGTTGTTACTGGATTGTCTGCACACGCAGAAGAAAAAAGCAAAATCGAAACCACTACAATAATTAAAGAAAGTCTTTTCATAAAACATCATTCCCTTGTATTTATTAAAACCTGACAATTGTGTATAAATGTGTTGAATAAAAATCAGCAATTCCAAAAACCATACTATTAAACTTATCATATTCCATTGTTTTCAAAAACGCAATGTCAGTTATCCAACTTTCCAAGAATCACCCCATGCATTCTAGTGGCCTGCCGAACTGAATAATTGAGCTCTTTGGCAACCTGTTCCCAATTCAGACCATAAATGTATTTAAGCCTGATCAATGCCTGCGCTCTTGGATCCAGTTGGTCAATAGCAGCTTCTATCTGTTTTCTTCTGAAATTCAGACTTTCTTGCTTGGCTTCAAGCAACTTACTCAAATCAACTATTTTAACTACGATTCCCGATAATCTGTCTTCTGAGTAATTGCTGTGTGGCATTCCATCTGGCCAAGTTCGGCTTTCCGCTTTACAGCGCAACCGTTCTATTTCTTCAGCCAGTTTTTCGGCTCCAAGAACAATTTCCCGATAATAATATTTCAGATCAGTTTTATCCAAGCGATCATCGCCTTTATTTTTTTATTAAAACTAGATATAATGGCCTCGGAATAACGATTCAAAGTTGATGTTAAAACAAGCCCAACATTATAGGAGGTGCTATTTGATGAATGACAAATATCGCAGATATTTTGGCTTCCTCGGCTTTTTGGGCTTCTTAGGATTCAAGGGGTTTTTATCTTCAGGCTCCCCTTGGGATTTCACCTATTTCTTTTGGTTTGTTTGGTTTCTCTTTTTCTTTGATAAGAAATGACTCGTTTTTAATATTCGTCGATAAGGTGCTGCGGACAAAGAGAATGCCAAACTGGAAGCCGAAGAGAAAGAAAAAAGAAAAAGTGTATTAATAAATGTATTAATTTACAAAATGAAAACCGCGCGAAGCTAATGCTGGCGCGGTTATTTTGTGGTGGAGGCGAGGGGAATCGCTCCGGCGCGCCCATCGGTTTCGCTTCGCTCGCCTGATCCAATCGCGCGCCTATCACGCCGGGGCCTAAAAACGTGCCACTGGCACGTTTTCTTAACGGCCCGTTCGATTCCTCCATCAGATGCACTAAAAAATAAAACCACTCCAACCTTCGGTTGGGTGGTTTGATTTTTTGGTGGAGGCGAGGGGAATCGAACCCATTTTTTCCTGTTTTTAGCATGGTACTCAATGCCGTTTTTTGTTGATATGACGCCATTTTCTGCTTGTTGTACACTCGCTGAAAACAGTCAATATTGCGACTAAAAAAACAAAAGTGTGTTATAAAGTGTGTTAAACAAAAACTGTTTATCGAAGAGTTCTACGTCCTTGATTAGATGCGTTGATAAATGTTTCCCAGTGAATTGCCCAGCAAATTAAGGAGCTACTCCTCCCCACGATAAAATTGAGATTTCAAGCCTAATCCCCAGACTTGCTAATTCATTGATTGCATTAGGTGAAAGTTCAAAATAAATTTGCGCATCATCTGACTGAACATAGCATTTAATTCGGACATCTGCATATTTAGCTATACTTTGTATATAAGCCTTTCTTGGACTAATTATTGATAGTAGATCCCTCAAAATTTGATCAATTTTTTTGGTATCGTCCATTTTCATCTCGTATACCCAAAGATCATACTCACTTTCTCCAACCACTTTACTAATAACTTCGCCTTTTTTGACGGCCCTTGATGGATTTATTTTGAGATTATTTTCAATTTCATCGAAGTTTAGCTTATGTCCCCTTATAATCAGACCGCAATTACCTATATTTATCATATCACTCCACTCCTCAACTGGCATGGTATTCAATGCCCTTTTTTGTTGATATGACGCCAATTTCGGCATGTTGCATACTTGGTGGAAATGGTCAATATTGCGACTTAATAAACAAAAGTGGGTTATAAAGTGTGTTAAACAAAAACTGTTTATTGATTATGCGTTTCTTTCTAGTATCCTGGCTCAATCATTGACAAACCCTGTGCCAATGGGAACAATGTATTACATTGATTTACATACCAGTAATTTTTTCCTTAATGTTGTAACTATGGCTTTGACGGGGTTATCCCATATTTCTTCCATATCAGAGCATTCATTTCTGTACGAAGTGGGTTCGACAATAAGTATGTCATTTCAGCAGTATTTAAATTGGGTATCGTAAAATTTATAATATAGTTTTTCGCAAAGGCCATATAGCCCTTAGAATAGGGCTTGCTGGTATGGAAAATATAATACCAAAACGCATCTGATTCTAAAAACACCTTAAGGATACGAAGTTCTTTCTCGTCTTCAGAAAAAAGAGCATAACCACAATAATAAAGTAGATTTTCATCCAATGCGAGTACAGCTATTGGGCTTCCTGCAATATATGGAATAAGCAATTTCTTTCCAAAATTATTCATTCCCTGTGTTCTACCATACGCATACCAAGTAGGATAATTACCTTTCCCCTTATCTCTTTGTTCTAAAACATTTTTTTGAATGCAAAGGAATTCGTATGTTTTCGGATATTCCTTTGCTAAAACTGATTCTTCGATGATGATAAAATTCCCGTTGTCTTTGATATACGGAAAAATCGCTTTCTCTAATTTTTCATTTAATTCCTGCTCGTTCTTTATGATATTGGGCTTTGCTACGTTGATGCAAATTGATTTTTCTATCGCATAACTCATACCTTCATAAGTACGATAATAATATTCCTCATCTTCTTTGTTTGGTGTAAAGAAAAATAAATCATTTTTCAAAGTGGCGAGACCATTACGGATTTTCCAATTAGAAAGTGGCTCCCCGGCATTTTCTAACTTATAAATAATTTCATCGATGTTGTCTTTTCTCATTCGCCACGATGCGCCATCTAAAAAAGTATTTGTCTCATATTTCGAATAGTGATGATTGTTTAAAGTATTATCTTCGTTGATACGGACATAATAAATGCTATTTTCTTGCTTTCGAGTGTCAATCAAAGTGATACAGGTATAACTTGTAACTTTCTTAAAGATCTGAGCATCTCTGAAGTCCACAATTCTTATTGGATATTTTTGATTTATAAGATAATTTCTAAGACCTCTACCATTTATACCCTGTATATAACCATTCGGTGTAATATACCCCAATATTCCATTAGGACTTAAAATTGAAAGCCCGATCTCAAAAAATGGAATGTAAAGATCAACATTTCCAGTAGAAGCTGTTTCCCAATCATTCAAAAACTGTTTTGCTTTCTCGCTCATATTTCGTGATCGAACATAAGGAGGATTTCCAATAACACAGTTAAATCCATCGGGGCATTTCTTTTTTAGCTTTGTGATAGTTTTTTTATTTAACATATCAGAGCAAAACAAATTATACTCACATGTCTCAAATTCTCCGTTTTGACAAGCTAAGAGCGTCAACAATAACTTCGTCTTTCTAATGGCATTTTCATCAATGTCAACGCCAAATATATAATTAGTTAATATTTCCACATATGTTAGGTTGTACTTATTGTGTATTTGTTCTGCTGCTGTTATTAGGAAAGACCCACATCCGCAAGCCGGGTCAATTGTAAGTGGCGCGAAATCAGTAACAAAACACTTTTGAATAATATATTCCTTGATTTCAAACGGAGTATATACTACTCCTTTTTCTTTTTTTACATCGGATGGAACTAAATGCTCAAACAGTTCAACAAGGTCTGAAAAGGAAAAACGCTCTTCGCAGTTAGAAAGGTAGTCATACGCTGATTCACAAAGTTCTTTTGCTATACTTGAAATGCAATCGTCTATAACTATTGATTTTTTATAGGGGATCTCAGACATCCTTACAAAACAGTAAATAAGCATACGCTCAATATCATGAGCCTCCGAAGAATACTTGCTTAGGTCTTTAATAATTTTCTTCGTATTCATTAATTCACTCCATTTAAAAGTTCTATTCTGTTGATCGTCCGACCTTCACTAATGATTAGCGCTTTCTCATCATCAGTAATTTCATATAATTCATAACTGATATTATCAAGTTCATCCCATTTAGAAGTCAGTGTATGTGATATAACATCTTTAATTGCAGGTATTGCTGTAATATATCTACTTTGCAAATCCACAATTTCATCATGGAGTGATGCAAGTCGGTTAACAATATTTGAGCTGTTTTTTATTTTGGCGGATGGAAAGGGGATAGGCGCAAGGAACTGCTTATTGAATTTATAATATCCTCCACTTTGCGGATTTGCTCCTGCTTTGCCAAGTACGGAGAAAACAGTTGAGTTAAAAATACAAGTAATTGCCTTCATCACATTATGGCTTGCCCCTGTAACAGATATAAACCACACATTTGCATTATCCATATATAAGCCCTTGTTAGGAACAAAGGTAGCAATCGTGTCCCTTGCAGTCATTGGGATAATAATTTTATCCACATAGTACATAGTCTGATTATGTTCTCTTGTGAAGGTATGCCATAAGTCTCCTGCTCTACATTCAACAAAGCCTTTTATCCTACCTTCATTTTGTGAAAGATACTTATAAGCTAGAGGATACCTGTATTGCAACTTCGAAAACGAAATTGCATTGGCTGTTGCTCCTTCATAGGGGAAGATGCAGTATGCATCAGGTTCAACATTCTTAAATGGATAGAAAACCCTATTGTAAATAACTCCCCTTAGAATACCCGTTTCCACTCTGACAGTTTCTCTAAAGCCATTTTGACCAATAGCTACACCATTTTCAAAGTGCACATCGGAAAGATGATATATCTTCTTCCAAAGAGCCTGAATGCCATCCTTTATTGCTAAATGTGGGTAACCAGAAAGTATACCAAACTGCTCAGCTAACCTTGATTTTATTTGCGTAATAGCAAAACTATCAAATGCCCATGTAGTTGTTCCTTCTTGGCCTGGAATATTTAAAAAGACACATCCTTCAAAATTGCCATTTGAGTTACTATTCTCAAATTTAGTCTTAATTTCAGGCGCTTCAGAAGACATGTAGTAATATTGTACATTCTCACATGGTCTATTACTTAAAATCATAATAGAAGCATATACTATTCTGCCTTTGAAAATATCGGTTGCTTTGAAATCGATGAGTTTTTTTAAATGCTTACCGCTATTAATTAATAGACGTGCAGTCCTTCCATATTCGGTTCTAAACCATCTTCGTTGAATAATAAAGCCAAGCTTACCATTTGCATTTAAAAGACGAAGGCATCGTTCGATAAAAAGCACTGCTAAATCAGCCTTGCCCTCAAATGAATTATATTTTTCACTCAGATAAGCATGCATTACCGGTTGTGCTGCTTTATAATATTTGGTTTCTACATATGGTGGATTTCCGATTACATAAGAAAACCCTCCATAATTTGTAAATACTTCAGCAAAAGCCGAATTTAAACTAAAAGGTTTAATATTGTATACTTGATCAGGAGTAAATCGCCTGTCTACATCTACAAGTGCGTTACCTAATTTTATATTATCTGCAATCTCACGCAATACTCTATCCCCAAATGCTCCGATGCCTTCCCAGGCAAGTGGGTTGTTACCATCTACTATCTTAAGAGCAAGTGACATTTTTGTAACTTCAATGGCTGCTTCATCGCAGTCAACCGCATAAATGCAGTTCGTTACTATTGCTCTGCGTCCAATAATGGTCAGCAAATATTGACCATCTTTTACACAATAATAATCCGCATAAGCATTTCGTTCTTCTGCTATTTCAGAGAAAATATGAAGCATTTTAGATGCTAAATGCTCAAAGCAAGATACTATAAATACTCCAGAACCGCAACAAGGATCCAAAATCTTTATTTTAAGAAGCTCATCAATATTATTAACATCACTTAAATCTAAGGTTTGCTTGCAAATCATGTCTACGATATGTTCGGGTGTAGCAACTGCACCATTTGAGCGTATGTATTCCTCTTTGGTTATTTCTCGAACAATACCATTTTCAACTATCAATTGTTTACCCAAGAACTCTTCATAAATATTTGCAATAACTTTAACTGGGATAACATCAAAACGATAAGGGAACGGATAATATAACTTATTAATAAATTCCATTAAGTTTTCATTGTTTAGCTGAAGTTGTTGAAAACTCTCGTCACGAGCAAACATTGCACCATCATAATGGTTATAAAACTCCATATAGCAACTATTCTTAAATGCATCCCAAAAACCTTCTGGTGACTGAGCAAAATGCTTCAGCTTTTCCTGTCCCTCAATGCCTTTTGATTCACAAACACGAATAAATACAATTCTATCGAGAATGACCTGCGTATAGTAATTTAATGCAACATTAGTTTTTATCATGGCAGAATTATTGGAATACAAATTATCTGCAAGTCTTTTCCTAAAAGCGGAAAGAATATCCATAAACTGGCTATCTACTTTGTTCCTACCTTCAACAACGGTAACAGCATACAATTCTTCTAAATGATTAGAACAAATTTTATCACGCCAAAGATGTTCAAAAATCATATCAAAATTATCAATATAATCATCTATAAAAAATTGTTTAGTTCCCATGTTCGCAGGTTGGTCTGGTTGCGGAATAAAACGAGTATCATAAATAACAAATTGTTCAAAATTTGAAACAAACGCACATGGAGCCTGTGCGGACCATCCATAAGATCGAATTTGATATGCAGCTTCAGCATCTGCAAAAATATTAACATCTAGTGATTTTGCATCTACAAAGCTTTTAATAATTGATCCATTCAGTAGAATATAATCGGGTTTTCTATGGGGAGATTGAATTTCTTGCAGCCTTTGGCGCTGCCTTCCACGTAAAAAACGTTCTTGAAGAATTTGGTTTGTGTTTTGGACATCCCACCCAAATATCCCAAGAAATTCATTTAACCATGTACGAATAGTTTCCTCACTAATATTTGCATGGTTTTCCAAACGCTGGGAGTTGTTATATCTATTAATGAGTTCTGATAGTTTTTGTTTAATTTCAGCTTTGTCAACACACATGCATAAATACCTGCCCTCATAATTATTTATCAATTTTGTCTGGTATATAGTCGATAATTCCACCATAATTGCAATCATGATTATGGCATAACTTATCCAATATTATTAACTTAACAGGCTCTCTTCGGCGCAACTTGGCCATGGTATTTGGCGATACTTCAGAAGCATTTTGTAAATCTGCTTTACTCCTTTTCTTATCAACAAGCAACTTCCACAATTTATCATATGAAACAGTCATGACACTTTCCATACATTTAATAACTTTTATTGTAACGTTATCATTCGCATACTACAATATGTTTTCGCATGACTGTGTGAATTGTTCATAGAGCAAAGACTGCACTAAATGTTCCATCCTTCGGTGCAGTCTTTGCTTTCGAGTCTTCGCTTTAAGCGAGTATGTCAATAATTTACTTGTTTTCGTAAATCACTATGTTAAACTCCCTTTTCGGAGCGGTTTATCTATATATCAAAATATTATGTATATCATTCTAGGATAGACTTACCGTAGGCTTCTTCAAGTTGTTTCCTTACAGAAGTATGATCATGTACTATGCCGCAGCACTCAAATTTATCATCACATAGAAATCTTAAAATGTTCCTTTTATATTTCTTGTTTATGGTATATGTGCAGTTCGAGTAAACTGGCTTTTCCACACACCTTGCATACAATTTTAATTGTGGCGCCCTTGCCAATCTTAGCTCTATATATTGTCTTGTTCTTCGCATTCCTTTTTTACCAAAGTGTCATAATGGGCACTCAGAACGCTGAAAAGCCGCCCGGCAGGATTATTCCCACCGAGCGGCTTCGTCATATCTATTCAATTATATCCACCTTGTACCCGTCCCACTTCACGATGTGACCGTAGGTCTCCATGAGGGCTCTAGTTGGCCCATATGTGATTCCGGACAGCTTGACGCCTTCAAGCGTCTTCTTGACCTTCCCGGCAGCATCTAACATCCGAATTGTGACTGCCGGATCCTGCTCCAGCTTCCGCAGCCATGCTACCGGATCCACATCGCTGCAGTCTGTCCAAGGCGCCTTCCGCACCTCAAAGTGAAGGTGCGGGCCGGAGCTGTTGCCGGTGCTGCCTTGTATCCCCAGCCTCTCACCTGGAGCAATCGTCATGCCCTGTGTGACAGCCACTACGGCCAGGTGAGCATGGATCAGGTCATGCCCATCAGCGGTCCGAAGTATCACATAATTGCCCCAACCCTTGGGATCGGCGCCTTTGGATCCCGCAGCAAACCGAGCGCGAATCACGGTGCCGGTGGCCACAGCGTAGACGCTCTTGTCGTCTCCCTGGGCGGCGTAGTCCACCCCTGTGTGATAGCCCTTCTTGTAGGCGGAGTTCTTCCGGCCGTACTCCTGGGTCATCACACATTCCTTCATTGGCAGTAAATCAGTCATCTTTGATCGCCTGCTTTACAAGTTGATTCGCATACACGCTGCAGCCTGCACATAGGATGCCCTGTGTGATGGCTGTAAAGGCTGCAACCAAGCCTTCCTGGTATGTCTGCACCTGTGATGTCCCGAGCACCCACAAGACGGCCAGAATGATGCCGCCAAAGCCAAGGACTAGAGGAATTTCGCTGTCCTTCACAGCGCTGCTCTTCTTCAGTCCGATGCCAATGAAATAGAGCACTGCTATCAGGATCAGCAGTTCCGGTTTGATGTAGTTCATAAAAGTATCAATATCCATTTTTTCTTTCCTCCTCGTTTAATTTATTCCAACTGCATTGACCAATGTGATCAGCAGTGAAACCACTGCAACCGCCCAACCACCCCAGACACGGATCGCATTACTGACGGAAGCTCTCCCTTTTGCCTGGCTTACCAGGTCAGTAAGGACCTCCTCGCAGCTGTCTACTCTCTGCCGGAGGCCGTTGTACTGTTTGATAAGTGTCCGTGTTTCCTGCAGATCCGTCTTCAGCCCTTGGAGCATCTCAAAGAGCTCCTTGTTCGTATACCATTGTCCGTTTTTTTCTTCTCCCATGAGCTCACCCCTGCAATATCAATTACTGGTTCAAAATATCCAAAAAGAACAGGAATAAACACTCTAAGCCCTCAATTTCAGGCTATCCTGAGCCCTTCCAGGAAGCCCTTTTGAGCGGACTGTTTTGCAATCATGTTTTCCCCGAATAATGGTGATTTTTCCAGCCGGATAGTCAACAGATGCGCTCAAGACTCAGAAAAAATAGTGGATAGGAACCAACATCCTTCCGTTGACAATCATCTGTGAAACATCTTTCTCGCACTAGGTGCTGTTTCCCCAGTACTTTATCTGCATAGGCCACCATTCGATTTTGCCCCACTCTCTCACGATCTACAATCTCGCTTGAACTTCAGCTTTGACCTCTGGAAGTATGATGTCGTCAATACAGATAAGTCCAAGATTGATTAGACGTATCAAATCCTCAACCAATCAAATCACCCCCAAGCTTTTGTAGTAAAGGTAATTGATCTTGTCCTCTTGCGTTGGGTCTAAGCTAACCTTCGGTTTTCCTCCCCAGGTCTGTGTTTTGGCGTCATAAGATCGTCCAAGTAAATCAGAATCCAACACATCAATGGGAATCATGTTTGCTGCATCAACTTTACCGCTTAAATCGGATACAGCGAAGCATTTGTTATTATCATCAATCTGCGCGTACCTCATATAACCTCCTCAAACAAATTCAATAACCTGCCAGTCAAACGTGTTCCAACTAACCTCCGAGCAGGTGAATGTCAGCGTCGTGCTGTTAGTCAACACGCAATAAACGCGTGCATCTGGGCTGCCGTCGAACACCCCAAAGTTGTTAACCAATAAAAAAGACTTACTGGTTGTTACTGCAGAGATCGTTACAGTTGCCGTTGACGCCGTCGGGAATGCAGCTGTCCCTCGCTGTATGCTCTTTATGGCCGATTTTGTCGTCAACGCGTCGGATAGACTGCCGATCTTTGCATGTAGGCTTCCGGTTGAACTGGATGTGTCCGTCCTAAGCCCCACCTGTCGTTGGATGAATGCTAATACAGCACCGAATAAGTCAAGCATCAACTAGCCGCCCCCTCGTCAATGTATTCGCCGCTGAATGCCAGCGTAAGGATATTACGAATCCCGCCGCTTGCTCCGTCCTCTGGCGGCAGGTATCTGAAGACCTTGGAAATAACTTGTCCGTTGTACAAGTAAGTCGCCGCTCCGTTTGTACCGTAAAGGCAATGAATCGCATCGCCGAAAATCCCGGAATAAACCGTAAAGTGCAGCGCATTGTTTGCCGTCCATGCTCCGCTTGTTCCAGCCCGGTAATAACACGGATGGGCGGCATCCTGGCTTGATTCGCCGATGAGGTGGAAATGGTCCGTTGAATCCCCGACTTTTTTGACGATCAGCCAATAATTGTTCCCTGAGGTCAACCCTGTGAGACTCAATGGGATATAGACTGTTCCGGCATCGGCCGGCAGAAATTCCTTGGGAATGACGATGGTTTTTAGAAGTGTTCCTTCCGTTCCGCTTGGGTCGAAGTCGCTTCCCCTAATCTCGATCGTCATATCTTGTCCAAGGCCATCGGCAGCGATTTTTAGCTCTGCCCTTGTGACGCTCGTTACGCCTGTCGCTGTGAACCGAATCGCGTAGTTGTTAACCGATACGTTGTTTTCTGTGGTTCCGCTGCCTGTTTTGCTGTCCACCGACGATCCGGTATATAGCATCTTGAATGGCTGCGTAGATATCAGCGCATTCATGATATCCGCCGACAATTCGGTCAACCCATCCTTAAAGGCATTCATCAACTCACCCCCGTAAATGTCCATCGGACTTCAATGGTCAGGACCATATCGCTTGTTTTGGAAAATGGCTGAACCAGCCGATTCAGCAGCGTCCCCGATCCAACTGAATCGGTTGACCTCGCCACGATGCCAACGCATTCATGATCGCCGTTGCCTTCGCTCGCGATGAGATAGGTCCTTAGTCTCGCCAGAGCTCCGGTTCTCGACTTGGTTGTGATGGCTTTTCGCCCGACTTCCGTCATGGTGGCTATGGAGTCGGTTAATTGAGCCACCGCATCGTTGCTTCCCCATACGCAGTGCATTGCCGCCGTTCCGGAAGGATTCTCGCCAATCAGCAGTGAGGCGAGGTTTTCAAGGCCGCCCTGGACGATTTTGTTTTTGTATGGGCCTTGAGTCCATTTACGCCCTGTCTTTTTATCCTCGAATTCCAATCGCCACTCGGCAATCATTTCGATTTCCTCATTCAGATTGATCACCTCCCAGCTTTATTTACATACCACGAATCCGCAGATGGCGTCGGCGTTGCCGCAATAATACGGCGGGTTTCTCAATGTGTTCTCTGCTTCATCGGCAGATGTTGCTGTTTCGGATCCGTATTTGAATTTATGCAGCAGAGAAGTGTCAGCTGTCTGCTCCTTGTTTTTCGAAGATGCCAAGGTCGCCAGAAACTCGGCTATGCCCTTGAGCTTGCTTCCGGCTTCCACCTGGTATTTGAACGCCCCATTCTCCCGTGTTATGGAAACCTTCTGGATCAGATAGATGTTATCAATGCCCCTTGCCGGCAGGCTGACCGTTACGAGCTGCCCAGGTTCCCATCCCGGCGTTTCACTGACGAAAGAAACCGCCGTCGCCGGATTTGCCCGCTCTCTCAGTTCGGCGTTGCCCCTTGCTTCGGCCGATTCGATGGTCAACAGGTCCGTCTCAACGACGGACAACTCATAGATGCCGTCGCCGCCTTCAAGCGCAGCGACCGCAAGCTGGGAATCCGTGTCATCAACGACTGTAATGACGTCGATGGGCTGTTTTGCATGCAGCTCGAACAACACCCCGGCCGCCGGCGTGGTTGTGCCGAAGGATGCCCGTATGTATTTCTCTGTGTAGTTCAGGAGATAATCGACCGTGGCCTCGTCTGTGACATTCTCGATGCCGATCGAGACCCCCGCGCCTCCGACATAAAGCATGTTTTCCGAAGGTGACCAGGGCAGCACCCATTGTCTCGCCGCTCCATCAGCTTTCCAGTAGAGGATCTGTTCATCGGACAGCATCGTGCCGCCCCGCACCCGGACAGAGTTTTTCAGCGTCTTCGTATCAATCGTGTGGGTGAAATTCGTGAAGGTTGCCGATGAATCGATGATTTCCGGCGCCAGCTCAGAGAAGCCGCTGAACCATTTGACGTCCTTTTGGTAGTCAACGTCCCATTCCCATCCGACATATTCCGAGAGTTCCTTGAAGCATGCACTGGGGTATTTCTCGTTGAAGGTGATGGCTTCTATGGCCGGAGCTCCCGTAAGGACTCCGGAATAGGTGAATCCCGGGCAGTATTTGTCGATGATGTCCTTGATGATATAGTAGGGCGTTTTAGATGTATATTTTTCAATGACAAGGAGCTTGTCGAGCTGCCTGGTGAAGTCATCGCAACTCACTTGCCAATAATACATATCCGCGGCCCGGCCGGCCTCTTTGACCTTTGAAACCGTCCCGGCAAAGACCAGTTCTGACCCGTTGTATGCCTCGACCGTCTGATACTCTGACGGCTTATCGCCGCACACTGTATATGAACATGTATTGATCTCCGATGTAAGCACCCTGGAGACCTTAAGGCTCTTTGGCGTCAGGTCCGCTATTCGCTCAATCCCGGCAATCAGTAAAGAATCGCTCATTACACCACCCCTAAATAAAGGAGCTTATTGTAAAGGCCGTCCCATATCTCCTCTGCGTTATTGCCGTAAATGTTGAATATGTTGTTCTGGTTTCCGGTACCCAGAGGTGTTACCCTGGCGCCGGAAGGAAGGTCAAGGATCTCCGGACCTTCTTCTCCGACAAGAACACGGCCGGGGGATATTACTGTGCCGCCGGTAGCCATTGCCGGCAATTCCCATTGAGTGGACGAAACACCCACGGAAATCGATTTGTTGTCCGTGGCGCCGAAGAAGTCCTTGACCGCTGTGACGACCGCATTGATCTTGTCGATGACGCTGGAAAACACATCAAGGACCTTATTCACGACGCCGATGACCACATCAAAAGCGGCCTTGATCACGTTGCCGATGACCGGAAAGTACGGGACTACCCAGTCATAGATTTTTTTGAGGATAGGGAACAGGCTTTTGTCCAGGATCCTCCAGACCTTTTCAACGATGTTCCATATGTCCTGGAAGGCGTTGATAATAAAATCCTTGATCTGCGGGATATAGGGCTGCACCCAATCGTATAATTTCTGCAGCACCGGCAGGACGTCGTCGGTGAAGATGTTATAGACCGTGGTCACGACGGTCGAGATCACGCCGAATACCGTATCCATTGTCTTTTGAATCTCCGGCATGTGCGCCATGACCCAATCGAGGACCTTTTGAAACATCGGTAGGAATTCTATGCCTATTTTGGTAACGACGCCTTCCAAAGTTGCCTTGGTGGCATCCCAGGTATCGCCGAATGCGTCGCCCGCTTCGATGGCTTCTGTACTCATCACCAACCCGAGTTCGTGAGCTTTCTTGGTCATTTCCTCGATGCCTGCAGACCCAAGTCCCAACAACGGAGCCATATCCATCGCGCCTTTTCCGAGAAGCTGCATCGCCAGCGCATTCCGCTCTGTTGCATTGGGCATATCGGCCAGCTTTGCGAGGACTTGCGGCATGACGTCATCCATGCTTTTCAGATTTCCCTGGCTGTCCTTGACGCTGATCCCGAGCTGGGCGAAAGCCTCCCCGGCTGAAGAGTTTGCATCCTTGGCGGCATCCATTGTTTTCGTGAGCTTTGCGGCAGCAGTTTCCAGTGCCTCGAAAGGCGTTCCGGTCTGATCGGCGGCAAACTTCAGTTCCTGCAGTCGGTCGGTGTTGAGGCCGGTCTTTGCGGATAAGTCGTTGAATTCCGAGGCGGTCTCCGATGCTTTTTCGGCTAGACCAAAAAGGGCAACTGCGCCGCTTGCAGCTGCTGCTCCAATGACGGCTCCGGCTTTCAAGGCCGCTCCGCCCATTGTTGCGAGCTTTCCTCCGACGCCTTCGGCTTTTTCGTCGATTTTACAGAGGCTTTCGGTCGCCGCCTTTTCTTCGACCAATACGCTGCCGAAAAGCTTAAAAATTTCCATTCACTCACCTCCCCAGTGTCCGCCTTATTTCCATCGCCTCGGCTATGATTTCCTCTGCCGGCCGTTGGCTTATCGGTTTGCTTTTTACAAAGAAGTCCGAGAATGGCACGAAATTGTCCTGGCTCATATATTGGTATTTTGCTAGCCACATTTGCCATGCCTTCCGTTCTTCTGCTTGCTCCATTTCCTCGATGGCCAGCTTGACGATGAATTTCAGCGGCAATCCCTCAAGCGCTGCCCAATGCCGTGAAAGCATGGAAAATATCCTGGGAAATCCTGCTTTACGGCTTATTTGAAAAAATCCATAACTCCATCCTGCTGGACCAGTTCCATCAGAAGCGCTCCGATTCCCTTGATTGAGAGGGCTCTAATTTCATCCGCGGTTTTTCCGGTCGTTACGGTCAATAACTGGATGATCTCGTTTTTGGCCTTGTGGATCTTCTTGATGAATGTACTTAGAATTGCTGTGCCATACTCTTTTTGCAGCTGCTTGATCTGCTCGGCGTTTTTCCCCCTCGTGTCAGGCGGCGCCGGCATTATAAAGTCCATCTTGTCGGCGATTTCCGATAAAATAAATAGCTCGTCTGTGCTTAGCTTCTTCAAAATATTCCCTCCCTGGAAACACAGAGGGGCGATATGCCCCTCTGTGTCTGTTTATCAAGCGATGTCGGTCATTGTAACGGTAACGGCTTCGACGCCATCCACGGTAACAGCGCCGAAATAAGTCTGCTTGCCGCCGGAAATGACCGAGAACGGGATGTTCGTGCCGACAGCAACCCCGGTAAATGCCGCGATGCCGCCTGCAATGGTAACCACAGTCTGATTGTTGAAGGAAACCGAGGCGCCGACGATCGGGGTAGCTCCGGAGTCTTTGACGGTAAAGGTGACAGTGTAAGTCGTGCCCTTGGCGAATTCTACTTTGTAGGGCGAGGTCGTCTTGGAGGCCTCGTCATAGGTTCCGGTGAAAGTCAGCGCCGCCACGACCTCATCCTTGGCCTTAAACGCCCAGTCGAGGTTTTCCAGGTTGATTGCGTTCTGCAGTTCGATATATATCTGCTGGCCTGCCTGGTTCTTCCCGGTGAAGGTCACATAGTTGTAATCCGCCGTTGCGATCGTGACGGTGCTTGTCAGCACGTCCTTGCCGCTGTCGGCGGTATTGAGGTTCATGCCCGGGTAGAACTTCGTCAAGTTGCCTCTGAGGAGTTCAAGGCTGTTTACGGTCAGCTTGGGAACTTCCTTGACCAGCCGCAGCCTGCCTTTGACCGGTCCAAGGTCTCCATCGGCTTCGATTTGACGGATGTCCCGTTCTATCGAGAACTTGCCGCCGCCTCGCACGACGCCGATATCGACCATAGCGCCCAGCGATGCGCCGACCGCGAATACGCCTTCGCCTAAAATGATGTCATCCATTTAATTGCCCCCTTCGTATACTTTGATTTGAAAGATATATTTGCGCCGCTGGAGCCTGGATTCTTTTTCTTCCGGTTCCAGCCGGTTGTCCAGTCGGATAATGAATGCCAGGTCTCCGGAGACGATGGCCTTCTTGTTTAAGACTAGTTCTGCGTTGTACATCAGCGTCTCAAGGGCCAATGTATTCTGATCATCGTCCCATCCGTCCACATCGAGGACGAATTGCTCCAACTCGCCGTCACTTGTTGAGTTCGGCAGTGCAAAGACAAGGTACGGAAAAACGGCCCCGACTTTGGCGTCTTTATAGTAGACGCGGTCATGGATGGCGCTGAGCGCCGATTGTATGGCCGTTCTGATGGCCGTCACTCTATTCGTCGTCATTGTCTCCCTCCGCATCCTCGTCGATGACCGAGAGCGCCTTGTTTTCGTTCTCGATGTAACTTAAATAGACGCCCTCGATCTTCCGGATCTCTTCGATGTTCTCGTAAACCGTATCCCTGAGGAACGCGCGCTTTGGCTAGTTCTTTGTTCCGAGCTCCTGCTGTTCGCCGTACCAGGTGCCATGTTTGACGCCGATTTGCAGGTCGCATTCTTTCTTTCTGACCCAATATTGGAACGCGTTGGATACGCGCTTACTCTTTATTAGGCCGCGCAGCTTCCTTGCTTTCGCCCTGATGCGCTTATTCGTCAGTTTCCCGACATCTCTGAGCGCTGCCCGCGTCAGTTCGCTGATCAGATAGTTGACGCGGTCCACATTTGAAATGTATTCGACGCCGTCTCTCTTGATTTTTATTGCGCTTTTCGGTACCGGCATCAGATCACCAGCCCTTGGCAGACCAGCTCGGTGATTTCCATGTTCTTGTCATAGGTTCTTATGACTTTGTATCTTGCTCCATCGCTCGTTTCGGCCAGTTTCTGCCCGGCATAGTCCGCGGACCTGACTTCAAACATGATTTCAGGCTGAAGCCCGGCCGCCTGCGCCTGATAAAACTCGCTTTGCCGAATCGATTTCCGGTTGGCGTAGACGCTCGACTTGGTTTCCGACGGGATCCTGTCCCCTATCGCGTTCGTTGTTTCCGTAATGGCAATCAGGGAGATGGCTTCACACCACAGCATGTCACTCACCTACCAATGCAATCGCCACGCTCGCGCTCGCGGACACATCCAGCTCGCCCTCTTGCATGACATAGCCGTCGGCCGTGACCGTGTATTCCTGGTCATATCCGGCCTTGACGCCTTCGAAGATCGCAACCCCGGACGAATTGGTTTGCTTCGTTTCATTGTTGAATGTGATTTCCGCGCCGCTGACGGCTATCTCACCCTCTTTTACTGTGAAGGTGATGGCGAAGTAAGCATACGCCATTGTCAGGGACAGGGTGGCCTTGAGCCCCTCATATATGGCAATGAGTTTGTCTCGCTCTGGGTTGTCGAGCCCGAAATATGCCTTGCAATAGGCTTTGATTGCGGTGCTCACGAGAGCATCTGTGTCGTCTGTGGCTTTGGCTGCAATGATCCCGGAAAGCGCCAGGTCAGCCTTCGCTGCAGCGATCAGCCCCGATATTTCTCCGACGATGCCGGAATCGGTCGTCTTTACTCTAAGAACCGCTTTTACATCATCCAGAAAGGCCATTCCCCCACCTCCATTTCAAAAAGATTTGGGACGGCAGAAGCCGCCCCGGTATCAGCCTTAGGACAGAGCGCGGGTGTATTTGTTGAATGCTTCCAGGTTGGTCGGTTTCCCGTCGGCAAGCGCCATCGCCCGGTATACGACAGAGCCGTTGCGGAAGCCGATGCTCTTGTCGTTCTCGATGGTGATGTCCTGCGCCCAGTTCAGATGGTAGTTCTCCAGATTGCCGAAGATCAGGGTGTCGGCAGCTATGTAGTCGTCCAGAATTACGGGATATCCAAGGATCTTGTACTGCAGGGCGTTCTGTGCATCTACGCCGATGCCTTCGGTGGCCAGCGCGGGGATGACGTCGCCGAAGTACAAAGCGGAGGGCATCACGAACACAGCGCCGTTGCGGTATTCGCTGGAGGGAAGGTCTGCGATGATCGTCACCAGGTCAGTGAAGGTCATGCCAGCTTTGGTGAAAGTGCCGGTATTGGTGATGACGCCGGAGTATGCAAGGCCAGTGGGTTGTCCGGAGCCGGTGCCGTTCAGAATGGCATTGTCGATGGCCTTGGCCATCTTCTTGGCCAGCGCTGCAACCAGGAAAGCCTCAAACGCAGGAATGGCCATAACGGAAACGTCCGCGCCGATCTCAATGGTCTTGATCAGCTTATAAGCCGCCAGGGATACCGAGTCGTAAGAGTCCTCGCTGTCGGTGGCTGCGGTGCCCATTGCGGTCCAAGCTGCGTCATTCTTGGCGTTTTCTCTAGGCAGGGTCAGGTTCCCGGGGATGCTGGATTTGGAGATGTAGGGATAGAGAACAGAGGTCTGTTCCAACTTCTCAATGATCTTGTTCAGGGTCTGAGTGGGGATCACACTTGCCGCGCTGACAACGGTATTTTCCTGAGGCGTCAAGGCTTTGCCCTGCAGCTTCTTCAGGTAGGCATTGCGGTATTCGTCGGTGGCGGCGACTTCCGCGGGGGACATGGTGGCAATATCCATTTGTTTCAAAACTTCCATTTTCTGTACCTCCTCAATTTTGACAGATTTGTTCTCAAGGTTCACGATCTCGGCCTTATCCTTTAAGGCGGCCAGGTTGGCCTGGGCCAGTTTTTCGGCTTCCCATTTGTTGTCAATCGCCTCAACCTCCCCCATCTTTGCTTCTGCCTCCTCGGCTTTTCCGGCGGTGATGAGGCTTTCGCATTCGGCGAGCAAGGCCGCCCTCTGTTCGATATAAGTCGTTTTGTCCATTACTTTTCTCCCTTCAGTTTCAAAAGCCGAAGCTTTGATTTTTGCAATAAAAAATCCGATCCATTCTGAACCGGACTCTTGATTGTATTACGCATTTTATTGATGACCTCCGGCGGCAGCAGGGGCGAACCGCCATAGCTTGCCGCCAGCTTGATGCCATCCTCAAACATGACCTCGTCGATCAGTTTGTAATCGAGTGCCTTTTGCGGGGAAAGCCATGTCTCATTGTCCATGAGTTTGAGCAATTCCTTCTGGCTCATACCGCTTTTGATGCGGTAAGCGTTCGAGATGGTCTCATTGGCGTTCTTTAAGACCTCGGCCATGTGTTCCATGTCTCTATAATCGCCCTGCGCGCAGGAGAAAACATTGTGGATCATCATCTGCGCCGTCGGCGACATGAAGACTTTCTTGCCGGCCATCGCAATGATGGACGCTGCGCTTGCTGCGATCCCAAGGATCCTGACGGTCACGTTTCCATGATAGGATTTTATGGCCGTATAGATTTCGGACCCGGCAAAAACGCTGCCGCCGCCGGAATTGATGTCCACCTCGATGTCCTCGCCGTTGGCGTCCATGATTTCCTTGTCTACCGACTTCGGACTCGTGGACTGTATCCCGAAGTATTCATAGATCCATTGCTCGTCACTCGATACGATCGATCCCTTGATGTTGACCTTTGCCATTTATTCACCCCCTTTACTCAGTCGTCGGGCGAGTATCAAGCCGTCTGATCGGCTCGTCGCCTCCTTGGATCGGCGCCATGTTCAATACGTCCCTGACGTCGTTCGGTGTCATGATTCCGCGGTCCACATATGCAACTAAGCCCAGTTTGGTCTGCATTGAAGCGAATGTCAGGTTCGATGATTCAAAAATTATTTCATTGCCAAAGCCCCTTTCCCGGCGTGTGAACAGTTTCCGAGTGAATTCATTGCTTAACTGGACCACGTCCGGCTCGATGCTGGTTTCATAGTAGGAGATCCATTCATCTTCAGACTGTCTGCCCTGGATGATCTTCTCATTCGTGTTGAAGAAAGAATATATCCGCTGGACCGTTCTATCCATTTGCGCTGCGTTCGGGACATAATCTTTCGGGTCGACTTGCTTGGCGTCCATTTTGGCGTCGACCGCAGCTGCTCCTACTGTGTCGCTTTCGATGTTCAGATAGTTGTTGATGAATTCCTGGGTGTTCTTCTTGATGTCCTCCGGGCGCAGCGTCTGATTGAATTTCAGCAGCCATTTTACGATGTTAGAATTTTTAATGGCCTTGACGATGCCCTGGTCCGTCGTTGTCACGATCTCCATGAGCGGTGTCAGCGCCTCGGCCGGCGAATCTCCGAAAACATCGTTGTTGTTGAAGTCCTTTCTCAGATGGATGATGTCCAAATATCTGAAGGTCACATATTTGCCGCTCTTTAATGTGAACCTCAGAAACAATTCTCCGGCGTCGTTCTGAAGGGCCTCGCAGTTTGTTGCCGTAATCGGATATATCTCCGTTGGGAATCCGTTTTCGTCTCGGTTGATATAGGCGAATGCGTTGTTATTCAGCTCCAGGTGGGTTGCCAGCTTCTCCTGCATCTGCTGCCCGGTCATATACGGGTTTGGCTCCTCCAGAAGGAATCGCATATATACGTCCGGATTAACTTTAATGTCCTTCGTTCCGTCCTTCAGCACAGTTTTGCGGATGTGTTTGCCGACCGCCTTGCCGACCGCTCTCGCCTTTGGCCTGATGGCAGCTCTCACGATATCGGATTGATACAAATTGCCGCCCCACATATAAAAGCCGTTTCCGGAGTCAGTGATCATTTTGTAGCTCGTTACCGTGACCGCCCGGTTTTTGAACCGGTCAAAAAATCCCATGCTCTCACCTCCTTAAATCAGATTCTTATAGTCCTCCTGATGGCGGTCCAATGCAATATAGGCGTCCATCAGGCTGGCAACGCCGTCGATTCTTCTCCGCTGGTTGCTTGTCTTAATCAAGGAAATGTTGTTGTTCTTATCGATGTCGATGGCCGCATTCGACAAGCACCATTTCAGGATTGGGTGATTGTTGTAGTTGATCCTCTTCGCTTCAAGGTCGGCGGCGAAATTCTTCATTGGGCTGGACATCGTTTTCTTACCCTGGATAACCGGCTCAGTCGATTCCTTGCCGAAGTTCAGCTGGAGCTCATCGACGATGTAGGTGCTGTTCCATGAGTCGTAGCCTATTTTGTAAATGTAGCAATCGAAATCGTTTTGAACTTCGAGGAACCATCCGACAACGTCTTTATAGTTGATCTTGTTTCCTTCGCTCAGCCTTAAAAGCCCTTGCTCGTGCCAAAGGTCGTATGGTATCTTGTCTTCCTTGACTCTTTGGTCTAGCAAGTCGGCCGGCAGCCAATACATCTGTTTGACATAAAGCGTTTCATCCCCCGGAACCCTGAATATAGTCGTTGCACAGGTCAGGTCGGTAGTCTCTGAAAGATCAAGGCCGCCGATGCAATAGCGCGGCTTAAGCTTCTCGATGTCATACGTTGCCGTGTTGTTCAGCTGCTCGAAGGTCAGCCAGGATTCGGAAGAGGTTTCCCGGATGTTGAATTCCTTGCAGACCAGGTTTTTGACAAGAATCGGATTGGCTTTTGCTTTCTCTACCTTTGCGGCCAGCGTCTTTTCATTTTTAATGGTGCCCAGCCCAGGATTGGCTTTCTTCCAGGCTTTGGGATCCATCCACTCGTTCCGTGAATCCAGCTCGTAGATAAATGCGATGAAGTGGTCGTCGTGGTATCCTTGCGGATCGAAATATCCGTTGATAACCCGCTCCGCCTCGGCGTATTTCTCGTCGTATATGTCTTCGCGGATCTTGCCGGCGGTCGATGTGATCAGAATGAGCGGCTGCTCTCTCGCGGTCGTTCCATCGGCCATGATGTCGAACAGCGCCTTGCCGTTTTTCCATTGGTGGATCTCATCCATGAGGCAGCCGTGAACATTCAATCCGTCGAGGGTGTCACTGTCGGAAGCCAGGGGTTTAAACACGCCATCGTTGAAATCGCTGTCCATCTCTCCGACCAGTGCCCGGATGCGTTTCCGCAGCGCAGGCGATTTGTTACGCATGCGTTTCGACTCAAGCCAGATGATCCTCGCCTGGTCCTTTTTCGTAGCGACAGCGTACACTTCCGGACCGGCTTCGCTGTCGCCGATTTGCAGGTAGAGCCCGACGATGGAGGCAATGAGCGACTTGCCGTTCTTTTTCCCGACAATCAGGATCGCTTCTCTGTATTTGCGGTTTCCCTCGATGTCAACGAAACCGAAGATGGTCGCCAGCATTGCCTTTTCCCAAAGCTCCAGGACGACCGGCTGGCCGCCGTATTTGCCCTTGCTGTGATGGCAGTAGTTTTCGGCGAATTCAAGTATATGGTTCGCCCTTGCGTAGCTATAAAAAAACTCACTGCTTTTATCAGTGAGGTCAGAAACGATTTTCTTATAGGTCCGGCGGATCTTGTCTCCGACGATTTCGGCACCAGATTCGATCGCCAGCCAATATTCAAGAATCGGGTTGTAGTCGGCCGTGTATTTCTTCACAGGTCATCACGTCCACCGATGAAGCTGTCGAATCCGTCATCCTTGGGCTTGATCTCAACCTTGGGGACGAGGTCGGACAGCTGTTTGATGATGCACTGATAATTCTTATTCATCGAGTTATAGAGCCTTGCGACCGGTCGCTCCCTTTCATAGGGTTCGCACTTATCGGACTGGGTAAATAGCTCGACATAGCCCTTCTCGTCAAGGTCAGCCTCATAGTCCTCCAGGGTTGTGCGCATATAAGCGGCCCGCTGGATCAGTCCGTCGATGATCGCCTTGCTATCTTTTGGTATGTTTTTATAGATTCTTCGAAGTCGCTTTTCTTCGTTTGAGATTCGCGCTTGTTTTGTTAAAACCTCAGAACCGCTCAAAAATATCACCTCTTTTTTGGGGCAGGGGGCTTCGCGCACGTCCTGCGTATTTTTTGAAAGGGCACTCATCGGTCACTCTTCACAAAGTATTTGCCATTTCAATGGGGGGAGTGTGCGTTCATCTACTTAAACATACTGCCACTTGTATCCACCGCTGCTTTTGCTTAGTCCCTGTGCACAATTAGACACCGCGCTTTTATTTAAGCCAAGGCGCTCCGCATCAACAGCCCCATTTAAGACTATGATGCTTTTATTGACTAGGCTTATGCCTATTGTTTTCTTCTTATTCTTTTCTGAGTATCTTTGTATTCTCGTTCCGTAACTTCGGTTGTATTGTGTCGTGCACCATTCGAGATTATCAATGGCGTTATTGCGTTTGTTTTCGTCTTTGTGGTTAATCTCTGGAAGGTTGTTTGGATTGGGTATGAATGCTTCAGCAACCAGCCTGTGTAAGTATTTTGTGGCGTAGTTCCTTTTGCCCTTAGAAAGGTTATATCTTAAATATCCATTTCCATTGTCCACAGGAGATAATATATGCCCACTGTTGTTTTTTACGCGCCCCAGGCTGCTCACCCTGTATAATCCTTCATATCCTAGGGCGTCTTTCCATGTCTCCATTTTAACCTCTCCTTTATTTATAAATAAAAAAAGAGGCGGCCAGTGTCTATCTGACAAGCCCCAAATTAGAGTCTTATTAATTCACCGCGCTCATTAAAGCATAAGCCATCCTGGGTGCTGCCCTTTCCAGATCCGTGATGAGTGTAATTGTGGCAGTCCTGGCAGAGCAATTCAAGGTTGTCCCATCCTAAGGAAATGCTTTGGTCCTTGATGTTCTCTGCGGTCAGTTTTGTCTTGTGATGGACTATCTTGCCTGGTGTGATCCTTCCCACCCTTAAGCAACGCTGACACAACCCGTTTACGTTTGCGATATATCCCACTCTGCATTTCTGCCATTCTTGTGATCTATAGAACTGCTTTGCATAGTCTTGTGCCATGTTCGCCTCAAATAAAAGGGGTCGCATCTCTGGGTAAATGGTTCCAATAAGTAATGCATAAAGTGTTTTTGTTTGTCAAAACGGTTTAAAGAATAAGAGGTATCGAAACTGGGGCCCCTTATTCTTTTTGTGGATTGTGAGAAAAGAGTTTTGATTTTAACAAAGACAGATATAATAGACATAGAAGGACCTGATGCGCTAACATCAGGCCCAGCGGTTATAGCTTGGTTCGAAATCAACTTCGAAAACAGAGATAATCTGTGTAAACCGTACAGGTTATTTTCACTTTGAAGAAACAATCAGCACATCTAAAATATGGTGATTTGATCTAAAACAATAAAATCGGATACCGTATAGAAATTGGGAGGATTTATTATGGAAATAGCACATTATCCCTTAGAAGTAAAATCTAACAAAGTGCTATTACCAGGGCAATACTGGGCAATCCCACTAAAATCAGGAAGATTTGCATGTGGGCGTGTTATTCAACTACCCCCCAAAGGGGATAAACGAACAACGTGTTTTTTGGCAGGACTTATGGATTGGATTAGTGATGAACCACCGACCGCAGAGTCTCTAAAGGGCAGGAAGACTATTGCTCAAGGTGATGTCCACATCAAAACAATACGTGAGACAGGTAAAGTCATTTTAGGTATAAGAAGTTTAGATTTGGATGAAATACAACCTGATATATTTGTATCAGAAGGAATATACTCAGAGAATACATGGCTTCAAAGGGGTTATGAAACTGTGAGACTTGCCACGGCGGATGACGCGAAGAAATATCCTGTTTTTCCAACATGGGGATACAAAGTGATTTATGTAATCGCGGAACATCATTTCGGATGAAAATCTCATTTGGGATCGGCATTACATGCTAAGTATCTATCTTGTGGGAATAGGCTCTGGTATTTTGGGCGGTAATACCTGTAAATGCGTAGTGATTTTTGGGCCTTTTATTAGGCAGCTTCTGCATTTGTTCTTGTTGCTGCCCAAATAATCGGCTAAACAGCGCTGACATAACCCATTCATGCTGGCGATATATTCTGCCCTGCATTTCTGCCACGCCATTGATTTATAGAATTGCTTCGCAAAGTCTTGCGCCATGCTCGCCTCAATACATCTGGCTACTGCCCAACAAACGATGCAGCCTAAACAAAAAGGGCCGCATCGTTGCAAACCCTATAGGAAGGAATCCTTGGTATTGGATACCTCCTCACAATATAACATTACCTTATTTTTCTTGGACATTGTTGGACATCTTCTCGAGTTTGTCTCCAAACGACATTGTAATTTTCTCTATAGTCAATCAAGTAGATTTTCAATTCACTACTTTTTATGAAGATATCATCATCGTTTTGTTGCAGAGTGCGGCAATAGCAATTTCAAATTGGTGTTGGATACTAAACTATCATAGTGGTTGCTTCCAGATTGACACTATACGTATTAAAACGTATCGAAAATATTGACAATACGTTTTAATACGTATAGTATAATAACTGAACCAGGCTTTAAGGGGGTGGTAAATGACTGTAAGAGATATCATCAAAATACTCAGAAATGCTGGATGGGAAATTATAGAAGGTAAAAAGCATCATCTAGCAATCCACAAAGATCATCCTGGTAAAAAAGTTCCTATACCGCGTCATAAAGGAGACATACCAATCGGTACAGCGCAGGCCATACTGAAGCAGGCTGGTATTGAAGACTAAAAGCAAGGCAGTCATACGAGAGAACGCAGAAAAAATGAATAGATGAAAAAAGCAGAAAATCAAAATAGCGAAAATTATAAAATAGCAAAACAGAAATAAGTGAACGAAATGCGTAAAATAATGAAAAACAAAACAGAAAGGGGCGCAAGGCTATGAAGTATGTATATGCTGCAGTTCTTACGCCTGCACCAGAAGGATATCAGGTTATAGTACCTGATTTGCCTGGTTGCGTAACTTATGGTGAAAATCTCTCCGAGGCTCTCGATATGGCAAAGGATGCTATCGAAATGTGGTTATGGGACGCCGAGAACAAGAAAGAAGCAATACCTCAAGCATCAGGGATTGAATTGATATCACAAAAACGTCCAGAAGACAGTATTGTGAATTTAATAGTCGCGGATACTGATGCTTATCGAAGGGAAAATGATTCAAGAGCAGTTCGGAAAACTGTAACAATTCCTGCCTGGCTCGATTATCAAGCCGAATTGTTCAATGCACCATTTTCTCAACTCCTTCAAGAAGCTCTAAAGCAATATTTGGGACTCGAACCGAAAAAGCGAAAAAAAGCAATGGGAGCACTTAACGCTTAAAGGCGCAAGGTGCTCCTGGTCCACCCTCGAAAAGAAAGAGCATGTTCCCTTTGAACAGGCTCTTTCTTTTCGTATATGGCAGATATGTTTTGTTTACTAAGTCGAGTTGTTTCTGTGAAACTTGAAGAAATAGATATATATTTGAAGATGTCTATTATAGGAATTTGCATATTTTTTAGATATCTCTGACCATTTTTTTAATTATCTCTCCATGTAGCCTCGTGACCTGCCGGACTGAATAATTGAGCTCTTGAGCAACCTGATTCCAGCTTAAGCTATGTAGGTATTTTAACCTAATCAAAATCTGTTCTCTCGGGTTCAGTTGATCAATTGCATCCTCTATCTGTTTCCTTCTGAAAATAAGACTCTCCTGTTTCCCTTCTAGCAGCTTGCTCAGGTCGACTATTTGGGCAACGATGCCGGACAATCTATCTTCCGAGCAGTTGCCATGCGGCATTCCATCAGGTCTGGTTCGACCTTCAGCTTTACAGCGAAGCCGCTCAATTTCCTCAGCAAGCTTCTCGGCGCCACGAACAATTTCCCGATAATTTTTTAGTTCGGATTTGTTCAATAATAGCATCTCCTTTTTTTATATTTAAGACATATATTTTCGAAAATCTTCCTGCTGACCGTCTTTTGATCTATTGACCTTATATATTTTTATGGTTCATTTCAAGCTTGTATATTATAATAAATATAAAATTAAGTGGTTGAGGTGATTTTATGTTTGAAGGTGCGGATAAATTTCTAGACTCTGCAGGAAAAGTGCTAGATACTGTCCCCGAGATATATGGTGATGGGATAAAAGCGACAGTAACACAAACTGGCAACTTCCTTGGTAGAATCCCGCGAGCAATAAATGCAGCCCTGAGCCCCTTAGATATCTGGATTGCAAACCGAGAATATGCTGTTGAAGAAACAAAAAAGCTCTTGGCAATTAAACTTGATAAGATTGATCCTGAAAAAATCGTGTCCCCTGAACCCTATGTTGCGGTTCCTGCTATTCAGGCACTATCTTATTCAATGGACAGTGAAGAACTTCGAAATATGTATGCAAATTTAATTGCCAGATCCATGAACATGGACGAAAAAATAAATGTTCATCCTTCATTCGTTGATATTATTAAACAAATTTCACCATTAGATGCTAATGTTTTAAAATCAATTTGTGAATCGGATGTAAGACCAATTATCAGTTTTGTTTCAAAAAGTGTAGATGGGAAAGGTGAAAAAACTCTTGCTCGTCATTTAACATGGTTGCCTTTTGCAACAATGAATCATATAAGCGTTTCTCTCGATAATCTACAGAAATGTGGTCTTATTCAAATATTGGATGATAAATCCTATGTTGAAAAGAGTAACTATGATCATGTGAGGAAATCTCGCTTCTATTTGTCCGTCAGAGATACTTTTAAGGACAGTGCTGATCGGAAAACCATAGAAAAAGAAGGACACATAGAAATCACAGATTATGGTATGTCCTTTTTTAATATCTGCGTTAAGGACGTCTGATATTTGTATTCCGAAAATTATTTAGTCCTTTTATAAAAGATGGTGACTCACGATGAGTCCCCGTACTAATTTGGTAATTTGTTCAGGGATCGTTAAAATGAGTCTAATTTATAATTCTTTACCACTTCAAACCAATCTTCGGCAAGCATGGTCACCAGCCATGACTTGCCATTTTTTCTATGTGCCACGATTGGCACCTTGCCTTGGCAATCCCTCACAGACTGCTCCATAGCAAGGCCGACGTTCAATGCCTCAACCCTCTTGACCTCGATATGGACTCCAGGAAGACCGACAACATCCTCACCTTCTATGCCACTAAACTGCTGTCCTCGTCGGCAGTCATAGCCGTGATCCCGGCACAGCTTGGCAAATTCACGTTCACCGGTCTTCCCCTTGTTACGGCTATTTTTGCTCATACAACACCTTCCCAGTTCCTATTCCCTCTTTCAACAGGACGTAGTATATTATTTTCTTTTCTTTTATTTACTTTACTTTTCTTTGTGGGATTATTGAAGGCAAAACAGGGGGTTTTCGGGTCCATAACTCTGTTTTGCATCTCAAAACTCGGGGTTTTGGGTGAATTTATATAAGGCTCCTCATTTTTTTCATCGAGCAACCAATAGTCAGATATGTTTGGTCTACGTCCTTTGGCTTTCAGGTAACGCCGCTGGATACCGACAGAGGTGATCACGCCTTGCGACAAGAGGCCTTTTTGGAATAGACCTATATCCGCACAATAGAGGATCACTTGTTTGACCGCTTCTTTAGACCGCACCCATCGGTTTCCCATGGATTTAATCAATTTAATCGCTAATCTGTCAATCTCAACTTCGAGATAATAGCCCTTATCCCGATAGATCATGCAAAGGATCCGGATATAAATTGATTCACCTAACGGCCCATGCTCATTCGACAATTCGTCGATTTTGAGGTCCTCATACAGATCCACATCAAAAGAGAAGTAAGATAATCCCTCTTTCTGTGGCCTTACCAAGCAGCTTCGCCTCCTTCAGATTATCTCCACGGGGGGATCGCTCCCCCGCATGGACTTTGAGCAATCATCGCTAATTACTGATCTCTCCATTTTCGCAGTCTTGGCCATTTTCATTATTCGCTTGATTGCTTTCCTCAGTGACCGAATAATCCGCTTCAAAATATGCCACCGGCACTTCATACATATCTTTGTCGATTTGTGTCTTGATCGTTTCATCGGAAGCACAGGCTCGAACGAAGTCGGATTTCAATGGCGCGTATTTCAAAACCGACTTCAAGACCGTTTTCTTTGCCATCTCCTCAAAGTTCTTAATCCAAGGACTGTAGGCGCTGTTATAGGACTGGCTGTATTTCTTCGCATGCTGTCGGATATCCTCGACGCTTGATACCTCGAAACAAGAGCCGCCGTCTTTGGTCTTGAAAAGAGCGTAAAACCAAATCGGCTCTCCACGATCGGCTTTTGCAGGTTTATGCTTAAGATCCGAATGCAGACCATATTCAAAGTCGAACTCATCCTTTTCATAGACCACCCGGGCTTCGATGCTGTTAATCTCGCCGCTGCGGTGAGCCAAGTCAATCAGCCCTTTATAGCCAAGCTGGAATTGGCAATCCAGGCTCCCTTTGTTCAAGTAAGGAATCAGATAAGCCTGCCCTAACGGTGTGTTCGGTTCAACGCCCAGCTGCGCGGCATTCATCATGGCTGCCAGAAAGCTTTGAGGCGTCGTCTGGGCTAGTTTAGGGTTGGCCGATAGGGCAGACAAAGTTATTCGAGTGAACCGCTCCGGAGTGATCGCCGATGGCAGTGCCTTGGCAATCT
>ENA-ORXD01000071-ORXD01000071.1-sediment-metagenome-genome-assembly--contig:-NODE-71-length-174666-cov-12.641656_pt1 | contig 174666 bp, 163 predicted proteins | sample MGYA00237862_ERZ511471 | MGnify/ENA metagenome assembly ERZ511471
GTAATTCCCCATGCCCACATGACCACTGCTATTGGAATCCGCTGCCAATCATTTGCACCCCTTTCACGGAATTAGATGAAGAGCCGCAAACCGGGTGTCGGATGGGGATCCGGATGAGGTTAGCTGTGTTTTTTCGGCAACCCCTGGCCCGGTTGGCGGCAATTTCCGTCCGCGGGGCCGCCCCTCGCGTCACCTCTGCCCCCGCCAGTGGCACTTGCCAATTTTGGCCCACCTTTGCCCGGCCACCCTTGGCTCCTGCCTGCCCAATTTCCAGACTTTTCCACAGTTATCCACAGAGGTTTCCCGGCGAATGATTGTTCGGTCTGTGACAGTATGCACAAAAAATGAAATGATGGCAGGCGTCCAACGGTGCTGTTTTCAGCTGTTTTGCAAAATAGCTGTAAAACCAGCCAAGTTTGATCAGATCTGTGTAAAATCCGTGAAACGCCTGTGTTGCAATCTCTTTACAAGAATATTACACGTGAAACAGGCATGTGAGTTATACACAAAGTTATCCACTTTATCCACAATTTCGCACCGGGCCTTTTCCACATCTCCACAAAAAGTTCATGAGGTCGAGCCCGGAGGGATCTGGTATAATGGCGGGTGGAAAGAGACGCTCCTGGAGGTATTGAACGATGCAAGTCTGTGCTGTTGTCCTGGCCGCTGGTGAAGGCAAACGGATGAAATCCACCCATGCAAAAGTTGTCCATGAAGCCGCAGGCAAACCACTGGTCAGCTGGGTCAAATCCGCATTGGATGAGGCTGGGGCCCAAGACCAGGTCTACATCGTAGGTCATCGCCAGGAGGAGGTCCGCGCGATTTTAGGTGAATCCGTTGCCTTTGTCCTGCAGGAACATCAGCTGGGGACTGGGCATGCCGTGTTGCAGGCTTCGCATTTCCTCGAAGGCCGCGATGGAGCGACGCTGATTGTCTGCGGCGACACCCCCCTGATTACGGCAGATTCCCTGAGCCGTGTCCTGGACCAGTTTGAGCAGGGCTCTTACGCCGGGATTGTCGTGACGGCTCTGGCGCCTGATCCGACCGGCTATGGCCGCATCATCCGTAACAGCCAGGGCCACATCGAACGGATCGTCGAGCATCGCGATGCCAGCGAAGAGCAGCTTGCTGTGCGTGAAGTCAATGCTGGCATGTATTGCTTTAACACCGCAAAACTCTTGTCGGCACTCGGACGGATCGGTTGCCGCAATGACCAGAAAGAATATTACCTGACGGATACCATTGAGATCCTGATCCAGGACGGGCTCACGATAGGCGCCTGCACCCTCGATTTCGAAGAAATCCTGGGGGTCAATGACCGGCGTCAGCTCCAGGAGGCGATGCACATCCTGAACCATCGCATCCTGGATCGCCATATGGTCAACGGGGTCACCATCATGGATCCGGCTTCGACCTGGATCGAAGAGGGTGTCACGATTGGCATGGACACTACGATCCTGCCTAATTCGAGCCTCAAGGGCCACACCCATATTGGCCAGGCCTGCCTGATCGGGCCGGATACGCATCTGGTGGACGTCACGACTGGCAACGAGGTCATCCTGGACCACGTCACTGCCACCCAGAGCCGGATTGAGTCGAAATGCGAAATCGGACCCTATGCCCACATCCGACCCGGCTCCCAGATCGGCCTGCGCTGCAAACTGGGTAATTTTGTCGAAATAAAGAACTCGACTCTTGGCGAGGACTGCCTGCTTGTCCACCAGTGCTACATCGGCGACACCGATGTCGGTGAAAACGTCAACATCGGTTCATCCTCCAGCACAGCCAACTACGATGGCGTCAATAAGTCGCGCTCATCGATCGGCAGCCACGCCTTTATCGGCAGCAACAGCTGCCTCGTTTCGCCGGTCGCTGTCGCAGAAAATGCATACGTCGCAGCAGGTTCGACGATCACGGAAAATGTGCCGGATTACGCGCTGGCAATTGCCCGGGCCCACCAGACCAACAAAGAAGACTGGGTCAAGACGCGCGGATTGCTTAGAAACCAGCGTGTCAATCCCTGAGTGCTGCCAAGCGCCAGCGGATCTGACCGGCTTTCAGAATAGGAAAAACAGTCAACCTATGGAACAAGAACTCTGGCTGGTTGCCGGCCTGGGCAACCCCGGCCGCCAGTACGAAAAGACCTGGCATAATTGTGGTTACCTGGTGCTGGAGGTTCTCAGCCAGCGCCACCAGATTGCGCTCAATAGGATCCGATTCAAGGGGCTGACCGGCCAGGGCACGATCGCTGGCAGGAAAGTCATCCTGCTGCAACCTACCACTTACATGAACCTGTCCGGAGAAAGCTTGCGCGAGGCGATGTCTTTTTACAAGATCCCGCCGCAACGGACACTGGTCATCTATGATGACCTCGACCTCCCAGCCGGCCAGATCCGCATGCGGCCCAGTGGCGGGGCCGGAACTCACAACGGCATGCGCTCGATCATCGGCCAGCTGGGCCGACAGGATTTCCCGCGCGTCAGGGTTGGCATTGGCCCTTTGCCAGACAATTGGGAGCTGGTCAGTTATGTACTGTCCGACATCCCGCAAGACCAGCAAAAACAGATGTTCGCAGCTTTCAACAGCGCAGCCGATGCTGTGGAAAAGACCCTGCGAGATGGTATCGAGGCCGCGATGAACCAGGCCAACCAGAAGAAGGACCGCCATGTACCCGAGTGATTTGGCAAAAATCCTGGCCCAGGCTGCGAACGACTCTACTTTTGCCCAGCTGGCAGAATCTTTTGCCCGCGGACTCAAGCAGCCTGTCAATGTGTTTGGACCCAGTGATACCCAGAAAGTTGTCTTAGCCCTGGCTTTGCTGGCCCAGACCGGGTCCCGGCCGTGTTTTCTCGTCTCCGATGAACTCAGGGCTCGTGCGGTGGCTGCTGACTTGGATGCCTTGCTGGATGGCCCCGTCCTCGTCTTCCGCCCGCGTGAACTCAACCTGACCGATGCTGAAGCGACCAGCCACGAAGAAGAACAGACCCGCCTGTCCATCCTGGGCCGCTTGCAGAGTCGCGACTTCGCCGCTCTGGTGGTTCCGGCAGCTGCGTTGCTCCAACGTCTGCCAAGCCCGGAAACACTCAAGGCCCGCACCCTGACCCTGACCGTTGGCCAGCAGGTCGCCCCCCAGTCTCTGGCGAAAGCTCTGCTGGAGCTGGGCTATGAACGGATGCGCCTGATTGAAGGTGCAGGCCAGTTCGCCGTCCGCGGCGACATCATCGACATCGGCTTGCCGGACACCGGTGACCGCGATGATTCGATTGGCCTCCGCCTGTCTTTTTTTGACGATGAAATCGATGCGATCAAGACTTTTGACATCGAGAGCCAGCGTTCGCAGGACATGCTGCAGCAAGCTGTGATCCCGCCGATGCGCGAGCTTTTGACTCGGGCAGATGAACACGACCAGATCGCGACGCAGATGGAGATCAGTGCCAGCCAAGTCTTCAAGGAAATGGTCGCCAACGGTGCGTTCCGTGAGGAAGCGGAGGCAGTGCGCCAACTGGCCCACCGTGATCTCGACCGTTTTCGCCAGCAGGTTGCCTTTTCAGGCATCGATCGCTGGCTGCCCTTGTTCACTCCGGAAAAAGCGACCCTCCTGGACCATGCCAAAGCCGCCGGATGCACCTTTTTCCTTGACGAGCCACTGCGCTGGCGCAACCGCCTCGACGCTGCCCAGGCCGATTTCGACGAACGCTACCGCACCATGTTCGGCAAGTCGCAGGTGTTGCCCATCACGCATGAAGCCCAGCTGCGCGGCGTTGACATCGCGCGCTGGATCGACCGGCAGGGCTCGGTCATCGCCCTGGCCCAGATTGGCGCCTCAGGCAATGGTCTGCCTGGCGCCTTGCACATCGATATCAATGGCCGGCCCGCTGACGGCTACCGCGGCCGCGAAGAAAAACTGGTTGCCGACTGTCTGGAGATGAACCGCAGCGGTTTCCGGACTTGCCTGTTTACTGGTTCGGACAGCCGCCGGCAACGCATGCAGGAGCTATTCCGCGAAAAAGGGCAGACAACCGACGTGTCCGAAAGCTCCTTGCGCACCGGATTTGTCTGGCCGGCTGCCAAACTGGCCTTGATTGGCTCGCAGGATATTTTCGGCAGTGAACGCACCGGCCGTCGCCGCCAGACCAGCGGGATCAAGATCGACCTTTTCAGCGACCTCGTGCCAGGCGAAATGGTCGTCCACGAAGCCCATGGCATCGGCCGGTACGATGGACTGGTCCAGCTCGAGACCGGTGGCGTACGGCGCGACTATCTTTTAATCACTTACGCCAATGACGATAGCCTCTACATCCCGATGGAGAGCCTCGACCAGATCCAGAAATTCGTCGGCGCCGAAGGTCGCGATCCGAAACTCAGCAAGCTTGGCGGCCAGGAATGGGCACGCCAGAAAGAGCGCGCCCGCGAATCGATCAAAAAGCTGGCGACCGACTTGATCAAGCTCTACGCCGAACGTGCCGCCCACCGCGGTTTTACCTTCAGTCCGGACACCATCTGGCAGCAGGAATTCGAAGAGAATTTCCCCCACGATGAAACCGCTGACCAGCTGACCAGCATCACGGAAATCAAGCGCGACATGGAGTCGGAAAAAGTCATGGACCGGCTGCTCTGCGGCGATGTCGGTTTTGGCAAGACCGAGGTCGCTTTCCGGGCTGTTTTCAAATGTGTCATGGACAGCAAGCAGGCGGCCTTTCTGTCACCGACGACCGTCCTGGCGCAGCAACACTACGAGAATCTCAAAAAACGCATGGCCGGCTTTCCCGTGACCGTTGGCCTTCTCAGCCGTTTTGCCAGCGATGCGATGCAGAAACAGACCGTTTCCGGCGCGGCGACGGGCAAGGTTGACATCATCGTCGGCACCCATCGCCTGCTGTCGCAGGATGTCCATTTCAAAAACCTCGGCCTGCTCGTCGTCGATGAAGAGCAGCGTTTTGGCGTCGACCACAAGGAAAAGATCAAGGCCAGCTATCCCGATGTGGATGTCCTGACTCTGTCAGCCACGCCGATCCCGCGCACCCTGCACATGGCGATGTCCGGTATTCGCGACATCAGTGTCCTCGAGGAACCGCCCCACGAACGCCGTCCTGTCCAGACCTATGTCATGGAATACGACGAAGCGATCATGACCGAGGCCATCCTGCGCGAATTGTCGCGCCAGGGCCAGGTCTTCTATCTGTTCAATGACACCCGCCGCATCCAGGAAAAGGCAGCTCAGCTCGGCAAGCTCCTGCCGGGGGCCCGGATTGCGGTTGCCCACGGCAAAATGAGCGAAAAACGCCTCGAAGAAGTCATCGCCGATTTCATCGAGGGTGGAGCCGATATCCTGGTCTGCACGACGATCATCGAGTCGGGCATCGACATGCCCCATGTCAATACAATCATCATCGAAGAAGCCGACCGCCTCGGCCTGGCCCAGCTCTACCAGCTGCGCGGGCGCGTGGGCCGGTCTGACCGCCAGGCCTTTGCCTACATCACCTACCGGCGCGACAAGATCCTCACCGAAATTGCCGAAAAGCGCCTGACCGCGATCCGCGATTTTACCGAGCTGGGATCAGGCTTCAAAATCGCCCTGCGCGACCTAGAAGTGCGTGGCGCCGGCAATCTGCTCGGCGGCGAGCAGCACGGCCATCTCGATGCGATCGGGTATGATCTGTATTGTAAAATGCTCGAAGAAGCGATCCATGAACTGCAAGGCGAGGTCAAAGAAAAGGGCATTGCCGCCACGATCGACCTCAACATCGACGCCTACATCCCCAAACCTTACATCCCGGACGAAGGCCAGCGCATGGACATGTACCGCCGGATTGCCGGTATCAGCAGTGTGCAGGATCATCTCGATGTCCAGGACGAACTGGTCGACCGTTTCGGCGAGCTGCCGGATGCCGTCAGCTGGCTGACCGACATTGCTCTGGTCCGCGCTCAGGCGGGCCGCCATGGCATCCAGAAAGTCGAAGTGGTCCAGGACAATTTCGTCCTGACCTATGCCGAAAACAAAAAACCCGACATGCAGCTGCTATCCGGCCTGCTCGGAGCGCCAGCTTTCAAGGGTCGCATCCTGTTCAACGCTGGGACGAAGCCCTATCTGGTCTACCGCGCGGCGGCCAAATCACGTCCGGACTGGACGAATAACCTGCGTGAATTGTTTGCCCTGATGGACAGCCAGACGTGATAAAATGAAGATAGAAAACCAAGCATGAGGAGGAAAATCCCATGATTTACGATTTGTCCTGGCCCTTGTACGATCAGATGCCTGTCTACCCTGGCGACCCACCTTGCCAGGTCAGCCGCCCCCATACCCATGAAGCAGACGGTGTCCAGCTGACCCATCTCTCACTTGGTTGCCATACCGGAACCCATCTCGATGTGCCGCGCCATTTTGTCGCCAGCGGGCCTGCCATCGAATCGGTACCACTGGACCGTTTCATGGGCCCAGCCACCGTCATTGCCGTACCCTGGCAGCCCGACCAGGCGCTTGATCTGACGAAGGCTGACTGGAGCACGTATCAACCCGGCGATTTCGTCCTGTTATCCACAGACTGGGATCATCGCGGCGGCACCTCGGCTTTTTTCCAGGACATCCCGTCCTTTGCCGCTGGAACCTCCGAGCTCCTGATCGAAAAGGGCGTCCGCCTCTTCGGCCTCGACTTGCCGACCGTGCGTGAGGTGGTTCGTCCTGGTTTTGACAAGCGTCACATGCACCGCGCCATCCTCGGCAATGGCATGATCATCGTCGAAGGATTGGCCAATCTATCCAAGCTGGTCGGCAAGCGCATCTATTTCTGCGCCGTTCCTCTCCTGATCCCGGGTGCGGACGGTAGTCCGGTCCGGGCCTTCGCCAGCGACATCCGCTGATTGCAGTCGCATCTAATGAATCGCCCAGCCTGGCGCATGTTCGACCGGGCTGGGCGGTTTTGTTTTCAGGAGGAGTTTTCCATGCAGATCCAGGCCAATACCCCTGAAGAATATCTCACCGCCTTGCCAGACAACCAGTGCGAACCGGTGACCCGTCTACGCGAGATCCTGCGCGCCAACCTGCCACCCGAACTGGAAGAAACCATGGCCTATGGCATGATCACCTATGTCGTGCCCCATGCCATTTATCCGCCAGGCTACCATGTCGATCCTCGCCAGGCACTGCCATTTGTCAGCCTGGCAGCCCAGAAAAACCACATCGCCCTCTACCACATGGCCCTTTATGCCTTGCCCGAACAGCTGGCCTGGTTCACTGCCGCTTACGCCGCCCGCGTCCCGGGTAAGCTCGATATGGGCAAAAGCTGCATCCGGTTCAAACCGAAACAAGCGATCCCGTATGAGTTGATCGCTGAGCTGTGCCGGAGGGTGAGTGTAGAGGAATACCTCAATGCGGCCAGATCAACTCCCCGAGCGTCCACAAGGTCGGCAGCAGACCGACAATGAATGCCAGCCAGACGGTGATCGCCCGGTCTTTGCGGATAATGGCTATCGTAGCCACGACAAAGCCAGCAAGACCGAGGGGAAAGATCAGTGGGGTGGGCAGAGGGATTCTGACAGGCGTGTACTTTGCCGCCATTAGCAAAAGAAAAGCGATTTCCAGGCCGATGGCCCAGTGGCCCAAGCGGCTGGCTGGCTGAAATTTCACAAAGACCGCCTCCTTGGACAAATTGATCAAGTGCTTGTCTATAAGACTAGCACGCCGGCAAAACACTGGCAAACACGCGCGCCAGATGTGTGCCACTGCGAAACGTCCCTGCGCGATTCTGGCGCCGGAGGTTGTCCATTGCACAGGTCCTCTGCCTCTGCTATAATGCATGAGCGTCTTGTGTCCCGGTGGCCTAATGGATAAGGTGACAGTTTCCGGAGCTGTTGATACGGGTTCGATTCCTGTCCGGGACGCCATAAAGATACCCTGGAGCCTCACTGAGGTCCCGGGGTATTTCTTTTTTATTATAATTTTCCTGACACTATCTTCCGGAAATGCAAAAAATAATATAATATTTGTAATAATTGCGATCGGTTATTCCTTTGACAGAAAAATGGAGCAGATATGGCGTCTGTGTTCAGTTCATTATTCATCAATGCCAGCATCATCGTCTCGACCGTGTTGCTGGCGCATATTTTGTTGCAGGATCCCCGCTTTATCCTGTTCAAGACGAAACAGCTGGCATCTGGCTTTTTTGCGGGTGTACTGGGCTCCATTTTGATCCTGTACAGCATTCCAATTGACGAAAAAATCCTGCTCGATTTGCGCTATTTCCCAATTCTGTTCATGGCACTCTATTCCTCGATGACTGCAGCCGTTTTTGCAGCTGCACTGATTGCCCTGTTCCGGATCCTGATCCATGGTGCAACGGATGTCTCACTGCTGGCGGCCGGGATTACCCTAGCCATTGGGATTGGCAGTGGCTGGATCGGACGACTCTCGCTGCCATTGGCTCGCAAATGGATCGCTGCGACGTCCCTGGTCTGCACCTTGACCGGTTCAGTCGCCTGGTATTTGCTGCAGTCGAACCCCGATCGCATCAGCATCATCGCAACGTATCTGAGTTCGATCATTGGGATGGCCTTCCTGATGTACGCGTTTCTGACGTACATCACCAGCGTCAACCGCAAGCTCGAATTGCTCCGGGAAGAAGCCGAGAAAGATTTTCTGACCGGCCTGAAGAATCCGCGCCAGTTCTACAAGTCGCTCAATCACTATTTCACCGTGACGACGGAAAATGAACGCAAGGTCTCGCTCTTGTATCTGGATGTGGACCATTTCAAAGCTGTCAACGATACATTCGGCCATGCCAGCGGCGATCTGGTCTTGCAAGAACTGGGCAAAATCCTCAAGCGGGCTACCCGCAGCCATGATATTGTCTCACGCAAAGGGGGCGAGGAATTTGCTGCTTTGTTGATTGACTGCAATCTGGAGCAAGCCATGGCTGCTGCCGAACGGATCCGCCGCAATGTCGAGTCGTACGATTTCAAGCTGCGTAATCAATCGAGCACACACATCACGGTTTCGATCGGTGTTTCAGCGATTCCTGAAAAAACCAGCGAAATTTCAAAACTGCTGGAACAGGCCGACTGTGCGCTTTACGCCGCCAAAAATTCCGGCCGCAACCGGGTCGAGGTTGCCTGACTGGTCTGCCCTGACGCGTACTTCCAGCTGTATCTTTTATAAGAATTCGTTTGTCTCTTGGCCAATCCGGCTGTGATCGTGTATCTTTCTCTCTATGGATAATCAATTACCTTCTCCTTCAGATTCTCATGAACCCGGCCCCAAGTCCCTGATCCACCCGCTGACCATCGGTTCCCTTTTAGTGCCGAACAATCTGGCCCTGGCACCGATGGCAGGGACGTCAGATACAGTTTACCGTGCGATTTGCCGGGAAATGGGTGCCGGTCTGGTAGTGACCGAGCTTGTCAGTGCACGCGGCATCTGCTATGACCCAGACTTGAAGCGCAGCTGGCGCTATCTCGAGATCACGCCGGAGGCCGAGCGTCCTGTCGCCATCCAGCTGTTCGGTGCCGATCCGGACGATTTTTTCCGCGCCATTTTGCGCATCCACGAGCACCCGATTCTCCGGCAGTGTGACCTGATTGATCTCAACATGGGCTGCCCGGTGCCCAAAGTGGTTCGGGGTGGCGAAGGCAGCGCCCTGATGAAAGATCCGCCCCTGGCCGGCCGGATCATCGAAGCGTCGGTCCGGGCACTCGCTGAAATCGCTGCCGCCGGAGCCGATACAGGCCCTGGGTCAGGCAGCGGCTCTGCTGCTTCGATCAAACCGCTGACGGTCAAATTCCGCAAGGGCTGGGATGACCAGTCGGTCAATGCCCCGGCATTTGCCCGGATCTGCCAGGAAACTGGTGCAGCCGCGGTCACCATCCACGCCCGGACCCGCGACCAGTTCTACAGCGGTAAAGCCGACTGGTCGATCATCGCCGCCGTCAAGCAAGCCGTCACCATCCCCGTCTACGGCAACGGCGACATCGTCGACGCCCCCTCCGCCCGCCGCATGCTCCAGGAAACCGGCGTCGATGGACTCATGATCGGCCGCGCCGCCCAGGGAAACCCCTGGATCTTCCAAGAGATCGCGGCCGAACTTGCAAGTTTGCCAAAAAACGGACCGGGTCCGTTTTTCGGCAAACCGACCCCAGATGCCCGCGCGGCAATGATTATGCGTCATTTGCGCGGTCTGGTGGCGCGTGTGGGGGAACGGACGGCGGTGGCGGAAATGCGGGCGCAGCTTGCGTATTATCTGAGGGGCACGCCGCAGGCGGCGCATTGGAAGAATATCGCGATGCGGGCGAAATCGGTGCTGGAGGTGGAGGATTTTCTGGCCAAATGGCTCTTGGACATGCAGCGGCTGGCAGAAAAATGACTTGTGAATGGCGAAAATTGCCCCTTCAAGTTGGCCAATTCGCATAGTATAATGACGGAGACGGTGCCTGCCGGCCGGGCGTTTTGCACAAAACACCCGCACGTGACGTCCGACCCCGACATCGATCTTCGAAATTGGCAAGGGGGAATGATTGAGTATGAAAAACTACTCAGCAACGAATATCTGCAATGTGGCTCTTCTCGGCCACGGCGGATCTGGCAAAACGGCTTTCGCGGAAGCTGTCCTGTACAACGCGAAGGTCACCGATCGACTCGGGAAATCAGCCGATGGCAACACCGTGCTGGACTTTGATCCCGAGGAAATCCGTCGCAAAATTTCGATCAACACCGCCGTGGCTACCTGTGAATGGAAGAATGTCAAGCTGAATCTGCTTGACACACCCGGAGACTTTGACTTCGTGGGTGAAGTCATGCAGGCCCTCCGCGTCGCCGACAGTGTCCTGGTGCTGGTCAGTGCCAAGGATGGCGTGTCCGTCGGTACTGAGAAGGCCGTCCGCCAAGCCCGGAAGAAAGACCTACCCTGCTACTTCTTTGTCAGCCGCATGGACGAAGCCAATGCCGATTTTGGCAAGGCCCTGGAATCCCTGCGCACCAGCTTTGGCAACCGGGTCGTACCGTTTGCCTGGCCGATCATCAAGGATGGCAAGATGACAGGCGTCGTCGACGTGGTCGACCAGGTTGCCTACACCTTCGATCCCAAGACCGGTGAGCGGATCAAGATCGACATGCCTGACGATATGCAGGCCATGATCGACGAGTTGGAAGAACCCCTGATGGAAGCGGTTGCCGAAAGTGCCGACCACCTGATGGAGAAATATTTCGCCGGCGAGAAATTCACTGAAGAAGAACTTTACCATGGCTTGCATGATGCCGCGCGCACAGGCCATGTTTATCCGGTCTATGTCGGCTCTGGCCTTATGAACTGGGGCGTTCGCTCGACCCTGGACCATTTGATCGACATCATGCCAACAGCTGCCGAGGCCGACGAAGTCAAGGCAGAGACTGCCGAAGGCCAGACCGTCGTGGTCAAGCCCGACGAAAAGGCCCCGCTGGCCGCTTTTGTCTTCAAGACGATCGCTGACCCGTTTGTCGGCCGCATTTCGATGTTCCGCGTTTACAGCGGCAGCTTCAAGGCGAACTCGACCGTTTACAACTCATCAAAAGAAAAAGACGAACGCATTGGCAGTGTCTTCCTGATGGTCGGCAAAAAGCAGATCCCGACCGATACCATCAATGCCGGTGACATCGGTGCCGTGACGAAACTTCTGGTCACCACGACGAATGACACCCTCTGTGACAAGTCCATGGTGCTCACATTGCCGCCGATCAAATTCCCGGTTCCCTGCCTGTCGATGGCGATCCTGCCCAAGGCCAAAGGCGAAGAAGATAAGATCGTCACCGGCCTGCACAAGCTGCAGGACGAAGATCCGGTCTTCACCGTCCGCAACGATCCGGAGACACACCAGATTGTCGTTTCCGGTCTGGGCGAACAGCAGATCGACGTGCTGCGTTCCAAGCTCAGCTCAAAATTCCATGTGGAGTCGACCCTTGAGGAACCGCGGGTGCCCTATCGTGAAACGGTCCGCAAAAAAGTAAAAGTCCAGGGCAAGCATAAGAAGCAGTCCGGCGGCCATGGCCAGTACGGCGATGTCTGGATCGAATTCGAACCCGGACCGACTGAGGCGCTGACCTTTGAGGAAAAGATCTTCGGTGGCTCCGTGCCGAAATCCTTCCATCCAGCAGTCGAAAAAGGCCTGCAGGAAGCCATCTCCAAAGGTGTCCTCGCGGGATATCCCGTTGTCAATCTCAAGGCGACCCTGGTCGATGGCTCCTATCACGATGTCGACTCATCAGAAATGTCGTTCAAACTGGCAGCCCGTTTGGCCTATAAATCAGGCCTCCCGCAGGCATCTCCCGTGCTGCTCGAACCGATCAGCCTGGTCAAGGTCTTCATTCCTGATGACTACCTCGGCGATATCATGGGCGACATGAACAAGCGCCGCGGCCGCATTGTCAGCATCGATCCCGATGAGGGCATCCAGGTTGTCACCGCTGAAGTCCCGACTTCCGAAATGGCCAAGTACGCCACCGACCTCAAGTCGATGACCAGTGGCCGTGGCTGGTACAGCATCGAGTTCGCCCGCTACGAGCAGGCGCCACAGGTCGTTGCCGACAAAGTCATCGCCGATGCCAAGAAACATCTGGAAGAAGACGAAGACTGATCTCCCAACCCCTGAACAGTTCATCCAGCAACAAGAAAAGAGCCGGCAGGTCACGATCCCGCCGGCTCTTTGTCATGCTATTTCTGCTTGAAAATGTGTCTGAGACCATCCACCTGTACGTGAATGCTCACACCTTCCAGTGGATGATCCGGCTGACGAAGCGCTGGAATTCAGGTGAATCCGACTGGCTGTAGATGGTCTCGCTTGGACCGCTGATTTTGACTTGGCCTTCGCTGACATAAGCGACCTGGTCGCAGGCATGGCGGGCAAAGCCGATCTCGTGGGTGACCAGGATCAGGTCGCGGTTTTCCTGGCGCAGGTCGTTGATTACATCAAGAACGCCGGCAGTGATTTCCGGATCCAGGGCCGAGGTTGGCTCATCAAACAATAGAATCTCTGGCTTCAGGGCCAGTGCCCTGGCGATTGCGACCCGTTGCTTTTGGCCGCCGGAGAGCTCGTTGGGGTGTTTATGAGCATGCTCCGAGAGACCGAACCGATCGAGCAGGGCTCGGGACTCGGCAACGGCTGCGCTACGCTCGACACCGCGCGTCTTGACCAGCGGCAGGACCAGGTTGTTTTCGGCCGTCAGATGCGGGAACAAGTTGTAGGCCTGGAAGACGACGGCCACCCGGCGCCGATGGACCATCAGGGCATTTTCCGAGGAGAAGTCGATCTCGCGCCCGTTCAGGATGACGGTCCCGCTGTCCGGGGTTTCCAGACCACCCAGGATACGCAGCAGGGTGGTTTTGCCGCCGCCAGAAGGTCCAATCACAGCCAGGGATCCGCTGCCTTGAATACTCAGGTCAAGATTGTTCAAAGCACGCATGCCGGCAAAGGTTTTCGTCAGACCCCGGATTTCAAGTTGCATAGGTCATTTTCCTTTCCAGGTTGCGGGTCAAGAGCGAGATCGGCAAGGTGATGAGCAGGTAAAGCACGGCCAGGATCGCCAGATTTTCGAAGGTCGTGAACGTCAGGGCATCCACTTCGAGGACGTTCTTGGTCAATTCATTGACCGCGATAAAGGATAGGATCGACGAATCCTTGACCAGGGAGGCGAACTGGCCAGTCAGGGGAGGCAGGACGATCCGGGCCAGCTGGGGAATCACGATGTAGCGCAGGGTCTGCGCTGGTGTAAAACACAGGGACCGGGCCGTTTCCAGCTGGGCTGTCGGAATGGAAGCCAGGCCGGCGCGGATGATTTCGGCGACATAGGCTCCGGCAAAGAAGGACAGGATCAGGATGCCCATCCAATAGCGGTTCTCCAGCCGGTAGGCCGTGCCGATGAAGTAGAAGAAGAAGATGGTCTGGACGAGCAAGGGCGTGCCGCGGATGGCCTCGATGTAGACCCGGGAAAGATAGCGGACAAACAGGATCCGGGATTTTCGGCCGAATGCTGCCAGGACACCCAGCACCAGGCTCCCGACAAGGGATGCAGCCGAGAGCAGGATCGTGACCAGGAACCCGAAGGCGAACTTGTTGCGGTAGGTCCAGAGCCGTTCCCATTGCCAGTCGTGGTCGAGCCGCCAGGCCGCAAACCCGAAGAACAAGCCCAGCAGCAGGACGACGATGGCTGCGTGGATGACTTGGGTCAGGCGCGACGGCTTGCTGTCAGGCGACATCAAAGAAGAAGGGGATGCCCAGGTCGGCGAATGTTTTTTGCTCCTCGGTCAGATAGGTTTCGGCCAGTTTGTCAAAACCGCCGGTGCTCTGGAATTCGGCGATGAAGGCATTGACATCAGCTTTGAGCTTGTCATTGCCCTTTTTGATGCCGATTCCCCAGTATTCAGGTTTTTCCTGATAGGAAGCCAGGTTGATACGGGTCTTATCAAGATTGTCCTGCCAGTTGCGGAAAATGGTCAGCTGGTCATAGGTGAAGGCGTCAGCCTTGCCCTGGACAACTTCGAGAACACAGGCGCTTTCCTTGTCAAATACGCGGAAATTGTCTGCCGGCAGGTTCTTTTCGGCATAGACATGGCCTGTGGAGCCTTTTTTCACGGCCAGGACCCGTCCCGGCTGGGCCAGATCGGCATAGGACTGGACGGGGGAATCGTTGCCGATCAGCAGGGCCAGGTTGCTCATGGCGTAAGGATCGGAAAAATCAATCGTCTTCTGGCGTTCTTCGGTGATGGTCATCGAAGAAATGATCAAGTCGACCTTGCCGGTTTCGAGCGCCGGGATCAGACCGGACCAGGCAATGTTTTCAATCACGACTTCGCGGCCGAGTTTTGCGCCGAGCGCCTTGGCCAGATCGACGCTGATGCCAGTCGGCTGATTGGAACTGTCGGTTGTTTCAAACGGAGGATAGGCCAGTTCCATGCCCACTTTCAGGCGGGAGGATTCGGCCGGCTTGCAGGCTGCAGCCAGCATCAGGACCAGCGTCAAGGCGAGGACCACTGCAAGGGAGCGCAAATAATTACGATGCATGATGAATATCTCCTTATCACATGGGAATGAAAAGACTTGTTTGCGATTTGATTTTTTATTATACAGGATATCAGAGCTTGAGGCGTAACAAAGGGTCTGGCAGCACCTGGAAATCACGTCTGAAACCGCTCGCATCCACGCAGGTGGCAGAGCAAGAGTAAACCTGTTATGATAAGAAAGTTCTACATTCCCTCGAAATTTTCGCCCAAGACAGGCGTTCCGGCAGCAGAAGGCCTTGGGCCCGCCGGCTTATGTAAGGAGTAACCCATAACGTGGAAGACAGCAGTCTATGGTTTTCACTGACTACTGCAGCTGCCCCGGTGAGCAGCAATGACTCGATTATACTTGACTTGTTCGTTGTCGCAGTCCTGATCCTGGTCAATGCCTTCTTTGCAGCGACCGAAATAGCCATTATTTCCCTGAATGACAACAAAATGCGCCGGCGAGCGGAGGAAGGCGACCATTCAGCCGCCAAGATCCATCGCCTGATGTCAGAGCCCAGCCGTTTCCTGGCGACGATCCAGGTCGGAGTGACGCTGGCAGGTTTCTTGTCTTCCGCTTTTGCGGCAGAAAATTTTGCCGGCCGGCTTTACAACTTGATTGGGATCGACTTGCCAGCCATCCACACAGCCAGTGTTGTGATTGTCACTTTCATCCTGGCCTATTTTTCACTGGTCCTGGGCGAGCTGGTGCCCAAGCGCCTGGCCCAGAACAACCCGGAAAAGCTGGCCAAGGCGGTCGTCGGTGCCATCACGACCTTGGGCAAGGTCATGTATCCCTTTGTCAGATTGCTGACGATTTCGACTAACCTGGTCCTGCGCCTGCTCCGGATTGATCCAAACCGGGTGGACCGCAGTGTGACAGAAGAAGAGATCCGCATGATGGTCGATGTCGGCCGAGAGCTCGGCAGCATCCATGAAGAAGAAAAAGAGATGATCGACAACATCTTTGAATTCAACGACATGGCGGTCAAGGAAATCATGACCCACCGGACGGACATTGTTTCGGTCGATGTCGATGCCACCTATCAGGAGGTCATCGATATTGCACTCAACGAGCGTTACACAAGGATCCCGGTGTACGAGGACAGCATCGATAACATCATCGGCATCCTCCACATCAAGGATCTCCTGCGTTACACCACGGAGTCACAAGAGACGTTCAGTCTGCGTGCGATAATCCGGCCGCCCCATCTCGTCCCCGAATCCAAGAGCTCCGATGCCGTATTCCGTGACATGCAGAAATCACGGGCCCAGATTGCTATCGTCATCGATGAGTATGGCGGAACGGCTGGCCTGATCACCGTTGAGGATTTGATTGAGGAAATCGTCGGCAATATCCAGGACGAGTATGATGAGGAAGAACCAGCCTTTGCCCGCATCGACGATATCACATACCACATCGAGGGCATGACCCCGCTTGATGAAGTGGGCGAAATGCTGGGCATCGAGTTTCCCGATGAGGATTTTGACACCCTGGCCGGTCTGGTCATCAGCCTTCTGGGCCGTATTCCAGATGAACATGAACAGGCTACCGCCCAATTTGGCAATCTCCAGTTCAAGGTCTTGGAGATGGATGACAAACGGATCGCCAAGATCGAAGTCATAGTCGTGCCAGAAACTGATCCGGAGGTTTTAGATGACGATGAATAAGCCCCCCCGCTGGGACGCCATCCTGTTTGATGTGGATGGTACTCTGATCGATTCGATCCCCTTCATCGTCGAATCTTTCCAGTATGCTTTCCGGCTCCATCTGGGCCATCCACTGGACGAGGCGACGATCATGGCCGGGATCGGCACCCCGCTCGAAACAGCCTTCAGTCATTGGCCGGCCGAACAGGCCAAGGTCCTGATGGAATCGTATCTAGAATACAACCATGCGAACCTGCACCATGGCATCGGTGTCTTCTGGCAGGTGCCGGCCATGCTGGAGCGCTTGCAGCGGACGGGCATTCCCCTGGGGATTGTCACCAGCAAACGCCTGAGTGCTTTGCGACCAACCTTGGAAGATTTCGATCTGGCCCGGTATTTCGGCCTGGTCATCACCAAGGAAGACACAAAGCTGCACAAACCCAATCCCGAACCCCTGTATGAAGCGATGAAACGGATGGGCCTTTACCACCCTGACCGGATCCTCTATGTAGGTGACAGCATCCATGACTTGGAATGTGCAGTCCGTGCTGGCTGCCAGCCGGTTATGGTTGGCTGGACCCGGATGCCGAAACAGTCTTTGCGCCAGGCGCATCCGGCCATCTGGATCGAACAGGCCGACGAACTTCTCGAGCTTCTGGAGGAATGACATGGCTCGCTATGCCTACATGCTGCTGGACCGGACAGAAAAGGATGTCAGTCGCCAGGCCATGCAGCTGGACACCATCGGTGGTTTTGACAAGATCTTTGTCGACAGGATCAGTGCCCGCAACCCACTGCGAGAACAACGCCAGAAAATGATCGACCTATTGGCAGCCGGAGATGTTGTCTACGCAGCCGCAACTGACCGGTTCTGTGACCAGACCCGGGATTTTTTCGAGGTGTTTTTCGAATTTGAACAGCGCAGCGCCGATCTGGTCCTTTTAGAGGAGAATTTTGACACCCGGAGCCCGGCAGGCCGGCAGAGCTTGAAAATGCTCAAGACGTTTGCCCGCCTGGATTATCTGTTCCAGTCTGAGCGGAAAAAGCAGGGCATTGAGGCTGCCCGCGGCCAGGGCCGGCGCATCGGCCGCCCGCCGGTTGCGATTCCAGCCCAGTTCCGGGAGATCTGCCAGCAATGGTCCTCAGGCCAGATCAACGGCCGTGAAGCAGCCAGCAGGGCCGGTTTGCGCAGCACCTCTTTTTACAAGAAAGCAGCTGAACTTGGCTTCAAAGCACCGCCCCGGTCAGGTCGAGAGACCGGCCGCAAGGGCGATGAGGCCTGAGCGAATCTGATATTCTTGTGAATTTCATTGTCACCCGTTGACAGGATGATATAATGTTTGTCTGTGCAACACAAAGGTCATCACAATTTTGACTATGACAAAGGATGGAACCCCTCTATGAGTGAACCTAAAACTGACAGCAAATGGCATTCTGAGCAGGCCCGGGCGGAACGCAAGGCCCGCCTGAACAGCTTGAAAGACAAAAACGGCGGCAAAAAGCCAATCCGGACCAGCAATCCGGTCGTCCGGATCATTCTCGTGGTCGTCCTGGTCGCGGCGATTCTTGTGACCGGTGGCTGGTTTGCCCTCAACAGCGGGCTGCCCCAGCAGACCCTGGCGGCCATGTCCGTCAATGGCGAAGCCGTCAAAGTGGCTGAGTTGAACTACTATTTCTACATGACTGCCAGCAATTATGGCATCGACATGACCGATCCGGCTACGGCGGAAGTGACCTTGTCCATGCCCAGCAGTGTGGAAGGGTTTGAAACGTACAAGGACATGCTCGTTGATTCTGCCGCCCAGATGGTGCGGGAGAATTACATGCTGGCAGCTGAAGCCCAGAAGGCCGGCCTTGCCCTCGATGACAGCGACCAGCAGAAAATCACCGATTTCTATGACACGCTGCAGCAGCAGGCTGATGCCTCCAAGGTGACATTGACGAATTTCATGGCCCAGTATTTCGGCAAGGGAGCCACGACCGAAAGCCTCCGCCCCGCCTTTGAACGGCTGCTCCTGGCCCAGAAGTATGCAACCCAGAAACAGGAATCCTTTGAATTCGGCACGGCCGAACTCAAGGCCTATTATGATGAACATCGCGATGAATACGACAAGGTCAGCTACCGCGCGTTCACTTTTACAGCTGATGTGGCAGAGGATGCCAGCGATGCCGACAAGGAAAAAGCAGCTGCCGATGCCAGAGCCAAGGCCGATGCCATGGCCACGCTGGTCACGGATGAAGCCAGCTTCAAGGCCCAGGCCATCGCCAATGCCGCAGAAGACCTGAAGGATGCCTACACCAATGGCGATGCATCGCTCCTGGCCGATACCCGCTATTACAGCATCAGCTCCCTGTCCCAGTCTGCCTGGCTGTTTGACGATGCCAGGAAACCAGGCGACATGATTGTGGTCGATGAGACTGGTACGGCTGGCAGCACCGTCCTGTATTTCATCAGCCGTTCGATCGATGACCAGCCACGCGTCGATGTGCGCCATATCCTGATCATGGCTGACGAAACGACGGCTACTGAAGAGGAAATTGCCGCCGCCAAAGCCAAGGCAAACGATATCCTGGCCCAGTACCAGGCTGGGGATCAGACGGAAGACGCTTTTGCCGAACTGGCCAAGGCCAATTCCGCGGATGGCAACGCTGCAGATGGCGGCATCTATACCGACATTTACCCGGGTCAGATGGTCGATACCTTTAACGACTGGATTTTCAACCCGAGCCGCCAGCCCGGTGACACCGATGTGGTCCAGACCAATTACGGTTTCCATGTCATGTATTTCGTCAGGACGGCCGGTGTGGAATGGGAGATCAATGTCCGTTCTGTTCTCGCCGACGAAGCTTACCAGACCTACCTGGCTGACCTCAAAACAGCCTACCCCTATGAACTGAACGATCTCGGCCTGCGTTTCGTGCCCTGAGTGCGCCAGAATACCTGACCGAAAAGATCCCTGCAAGTCAAAACGCCCCTGTGAGCCATCCCGCTCGCAAGGGCGTTTTTTGGTGCGATTAGCACGAAAAAACAACATGAAAAAAGTGCCAATTTTCGTTGACACTCCCATAACTCGGTGATAATATACTATAACGCGCCTAGAAGGTGGGGAAGTTTTCGCTGCTTTCAAATGGGCGCCAAACCGATTTGGTTTATGTCAATTATAGCATCCGCCGGGGAGTCGTCAATCTTTTTCGAGTGAATCCCTATCGGGAGGATCCCGACTATATCGGGAGGGTCCCGACTATCCGGCCAGCAGGCCCAAAAGGCCTAGAACGTGCGTGAGGTGATCATTGATGGTGCGTCCCGTCCAGCTGGGAAGAGCCGAGAGAATGTCCTACTCGAGGATCGATGAGGTCATCGACATCCCGAATCTCATTGAGATTCAGAAAAACAGCTACCAGTGGTTCCTGGATGAAGGCTTGATGGAGGTCCTGCGCGACGTATCGCCGATCACGGACTATTCCGGTGACATCGAGCTTTCTTTTATTGACAAGGAGTTTGACACCCAGAGCCCCACGTATTCCATCGAGGAATGCAAGGAGCGTGATGCCAACTACGCCGCCCCGATGCGTGTGAAGGTCCGCCTCCACAACAAGCGCGATGACATCCTCAAAGACCAGTACATCTATATTGGTGAATTCCCGATCATGACGGACAATGGCACTTTCATCATCAATGGTGCCGAGCGCGTCATCATCAGCCAGCTGGTCCGCTCCCCGGGCGCTTATTTCAGCAAGGCCACCGACAAGACCGACAAGGAACTGGTCTCCTCCCAGATCATCCCCAACCGCGGGGCTTGGCTGGAGTACGAAACCGATGCCAACGACTTGCTCTGGGTCCGTGTCGACCGCACCAGGAAGTTTCATTTGACCGTTTTCCTGCGCTCGCTGGGCTTTGGCACCAATGAGCAGATCATCGAGACGTTCGGTGAGGAGAACAGCCTGACCCAGACCATGCTCAAGGACGGCTGCCGTACCCGTGAAGAAGGGCTGCAGGAGCTTTACCGCAAGCTGCGTCCGGGTGAACCGGTCTCTGTCGAAGGCGCCGAGACCCTGTTGCACAACATGTTCTTTGATCCGAAGCGCTATGACCTGGCGCGTGTCGGCATCTATAAGCTCAACAAAAAACTCAGCCTGGCCCGCCGTCTGGTCGGCCACAAGTCTGCCGAGAATGTCGTCGACGAAAATGGCGAACTGCTCGTTGCCGAAGGTGAGATCATCACCTTGGCCATGGCCGAAGCCATCCAGACCGCCGGTATCAATTCTGTCACGATTTTCCCGATGAATGTGGTCGGCGACACCATCATCCAGAATGAAAACAAACTGCGTGTCATCGGCAACAACCGCGTGGATGCATTCGAATACTTGCGTGCCCGTCTCGGAGATGACATGGTTGCCGACCTCGATGTTGCGTCCCTTGGCATCTCGGAAAAAGTCCGCACCGGTGTCCTGCAGCGGATCATCCATGAGATCCAGGCCAGCGGCAACCCCGGCCAGACCCTGCGCCAGCTTCTGGCGACCAAGGTCTCCGAGCTGATGCCCAAGCATCTGACCGTTGAGGATATCGTTGCTTCAGTCAGCTACCTGATCGGCCTCGAGTATGGCGTTGGCAACAAGGACGATATCGACCATCTCGGCAACCGCCGCGTGCGCTCCGTTGGAGAGCTGCTGCAAAACCAGATCCGCGTCGGTTTCTCCCGCATGGAGCGTGTCGTGCGTGAACGCATGGGTACCCTGACCGACATGGCTGCTGCCACCCCGCAGATGATCGTCAACACCCGTCCCGTCAGTGCTGCGATCAAGGAGTTCTTTGGCTCCTCCCAGCTGTCCCAGTTCATGGACCAGCCCAACCCACTGGCCGAACTGACCCACAAACGCCGTCTCTCAGCCCTCGGTCCGGGCGGTCTGTCACGTGAACGCGCCAACTTCGAAGTCCGCGACGTCCATACATCCCATTACGGCCGCATGTGCCCGATCGAGACGCCTGAAGGTCCGAACATCGGCCTGATCAACTCGCTGGCCACCTATGCCCGCGTCAACCGCTATGGCTTCATCGAAACCCCGTACCGTGTCTACGACAAGGAAAACGGCATCGTCACCCGTGAAGTCCGCTACATGACTGCGGACGAAGAAGATTTCTACAACATCGCCCAGGCCAATGAACCGCTCGACGAGCAGGGCCGTTTCATCGACAAACAAATCGTCTGCCGCTATCTCGACCAGTTCCTTGAAGTCGAGCCAGCCAAGGTCGACCTGATGGACGTTTCGCCGAAGCAGCTCGTTTCGGTTGCGACCGCCCTGATTCCCTTCCTCGGCAACGACGACGCCAACCGCGCCCTGATGGGTTCCAACATGCAGCGCCAGGCTGTCCCGCTGATCAAGACCGAAGCCCCGATCATCGGCACCGGCATGGAGCATTATGCTGCCAAGGACTCGGGTGTCTGCGCGATCGCCAAGAACGACGGCGTGGTCGAGTTTGTCTCAGCCAGCAAGATCATCATCAAGACCGGCTCGATGAGCCGTGACACGTACAACCTGGTCAAGTACCAGCGCTCCAACCAGGGCACCTGTATCAATCAGCGTCCTCTGGTCAAGCGGGGCGAAACCGTCAAGGCTGGTGACATCATTGCGGATGGCCCGTCGACCGACAATGGCGAAATCGCCCTCGGCCGTAACGTCCTGATCGGCTTCATGACCTGGGAAGGCTACAACTACGAAGACGCCGTCCTGATCAGCGAACGCCTCGTCCGTGAAGATGTCTACACCTCGATCCACATCGAAGAGTACGAATGCGAAGCCCGTGACACCAAGCTCGGACCGGAGGAAATCACCCGTGAAATCCCCAACGTTGGTGACGAAGCGTTAAAGGACCTCGACGAGTACGGTATCATCCGCATCGGTGCGGAAGTCCGCTCCGGTGACATCATTGTTGGCAAGGTCACCCCAAAAGGTGAAACAGAGCTGACTGCTGAAGAACGCCTCTACCGCGCCATCTTCGGCGAGAAGATCCGCGAAGTCCGCGACACGTCGGTCCGCGTCCCGCACGGTGAGTCGGGCATTGTCGTCGACGTCAAGGTCTTCACCCGTGAAAACGATGATGATCTCAAGCACGGCGTCAACCGCCTGGTCCGGGTCTACATCGCCCAGAAACGCAAGATCTCAGTTGGTGACAAGATGGCTGGCCGCCACGGCAACAAGGGTGTTATTTCCCGCATCCTGCCAGAAGAGGACATGCCCTTCCTGCCGGACGGCACCCCGCTGGATATCGTCTTGAACCCGCTGGGCGTTCCTTCCCGTATGAACATCGGCCAGCTCTTGGAAGTCCACCTTGGTCGCGCTGCGCGCACGCTTGGCTGGAAGGTTGCCACCCCGGTCTTTGATGGTGCCACCGAACAAGACGTCGTGGATGCCTTCCAATTGGCCGGCATCGACGCAGACGGCAAGACCATCTTGTATGATGGCCGCACCGGCCAGCCTTTCGAGAACCGCATCACCGTCGGTGTCATGTACTACCTCAAGCTGCTCCACCTCGTCGACGATAAGATCCATGCCCGTTCGATCGGCCCATACTCTCTGGTCACCCAGCAGCCCCTCGGCGGCAAGGCCCAGTTTGGCGGCCAGCGCTTCGGTGAAATGGAAGTCTGGGCGCTCGAGGCTTACGGCGCCAGCTACACGCTGCAGGAAATCCTCACCGTCAAATCGGACGACATCACCGGCCGTACCAAGACCTACGAAGCCATCGTCAAAGGTGAAAGTGTGCCGGAAGCCGGTGTCCCAGAGTCCTTCAAGGTCCTGGTCAAGGAACTTCAGAGCCTGGCCCTCGACGTCCGCATTTTCTCCGACACGAACGAACTCCTCGACATCAAGGAGTCAGTCGACGAGGATGGCGATGTGCCGGAAATCGACCGCAGCAAACTCGATGAGCTGATCGGTAACACCGACTTGGGCGAAGACTTTGCCTCTGCCGGGTTCACGGAAGGGGTCCTCGACGAAGAAGGCGGAATCACAGCTGACCTCGATATCACGGATGCTTTTGCCGAGTTTGAAGATTTCACGGCCGAACCGGACGTGGAAGCCACGGATGACATCGAATAAGCGGCTAAAGGAGACCCAACGCAATGTTTGAAATGAATAATTTCGAGGCGATCGGCATCAACCTGGCCTCGCCGGAAAAAATCCTCGAATGGTCCCGCGGCGAGGTCAAGAAACCGGAAACCATCAACTACCGCACGCTCAAGCCGGAACGCGACGGCTTGTTCTGCGAAAAAATCTTTGGACCGACCAAGGACTGGGAATGCCACTGCGGCAAATACAAGAAGATCCGCTACAAGGGCATCGTCTGTGACCGCTGCGGTGTCGAAGTCACCAAGGCCAAAGTCCGCCGTGAGCGCCTTGGCCACATCAAGCTGGCCGCCCCTGTTTCGCACATCTGGTATTTCCGGGGCATCCCGAGCCGGATGGGCCTGCTTTTGGACATGACCCCCAGAAACCTGGAGAAAGTCCTCTATTTCGCCGCCTATGTCGTGATCGATCCCGGCCAGACCACTTTCTCCCAGCGCCAGGTCATCACCGACAAGGAATACCGTGACGCCATCGACGCCTATGGCAAGAATGCCTTCCGCGCCAAAATGGGTGCCGAAGCGATCAAGGAGCTTCTGGCTTCGATCAACATCGATGAGATGGCTGCCGACCTGCGCGAAGAGTTCCGCACTGCCAGCGGCCAGAAAAAGGTCCGTATCGTCAAGCGCCTGGAAGTTGTCGAAGCTTTCAAGAAATCCGGCAACCGCCCGGAATGGATGATCCTCGATGTCCTGCCCGTCCTGCCGCCGGAACTTCGCCCGATGGTCCAACTCGACGGTGGCCGCTTTGCGACCTCCGACCTCAATGACCTCTATCGCCGCGTCATCAACCGCAACAACCGCCTCAACAAGCTGCTCCAGCTCGGCGCGCCGGAAATCATCGTCCGCAACGAGAAACGCATGCTCCAGGAGGCGGTCGACGCCCTGATCGACAATGGTCGCCGCGGCCGTCCGGTCACCGGTGCCGGCAACCGTGCCCTCAAGTCCCTGTCCGACCTCCTGAAAGGCAAGCAGGGCCGTTTCCGCCAGAACCTTCTGGGTAAACGTGTCGACTACTCCGGCCGTTCGGTTATCGTCGTCGGTCCGGAACTCAAGCTGCACCAGTGCGGCTTGCCCAAGGAAATGGCCCTCGAACTGTTCAAACCGTTCGTCATGAAGAAAATCGTCCAGGCCGGCCATGCCCACAACATCAAGACCGCCCGCCGCCTGGTCGACCGGGCCAATGATCTCGTCTGGGACACCCTCGAGGAAGTCATCAAGGACCACCCCGTTCTCTTGAACCGCGCTCCTACGCTGCACCGCCTCGGTATCCAGGCTTTTGAGCCGGTTCTCGTCGAAGGCCGTGCCATCAAGCTGCACCCGCTGGTTTGCACCGCCTATAACGCCGACTTTGATGGTGACCAGATGGCTGTCCATGTACCGCTGTCTGCTGAAGCCCAGGCGGAAGCACGCTTCCTGATGCTTTCGGCCAACAACCTCCTGAAACCTCAGGACGGCAAGCCGGTTACGGTTCCGACTCAGGACATGGTCATGGGTTGCTATTACCTGACCATTGCCAAAGATGGCGCCAAAGGCGAGGGCAAGGTTTTCTCCTCTGTTGAAGAAGCCGTCATGGCTTATGACGAAGGCGAACTGGAGCTGCACGCCAAGATCAAGGTCCGCCGCGTCCTGGTGGTAGATGGCATCGAAAAATACGCTGTCATTGATTCCACCCTGGGCCGCATCATTTTCAACGACATCATTCCGCAGGATCTCGGCTACGTGGATCGCAGCCAGCCTGAGAACGAATTCAAGCTGGAATGTGATTTCCTGGCTGGCAAAAAAGAACTCGGTGTGATCATCGAGCGCTGTGTCCGCACCCATGGCATCACGGAAACTGCAATCATCCTCGACAAGATCAAAGCCCTGGGGTACCGTTATTCGACCCGTGGCGGCATATCGATCGGTATTTTCGACATGATTGTGCCGGATGTCAAAAAGAGGCACATCGAAGAAGCCGAAGCCAAAGTCGAATTCATCAGAAAGCAGCACCAGCGCGGTCTGCTCAACGAAGATGGCCGCTACAAGGCTGTCGTTGAGATCTGGCGCAAAACAACCGACACCATCACGGATGCCCTGAAAGCCAGCCTGTCCCAGTTCAACCCGGTCTACATGATGTCCCAATCCGGTGCCCGTGGTAACATCAACCAGATCAAGCAGCTCGCCGGCATGCGCGGCAACATGTCCGACACCTCTGGCAAGACGATCGAAATCCCGATCAAGTCCAACCTCCGTGAAGGCATGAACGTGCTCGAGTTCTTCATCTCCTCGCACGGTGCGCGCAAAGCGTTGTCCGATACCGCTCTGAAGACGGCTGACTCCGGTTACCTGACCCGTCGTCTCGTCGACGTCGCCCAGGATGTCATCATCCGCGAAGTCGATTGCGGCACGGAAGAATACGTCAACGTCCGTGCTGTCACCGTCGGTGGCGGCAGCAAGTCCAAGCGTGTTGTCAAATCCCTCGAAGACCGCATCGTCGGCCGCTATGCAGCCCTCGAAGTGGTCCATCCGGAAACTGGTGACGTGCTGGTCGAAAAGAACGGTCTGATCACTGAGAAAATTGCAGCGGAGATCGTCAAGAGCGGCCTGACCAAGATCCCGATCCGTTCGGTCCTGGCCTGCAACGCCCGCATCGGTGTCTGTGCCCATTGCTATGGCCTCAACCTGGCGACCGGCGAACCGGCCGTCGGCGGTGAAGCGGTCGGCATCATGGCCGCCCAGTCGATCGGTGAGCCGGGTACCCAGCTGACCATGCGGACCTTCCATACCGGTGGTATCGCCTCCGGCGATGACATCACCCAGGGTCTGCCCCGTGTCGAAGAACTCTTCGAAGCGAGAAAGCCGAAAGGCCAGGCGATCATCACGGATATTGCCGGTGTGGTCAAAGTCGAGGAGACAGCCAAGCGCAAGCGCGATGTCACGATTACGGCACCTGACGGTGAGACCAAGGTCTACAGCATCCCGCTCAGCTCGCCGCTGATCGTCAACACCGGTGACACCCTCGAAGCCGGCGACCAGATCACTGACGGTTCTTTGAACCCGCACGACATCATGCGCATCAAAGGCGTCTCCGGCGTCCAGCGCTACATCATCCGCGAAGTTCTCAAGGTCTACAAGAACAACGGCGTTGAGATCAACGACAAGCACATCGAAATCATCACCCGCCAGATGATGCGCAAGATCCGCATCGACGATCCAGGCGAAACCGAATTGATGACCGGCAGCATGGTCGACATGTTCGAATTCATGCGTGAAAATGACCGCGTCATTGCCATCGGCCAGACCCCGGCCAGCGGCAAGCGTGTCCTGCTCGGTATCACCAAGGCTTCGCTGGCCACCGACTCGTTCCTGTCGGCTGCCTCCTTCCAGGAGACCACACGTGTCCTCACCGACGCAGCTGTCAAAGGCAAGATCGACCCGCTGCTGGGCCTCAAGGAAAACGTCATCATCGGCAAGCTGATTCCGGCCGGTACCGGTATGGCCCGTTACCGCAACATCACCCCGGTTCCGGTCATCGAAGCCAATACCAGCCTGCTCGATGGGAGTGCCAAATGACCTGAACAGGTCCTGGATTCCGGTTGGCTGGCGGACAGCCAAGCCATGTCATCAGAAACCTGAAAAAGATACCGCCCCGATCCCATCCGGATCGAGGCGGTATTTTCATGCCATCATGCTTGGCCAGAGCCCAATCACGGGTCTGCTTCAATGCGAAAAATCAGCTGCCGGGTGAATAACCAGGACCACGATCGCTATCTGCGACGTAGGGTGGCTGATCCATCCGCGGTGTGTAGGGCTGGAGATCATCATCCTTGACCAGACGGATTTGGCGGAGAATGCCATATTTGACGCCTGATTCCACCGGCAGTTCGAAATCCGAATTCCCGGTCAGGTAATCGACGGAAACCCCCAGTCGCGAGGCCAGGTACACAAGGGTGGCAGGATTAGGTTCCCGAATACCGTTCTCATAGCTGGCATACGTGCTGCGTGGGATCCCGAGCTGGTCTGCTACCACGCCCTGATGCAACTTGCGCCGCCGCCGCAATTGGGCGAGACGTAAAGCAAAAAAACTTCTGGCTATGTCGGTCATCCTATGTCTCCTTTCATCCAAGGCTTTTCAGGCTGGTCCCCTGGTGGTCAATCAGTCCTGGCAGCCAGGCGGACATTTTCGATCCGGTCCGTCCAACCCAGGGCAGAACTGGCCAGAGGAAAAGCATGGGGATTCAATGTGAGCTGAGAGATACGCTGGCTGTAGAACAGCAACTTGTCTTGACTCGCGCCGGGCCAGGCATTGCCTTCATCCAGGATGCTGCTACTGGCTTTTCCTGTAAGCAGGACCGTGCCTGACGGCAGTTTCTCATCGGCTGGAGTCGGGATCACCATCAGGTCATATCGCTTTTCCAGTGCCATGCTGGCGAGTTCAGGCCAATCGAGCGGTTTAAAGTTGATTTCCAGACCGACTTCTGCCAGTGGTGCCAGTGCAGTCCGGGCATCCTGGAGATAAATGGCTTCGCTGGAGTCATCGATGCCGCGATAATACGGGCAGGTCAAAGGTTCATTCGCCAGATCCGCCAGCAGGTCTTTTTGCACGTCCCCCAAGCTCTGGTGTGCGAGAGCGGCCAGAACAGCGACCTGAAGATCAGTCTGGTTCAGGAGCCCCTCGCCGTCGCCGGTGCGATTGACCAGAACATATGCCGAGGTGGCAGCATATACTTGGGTGCCATAGCCGGGCAGACTGTCCAGCCGCTCCTGGCTGCGGGCATTCCAGGCACTGGAGGCGATATCAATGGCGCCTGACTGGAGCAGGTCGAACTGGGATGTGGATTCGATCGGGCGAAATTCGACCGTGGTGATATCCCCGGCAAAACCTGGGCGCAATTCCAGCGTCGCGTTGCCGTCTGAAAGCTCCACCAGGCGGTAAGCACCGCTGCCATCTGGCAAAGGAGACTCCTGTCCCAGCTCGAAGACTCGGTCGAGGTCAGCTGGATAGGATTTCGCATGAAGGATACCGACGGTGAACCAGGCAGGGTCCGGTTCTGTGACCCAGTCTTCAAGCTGGAAGGTCACCTGATTTGAATCATCGGCTGCAACTCGGTCGATAGCTGCCAGATAGGGCTTCAAAGGGCCGTCGTAGGACCCGGACAGAATGAGCTGGTAGGTCCAGGCAACATCAGCAGCCGTCAGCACACTGTCATCGGTGAAAAAATGGTCATCGTGCAACTGGAAGGTCAGCTGGTGGGAAACGGGGTCAAAAACCTGATCGAGTGCCAATTCGAACTGGGGCTGCCCATCTGGTCCGATTTGCAGCAGCGATTCGAAAATCAGCGATGCTGCATCACGTTCGTCCTGATTGCCCAAGTAGAGCGGATTGATGTGCAAAAGACGATTGGAACAGCCGACAACCAGGTGCGCACCACGGGCCAGCGCCGCCTCTGGGATATCAGAAAGCAGGTGCTCGCTTGCGGACCGGGGCTGGGCCATCGAACTGGACTGTGTCTGGATGGAGCTCGTGTCAGGATTCGACAGGGTTTTGGCTTGCCATTGCCGGACGGTCCAGGCCAGAACCAGGAGGATCAAAAGACTCACCACCAGGGCGATGCCCAGATAGAGGTGCTGGAGACGGGTCAGCGGCTCACGTGGTTGGACAGGCCGGATGCCATTCTGGGCCGGGCGACGCTCATGGGATGGACGATCAGATTTCAACCAGACCTACTCCTTGCTTCTGGATGGGATCAATTTTCCTATTATAGCACAGACGGGTTTGAGATTCGGGCTGGTCAGGACTTGAAAAACAGACTGACGGTTTTTATAATATAGTCAAAGATAGTCAAAGTCTAAGGGTCTGTCAGTGAGCTATGTTTCCGGAGGTGGTTTGCGATGGCAAAAATCAGTGACCTTGTCGAAACCTTGATCAAGCAACTGATCGAGCAAAACAACGGTGTGATCGAGATTACCCGCAGTGAGCTGGCGGACCGGGTGAATTGTGTGCCATCACAAATCAACTATGTCCTGTCAACCCGTTTCACCAACGGACAGGGCTACCTGGTGGAGAGCCGGCGCGGTGGTGGTGGCTGGATCCGGATCCGGCGCGTGGCGCTCGACACACCGACCCGCTACCTCATGCACACGATCAATTCCCTTGGTGACCAGATCTCCGAGCATCAGGTCGATGTCCTGATCCGCAATTTCCAGGATTATAATATTATCGGACCCCTTGTCGCCCGCGTCCTGCGAGCCACAACATCCGACCAGGCTTTGCGCCTGGTCTCGCCAGACCTGCGCGACCAGGTCCGGATGGCTCTGTTCAAAAATGCACTCGCCAGCCTGGTTGTCCCACCGGTCTGAGAAGAGCTAAGGAGGAAAACACATGTTGTGTGAACGATGCCACAAGCGTGATGCGACCATCCACGTGTCGCAGACTGTCAATGGCCAGACGGTCGAACAGCATTTGTGCGAGGTTTGTGCCAAGGAACTAGGCCTTGAAACCAATCTTGAGTCCATGTTTGACAATTTTTTCAACCAGTCTGTTTTCGGATCCTCGATCTTCAATACGACCGGTGGCATTCCGGTATTTGGCAAACCAGTCCAGAACAACTTGGTCTGCCCGAATTGCGGCCTGACCTTTGACGAGTTCCGCAGTTCCGGCTTGTTTGGCTGTGCCAAATGCTACGAGGCCTTTGCGGACCGCCTGGATCCTGTGTTCCGCCGTGTCCAGGGCGGAACCCGCCATGTCGGACACAAGCTGCTGGAAAATCCGCAGGTGCAGGAGAAAAAACTCCTGGCAGGCCGGATCAGCGAGCTGCGCAAGGAACTTGCACAGGCAGTCAAAGAGGAGAACTATGAAAAGGCGGCCCGGCTGCGGGATGAAATCCATACACTTGAAGCCCGCGAAACAGACCAGGAAGGGGGCGGCAAGAAATGAGCTGGTACATTGACAAAGGACCCGAAAGTGACGTCATCATTTCCAGCCGGATCCGGCTGGCCAGAAACCTGTCCCAGTATTCTTTCCCGCACCGGATGGATGCGCGCCAAGCTGCACAAGCAGCGGATGAGATCATCCAGGCTTTTCTCGGTGATGATCCACAGCGCCACCACGACTACCTGACCATAGATCTTGAATCGCTGGGCGAAATCGACCGCCTGGCTTTGGTTGAGAAGCACCTGGTCAGTGAGGACCTGGCCAAAGCAGGTAAACATCACCACGTCATCATCAGCCGGGATGAATCCTTGTCGATCATGATCAACGAAGAGGACCACATCCGGATCCAGGCCATGAAAGCCGGACTCGACCTGGAGGGTTGCTATACCCTGGCCGCGAATGCCTCCCAGCCCTTTGAAGAAAAACTCGGTGTGGCCTACAGTGACACATATGGCTTTCTCACGGCTTGCCCGACGAATACCGGAACAGGCATGCGGGCCTCGGCCATGGCGCATTTGCCTGGCCTCGTGATGACGGGCAAGATCCGGACGGTAATGGACAGCCTGGGCAAGATGAGTTTTGCCGTGCGCGGCTACTACGGTGAAGGCAGTAAAAGCCAGGGCAATGTGTTCCAGATTTCCAACCAGTTGACCCTGGGACTGTCCGAAGAAGACCTGATCACCGACCTCAAGCGTATTTTGGGCCAGCTGATCGAGCAGGAAAGGAAAGCCAGGCGAGCGCTGTTCCATTCACGCCGCCTGTATGTTGAAGACAAGGTCATGCGCTCGTACGGGTTGCTGCAGCAGGTCCGTCTGATTTCTGCCGAAGAGGCACTTGGCCTGATTTCCGACCTCAGGCTCGGCCTGTCGCTGGGTTTGGTCAAAGGCTATGCCGAAGCAGACATCAACCGTCTGGTAGCCACTCTGGGTCCGGCCAGCATCCAGAAAAGCCACGGCGAGCCGATGAATCCTGAAGAACGCGATGCCGCACGGGCTGAAGCCATTCGCAGCCTGTTCAAGAAATAATGGAGGTAGACAGTTATGATGATGCGATTTTCAGACCGGATGGGAGCCGTGCTGGGCACTGCTTACCAATTATCCCAGGCTTACAAGCTCAGCTATATTGGAACCGAGCATTTGCTGGCCGGCTTGATGGCCGAGGGCAGCGGTGCTTGCTATGAAACCCTGGTTTCTGGTGGCCTCAACTCAGATATCATCCGTGAAGCCCTGATCCAGTTGACCGGCCGTGAACCGGAGGAAGTCGAACTTAAAGGTGAAATCGACGGCGACAAGATCATGAATATGTTCACGCCCCGGACCCGCCGGGTCGTCGACCTGGCCGCGATGGCTGCCCGCAACCGTCCCGGTGCCTCAGCCAATGTAATCGAGCCGGAACACTTGATGCTTGGCATTCTCAACGAAGGTGAAAGCGTGGCCATGCGCATCCTGAAGGCGGCCAATGTCGATGCCAAAGTCATGGCCCGCCAGTTGACGGAAGCTCTTGCCGAAATGGCTGCCAGTGGTTCTGGTGATGCCGAAGAACCCGGCCAGGCGCTGCTGGGTGGACAGGGTCCGACGGGCGATGCTGATCTCGAGGATATCAATGCGGCCTTGCGCGGTGAGTCTGACAAGGGCGGCAAGGGCAAAAAGAAATCAAATACACCGACCCTGGATAAATTCAGCCGTGACCTGACCCAGATGGCTCGCGACGGCAAATTCGATCCGATTATCGGCCGCCAGGAAGAAATGGACCGTGTCATGCAGATCTTGTGCCGGCGGACCAAGAACAATCCTTGCCTGATCGGCGAACCAGGTGTCGGCAAATCTGCCATCGCTGAAGGCTTGGCCCAGCGCGTCATTGCTGGAGACATTCCCGAGCCGCTGCAAGGCAAGCGCATCGTCTCGCTGGATATGGCAGGCATGCTCGCAGGCAGCAAATACCGCGGCGAATTTGAGGAACGCCTGAAAAAGGGGCTCGACGAAGCCATCAACAGCGAAAATGTCATCCTCTTCATCGATGAGCTGCACACCATCATCGGAGCCGGCAGCGCCGAGGGTGCCATGGATGCTGCCAACATCCTCAAGCCCATGCTTTCGCGCGGTGAACTCCAGATCATCGGTGCCACGACGATTGATGAATACAGGAAACACATCGAAAAGGACAAGGCGCTGGAGCGGCGCTTCCAGCCGGTCACGGTCGGCGAACCAACTCCGGAAGAGACGATCTTGATCCTCAAGGGTTTGCGGGAAAAATACGAAGCGCACCACAATGTCCGGATCACCGACGAAGCGCTCGAGACAGCCGTCACACTCTCGACCCGCTTCATCCAGGACCGTTTCCTGCCGGACAAGGCCATCGACCTGATCGATGAAGCTGCATCCAAGCTGCGCCTGTCCCGAAACAGCCAGCCGGAGAGCATGGCTGAGCTGGAAAAGAAACTGGCCGAACTGGCTGACCGCAAAAAAGAGGCGGCCGATCGCGAAGCTTTTGAGGAAGCTGCGGCCTTGCGCAAGGAAGAGCTGGCCCTGCAAGCTGAAATCGAGCAGAAAAAGGCCCGCTTTGAGCAGGAGGAACGTGAGATCCACCGTGTTCTCCACGCCGACATGATTGCAGATGTCGTTGCCGCCTGGACCAAGATTCCTGTCCGCAAACTGACCGAGGATGACAATGAGAAATTGAAGAATCTGGAAGCAGAAATCGGCAAACGGGTCATTGGTCAGGATGCTGCTGTCCATTCCGTGGCCAAGGCCATCCGGCGCGGCCGCCTCGGTCTCAAGGATCCCAAACGCCCGACTGGTTCCTTTATTTTCCTCGGCACCACCGGTGTTGGTAAAACCGAACTGGCCCGGGCATTGGCTGAAGTCATGTTCGGCGACGAAAATGCCATGATCCGGATCGATATGTCCGAATACATGGAAAAATTTGACGTGTCCAAGCTGATCGGCTCCCCGCCAGGCTATGTCGGCTATGAAGAAGGCGGCCAGCTGACGGAAAAAGTCCGCCGCCGTCCCTATTCCGTGGTCCTGTTTGACGAAATCGAAAAGGCCCACCCGGATGTGTTCAATGCCTTGCTCCAGATTATGGAAGATGGCCGCCTGACCGATGGCCAGGGCCGCACCATTAATTTCCGCAACACAATCATCATCATGACCTCCAACATCGGGGCGCGCCTGCTGACCACCTCCGCTGGTCGCCGGATCGGTTTCGACGTGAGCAGCAAAACGGACGAAGACAAGGAAAATGGCCATCTCTACGGCGGAAAAACGTACAGCGAAGCTCGCCAGCTGGTTTTGGACGAACTCAAGAAAACCTTCAATCCGGAATTCGTCAACCGCGTCGACGAAATCATTTTCTTCCACATGCTGGGCCGAGATGACATGCTCAAGATCGTCGAGATCATGCTCAAGGGCTTGCGTAAGCGCATTGCCGAAGTTGGTCTCGATATTTCAGTGACCGATGCGGCGAAAAAACTACTGGCCGAAAAAGGCTACGATCCGATGTATGGTGCGCGTCCCTTGCGTCGCCTGATCCAGTCGATGGTCGAAGACCAATTCTCCGAAGCCATGCTGGATGGTGTCATCCACGCTGGCGGCAAGGCGATCGTCGATGCCGAGGAGGACAAGATCGTCATCCGGGGCGATGAAACCGTGCCGGAACCGACAGCCCCGCCCGAAACGACCGATCCAACATCCGATGCATCCACCCCATCGGACCCCCAGTCAGAAACACCGACTGGTAGTGAATCCTGATGAGCCTGGAGACATCGTTTCACCAGGTTCTGGCCCAATGCCCGGTCTGCCTCAACGAAGAAACCCTGACGATCTGGGACGTGATCGATGCCAGTACAGATCCGGACCTGAGAGAGAAGCTTTTACGTAAGACCTTGCAGTCGCTGGACTGCCGCAATTGCGGCACTGCCACGCTGATCGCATCACCTTTGACCTACTTCGATCCAGACCACGGCCTGCTCATCGAATGCCGGCCCGACCTAAACCCGGCTGAACTGGAAAACCGCCTCTGCCAGCTCCGGCAAAATCCGGAGCTGGCCGGGGAGCTAGCCGCTGATACATGTCTGCGCCTGGTCGCCTCGATGAATGACCTGATCGAAAAGATCCACGCCCGTGAGCATCGTCTTGATGACCGGGTGCTGGAGATCGTCAAACTGGCCGTACTGCGGCATGGGTCTACCGAGACACCCGTCGAGGAATTGCGCTTGGTCGGGGCTGCCGGAGATGAGATCAGTTTTGTCCTGAAAAATCCAGAAGGCTGGTTCCAGTATGCTCTGCCAGGCCAAGCCTGTGACAATGCAGCCCAGCTGCTCGACCGTCTGATTGATACCGGTCTATTGCCCGAGCTCGAGGATGATGCAGTCTGCCAAGTCATCGATGCAGCCTTTGCTGCCCGCTGTCTCGATGCCTTTAGAGCGGCAGAGACTGCTCAAGGAGCAGGGTGAGCACCGGCATCGCCAGATTGACGACCAGGCTGACCAGAGATGTGAAGACGACGATGACAAAAGTGACCAGGATAAAGCAGCGGTTCTCGTCAAATCCTGTCAGCTGGCGGATCGCCAGGTAGAGCACCAGCAGGGCAATCGCCAGACCTGCTGCCAGGGTCAAGAGGCTGGCCACAGGCACCATGGTCAGGGACATGAGGGCTAAAAGCTGGAACAATGCCAGATAGAAGATCACCGGGACAAAACTCGCTGCCACACGAGTCAGGGCGTAAGGGGCCTTGAAGACGTATTGCAACGTCAAGTGGGTGACCAGTATGAGAAGCCAGTCAAAGACCAGTGCCACACCGGCACCCTGGATAAACAGGAAGAGCCCGGCAATGAACGGGTTAGCTGTGAGTTGGACCTGGGTCAATTGCAGGAGTAGATCCAGGGTGCCAAGCTGGTCGATCCTGACCATAGCCAGTCCGCCCAATGCGGCGTGAATCAGCGATACAATCAAGAGCCGGTGCGGGTTCAGATACTGGACCGCCTGGCGGATGGAGTCAACCGGCCGGGTCAGGTAGCGCAGATACTGGCTGAAACCAGCCAAGATCGCGACCGTGTCCATAGGCTCCTTTTTAAAGCGTGTCCAGAAACCGGGTCCCTTGGCTCTCGTGCCACCGGCTTTAGCTCTCGTGCCACCGGTCTTGGAACCAGACTGGCCTGTGCCGGAGCTGGCTCGCGTTTGTGATCCGCTGCCTTGGCTGGCTTTGGACTGGGAAGCACCAGAGGAGCCGTGCGATGGTCTCGCATGTCCCTGGTGGGATCCGCCTGCGGCGTGAGATCTGCAGTTGCACTTTTCACCTGATGCCAGTTCACGACCACAGTAAAAACAATAGCGAGCCATCCAGCAGGCAGCCTCCTGAAGCATTTTGGTTCAGATTACAGCAAATATGTTATCATAATGTGACCAAAGCAAGAACAATATGGCCTTCAGTGAGTGCCCCGAAATTCTTTGCGCCAGCCAAGGAGCAGCCATGACCATACCGGAAAAACTGACAGCAGCCTTCAGCCTCAAGCCAAGCCAGGTCGAAGGGATCATCGCCCTGATCGATGATGGCGCAACGATCCCTTTCATTGCCCGCTATCGCAAAGAAGTCACCGGGAACCTCGACGACCAGATCCTGCGTACCTTTGCCGAGCAGCTGGAGACCTTGCGCAACTTGGAGACTCGCCGTTCGGATGTGACTCGTTTGCTTGGTGAGCAGGGTGTAACCGACCCCGAGCTGCTCGCACAGGTTGCTGCAGCGGATTCGCTGACTCGTCTGGAGGACCTCTACCGACCCTACCGGCCCAAGCGCAAAACCCGCGCCTCCGTTGCCTGGGCCCTCGGGCTGGGCGATCTGGCAGGACTGATCTGGGCTCAGAAGACACCCCCGTCCAGTCTCGAACAACAGGCAGCCGCCAAGGCAGCCGAAGTCCCCGAACTGACCAGCACTGAGGCTGCCCTCGCCGGAGCCATGGACATCGTAGCCGAGCAACTGGCTGACGATGCGGCCATCCGGGCCGCTTTGCGTGCCCTGTTCTGGCGCGAGGGTGTCCTGGTCAGCAAAGCCAAAAAGAAAGAAGACAGCGTCTATCGCCAGTACTACGATTTTTCGGAACCAGTCAAGCGCATGGCCGGCCATCGTGTCCTGGCTGTTGACCGTGGTGAACGGGAGGCGTTTCTCGCTGTAGCGCTGGAAGTCCCGGAAGGTTCTGCCCAGGACATCATGGAAAGAGCCGCCCTGCGGCCGCAAAGTGCCTGTGCCGAGCTGATCCGGGCCATCGTGGCGGATGCCTGGAAGCGGCTCATCGCACCTTCGCTCGAAAATGAAATCCGCAGTGAACTGACCTCCCGGGCCCAGGAAAAAGCGATCACGGTTTTTGCTGAAAACCTGAGGAGCCTTCTGATGGTGCCTCCGATCCGTGGCAAAACCGTTCTCGGCCTTGATCCCGGCTACCGCAATGGTTGCAAACTGGCCGTCGTCGATCCGACAGGACGCTTGCTCACGACAGGTGTCATTTATCCGACCCCGCCCCTCAGTCGCCTCGAGGAATCCGCTGCATCGATCAGAAAACTGCTGGGTCTGTATCCGATCGATTTGATTGCCATCGGCAATGGCACAGCCTCACGCGAAACCGAGCAATTTGTCCGCAATCTGATCAAGAACGACACCCTGCCTGTCCGCTGCCTCGTCGTCAGCGAGGCTGGCGCCTCCGTCTATTCGGCCTCGCCCAAGGCTTCCGCCGAGTTCCCGGAGCTCGATGTCAATGTCCGCAGTGCGGTGTCGATTGCCCGGCGTGTCCAGGATCCCCTGGCGGAGCTGGTCAAGATCGAACCCCAGGCCATCGGTGTGGGCCAATACCAGCATGATATGAACCAGAAACGCCTGGCCAGCGCACTCGGTGGAGTGGTCGAGGCTTGTGTCAATGAAGTGGGCGTGGACCTCAACACTGCCTCGCCGGCATTACTCTCCTATGTCGCAGGCATCACACCTTCCCTGGCGCAGGCAATTGTCGACTGGCGCGAGAAGCATGGGGCTTTTCGTTCCCGCCAGCAGGTGCTGCAGGTCCCTCGCCTGGGACCGCGTGCCTTCGAACAGGCGGCCGGCTTCCTGCGCATCCCGGGTGCGGATGAACCCCTCGACAACACCTCGGTCCATCCTGAGAGCTATGCCAAGGTCAAAGCTCTGGCCAGCTTGCTCAAGGTGCCTGTTTCACCCGAATTGTCTGCTCGGGCCCGCGGGCTCGACTTGGCCCAGTTATCCGACCAGCTTGGGCTTGGCCTGTACACGCTGGCGGATATCCTCGATGCCCTAGCCCGTCCCGGCCGTGATCCGCGCGATGATCTGCCCCAGGTCGAGCTGGACCAGGAGATCCTGGACATCAAGGATCTCAAACCTGGCATGGTGATCCGCGGGGTGGTGCGCAATGTCGCAGACTTTGGCGCCTTCGTGGACCTTGGCCTGCACCAGGACGGACTGGTCCATGTCTCCGAGCTGGCCGACCGCTTTGTCAAAGACCCCCTGACTGTCGTCCGGATCGGCCAGGCTGTCACGGTGCGTGTGCTGTCGGTCGATCTCGATCGCAAACGGATCGCCCTCAGTATGAAAGGACTGGCCTGATTGGCAAAATCGTCGGAAATCCGGCCATTTTTCCGTGAATCCAGGACTTGCCGGCGAACGCTTGCACCCTTTATTGTTTAAAGGATAGCCCGTCCCAACGGGCCTTATGTGACAGGATGCCCCCCAGCGGGACCAACAAACGGCAGGAGGTTCTTGATCGATGAATGGTTATATCTGGAACAAGCAAATGGAGACTCAGTCCTACGAAAATCTGCGCGAACTCCAGGGTCAGCGGCTGGTCGATTGTGTCCGGCGCATCTATGGGACGGTCCCTTTTTATACAGAAAAGATGCAGGCCATCGGCCTGACCCCGGATGACATCACCTCGATCGATGATTTGAAAAAACTGCCCCTGACCGACAAACAAGATTTGCGGGACAATTACCCCTTCGGTACCTTTGCTGTGCCCATGTCCAAAATTGTCCGCGTTCACGCTTCGTCCGGGACCACTGGCAAGCAAAAAGTCGTCGGCTACACCAAAGAAGATATCGACCTCTGGTCGGAATGCATTGCCCGTTCTCTGGCCATGACAGGGATGACTGAGGAAGATTCCCTGCATGTGGCCTATGGGTACGGGTTGTTCACCGGCGGCCTGGGCTTGCATTATGGCGCTGAGCGGATGGGTGTGATGGTGATTCCGGTTTCATCCGGCAATACCAAACGTCAGATCGATATCCTGCTCGATTTCCAGCCGTCTGCGCTGGCCTGTACCCCCAGTTATGCCTTGCACCTGGCCGATGAAATGGACTCCCATGGCATCAGTAAACACCAGCTCAACCTCAAGGTTGGCATTTTCGGAGCTGAACCATGGACTTTGGAGATGAAACACCAGATCGAGGAACGCCTTGGTCTCAAGGCTTTTGACATTTATGGCCTGTCTGAGACCCTGGGCCCGGGTGTGGCCATGAGCTGCGATCACAGCGATCTCCTGCATATCCAGTCAGACCATTTCATCGCCGAGGTCATTGATCCGGATACGCACGAGGTTCTCGGTGAGGGCAAACTGGGCGAGCTTGTTTTTTCCAGTGTCACAAAAGCGGGCACACCGCTTTTGCGCTACAATACTCATGATCTGACTCGACTGTACTATGAACCTTGTGCCTGCGGCCGGACGACGGTGCGCATGGAAAAGGTCACCGGACGGGCCGACGACATGCTGATCATCCGCGGGGTCAACGTCTTCCCGAGCCAGATCGAGTCGATCCTGCTCACGTACGGCGAACTCGAACCGCACTACATGATCCACGTCGACCGGATCAACAACATGGACCGCATGGAGGTCCAGATCGAGATGACCAAAGCCTTCTTCTCCGACTCTGTGCGCGAGATCGAGACGATCGAACGCCGTCTGACCGCGGATATCCAGTCCACCCTGGGCATTGCGGCCAAAATCACCCTCGTCGAACCCCGCTCCCTGCCCAGAAGTGAAGGCAAAGCCAAACGGGTGATCGACAACCGCAAATTCTGACTCGTGACTGGAGAACACACATGCTGACAGCTGACTTGCCTGCTGAGAATAAAGCCCCGCTCCCGATGCAAATCGGCGTGGTTGGCCTGGGGCTGATCGGCGGTTCGCTGGCCAAGGCGCTTGCAGGACGGGCCAAGGTCCTGGTGGTCGGAATCGATCCTGATCCAGCCGTGATCGAAAAAGCCCTGGCTGACCAAGTCCTGGCGCAAGGCGGTGTGATGCCCCTCCAGGCTGATCCCAAAAACGTGGACGACCAGCCGGCCCCGTCCATCATCACAGTTTTCAACACCAGGTCACACGTGACCACAGCGCCAAAAAGTTTTGCCGGCAGCGGCTCAGCCGGGTCAGACTCAGTCTGGCAGTTGCTTTCTGATTGCCAGGTCGTTTTCCTGTGCACCCCGCCTGCCACCATCCCGGACCTGGTCAGACAGATCCGACCCTTCACCCAGGCCATCCTGACCGATGTTGCCAGTGTCAAAAAACCGGTCCTGGACCTGATTCCCGATGGCCGGTTTATAGGCGGCCATCCAATGGCCGGATCGGAAAAGCATGGCTACGCCAACGCCCGGGAGAATCTGTTTGAAAATGCTGCCTATGTCCTGTGCCTGCCGGAACAGTCAGCCATCACGGTCCTGGAATTCCGCCAGCTGGAGCGTCTGGTCCAGTCGATCGGGGCCTCTCCGATCAGCCTGGATCCTCAAACCCATGACAAGGCGGTCGCAGCGGTCAGCCACTTGCCCCATGTCGCAGCTGCCGCATTGTCCCTGCTTGCTGCACGCCAGGGGGACAATAACCTGACCCGCCTGGCTGCCGGAGGTTTTCGCGACATTACCCGCATTGCTTCTTCGGATGCCGGACTCTGGTCCCAGATCAGCCTCGAGTCGAGTGACCAGCTGCTGCCCCTGATCGACCAGTACATTGCCATCCTGCAGGAATTCCGCGCTGAATTGTCCGCCGGGGATCTGGACCACATGCGCCAGTATTTTTTCCAGGCCTCCCAGTACCGTGGGTCGCTGCCGGTCGATGGCCGGGGTGCGTTGCTGACTCAGAGTATTCTCAATGTCTATATCCCGGACGAACCGGGTGTCATCGGCAAGGTGACGACGCTTCTGGGTGACCACGCGATCAACATCACCAACCTTCGCATCCGCGAATTTCGCACCTACGAAGGCGGCAGTCTGCAGCTGTTGCTGCCGGACTCAGCCCAGGCGGCCCGCGCGGCGTGGCTCCTCAAGGAGGCGGGCTATGAATGCGATTAAAACGGGCGTGGGCACGCGGCTCCTCGGAGGCCGGTTATGAATGCGATTAAGGCGAATCCAGGAACGCCTCCACGCCGCTATGGCCTGCTGGGTTATCCGCTGGGGCACAGCTTGTCGCCCCAGATTCACAAGCGCTTGATGGCCCTGGCTGGGATTGATGGCACGTATGAGTTGCTGGCGATTCCACCAGAAGAAATCGCCGGTCGCATGCCCGAGTTTCTCAAGGCATTTGACGGCCTCAATGTCACCATTCCGCACAAGCAAGTCGTCATGTCCAGCTTGGAACAGATTGATCCCCTGGCTGAAAAGATCGGAGCTGTCAATACCATTTCCTGCCCGTCTCAGGGACGGATATCCGGTTATAATACAGATCTGGACGGTTTTCTCAGTGATGCACCAGAACTTTCCGGCCGCCGGGTCCTGATCCTTGGTGCCGGGGGTGTCTGCAGGACACTGGCTTTTGCCGCTGGTTTAAAGGGTGCCACCCAGATCCGCTTCCTGGTCCGCCACCCCGAAAAGGCCAGACCGCTGGCTGAGACGATTGCTGCAGCATTCCCGACCTGTATGGTGGATGTCACGTCCGAGGCCAGTACCTGTTTCACAGCAGGGCAGCCCGCCGCCTTCATGGACCGCTGGGTTCTTCTGAATGGCACACCCGCCGGGATGTGGCCACACACCGGCAGCGTACCCGTGCCAGATGAGCTTCTGGACCATGTCCAGGCAGTTTACGACACGATCTACAACCCGTATGCCACCCGCCTGGTGCTGAGGGCCATAAGCCGCGGCATTCCCGCCAAGGGCGGCCTGGGCATGCTCGTCAGCCAGGCCCTTCTGGCCCAGCGAATCTGGAATCCTGAAGCCAATTTCCCGGCCGACGCCAAGGCGACCGTCCTTCTGGGCCTGACCGCGGAAATCTACCGCCAGTCACCGCTGACCCTGGTCCTGATGGGCTTCATGGGCAGCGGCAAGAGCCGGGTCGGCCGTGAACTCTCAGCCAGGACCGGTTGGCCTCTGATTGATCTGGACCACTGGATCGAAGAAAAAGCTGGCCGCACCATACCGGACATTTTTGCTGTCGAAGGTGAAACAGCTTTCCGGGAACAGGAACAGCAATCACTGGCAGAGGTCCTGTCCAACCGCCGTTGCCAGATCCTGGCCACAGGGGGAGGGGCCCTCTTGAGCGCAGCGGCCCAGACCATCCTGTACAGCCACCCAGCTCTGGTCATCTATCTCGATGCCAGCCTTGAGATGATTGAGCAGCGCGTGGGCGATGGCACAGGCCGCCCGATGATTGCCGGACAGGACTGTGACCGCCTGGTCCAGCTCTATGACAAACGCCGTCCCATCTACAGCAGATTGGCCGACCTCGTGGTTGATGCCGACCTGCCTTTGGAACATAAACTTGACACGATCATGACCACATTGGGACTTGGAGGAGAAACCCCATGATTTTGATTTTGAAACAAGGTACCACCCGGGACAAAGTAGACGAACTGTGCAGCTGGCTGCAGGCGTCGTACGGCGTCCAGACCAGTCCGATTTTCGGCCAGGGCACAACCATTGTCGGTCTGGTCGGCGACACATCCAGCATTGAAATGGACGTGCTCGAGCAGATGGATGACGTCGAGCGCGTGATGAAAGTCCAGGAACCTTACAAGCGTGCCAACCGGAAATTCCACCCGGACAACTCGATCATCGACATCAACGGGGTCAAAGTCGGCGAAAACCGGATTGTCGTCGCAGCCGGACCCTGCTCAGTCGAATCTGAAGACCAGATCCGACTCGTTGCTGAACAAGTCCAGGCCGCCGGTGCCCAGCTGCTGCGCGGCGGTGCCTTCAAACCACGCACCTCACCCTATGCTTTCCAGGGCCTCAAGGCCGAAGGCCTGATGTACATGAAGCGGGCTCGCCAGGCGACCGGTCTGCCGGTCGTGTCGGAGATCACCAATCCTTCACAGCTCGAACTGTTCATGGAATTCGTCGACATGATCCAGGTGGGCACGCGCAACATGCAGAATTTCGAACTGCTCAAGGAGCTGGGCCGGGTCAAAAAGCCGATCCTGCTCAAGCGCGGCTTTGCCAACACCGTCGATGAATTGCTGATGTCAGCTGAATACATCATGAGCGGCGGCAACCAGAATGTCATCCTCTGCGAACGCGGCATCCGCACCTTTGAAACCAGCACGCGCAACACCCTCGACATCAGTGCCATCCCGGTCCTGAAGAGCAAGACCCACCTGCCGGTCTTTGTCGATCCGAGCCATGCCGGCGGCATCGCCTGGCTGGTCGAACCCCTGGCCAAAGCCGCGATCGTGGCTGGTGCCGATGGCCTGATCATCGAAGTCCACAATGATCCCAAGCATGCCCTGTCCGATGGACCGCAATCCCTGACTCCAGAAGCTTTCGCTGAATTGATGACCAAACTTCGACCCGTCGCCGAAGCTGTCGGCCGGACCATATAAAACCATTAACAGGAGGTACCCCATGCCTGAATTGATTGCCAGCACATCCAGTGGCGATTACCCGATCTTGATCAAGAACGGTGCCCTCAAAAGCATCGGGGCCCTGGCCAGTGAGGCCGTGGTTGGCCGCAGGGCCTTTGTCGTCAGTGATGACACGGTCTATCCTTTGTATTTCGAACCCGTCGCCCAATCGCTCCAGGCGGCTGGCTTTGCCGTTTCCGGCTACGCTTTTGCCGCAGGCGAAGGTTCCAAGACCGCAGCGACCCTCCTCGAACTCTACAACCAATTCCATGCGGCCGGTCTGTCGCGTTCCGACCTGATTGTCGCCCTGGGCGGCGGAGTCGTCGGCGACGTCACCGGTTTTGCCGCGGCCACCTACCTGCGTGGTGTGCCACTGTTCCAAGTCCCCACAACGCTGCTGGCCCAAGTTGATTCGTCGATTGGCGGCAAGACAGCGATCGATCTGCCTTTCGGCAAAAACCTGGCCGGGGCTTTCTATCAGCCCAAGGCAGTCATCCTCGATCCCACTGTCCTGCGCACCTTGCCCCGCGGCCGCATGTCCGAAGGCATGGCCGAGGTGATCAAATACGGCCTGATCCGTGACCTGCAACTGTTCGAACAGATTGAAAGCCAGACGTATGACTTGGAATGGGTTCTGGAACGCTGTGTCCGGATCAAGACAACTGTCGTGGCCGCTGATGAACGCGACACGGGCGAGCGCATGCTGCTCAATTTTGGCCATACTGTTGGCCATGCCATCGAAAAAATCACCGGCTACACCCAGCTGTCCCACGGCGAAGCCGTGGCGATCGGCATGGTCGTCGCCTGTGAAATCGGTGAAAAAGCCGGCCGCACCCCTGCAGGCACCGCCGGGCGCCTGCGCAAGGTGCTCGCCCATTACCAGCTGCCGACCGAGTGCCCATGGCCGGCCAGCCAGCTGATGGGTGCCATCCATTCGGACAAGAAGCGCCTGGCTGGCAAGCTGTACTACATCCTGCTCAAGCAAGTTGGTGAAGCCGTCCTCAACCCGATGGATCCTGCCGCTCTGGAAAAGATCCTCGGCGAGGTTGTCGGCCATGGCTGACCGCTACATCCGGCCTTCTGCGCTGCATGGCTCGCTCGTCCCACCCCCGTCCAAGAGCGATGCCCACCGGGCTTTGATTTGTGCAGCCCTGGCCGGAGAAGAAAGCCGGGTCAAAGGGATCGGCTCCCATCCTTCCGACGACATCAAGGCCACTCGCCGCTGTTTGCAAGCCCTGGGTGATGCGATTTCGGACCACCGGTCTGGGAAAGCACCAGCCCAGTCAGAAGTGACGCTTGACTGCCATGAATCAGGCACCACCCTGCGCCTGTTGATCCCAGTGGCGGCAGCCCTCGGCATCCCTGCAACTTTTACCGGCCAGGGCCGCCTGCCCCAGCGTCCGCTGCAGGAATACCAGACGATTTTCGCCGGCCATGGCGTCGAGCTGGCATTCCCAGCCGAAGGCAGCCTGCCCCTTACAGTCAGGGGGCAACTCACTGCCGGCCTGTTCCAGGTCCCCGGTCATGTCAGTTCCCAGTACCTGTCCGGCCTGCTCCTGGCCTTGCCTCTGCTTGACGGTGATTCGGAAATCGTCCTGACCACACCGCTGGAATCCGCTCCCTATGTCGAAATGACCCGCAGAGCCCTGGGCGAATTCGGCGTCGTGGTTGAAGCCACACCGGACGGCTACCACATCGCTGGTCGCCAGCGCTTCCTGCCCGTCGATTACACGGTGGAAAAGGACTATTCCCAGGCGGCTTTCTGGCTTGTGGCCAATTACCTCGGCAGTGAAATCAAACTGTCCGGCTTGTCCGACCATTCAGCCCAGGGCGACCGGGCGATCCTGCCGATCCTTGCCAGTATGGCCACGCACCAGCCTCAGGACCTGCCTTTCATCATTGATGCTGCCCAGATCCCGGATTTGGTCCCAGTCCTGGCAGTCGCTGCCAGCCTGACCCCGGGCCAGACCCGGATTGTCAACGCCGCCCGGCTCCGCCTCAAGGAAAGCGACCGCCTCACGGTGACAGCGGATGTCCTGGCAGCGATCGGAGCCCAGATCCGGGTCGAGGACGACAGCCTGGTCATTGACGGCCAGTCCGAACTGTCCGGGGGCCAGGCCGATTCCCATGGGGATCACCGCATCGCCATGGCCCTGGCCATTGCGGCCTTGAAAACAGCCCAGGGCGTCACCATCAGCCATGCTGAAGCTGTCCGCAAATCCTATCCAGATTTTTTTGCCGAATTTTCCCGCCTCGGAGGTGTCTGCGATGAGCTCAACCTGGGGTAATCTTCTCGAAATCAGCATCTTTGGCGAGTCCCACGGCCCCGGTATCGGGGTTGTGATCAACGGGTTGCCTTCTGGCCATGCCTTGGACCTGGAGGACATCCGGGCGTTCATGCGCCGCCGCGCACCGGGCCAGACCGCCTGGTCGACGCCGCGCCAGGAAAAGGATGAGCCCGAGATCCTGTCCGGTCTGTTCGAAGGCCGCACGACAGGCACGCCCCTGATGGCTGTGATCAGGAACACCGACACCCGCTCAGGCGACTACAGCGAACTTCTGACCAAGCCCCGGCCCGGGCACGCGGACCTGACAGGCATGGCACGCTACCTGGGTTTCAATGACCCGCGCGGCAGTGGCCATTTCTCCGGCCGTCTGACTGCACCGCTGGTTTTCGCCGGTGCTGTCTGCCGCCAGATCCTCCAGGCCAAAAAAATCGAAATCGTCTCCCATATCCTGGAAATCGCCGGGATCCGCGACCTGCCTGTCGATACGACGGCGCCCGATCTGGCCCTGCTTAAAAGCCTGCAGCAAAAGCCCCTGCCTGTGCAGTCCGACACCGTGTCCGAAGCGATGCAGGCAGCCGTACTCGAGGCCAAGAACAACCTCGATTCAGTCGGCGGTATTGTTGAGAGCCTGATCGTCGGCCTGCCAGCCGGGATCGGCGATCCGATTTTTGATGGCATCGAGTCCCGCCTCGGCAGCATCCTTTTTGCGATTCCGGCCGTCAAAGGCGTTGAGTTCGGTGACGGTTTTGCGATGGCCAAGCGGCGCGGCTCGACCAACAATGACTCGCCTGTATTCAAAGGCCAGGCGATCCGTTTTGCCACCAACCATGGCGGTGGCGTCGACGGCGGCATCAGCAATGGCATGCCGGTCGTGTTCAAAGTCGCCTTCAAGCCGACCGCCTCGATCGGCCGCGAACAGGCAACGATCAATCTTGGCACCCGACAGGCCGATACCCTGGTGGTCCGCGGCCGGCATGACCCGTGCATCGTCACCCGGGCCGTCCCAGTTGTCGAGGCTGCAGCAGCGATCGCCACCCTCGACTTGCTGCTGGAGTTCGAAGGCCGCCTGCCCTTGTCGCAAGCCATCAGTACCGCTTCGGACCAGAAAGAAAAAACTGCGGCTGCCCAGGAACCCTCCATGAGCAAGGAGACGGCCCATGCTGGAACATGAAATGGATTGGAACACGGGTCTGCGCTCTGCTGAATTAAAAGTGTTCCGCCCCGATGCCGAATCACAGGAGAAGCTCCGCGGGCAACACCTGCTTCTGGTGAATGGGCCCAACCTGAACCTTTTAGGCCGGCGCGACCCGACCCAGTATGGCACCTTCACCCTCGCCGACGTTGAATCCCGCACCCGGGAAGCCGCCCATGCGGCAGGGTATTCCCTCGACTGTTTCCAGTCCAATCACGAAGGTGAGCTGGTCGACCTGATCCAGGCCGCCTCGGCGCGTTATGCTGGCATCCTGCTCAACGCCGGTGCCCTGACCCACTACAGTTACGCCTTGCGCGATGCCATCGATGCCTGCCGGATCCCGGTCATGGAGATCCATATCTCGGACATCGCCAAGCGCGAGCCCTTCCGCCAGCTCTCCGTCATCCACCCGGTCTGTGCCGGCCAGGTCAAAGGTCTCGGCCTGGACAGCTACATCGTCGGGACGAAGGAACTGGCCGCTATCCTTGAAAAAGGGAGAATCGAACCGTGAACGACCCGGCCAATCCCCCAAAGACGCCTTCCGGACTGCCCGATCTCGGCCAGCTGCGCCAGCGGATCAATGCGATCGACAGCCAGCTTTTAGCTTTGTTTGCCGAACGCATGGAGCTGGCCCGTGATGTGGCCCGGACCAAGGCGATCTCCGGCGCGGCGGTCTTTGACCCTCTGCGGGAAGACCAGATCGCGGCCAGTGCGCGTGACGCGGTCAAAGGCGCCGACGGAATCCGGGCCGAGAAATTGCTCAGGAGCCTAATGCGCCTGTCCCGCGGTGTCCAGTACGACTTACTGTTGCCCCATGACCGCAATTTCAGCCTGGGCCAGCAAATGGCAGCGGCGCTGCCGGTCGAACCGGCCGTCAGCCGCATCATCCACCAGGGTTCAGCAGCATCCTATTCCGGCAAGGCCTGTGCGATCCTGTTCCCGGGCCAGCCCGTACGCAGTGTGCAGACCTTTGCCGAAGCCTGCCTGCTGGTGGCGAAAAGAGAGGCCGATGTCGCAGTTCTGCCGCTGGAAAATTCCACTGCTGGCAGTGTCGGCGATGTCTACCAGCTGCTGCAAAGCCATGGACTCTATATCTGGCGTTCCTATGATCTGCCTGTGCACCACCATCTGATGGCCGTGCCAGGGGCCACCCTTGACCAGATCCACACCGTCATTTCCCATCCCCAGGCCCTGGCCCAGTGCTCTGACTTCATCCGCCGCCAGGGTTGGCACACCATCGAATCTTTAAACACCGCTTTTGCCGCCGCCCAGATTGCCCAGGAGGGCGATCCGTCCCGGGCTGCCATTGCTTCGCTCGATGCTGCCCGGACCAGCCATCTGCACGTATTGGCGGATGACATCAGCAACAGCAGGGAAAACCTGACCCGTTTCGTCGTGGTTGGCCGCGAGCTGGTGATCACGCCCGCCGCCAACCGCCTCAGCCTGGTGCTGAAGACGCCGCATGCCAGCGGCTCCCTGGCTTCAACCTTGGCCTTGTTTTCCGACCGCAACCTCAATTTGTCGAAGATCCATTCCCGGGCCAATCCCGCCGAGCCGTGGTCCTACCTGTTCGACCTCGACGTCGATTGCCCGGCCAATGATCCTCAGGCGCGGGCAACGCTTTACCAGCTGAGCCGGGAAATGAGCTATCTCCAGCTTCTGGGCTGGTACCCGGCCGAAACTGGCAGCCAGCCTGCAGGTGACGACTGAACATCAAGACCAGACCATCCTTGGTGGCAGCACCAGGCCAGCTGTGAAACTGACCTGCACGTACTAAAAGAGGTTTGACAGATGATTGAACTCCAGCACGTCAGCAAAAGTTACAACGGGAAAATCCAGGCGGTCGACCACATTGATTTGTCGGTGCAACGCGGCGAGATCTTCGGTTTCCTCGGCCCAAACGGGGCCGGTAAAACAACCACGATCAAGATGGTCACCGGTATCCTCGAACCGGACACGGGCACGATCCAGGTCAATGGCCACGACATTGTCAAAGACCCGATCCGGGCCAAGCGCTCGTTTGGTTTTGTCCCCGATGACCCCAATATCTTCCCTCGCCTCAAGGCGATCGAATACCTGCGTTTCATCGGCGAAATTTACGAGGTGGAGCCGGCGGTGCGCCGCCAGCGGATCAGCCAGCTCGCCGAACGCCTCGGTTTGTCCACAGCCCTCGGCGACCGGATCCAGAGTTTCTCCCATGGCATGCGCCAGAAACTGATCATCATCGGCGCGCTCCTGCACCAGCCGGCGGTCTGGATCCTCGATGAGCCGATGACGGGACTCGATCCCAAAGCGGCCTTCGAACTCAAGGAAATGATGCGCGAGCATGTAGCCGCGGGCAACACGGTCTTTTTTTCGACCCATGTGCTCGATGTCGCGGAAAAGATCTGTGACCGGGTGGCGATCATCGACCGAGGCAAGATCCTGTTGTGCGGGACCTTGGCCGATTTGCGCGCCCGGACTGTCGAGGATGCTTCCCTGGAGTCGATGTTCCTGAGACTGGTCGAGCAGGAATCAGAGCAGGCCGTCCCGACTGCCAGCGAACCAGCAGCCCGAAAGCCGCGCTTTCCCTGGGGTAAGCTCAAATGAACGCCCTGCCGACCTTGCGCCGGATCCTGCTCCTCGCCCTGGCGATTTTCCGGGGTAACAGCTTTGCCAACTTCTCTGGTGATGCCCAGACGAAAAAGAAGCGGCTGAGCGGCCTTGGCAGTGTGTTGCTGTTTGTCTTCCTGGCTGGCTACTTCGCGTTCATGACCGGTGGCTCGGCCTTTGCCCTGTATGACTTGCTCGCTCCCCTGCAGTTGCAGAGCTTGCTGCCTGGCCTTTATGTCAGTTCCTCGGTCCTGGTGGTTTTCATTTTTGGTGCTCTGTACGCGCTCAGTGTCTTCTACTATGCCAGTGATGTCGACAAGATTTTGCCCCTGCCGTTTTATCCTGAAGAAGTGATTGGTGCCAAATTCCTCGTGGTCGCAGCTTACGAATACCTGTTTGTTGCTGGTGTCTTGCTGCCGCCATTGCTGGTCTATGGTGTCAAAAGCCAGGCAGTCTGGTCCTATTACGCCCTGCTATTGGGGGTCTATCTCCTGCTGCCACTGATTCCGCTGGCGCTGGCCACCATCCTGACCATGCTGATCATGCGTTTCACCCCGCTGACAAAGAACAAAGACCGGTTCAAGGCGATTGCCGGTGTGCTGCTGCTTTTCGTCTCAATCGGATTCTCCTATTTTAGTTCCAGCTTGAGCACAAGGTCCGGAGCAGACCTTGCTGCCTTCTTCTCCGCCCGGGTGGAACAGACAGCCCGTCTGACTGCTGCTGTATTTCCGGGGACCGCTTTTGCAGTCGGAGCCCTGACCACGAGCAGCACACCTGCTGCCTTCGGCCAGCTGGCCTTGCTGGTGTTGCTTTCGGGCATGGCCCTGGTGATCATGCTGGCTGCCGGCCGCCTTTTGTATTTCAAAGGGGTCATCGGGCTGTCAACCGCTGCCAGCCGGCGCAAAGCCCTCTCCAGTGTCGAGCTTGACCGGCAACTGGGCGTTGGCGTCCGCCCCCATCCGATTGCCGCTTTTACGATCTACATGCTGAAAGATTTGCGAATCCTGGTACGCACCCCCATTTTCCTGATGAACAATGTGATCATGAATTTCCTGTTCCCGCTGTTTTTGGCCATCCCGATCCTTGGCGCCGGCACTCAGGACGAGGACATCCGCCAGCTGCAGGGGCTCGTCCAAGGGCTGGTCGATGGCACAGATCCCCAGGCAGCGCCGCTGTTTTTGGCCATTCTGTTTGGCCTGGTGGTCTTTGTCAACGGCACCAATGGCATCGCCGAGAGTGCCCTGTCCCGTGAGGGCAGCCAGTTCTACATCATGAAAATCATCCCGATGAGCTACAGCCGCCAGATCGCCGCCAAGCTGGCGGTGGCCGGAGCCTTGGGCCTGGCTGGGACTGGAATCAGCCTGGTCCTGCTCTTTGTGTTCCTGCGCCTGCCCCTGTGGTTTTTCGCTCTCTGTTTGCTGACCATTCCCGGGGCTCTGCTCCTGCCCAACCTTTCCGGGATCATCTTTGAACTCTACTGGCCCAAGCTGCATTGGGACAACGAACAGAAGGCTGTCAAGCAAAACATGAATGTGCTGTATGGCATGGTCGCTGCCCTGATCGTCGCTGGACTGGCCATTGCTCCGGTTGTTGTGTTCGAGTTGTCGCTTCCGGTTGCGGCTGCGGTCCTGATCTTGTTGCCATTGTTACTGTCCGCAGGATTGATGACCCTGCTGCATCGCCTGATCCCGGCCCGGATGCAAGCAATTTCACCATGATTAGCAGGAAACAAGCCTTATTTTTATTCTGATTGCCGAAAGTTGCCCTCGTCTTTTTTCTTTCCTGTGCTATAATTTCACCATGTCTGTCCATGGCCCCCCTTTTGCTTTTCTATGCAAAGGATTGCCTGGCACAAGTACCAGTTCCCTGGGAGGTTAGCCCAATGCCCGATCAGGATTTTCTCACCCGTATCCAAGCAGCTGAACAAGAAGCTGAGCAGATCATTGCTCAGGCTGTTGAGCAGGGCCGCATCCGACAGGAGCAGGCCCGGCAGGCGGCTCAGGAAGCTATCGTAGCCTGCCGCAGCGAAGCCGAGCAGATGGTGCAGGAGCACCTGGCCAAAGCCCGTGTGGAAGCCAATGAAATGCTGGCCCAAGGCCACGGACAAGCTCAGGTAGCCAGCGCAGCAATCCAGCAGTCCGCCCAGGATAGAAGGGCAGCAGCCGTTGCTGCAGTCAGGGAAAGGATTGTGACCGACAGTGTCCGTCATTGAAATGAGTCGTCTCACCCTGGTCGGACTAGCCACACAGAAGGCGGACATCATGGAATCCCTGATCCGCCTCGGTGCCGTCGAACTGGATGAGATGCCACCCCAACCTGTGCCACAATCTCTCGAGCCCTATGATGAACGGGGCTTTATGTCGCTGAATTCCGTCTCGCGCCTGGAAGCTGCTGCCGAGTTTTGCCGGCAACAGGATCCACAGAGCCATCACATGGGTTCAGCCAAGCGCCTGGCCCGGGCCGAAGATTTTATCCTGGCCGGTCAGCGTGAACGCGAAATCATGGCTCAGCTCAATTCGTTTGAGCACATCCAGTCCCAGATTGCACAGTTGCGCACCAGCATGGCCCAGGATGAAACAGTCCGAGAGATCCTGACGCCGTGGGACGGCCTTGAGCTTGACCTGGCTCTGACAGCCACGCGTGAGACCGTGGTTTTTGCCGGGGCCTTCCCCTCACGTGATGCCTTGGACGATTTCCTGGCCCAGGCCAGGGAAGAAGCTCCCGAGACCCATGTGGAGGTTTTTTCCGAAGATGCTGCCAGCGTTCGCGTGGTCGTCATCACGTTGAAATTCCGTGAAGGCCTGGTCCACACGGGATTGCGCCAGCATGGTTTCCACCTCCTGCCGGCCCTGGGTCTTTCCGGAAAGCCCCGCCAGATCCTTGAGGACATCGCAGACCACTCGGATGATCATCAGCGCCGGCTAGAGCGACTGGAAAAAGAACAGCAGGACTTTGTCATCCAGGGCAAAGATTTTGAATTGCTGCACGACTATTACTTGCTGCAAAGTGACAAGATCGAAGCACTTAATTGTCTGCCTGGCACAGCCAACACCTTCTATTTGACGGGATGGGTACCGGCAAAACTGGCGGATGAAATGACGCGCGCCTTGAAACAGCGCTTTCTGGTGGCAGCCGAGACCAGGCCCCCTGTCGAGGGTGAGAGTCCACCGGTCCAGCTCAACAACCACACATTAGTCAAACCGTTTGAGATCATCGTCGAGATGTTCAGTCCGCCTTCGCACGAGGATGTCGATCCATCCCCCTTGCTGGCACCTTTTTTCTTCTTGTTTTTCGGCATGATGCTCAGCGATGTCGGCTATGGCCTGGTCCTGACAGGATTGACCGGCTACATGGTTTTCAAGAAAAAAGCGACCGGCGAGATGGGCCGGATGTCACGCATGCTCTTTATCAGCGGCATCGGTTCGATCATCTGGGGCATCCTGTTTGGCGGCTTTTTCGGCGACATGCTGACGGTGCTCAGCCAGGGCAAGATCGTGGTCCCGTCGCTGTGGTTCAACCCGATGGTGGAGCCGATGACCTTGATGGTCTGGAGCATGCTGTTCGGTGTCCTCCACTTGTTCACCGCCATGGGGGCCAAAATCTACCTGCTGGCTAAAACTGGCAAGTTATTTGATGCTCTGGTGGATGTTGCACCCTGGTATCTGGTGATTACCGGCTTGGGCCTTTTGATCGGCGGTGACAGCATTATCCCCGGAGTTTCGCTGAAATTTGCCGGCCAGGTGATGGCCATCGCTGGCGCCGTGGTTCTGCTCCTGTTCGGCGGCCGCGACTCGAAAAATCCGATCCTGCGTCTGCTCAAGGGCTTGTTGTCCCTTTACAACATCACAGGCTATTTCAGCGACATTCTTTCCTACACCCGTATCCTGGCCCTGGTTCTGGCCACCAGCGTCATTGCCATGGTCTTCAATAAACTCGGCTTCATGCTCGGGCCGACACCGGTCGGCTATCTGGTCTTCACGGTAGCCGCATTAATCGGTCACACTCTGAACTTGGCCCTGTCTGCCCTGTCTGCCTATGTACACACCAGCCGTCTGCATTATGTCGAGTTTTTCAGCAAATTCTACGAGGGCGGCGGACGTCTGTTCAAACCCTTGCGCATCCGCACCCGTTTCATCCAGTTTGACCGCAAACCTTGATCCGAACGATCTAAAACATAGTCGATCCAATTTCAGGAGGTATCCAACATGAACGAACTCATCAGCCTTATGGGCCCAGGCCTGACCTTGCTTGCTGGCGCACTGGCCGCCCTGCTCCCCGGCATCGGCTCCGCCAAAGGCGTCGGCCGCGTCGGTGAAGTCGCCACTGGCGTCCTGACCGAAGACCCGGCCAAATTCGGCAAAGTCCTGATTCTCCAGGCTCTTCCGGGTACTCAGGGCATCTATGGTCTCTTGTCCTGGTTCATGATTATGAACGCATCAGGCTTGCTTACTGGCTCGGCCAACTTGTCCTGGCAGACGGGCATGGCGTACCTGATGGCTTCGCTGCCGATTGCTTTTGTCGGTCTGTTCTCTGCTGTCTACCAGGGTCGTGTTGCCGAAGCTGGCATTGCACTCGTTGCCAAGCGCCCCCAGGAACAGTCCAAGGCCCTCGTTCTGGCTGCCATGGTTGAAACCTACGCGATCCTGGCTCTGCTGGCGACTGTGCTGTCCGTCCTCAACATCAAGCCGGTCTGATTCTTGCTGATGATAAATCCAGCAGACTATCCCGGTGAAAGGAGCACTCGCAGTGGACGGAATTGAAGCCATTGTCGAACATATCCTGGCTGACGCCCGTGAAAAGGCCGCCCAGATCGAGGCTGGCGCAGCGGAGCAGATCGACCAGATCAAAACCCAGGCGGACCAGGCTTGTGCCACGATCCGGCACGATGCTGACCACAAAGGCCAGCAGGCTGCCGCTGCCGTGATTAACCGGGCCAGCAGCCAGGCTGCCCTCGAGTCGCGTCGCGTCTTGCTCGAAGCACGGCAGAGCCTGATTGATGAGGTGATTGCTGAGGCGACCCGCCAGTTGGGTGGGCTCAGTGACCCCGAGAAAAAGGATCTGTATGTCAGGATGATCCAGGCGACTGGTGCATCCGGCGGCACAGTCACTACCAACGCCGCTGACCTGGCCTTGATGCAAGACGTGGTCAACGCACTCGGCAAAGATTGGCAGATTTCCAGTGAACCCGGCACTTTTTCCGGCGGGCTTATCCTGAGCCGTGGACGGATCGAGGAAAACCTGACGTTTGACTTGCTTGTTCGTAATCTTCGACCGCAACTGGCAGCTCTGGCAGCCGGGATTTTATTCCCGGATGTCGGTTGATGCGCCAGCCCATCGAATACGGAGCCAAACATGCGTAAGAAACCCCTCGTCGACAGCAATCAATACGGCTACGCGACCGGACGGATCCGGGCTCTCGAAGGTCAGTTGATGGACATCGGTCGCCTGAACCGGCTGATCGAGGCCAGAACACCGGAAGATATTTCCCGCGTCCTTGCCGACAGTGGCTATTCCTCTGCAGATACGCACGATGTCCTGGAACGGGAAACAGCGGACCTATACAAGCTGGCTTCTGAAGTCATGGTCAACCGCGAATTCGTCGAAGCTTTGCTGGTTTTCAACGACTGCCACAACCTCAAGGCGATCGAAAAATATCTGGCTGCCTGGTGGCCCCGCCTGAGTGAAAATCCCGAGGATGAATTCGAGATCGACCCGTTGGCCAGAAAAGACAGCCGCTCGGATTTTGAGTTGCCTGCCTTGCCGGAAACCAACAGCACAGCCAGTTATGCTGCAGTTGAGTCCCTGATGGTCCACCCATCGCTGGTCGAACCGGAACTCCTGTTCCATGCTATCCGCGACCGGATGCCTGACCGCGTTCCGGCCTGGTTGTACCAGGGTGCCATCGAAGCCGCCAGTGCCGTCAGAAACCGTTATGACATTGCCGAGATCGACCAGATTCTGGACCGCCTGGCCTACACCGAGGCCATCCGCCGGGCCCAGGAACTGGGCAATCCGTTCTTTCTCGACTACCTGTTCTTGCGGTCTGACCTCGCCAATCTGGGCAGCCTGCTCCGGAGCCGTCTCCTGAAAGCAGACCGGCGCATGCTCAGCCAGTCGTTGTTGCCTGCTGGCAGGATCAGTCATGAAGCGCTTCTGGGCTGGTTTCTGGCAGAACCGGAGCAGATCACCGCAGATCTGGCCAAAGGCCCCTTTGCGGAACTGGCTCCGTTTTATTCCGGTCAAAACCAGCGTGGCACCCTGGCCGCATTTGGCAAAGCCTGCGACCACCTGATCCTCGACCATTTGAGAAAAGCCCAGTTCATCCTGCGTGGACCAGAAATTCCATTGGCGTATCTTCTGGCCCGCTTGCTTGAAATCAAGAATGTCCGCATCGCGCAGACTTTGCTGCGCAACAAACTGCCGTCGGCCCAGATCCGAGAACTGGCGCGCGACAGCCTGGCCGCCAGGAGGTAAGCGATGTACAAAGTCGGCGTCATTGGCGACCGCGACAGCATCATCGGATTTCGCGCCCTGGGCATGTCTGTCCATGACGCAGCCACCCCAGCCGAAGCAGAAACCCTGCTGCGCCAGCTGGCGGATGAGCTATTTGCTGTCATCTTCATTACGGAACAATTGGCCGAAAGCAATTTGCCGCTGCTGCGCGAGCTCAGAAGCCGCAAACTGCCGGCTGTGATCCCGATCCCCTCGATTGCGGGGACAACCGGACTGGGCATGTTCCAGGTCCGTGAATCAGTCAAGAAAGCAGTCGGCATGGACATCTTCGCACAGGACGAAGCAAACCAGGCCGAGAAGGAGTAGAGCCATGTTAAGCAAGAGTCAAGGGACCATTGTCAAAGTATCCGGCCCCCTGGTTGTCGCCGCAGGCATGCGCGACGCCGAATTGTTCGACGTCGTCCGTGTCTCGGAGAAGAAATTGATCGGTGAGATCATCGAAATGCACGGCGACCGTGCCTCGATCCAGGTCTACGAAGACACGGCAGGCCTGGGCCCGGGCGAACCGGTTGTCTCAGAGGGTGCCCCGCTCTCCGTTGAACTGGCCCCCGGCCTGATCGGCCAGATCTTCGACGGCATCCAGCGCCCGCTCGACCGCCTGGTCGCCCTCGCTGGCAACAACATCGACCGTGGTGTTACCGTGCCGGCCATCGATCGCGACCGTATCTGGTCTTTCCAGCCCATCGCAGCCGTTGGAGCCACTGTCACCAGCGGCGACGTCCTTGGCACTGTCCAGGAGACCGAACTCGTCCTGCACAAGGTCATGGTTCCACCGGGCTTGGCCGGCACGATCGAAGCGATCGAATCCGGTGATAAAAAAGTCACCGAAACCATCGCAATGATCCGGACTGCGGCTGGCAAGTCCGTCCCCGTGACGATGATGCAGAAGTGGCCGGTCCGCCGTGGCCGCCCCTATGCCGAAAAAATCTCGCCGGACGCCCCGCTGGTCACCGGCCAGCGCGTCATCGACACCTTCTTCCCGGTCGCCAAAGGCGGCACGGCCACCGTCCCCGGACCCTTCGGCAGCGGCAAGACCGTCATCCAGCACCAGCTGGCCAAATGGGCCGAATCCGATATCGTTGTCTACATCGGCTGCGGCGAGCGCGGTAATGAGATGACCGACGTTCTGATGGAATTCCCGGAACTGATCGACCCGAAATCCGGCCACTCCCTGATGAAACGCACCATCCTGATCGCCAACACATCCGACATGCCGGTTGCGGCCCGTGAAGCCTCGATCTACACCGGGATCACGATCGCCGAATACTTCCGTGACATGGGCTTCTCCGTCTCGATCATGGCCGACTCGACCTCCCGCTGGGCCGAAGCCCTGCGCGAAATGTCCGGCCGCCTCGAGGAAATGCCTGGTGAAGAAGGCTACCCCGCCTACCTCGGCTCCCGCCTGGCCAACTTCTACGAACGGGCCGGCTCGGTCCGCTGCCTCGGCTCGGAAGGCCGCACCGGCGTTTTAACCGCCATCGGCGCTGTTTCGCCGCCAGGTGGTGACTTGTCCGATCCGGTCGCCCAGTCCACCCTGCGCATCGTCAAGGTCTTCTGGGGCCTCGACTCTGCTCTGGCCTACAAGCGCCACTTCCCGGCAATCAACTGGCTCAACAGCTACTCGCTGTACACGGACAAGATCGACAACTGGATGAACCAGACCGTCACACCGGACTGGAGCCGCCTCAGGACCGATGCGATGCGCCTGCTGCAGGAAGAATCCGAACTCGAGGAAATCGTCCGTCTCGTTGGCCAGGATTCCCTGTCCGCGGTTGACCGACTCAAACTCGAGGCAGCCCGCTCGGTGCGTGAAGATTTTCTGCACCAGAACTCCTTTGACGAAATTGACACCTACACCTCACTGCAGAAACAGCAGCGCATGCTTAGCCTGATGATGCAGTTCTTCTATGAAGGCCAGCGAGCCCTCGAGCGCAACGCCTCCTTCCGCGACCTGGTCAATGTACCGGCCCGCGACGGGGTCAGCCGCCTGAAATTCGCCCCTGAGGCTGAGGTCATGGAAAGGGCCGACCGTCTGACCCGCGAGCTGACGGAACAAATCGAAGCTGCAATTCCCCAGGGGGTGATGTAAATGCCCAGAGAATACCGCACCATTGAAGAAGTCGCTGGCCCGCTGATGCTGGTCCAGCAGGTCGAGGGCGTCAAATATGACGAACTCGGCGAGATTGAGCTGCCCAGCGGTGAGCTGCGCCGCTGCAAAGTGCTCGAAGTCAACGGCCAGAACGCCCTGGTCCAGCTGTTTGAAAGCTCTCTGGGCATCAATGCCGAGCACAGCAAGGTCCGCTTCCTCGGCAAAGGTCTCCAACTGGCCCTGTCCCCGGACATCCTCGGCCGTGTTTTTGACGGCATGGGCCAGCCCAAGGACGGAGGCCCCTCGATCATCCCGACCCGGATGCTCGACATCAACGGCAAACCGATGAACCCGGCTGCCCGCGACTACCCGAACGAATTCATCCAGACTGGCATCTCTGCCATCGACGGCCTCAACACCCTCGTCCGTGGCCAGAAACTGCCGATTTTCTCGGCCTCCGGTCTGCCACACGCCCAGCTGGCGGCCCAGATCGCCCGCCAGGCCAAAGTCCGCAGCGGTTCGGGCAATTTCGCCGTTGTCTTCGCCGCTATGGGCATCACCTTCGAGGAAGCTGACTATTTCATCAACGACTTCCGCCGCACCGGTGCCATCGACCGCGCGGTCCTGTTCATGAACCTGGCCAGCGACCCGGCGATCGAACGCATTTCGACCCCGCGCATGGCCCTGACGGCCGCCGAATACTTGGCTTTTGAGCTCGACATGCACGTCCTGGTCATCATGACTGATATCACCTACTACGCGGAAGCCTTGCGTGAAGTCTCGGCAGCCAGAAAAGAAGTCCCCGGTCGCCGCGGCTACCCGGGCTACCTTTACACCGACCTGGCGACGATGTACGAACGCGCCGGCCGCCAGCGCGGCAAGGAAGGCTCGATCACCCTCGTGCCGATCCTGACCATGCCGGACGACGACAAGACCCACCCGATCCCGGACTTGACCGGCTACATCACCGAAGGTCAGATCATCCTCAGCCGCGACCTCTACAAAAAGGGCGTCCGGCCGCCGATCGATGTTCTGCCATCCCTCTCCCGTCTTAAAGACAAGGGTATCGGTGAAGGGAAGACCCGCGCCGATCATGCCAACACGATGAACCAGCTCTTCGCTGCCTATTCGCGCGGCAAGGATGCTAAGGAACTGGCCGTCATCCTTGGTGAAGACGCCCTGTCCGAGGTCGACCGGATCTATGCCCGTTTCGCCGATGCCTTCGAACGCGAATACGTCTCGCAAGGTTTCGAAGGGGACCGTGCGATTCTGGACACCCTGACAATCGGCTGGAAACTGCTGTCGATGCTGCCCAAGAACGAACTCAAACGCATCAAGGAATCGTTCATCGAGCAGTACTACGGGAAGGACTGATCGGCAATGGCCAAAAAACAGGTCAATCCCAACCGCATGGAGCTGCTCCGGCTGAAAAAACAGCTGGTGACAGCCCGCCGCGGCCACAAGCTTTTAAAAGACAAACGTGACGAACTGATGCGCCAGTTCCTCGACCTGATCCGGGCCAACCGGGTTTTGCGCCTCAAGGTCGAGCAACTGATCGCTGCCGCTAACCAGGACATGTTGCTGGCGCGGGCGGTCATGGACAATGCCTCCCTCGAGACCGCGCTCATGGCGGGCAAGGAATCCCTGACCTTGGACATCGACACGAAGAACATCATGAGCGTCAATGTCCCCATTTTTGCCTCGCTGTTCGATGTCTCCGGTGAAATCGAAGGCTTGCCCTACGGCATGGCCTCGACTGCCGGTGAACTCGACCAGGCGATCCTGGCCCTGCATGAAGCCTTTCCAGTTATGCTGGAACTGGCCGAGGTCGAGAAGAGCGCCCAGCTGCTGGCGGATGAAATCGAGAAAACCCGCCGCCGCGTCAATTCACTCGAGTACATCCTGATTCCGGAGCTGATCAGCCAGATCCGCTCGATCACGATGAAAATGGACGAGAACGAACGCGGCAACCTGACCCGCCTGATGAAGGTCAAAGACATGATCGTCAAGCAGGCGATCGAAAAGGCCCGGGCTCTGGACGTTGCCCAGTAACGCTGGATATTGGACATCCGGTCGTGATAAAACCCAGTTTCATTCAATCAGACGATGACCTCTTGCCGCCCAGGCAGGAGGTTTTCTGTCTTTTACCCAGGGTTGACAGCCTGTAGCTGGCTGTCTATAATAACCGAAGTACTTTATCGCTTTACCAGTTTACCTTACTAAAGCGATAGCCGCCGGCAAACCGACTGAGCCGAAGAAAGGATCTTCCCATGGGACAATGGCAATTCCACACACCAGATGGTGTCCAGGACCTTTTACCTGATGACTGCTATGCCAAGCGCCAGCTGGAGCACAAGCTGCGTGACCTTTTCTGGCAGCGCGGCTTTCTCGAGCTGGAGACCCCGGGAATTGAATTCTACGATGTCTATGCCTCCGGCAGCGGGCTGGCCCCGCAGGAAGGCCTGTTCAAATTTTTCGACCAGCAGGGCCGCATTCTCTGTCTGCGCTATGATGGTACGGTCCCGGCCGCCCGGGTTGCAGCCACCTTGTACCGTGACAGCCAGCTGCCGCTGCGCTTTTCGTATATCAACAGCATGTACCGCTACAATGAGTCAGGTGGTGGTCGCCAGCGCGAGTTCACCCAGGCGGGTGTCGAGCTGATGGGCAGCCAGTCACCAGCCGCCGATGCCGAAATCATTGCCATGGCGATTGAATCGGCCCAGGCAACCGGGATCAAAGACCTCCAAGTCTCGATCGGCCAGGTCAATTTCTTCAAAGGCCTGGTTGCCGAATGGGGCCTGGACGAGGAGATTGCCGAGAAACTGCACCGCCTGATCGATGCCAAGGACATGGTTGCCATCGAGGAATTGTCCGACCGGATCGGTCTCTCGGGCAAGGCCCGTGAAGTCCTCTTGCAGATGCCGTCGCTCTATGGCACCTATGAGGTGATCGACCAGCTGGAAACGCTGGTCGAGAACGCCTTGAGCCGCGAAGCGCTGGAGAATCTGCGTGCTGTGCTTGACCACCTCGATGCGGCAGGCTTGCTTGAGTTTGTTTCCCTCGATCTGGGCCAGCTGCAAAGTTTGAATTATTACAGTGGGGTGATCTTCAAAGGATTTACCTATGGCCTGGGTTTTCCGCTGTTCAGCGGCGGCCGTTACGACCAGCTCGTCAGCAATTTTGGCCGTGAATTGTCAGCCACTGGGTTTTCAATCGGTCTGAACTTCGCCTTGATGGCCCTGCGACGCCAGGGTCATAGACTGCCTGCCCGGCCAGCTGTCGATTTTCTCGGCTATCATCCTTCCCGTCAGAGCGATGCCCTGACCCGGTCCCGCCAGATGCGGCAAAACGGCTGGTCGGTCGTCTGCGACTACGATGGCAAAAGCTACGCCGAACTGACAGAATTTGCCGCACGCAGTGAGTATGCTTCCGTCCTGTATCTTGGCCCCGATAGTGACGAAATCGAAACCATCGAACCACAAGACACACCATCCTGACCGGTAAATGAAAGAGGAGCTGCCATTCATGGATAAACTGACCATCGCCCTTTCCAAAGGCCGCCTGGCTGAACAGGCCATAGAACTTTTAGAACAAGCTGGCTATGACTGCAGCGCAGCCAAGGAAAAGAGCCGCAAGCTGATCCTGGAGGATACCCGGACGGGCCTGCGCTTCATCATGGCCAAACCGGCTGATGTGCCAACCTATGTTGAATATGGCGCAGCCGATATCGGTGTCGTCGGCAAAGACACCCTGCTCGAGGAGAGCCGCCAGCTCTATGAGGTGCTCAATCTTGGATTTGGTGCCTGCCGGATGTGTGTCTGTGGACCCAAATCGCTCGCCGGCAAACTCGACCGCCTGCCCAACAAGCGGATCGGCACCAAATACCCGCACATTGCCCGTGAATATTTCGAGACCAAGAAACGCGAGAGCGTCGAGATCATCAAGCTCAACGGTTCGGTCGAACTGGCGCCCCTGATCGGCCTGTCCGACGTGATCGTCGACATCGTCGAAAGCGGCCGTACGCTCGAGGAAAATGGCCTCGGTGTGCTCGAAGTGATCGAGGAGATCAGCGCCCGCATGGTGGTCAATCGCGTCAGCATGAAAATGAAAGCTGACCGGATCAATCCTCTGATCCAGGCTGTGCGCGTCCAGCTGGACTTGAACCGCCAGCAAGCAGCAGCAACGTCAGATGATGCAGCCGGGCGGGAGGTGACCCCATGAGCCCACTCGTAACCGTCACACCGACGACCCGTGCCGAGCTGTCCACCGTCACTGCCAAGCTGGGGCTGCGTGAAAAGATGGACCTGGCACCGGTCATTGCCACGGTCCAATCTGTTCTGGATGACATCCGGTCCCGCGGCGACGCAGCAGTCCTGGACTACACCGAGCGCTTTGACAAGGTTCACCTTGTGCCAGAACAGCTGAGAGTGACTGCGGCTGAAGTTGAGCAAGCCCTCGGCAGTATTGATCCCGATCTGCTTGCCACCCTGCGCGAGGCTGCCACCAACATCACCCGTTTCCACAAAGCCCAGCTGCCCCAGGATGTCCATCTGGCCACGGCACACGGTGGATTCACGGGCCTTGTACATCGGCCGCTCGATTGTGTCGGCGTCTATGTCCCGGGTGGATCCGCCCCGCTGCCATCCTCAGTCCTGATGAATGTCCTGCCTGCCAAAGCTGCCGGAGTAGGGAAGATCATCATGTGCACCCCGCCGCGTCCCGATGGCACCGTCCATCCGGCGATTCTCGCTGCGGCCTCGGTTGCCGGCGTCGATGAAATCTACCGCGTCGGTGGCGCCCAGGCCATTGCCGCCCTGGCCTATGGCACAGCGACCATCCCGGCAGTCGACAAGATCTGCGGCCCGGGCAATATCTACGTCAATACAGCTAAGCGCCTCGTTTTCGGCCACTGTGACATCGACATGTTTGCCGGTCCGAGCGAGATCCTGATCTTGGCGGACAAAACGGCCCAGCCGGCTTATGTGGCTGCCGACATGTTGTCCCAGGCCGAGCATGACCCTCTGGCATCGAGCATGCTCCTGACCACGGATCCTGAGCTGGCCTCAGCCGTTGCCGCTGAAATCGATCGCCGTGTGCCGCTGTTGCCTCGCCGGGCCATCCTGGAAAAATCCCTGCAACAGTATGGTGCCATCCTGGTTGTGCCCGATCTGGGCACAGCGATCGATTTTGCCAATGAACTGGCCCCCGAGCATCTTGAGCTGTGCATCCAGGAATCTGACATCGAACAGACGATTGCAAAGATACGCCATGCGGGTGCGATTTTCATCGGCCATTACAGCCCGGAACCGCTGGGTGACTATTTTGCCGGACCCAACCATGTCCTGCCGACCAGCGGCACCGCCCGTTTTTTCTCGCCGCTCAACACCGCAGATTTCATTAAAAAAACCAGCCTGATCCGCTACACCCGCCAAGACCTGGCCGCTGTCTGGGAGAAAGTTGCCCGTTTTGCCGACAGCGAAGAACTGGCTGCCCACGCCGATGCTCTGCGAGTCCGCTTTGATGCGGACTTGGCCCGGCAGCAGGCCTCCGTCCAGCCCCCGGTGCAAGCAGCAGGGAAGGAGTGAACCCCATGACCGATTCTGAACGCGACGCTCGTCGCCTCTGGAGCCGCCGTGTCCACGGCCTGACGCCCTATGTCCCGGGTGAACAGCCACGCGACCGCGTCTTCATCAAGCTCAACACCAATGAAAATCCCTATCCGCCAGCGCCAGGTGTCGTCGAAGCCATCCAGACTTTTCCAGTTGAACGGCTCAAGCTGTATCCCGACCCGACCGGCCTTGCGACCCGCACGGCTTTGGCTGATTATCACGGGGTGGCCCTGGAGCAGGTTTTTGTCGGAAACGGCTCGGATGAAGTCCTGGCTATGGCGTTCCAGGCTTTTTTCAACCATCACGTTGACCCAGCCACCGCAGAAGAGACTGAAAAGATCGTCTTCCCGGACATCACGTACAGTTTCTACCCGGTCTATGCCCGGTTGTATGACATCCCCTACCGGACAGTCCCGCTGGCTGACGATTTCACGATGCCACTCGAACGCCTGAAGTCGCCTTCTGCCGGCATCGTCCTGGCCAATCCCAATGCGCCGACGGGCATTTGCCTCTCCCTCGACGACATCCGTTCACTGGCTGCTGCGGACCGCGACCGTCTGATCCTGGTCGATGAAGCCTATGTTGATTTCGGTGGCGAATCCGCTGTTGCTCTGCTGACAGAGTTCGACAACATCCTGGTCATCCAGACCTTGTCCAAATCACGTTCCCTGGCCGGCATGCGAATCGGCTTTGCCATCGGTGATCCCCATCTGATCCACGCCCTGGAACGGATCCGCGATTCGTTCAATTCCTACACGCTCGACAGCCTGGCCCAAACCTGTGCCATTGCCGCTTTTGCTGACGGGCAATGGTTTGAAACGACCAGGGCCCGGATCATGGCCACCCGGGAACGCACAGCAAAGGCCTTGGAATCACTCGGTTTTTCCGTCCTGCCCTCGGCAGCCAATTTCATGTTTATCCACCATGCCGTCTGGACAGCTGCCGACCTGTACACCCGCCTGCGTGAAGCCGGGATTCTCGTCCGCCATTTCAAACAGCCCCGGATCGAGAATTTCCTGCGTGTCTCGATCGGCACGGATCCTGAGATGGATGCCTTGATCGAAGCCCTGACTGGGATCACAGGCGATGGCCAGCCATGACGTCAGGGACTTCAGGGACTATAATGGAACAAGATTTACGCGAACAAGGAGGCCACCCCATGCGTGTAGCCCAGCAAGACCGCAAAACCCAGGAGACAGATATCCACGTTTCACTCGACTTGGAAGGCCAGGGTCGTTCCGATGTCCAGACCGGGATCGGTTTTTTCGACCATATGCTGACTCTTTTGGCCAAGCATGCCCAATTCGACCTGACCATCCGGGCTGAAGGCGACCTGATTGTCGATGGCCACCACACCGTGGAGGATGTCGGTATTGTCCTCGGCCAGACCATCGCCCGTGCCCTCGGTGACAAGCGTGGCATCAACCGCTATGGCCAGGCTGTGATCCCGATGGATGAAGCCCTGCTCGAGGCCGTCGTGGACTTGTCCGGCCGCCCATTCCTCGTCTACCAGGCCGAACACCGGGCCCCTGCTGTCGGCGACTTCGACACCCAGCTGGCTGAGGAGTTCTTCCGTGCCCTGGCGTTTAACGCCGGCATGACCTTGCACCTGTCCTGCCGCTATGGTAAAAATGATCATCACATCATCGAAGGCCTGTTCAAAGCCCTGGCCCGGGCCTTGGCCGAGGCTGTCCGCATCGATCCGGCCCGTGCCGGCCAGATTCCCAGCACCAAAGGTGTACTTTGACCGACCAGGAGGAAACCTATGTCTGAACTCATGAACGACACATCTTTCATCGACCTGCCGCTGTTTGTCCGGGGCAAAGTCAGGAATGTCTTCGACTTGGGCGACTCGCTCTTGATCGTCGTCACCGACCGGATTTCCGCCTTCGATGTGGTCTTTGACGAATTGATCCCCGACAAGGGCAAGGTCCTGAACAGCATCGCCGCTTTCTGGTTCGACTATACGAAGGATGTCGTGCCCAACCACGTGATCTCGACCAATCCAGCCGAATACCCCCTCGGACTCGACCAGTACGCCGACAAACTGGCTGGTCGCTCCATGTGGGTTAAAAAGGTCCAGATGCTGCCGGCCGAGTGCATTGTCCGCGGCTATCTCGAAGGCTCTGCGCTCAAAGAGTACCGCCAGCATGGCACCGTCAGCGGGGTCAAAATGCCGGAGGGCCTGCGCCAGTGCGACCGCCTGCCCCAGCCGATGTTCACCCCCTCGACCAAAGCGGAGGAAGGACACGACATCAACATCACGATCGCCGAACTGGGCAAGCTGATCGGGTCTGCCATGGCCACCAAGCTCGAGGAAAAGAGCCTGGCTCTCTATGCCAAGGCAGCTGCCTACGCTGAAAGCCGCGGCATCATCCTGGCTGACACAAAATTCGAATTCGGACTTCTCGATGGCCATCTCGTCGTGGCCGACGAGATTTTCACCCCGGACTCCTCGCGTTTCTGGGAAATGGCCGACTACGAGCCCGGCCGGGCCCAGAAGAGCTTCGACAAGCAATACCTGCGCGAATGGCTGGAGACTCTCGACTGGGACAAGACCCCGCCAGCGCCGCCACTGCCGGATGAAGTCATTGCCAAAACCTCAGCCAAGTACCGCGAAGCTTATGAACGCCTGACTGGCCAGCCGCTGGCCTGACCTGCACACGACGCTGCCTTGTACCGGACGAACGGAAACGGAGAGTTCCATGATTGCAATCATCGACTATGAAATGGGCAACCTCGGCAGTGTCGCCAAGGCTCTGACCTATCTGGGCCAGCGCGCCGAAGTCACCAGCGACCCGGACGTGATTTTCCGGGCCGACCGGGTGATCCTGCCTGGCGTCGGTGCCATGAGCTATGCCCTCGAGCAACTCGAGAAAAAAGGTCTCGATGAGGCGATCCGCCAATATCTGCTGACTGGTCGGCCTTTCCTGGGCATCTGCCTGGGCATGCAACTGATGTTTGATCGCAGTGAAGAAGGGGACGCCCGCGGCCTTGGCATCCTGCCAGGTACGGTGCGCCGTTTCCAACCCCAGCCAGGCCTGAAGATACCCCACATGGGCTGGAACCAGCTCGAGGACTCCCGGCTCTCGATCCTGCCTGACGGAACCCATTTCTATTTTGTCCATTCCTATTACTGTGATCCGGCCGATCCGGCCCTGGTGGCAGCCTGCTCCACCCATGGGGTCTCGTTTGCGGCGGCCGTGCAGAAAGACAACATCCTATTGACCCAGTTCCACCCGGAAAAAAGTGGTGACAGCGGCCTCAAGCTGCTCTCCGGCTGGGTGTTCGGAGGCGACGAAGACTGATGGCTGATTCAAATTTCATCATTTACCCGGCAATTGATCTGCTCGGCGGGCGCTGCGTCCGTCTCCGGCAGGGCGATTATAACCAGGTCACGGTTTATCACGATGACCCGGTCGCCATGGCCCGGTCCTTCCGCGATGCCGGGGCCTCCTGGATCCATGTCGTCGACCTCGATGCTGCCAAAAGCGGTGTCCCGGCCCATGTCGACCTGATCCGCGCCATCAGCCGCGAGACGGGCCTTCTGGTCCAGACCGGCGGCGGGATCCGCACCCTTGAACACCTGGAAACCTTGCTGGAAAACGGCATTGCCCGGGCTGTCCTTGGTACTGCCGCCGTCAAGAACCGCCCTTTGATCGAGGAAGTCCTCAAGCGCTACCCAGACCATGTGGCCATCGGGATCGATGCTCGCGACGGTGAAGTCAGCATCGATGGCTGGACCCAGGGCAGCGGCCTGCCGGCGCTCGAGTTCGCTCAGACCATGGAAGCGCTTGGTGCGCGAACGGTGATTTTCACTGACATTGCCCGCGACGGCATGATGGTCGGATCCGCGACTGACCGAGTCCAGGAACTGGTCAAAAAAACCGGCCTGGCGATCATCGCCTCTGGCGGTATCGGCACCTATGCCGACATCGAAGCGGTGCGCCAGACGGGCGCTGCTGGCGTCATTGTCGGCAAAGCCATTTATGAAGGGACGGTGAGCCTTGCCGAATGCTGGCCAAACGTGTAATCCCCTGCCTTGATGTCCGGGCCGGCCGAGTTGTCAAAGGCATCAATTTCATCAACATCCGTGATGCCGGCGATCCGGTGGAAATCGCCAAAGCCTACAATGAATCGGGCGCGGACGAGCTCGTCTTCCTCGATATTTCCGCTACACTCGAGGAGCGCGGCATCCTGATCGATGTCGTCCGCCAGGTCGCCCGCCAGGTCTTCATCCCGTTCACGGTTGGCGGCGGCATCCGGACCCTCGAGGATATCCGGGTCCTGCTTCAGGCTGGAGCCGACAAGGTCTCCCTTAATTCGGCTGCCGTCCAGAATCCGGCGCTGGTCACACAGGCTGCTGAGCGATTCGGCAGCCAGTGCATTGTTGTCGCAATCGATGTCCGCAAGAATCCCCTCGGCCGTTATGAAGTCATGATTGCCGGTGGCACCCGCTACACGGGTCTGGACGCGATTGAATGGGCCACCCGGGTGGAAAAACTCGGCGCCGGCGAGATTCTGCTGACCAGCATGGACAAGGACGGCACCAAGAGCGGTTACGACCTCGGGATCACCCGGGCGATCGCGGACCGGGTTTCGATCCCGGTCATTGCATCCGGCGGTGCCGGCCAGCTGTCTGATTTCTATGACGGCCTGGTCAGCGGCGGTGCCGATGCCGTCCTCGCTGCCAGCTTGTTCCATTTTGGCGAAATCGCCATCCCGACGCTCAAAAGCTACCTCAACCTGCGTGGGGTTCCCATCCGGCCGCCCCATGAGGAACGCTTGCCGGATGGCCAGATGACTGACAGCAGCGAGGCAACCGGCAAAGGCCTTCTCTTGCCCGGAGTGATCTGGCCCAAACTCAAACTGGATGAGCATGGCCGGATTCCCGTCATCGTCCGCGAACAGTCCAGCCAGGACATCCTGATGCTAGCCTACATGAACCAGGAAGCTTTTGAAAAAACCCAGGCCACTGGCCTGATGCACTACTACAGCCGCAGCCGCAAAAAGCTCTGGCTCAAGGGCGAGACATCCGGCCATTTCCAGCAGCTGCGCAGCCTGGCGGTCGATTGTGACGCCGACACGCTGATCGCTGACATCTACCAGATCGGACCGGCCTGCCATACCGGCAGCCATTCCTGTTTCTACCGCCAGATTAACGAACTCTAAAAGGAGAACACACATGAGCCAGATCGGAAACATCATGGACGAGCTGTACGCCGTCATCGAGGACCGCAAGCAAAACCCCAAGGAAGGTTCCTACACCAATTACCTGTTTGACAAAGGTGTCGACAAGATTTGCAAGAAAATCGGCGAAGAAGCAGCTGAAGTCATCATCGCCGCCAAGAACAACAATGCCGGTGAAATCATTTACGAAGTCTCCGACTTGCTGTATCATCTCAATGTCCTTCTGGTCCAGAGCGACATCCCGCTCGACTCCATCTACGCCGAGTTGAAGAAACGGCGCTGAATTTTGTTTGACAAGATCCCTTCTTTGTGGTAAATTCTTGTTTGCTCATCCACAAGAGGGATCTTTTTTTATGGAAAGAAACCCGATTCAGACTGATAAAGACAAGGCGGAGGATTGAACCATGGCTAAGGCAGGCGCACGCGACAAGATCACCCTGGCTTGCACCGATTGCAAGCAGCGCAATTACAACTCAATGAAGAACAAGAAAAACGACCCGGATCGGCTCGAAATGAAGAAATATTGCCGGTTCTGCCGCAAGCACACGGTTCATCGCGAGACAAAATAAACGGCTTCACGCTGGTCAGGATGTATTGATTATGGCAGACAGCAAAACCAACAAACCGGCTGAGAAAAAAGCCAGCAAAAGCGGGAGCAACCGTTTTGCCGCCTATTTTATTCGCATGGGCAAAAACCTTGCAGCGTTCTTCGCCGGCATGAAAGCCGAAACCAAGCGCATCATGTGGCCCGACCGCAAACGCCTGGTCCAGAGCACTGCGACAGTCCTGGCAATCATCGTGCTTGCTGGAGCCATCCTGTTTGCTGTTGATTCCCTGCTGGGAGGCATCCTCTCGGCTGTCGGTTTCTATACACCCGTAGCACCAGCTGCGACAACCGCCACCACTGTTGCGACAGAGACCTCGGCGACTGAGCCGACTGTTGCCGAAGTGGCCGAAACCACAGCTGCGGCTGCGGCTTCAGAAACAACCGCCGCAAACTGACCGCCGGTTTGGCGTTGCGGTCCTAAGGAGCTAGAAATCGATGGCAGATGCTTTGGATAGTGCGCCCAACGAGGCCAAGTGGTACGTTGTCCACACTTACTCAGGCTACGAAAACAAAGTCAAGGCAACCCTTGAGCAGATCGTCGAGAACCGTGGCATCCATGACTTCATCCAGGAAGTCTCCGTGCCCATGGAAGAACAGGTCGAGATCAAGGACGGCAAGAAAAAGGTCACCCAGCGCAAGATCTATCCTGGCTATGTCCTGGTCAAGATGATCCTCACTGACGAGATCTGGTACATCGTCCGCAACACCCGCGGCGTCACCGGTTTCGTTGGCCCTTCGAGCTCAAAACCGACCCCCCTGACCGAAGAAGAGCTCATGCTGATGGGTCTCGAATCGACCTGGGAACCGGTGGTCGACTACGGCATCGGCGATTCCGTCAAGGTCATCAATGGCCCTCTGGAAAGCTTCATCGGCACCGTCGAAGAGATCAACCTCGAGAAGAAGAAAGTCCGCGTGCTCGTCTCCATGTTCGGCCGCGAGACCCCCGTCGAACTCGAACTGACCCAGATCCTGCGCATCTGACACCCGTATCCTTGCGCAATCATCCTGCATGAGATTCCTCACGCCGACGCGGCGTTGAAGATAAGGCAGCCGGGACTTGCCCGGCAACTATTTTGGGAGGTGGACGTATATGGCCAAAAAAATTACCGGGTATGTAAAATTACAGATCCCCGCAGGTAAAGCTACGCCAGCGCCGCCGGTTGGACCAGCTCTTGGTCAGCACGGTGTCAATATCGCCGGGTTTGTCAAAGAGTTCAATGAAAGAACTGCCAAGGATGTCGGATTGATCATTCCCGTCATCATCACGGTCTTTGCAGACCGTTCCTTCTCTTTCATTACCAAGACTCCGCCGGTTCCAGTGCTGCTGAAAAAAGCCTGCAACATCGAAAGTGGTTCGGGCAAGCCGAACAAAGACAAAGTCGCCAAGATCACTCAGTCTGAAGTCATGAAGATCGCCCAGATCAAACTGGTCGACACCAATGCTTCCGACCTCGAGTCCTGCGCCCGCATGGTCGCCGGAACAGCCCGCAGCATGGGCATTGTGGTCATTGAAGGCTAAGGCGAAGGAGAGGATTGTAAATGAAGAAGGGTAAACGTTATACAGCCGCTGCTTCACTGGTCGACCGCTCCATGAGCTACGAGCCAGCTGAAGCCATCACCTTGGTCCAGCAGACCGCCAAAGCTAAATTCGACGAATCCGTCGAATTGCACATCCGTCTCGGTGTCGACTCCCGCCATGCTGACCAGCAGGTCCGCGGCGCTGTCGTCCTGCCCCATGGTACCGGCCGCACCAAGCGCGTCCTGGTTTTCGCCAAGGGCCCGAAAGCCGACGAAGCAACCGCTGCCGGCGCCGATTTTGTCGGTGCTGATGAGCTTGTTGCCAAGATCACCTCGGAAAACTGGTTTGATTATGACGTCGTCGTTGCCACTCCTGACATGATGGGTGTCGTCGGCCGCCTCGGTAAGCTGCTCGGCCCTAAAGGCCTGATGCCGAACCCGAAATCCGGCACCGTCACCATGGACATCACCAAGGCCATCGCCGAAATCAAAGCTGGTAAGATCGAATACCGCCTCGACAAGACGAACATCATCCACTGCCCCATCGGCAAGGTCTCCTTCGGTCAGGAAAAGCTGGCTGAGAACTTCAAGACCCTGATGGATGCCGTCATCAAGGCTAAGCCGGCCGCAGCGAAGGGCCACTACCTGCGTAGTGTCACCATCACTTCGACCATGGGTCCCGGTATCAAAGTCAACACCACGAAACTGGGTTAATAGTTGACAAATTGACCAGGCCCCCCTATACTTGTCCAATGCGCCCAAGACAGCAGGAATTCGTCCCCCGACGGATTGAAAAGACCATCCTGCCGAGGTAGCAAACCAAAGCCGAGCACACCCTGGCCTTCTGACCTCCGGTCTGAACCAGCCAGCGGCCTGCAAACTGGATTTGACTTGCAAACCCCTCATGTCTTGATGGCGTGAGGGGTTTTTATTTCTAAAAAAAGGAGGTACTCCCATGCCCAGTAAGAAAATTCTTGACCAGAAGGCACAGATCGTCGCCGATCTTGCTGCAGAGTTCAAGCAGGCCCAAGCCATGGTATTCGTTGAATATCGCGGCCTGACCGTCGCCCAGGACACTGCCATGCGCGCAGAATTGCGCAAAGCCGGCGTCACATACCAAGTCATCAAGAACACCCTGTCTGGCCGTGCGCTCGAGGCTGCTGGTGTCACCGGCGTCGAAGAGATGCTTAAAGGTCCGATCGCCATCGCTTTCAGCAAAGAAGACATCACGGCTCCGGCCAAGGCTGTCAAACCCTTTGCTGACAAATTCGACGTGATGAAGATCGTCGGCGGCGTCCTGGAAGGCAAAGCTATTTCTGCCAGCGACGTCCAGAATCTGGCTGCCATTCCTGGCAAAGACGTGCTCTACGGACAAGTCGTGTTCACCCTGCTGGCTCCGATCACCGGACTGGCTGTTGCGCTCAACGAAATCGCCAAGAAAGGCGAAGAAGCTGGCGCTGCCACTATCGCTGAACTCGCAGTCGTCGCGGCTGAATAATCCACACCCTGCCCACAGAACCACAAGATCCAAAAGGATCAATTTAAATGGAGGTATTTACCATGGCTAGTGAAAAAATCACCAAATTCATCGAAGATGTCAAGGCCCTGTCCGTCATGGAACTGGCTGAGCTCGTCAAGGCCCTCGAAACCGAATTCGGCGTGTCCGCCGCTGCAATGGCTGTTGCTGCCCCGGCTGCCGGTGGCGCTGCTCCGGCTGCTGCCGTTGAAGAGCAGACCGAATTCACCGTCATCCTCAAGGAAGCTGGCGCTGCCAAGATCAACGTCATCAAAGCTGTCCGCGAATTGACTGGCCTCGGCCTCAAGGAAGCCAAAGACCTCGTCGACGGCGCTCCGAAAGCCATCAAGGAAAACGTCAGCAAGGAAGACGCCGACGCTGTTGCCGCCAAGCTCAAAGACGCCGGCGCTGTTGTCGAAATCAAGTAAGAACCCCATTCTTGCTGTTGCTCATCTTGAAGAAACGCTCGCCCCAGGCTCCTTTGCCGGGGCGAGTTTTTTCTCGCAGGCGAGCTGGAATACCCCCGTTGCTGGCATGCGATGGATTGCGTCTCTGATGCGAACTTGGCATACAAATCCGCCAGACAAACATTCAAAAATTCGGCGAAAAATTTTCACAAACCATTTGACAAAGATCCTCTTCGCTGGTATGATCATCTAGCGTGTGAAACACGCAAGTGCCTCAGACGTGGCGGCGTAGCTCAGTTGGCCAGAGCGTTCGGTTCATACCCGAAGTGTCGTTGGTTCGAATCCGACCGCCGCTACCATATATGGCCCGTTGGTCAAGCGGTCAAGACATCGCCCTTTCACGGCGAAAACAGGGGTTCGATTCCCCTACGGGTCACCACCTTATGGGTGCTTAGCTCAGCTGGGAGAGCACATGCTTCACACGCATGGGGTCGCAGGTTCAAGTCCTGTAGTACCCACCAAATCGCGGGATTAACTCAGTGGTAGAGTGTCACCTTGCCAAGGTGAAAGTCGCGAGTCCGAATCTCGTATCCCGCTCCATCATGATTGGCCGGTGGCAACACCGGCCAATCGCATCTGGCACCATAGCCAAGTGGTAAGGCAAGGGTCTGCAAAACCTTTACTCCCCAGTTCGAGTCTGGGTGGTGCCTCCAAAACGAAACAAGCCTTCGCCGCAAGCGGAGGCTTTTCCAATTCGGAGGATAGCCCCATGCAATTAGATCCTGTTTTGTCCGATCTCATGCTGCAATACAATGTCTGGTATGGCGAACAGTACCATCACGCTCTGGAACAAATCGAGTCTGAATCAGATGCCTGGCCGATCCAGATCGACAGCCAGCCCTGGTTTGACCAGGAACTGGTTGTCTACGATGATCAGGACCAGACGATCCTGTTCAAGGGCCGCCCGCTCGAGTGGCTTTCAGACCACCCGCAGCCGGACCAGATGGTTGAACTGGCCTGGCATGCAGCAGCCTTGTGCGACGATGACCTGCCCCAGCCAATCATCAAGCTTCTGTCTGGGTCTGCAATCGTCTGCAACGCCGTAGTTGAATTCATCCTGGGGGAGGACTTCAACCGTCTGCAGGCAGATTACGAAGATCCTCGTTCCCTGGCTGTCAGTCGTCTCCTGCTAGCCGTAGGACCTTGCTGCGATGGCTCTCAGCTCAACCGTATCCTTGACCGCTTCATGACCACCACGCATCCGGATGATATGGTCACAGATGCAATCAAGCAGGTCTTCGCCCAGCATGCCCCTCAGTCTGTCCATTGGTTGACCGAACGTCTGCAGACTGCCCTTGACAGGGGCTTTGCCGTCACAGGCCCCGTCGAGGCCCTGATGATCTTCCTCTCCGAGGCCGGCTGCTCGAGTCATGCACCAGAAAGCTTTACGGCCATGCGCACCGCTTTCCGCCGCGCTGAAGACAAGCAGGTGGCAGCGCTCTGCCTCGGCGATTTCGGCGACCCGCGCGGCATCTCTGTCCTGAGATCCTGGCTCGACAGCCACCCGGAAACCAGCCGTCATGTGCGCCTTGAAATCGTTGCAGCCATCAAACGTCTCGGCGGAGAAACCGATTGACAAGCACAGGTGATTTTCCTATAATCACTTTTGCAGTTGCGGGATTAACTCAGTGGTAGAGTGTCACCTTGCCAAGGTGAAAGTCGCGAGTCCGAATCTCGTATCCCGCTCCAGAGCAAAGGTTGTCTTGGATGCAGATGTGTTTCTGTGCCGGGACAGCCTTTTTTCATCGCATAATAGCGGCGGACAGTCGCTCTTGCCTTTCCTGCCCCCGCCTTTTTGTTTATAATCAACCTGAACGATACTGCCATCCTGTAATCGCATCGAACGGCAGGTCGCAGCCGCTTTTAAGCCGGAGGTTTTTATGGCACCCGTATCCCTTCAGAGCATTGTCAAGGAATTTGAACTAGAGGTCGTCGCTGAGTACGGCAATCTCGAGGAGATCCGCATTTCAGTCGCAGACGTCACACGCCCCGGCCTGCAGCTGGCGGGCTACTTTGACCATTTTGGCCCGGACCGGATCCAAGTCCTGGGCAATATGGAGACCGCTTACCTCGACCGGCTGGAGAACGGGGAGCGCCATGAGCGGATCGATGCCCTTTTCTCGCGCGGGATTCCCTGCCTGGTCCTGACCAGGAATCATGAAGCCAACCCGGAATTGCTTGAATCCTCGAAAAAGTATTCAACCCCGGTCCTGCGCACCAATTTACCCACCTCTGATTTTACGTCCGCCATTGTCAAATACCTCAATGTTGAACTGGCCCCGCGCATGTCGATGCACGGAGTCCTGATCGAGGTCTACGGTGAAGGCATCCTGATCCTGGGTGAAAGTGGCGTCGGTAAAAGTGAAACCGCCCTCGAGGTCGTCAAGCGCGGCCATCGCCTGATTGCCGATGACCTGGTCGAGGTCCGCCGCGTTTCCGACACGACGCTTCTCGGCCGCGCGCCGGAGATCATCCGCCACTTGATCGAGATCCGCGGGATCGGCATCCTCGACGTCAAGGAACTCTATGGCGTTTCATCGGTTAAAATGCAGGAAAACATCAATTTCGTCATCAATCTCGAACTCTGGGATGAGAAGAAAACCTACGAGCGCCTTGGCATTAATGAGGAGACCACCTCTGTCCTGGGGATTGACGTGCCTTCCATCACCATTCCGGTCCGTCCCGGCCGCAACCTGGCGATCATCGTCGAGGTGGCTGCCATCAACTTCCGACAGAAGACGATGGGCTACAATGCGGCCAAAGCCCTGACCGACCGTGTGTTTGGTCCCTCAACCTGACACCAGGGCCAACTAGAGATGACTTTAGCAGCCCGCCAGCAACACCCACAGCTAACGGCTGCCCAGCTGGACTTGTTTGCCGCTGACCTTGCCGCTCTTCTGGCGCCAGGCAGCGACCGGTTGCGCCGGGCAGAGCCGATGTCAGGCCACACCACCTTTCGCGTGGGTGGTCCGGCTGACTTTTTCATCGAACCTGCTTCCGCTGCCGAACTGTCAGCCATCCTCAGGACAGCCAGCCGGCATCGCCTGCCTGTCACGGTCCTCGGCAATGGTTCCAATGTGGTCGTTGCCGACCGGGGGATTCGCGGGGTCGTGATCAGCCTGGGCCAGCCGATGGCTGCCATCCGGCGGGAGGGGGACTGCCTCGTCGCACAAGCAGGGGCCCTGCTCTCCAGTGTTGCGGCTTTTGCTGCCCGGGAAGGACTGGGGGGTCTGGCATTTGCTTCCGGCATTCCCGGCACAATCGGTGGCGCGGTGATGATGAACGCCGGGGCCTATGAGCACTGCATGGCCGATGTCGTCCGGTCCGCCCGGTACCTGGATTCGGATTGGACTGAGCATACAGCCGAGGGACAAGAGCTCGCCTTTGGGTATCGCACCAGCTGTTTCAAAGGCACAGACCGGATCGTGACCGAAACCACTGTCTGCCTCAAGCCCCAGGACCCGGCTGAGATCCAGACCGAAATGGCCGCGCTTGCGGTGCGCCGCCGGACCTCGCAGCCATTGGAACTACCCAGTGCCGGGAGCGCCTTCAAACGTCCACCAGGCCATTATGCCGGCAAACTGATTTCAGACTGCGGTCTCAAGGGGTTTTGTGTCGGTGCGGCTGCTGTATCCACCAAGCATGCCGGTTTTATTGTCAATCTCGGCCAAGCCACTGCTTCTGATGTTGCGGCCGTATTCAACCATGTCCAGGCAACTGTCGAACACGAAACGGGCATTCTACTTGAGCGAGAGGTCCTGTTTATTGGTGACTGGGATTAGAAGATGGCGCAGCGTTCAGCCCAGCCGTGCAGATATCATCTGCAGCAACTGGCCGCGGCAAAGGAGCACCTATGGAAATTTTGATCTTGACTGGCATGTCCGGAGCTGGAAAAAGCCTGGCGGCCAACTATCTGGAAGACATGGGCTTTTTCTGTGTCGACAATTTGCCGCCTTCCCTGATCCCGGAACTGATCCGTACGTACCAGGAAACCTACCTGGCCAAGAACAGGGAGCAGAATCCGGCTTTGCAGAAGGGCAGCCGGCTGGCCATTGTCATTGATGTGCGCAGCTCAAATCTCTTCAATGAAGTCGTCCCTGTCCTGGAACTCCTGCGCGAGCAAGGCCACAGCCTGCGCATCGTCTTCCTCGACGCCACCGACCAGATCCTGATCAACCGCTACAAGCTCAGCCGCAGAAGCCATCCGCTGGCGCACGGCCGCAGCCTGGCCCAAGCCATTTCCCTCGAGCGCGAACGCCTGGCTCCCTTGAAAGACCGGGTCTCAGACATTGTCGAAACATCCAACCTCGGCCCGGCCGAGCTGCGTGACATGATCTATGCCATGCTTTCCGGACCCGGCCTGGACAAGCGGATGACCATCCTGGTCCAGTCTTTTGGCTTCAAATATGGCGTACCTGTGGACAGTGACTGTGTGCTAGACGTCCGCTTCCTGCCCAACCCCTTTTACCAGGAGCATCTGCGTCCGCAAAGCGGACTCGATCTGGACGTGCGCGACTACGTGTTTTCATTTGCGGAAGCAGAAGCCTATCTGGACAAGCAAGTCGACCTGTTCAACTTCACCATCCCGCTCTACATCCGGGAAGGCAAGGTTCGATTGATGATCGCGGTAGGCTGCAGCGGCGGCCGCCATCGCTCAGTTGCACTTGCAGAAGCCTTGGCTAAAAGATTGGAAAACAGCCAGGTTTCGATCGTCGTCGATCATCGCGACTTGCAGAAAGACTCGCGTTATTTCAGCAAGCGTAGCATACCAGGGGTCTCATGATGCAAGATTTCGATGAACGCCTGATCCAGTTTGCCAAAAATCCCGAGACCGGGCCGCGAGTCGTCGTCATCGGCGGCGGTACCGGTTTGTCCATGCTGCTGCGTGGCTTGAAACTCTACTCACACAATCTGACCGCCATTGTCACCGTCGCCGACAATGGCGGCTCTTCCGGCATGCTCCGGGAAGATCTCGGCATGCTGCCACCCGGTGATATCCGCAACTGTATCCTGGCCCTGGCAGACACGGAACCTTTATTGTCCGAGCTGTTCAATTTCCGCTTCAAGGATGGCCGCCTCCAGGGGCAGAGCTTCGGCAATCTGTTCATTGCCGCCATGAACGAAGTCTGCGGCAATTTTACCGACGCTGTCCGCAATGTCTCCAAAGTCCTGGCCGTGGAAGGCAAAGTCCTGCCGGTGAGCTTATCGACCATCGACCTTGTCGCTCATCTGGCCGATGGATCGACCATCAAGGGCGAAGCCCAGATTGGTGCGCGCAAGGCCAGCAATGAGAACCGGATCGTACGCCTGTCCATGCTGCCGGAAGATGCCCAGCCCTTGCCGGAGGCTGTCCAGGCGATCCAGTCAGCCGAAGTGATTGTACTCGGGCCGGGCAGCCTGTACACCAGCATCATTCCCAATCTCCTGTTCCCGCCGATTGTCGCGGCCATCCGGAAAAACCCGGTGGCCAAAATCTATGTCAGCAACATCATGACCCAGCCAGCTGAGACACTCGGCTATACTGCCGGTGACCATGTCAAGGCCATTCTCGAACATGCCGGGCAAAAGAGCGGCCGCGGTTTGATCGACCATTGCATCACCAACAATGCCTGGATCGAAGAACGCCTGATCGAAAAGTACCAGCTGGAAAGTGCTGTCCCTGTCTTGGCAGACAAAGAGGTTTTGCAGAGTCTGGGTGTCCAGGTCTTTGAAGCGCCTCTGGCTATCGTCAGCAATGGTGTCATTCGCCATGATCATACGTTGCTGGCCCGCCTGGTCCTGGGATTGGGGCTGGCGCATCGATGATCGGAAAACCAGGCTATCCGGCCAGGCCGGCCGAGCATGCCCCCCAGAGCTTTTCCCAGCAGATCAAAGACGAGCTCAACCTGCAAAGCGGCAGTGAACGGAACTGCCAGCTGGCCGAATTAGCCGTGGCACTCGCCTGTGCCCATCGCCAGAGTCCCAGTGAAATCATCCTGACCACAGCCAATCCCAGTTATGCCGGCCTGGTCGCCCGCCTTGTCCTGGAGCGCTATCATGTGGCGCCGGAGCTGGTAGCGGGCAGGGAAACCCTCAGCATCATTCTTTCACCGGAGGACCTGGTCGGGCACATCCGCCAGGATCTTGCAGCCCATCTGGGCATTGATGTGGTGGAAGGCCCATTCCAGCTCGCCCCGGACAAGATCCCCCACTGCACCAAGGCGATCCTGCGTGCCGCGTTCCTGGCCAGCGGATCGATCCGCGATCCACTTAAGGCCTACCACCTCGAATTTGACCTGCGCCGCGAAGATGTCGCCATCTGGCTGGGACAATTCCTGACTGGGCTCGACATCCGTTCTGGACTGGTCAGGCGCCATGGCCATGCTGTCGTCTACATCAAGGAAGGCCAGCAGATTGCCGATTTCCTCCTGCATTGCGGTGCCCATCAGTCGCTTCTGGCTTTCGAATCCCTGCGTGTGGACAAAGAAATGCGCAATACGGTCAACCGCGTGGTCAACTGTGACAGTGCCAACAGCACCCGGATTGCCAATACGGCAGCCCGGCAACTGGAACTGCTCCACTACCTGGAGAAATCCGGCCTCTTCGGGGCGCTGCCGGAAGACCTCGCCGCCGCAGGCCGGGCCCGGCTGGAAAATCCGGACCTGTCCCTTAAGGAGCTGGGCGAGACCCTTGAGCCGCCACTTGGCAAATCCGGCATGAACCATCGCCTCAAGAAACTGGAGCAATTTGCCCAGGACCAGATGGAGAAGGAGAAAAGACACCACGATGATTGAGATTGTCCTGATCGAGCCGGAGATCCCCCAGAACACGGGCAACATCGCCCGGACGTGTGTTGCAACAGGTTCGCGCCTGCATCTGGTCGAACCCCTGGGTTTTTCGATCAGTGACCGTCAACTCAAGCGAGCTGGCCTCGATTACTGGTTTGACCTGGATCTGGCCATCTGGCCTGATTTCGACAGCTGGCAGCGGGCCTTTGCCGGGAAAAACCTGTATTATGCAACCACCAAAGCGCCACGGACCTATGCTGAACCTGCCTATCCAGAAAAGGCGGTCCTGGTTTTCGGCAAGGAAACCAAAGGTTTGCCTGAGTCACTCCTGCAGGCGCATCCGGAACGCTGCATCCGCATCCCGATGCTCTCGGAGAGCCGGTCGTTGAATCTGGCCAATGCCGTGGCCGTTGTTACTTATGAAGTCCTGCGCCAGCAAGGTTTTCCGGGTCTGCAGCTGGCCAGTGATTTTTTATAAATCGGGAGTCTGCCATGATCGATGAAAAACGCCTGACCGAACTCTTCCTGCGCCTGGCATCCCTGGATGCACCATCGCTGGAGGAGCGCCGTGTAGCCGATGCGGTCACGGCTGAACTCACTTCCCTGGGCCTGGATGTCTTTGAAGACGATGCAGCGGCTCGCATGGGTGGCACGACCGGAAATCTTCTCTGCCGAGTGCCGGCCAATTGGGCTCTCCTGCACCTGCCTGATGCCACAAAACCGTCCAGACTGGATGTGACATTCCGGCAAGAACAGGCCCCCCTGTTGTTCTCAACGCACCTGGACACTGTCCAGCCATGCCGGGGCAAACACGTTCTTCTTGGCAGCGACCGGATTTTCCGCAGCGATGGAACCACCATACTCGGTGCGGATGACCTGGCAGGAGTCTCTGCAGTGCTGGCCCTGCTCCATGAACTGCGAGAGGGTAAAAAGCCGCATCGTCCGCTGGAACTGCTATTTTCAGTTGCCGAAGAGGTCCATCTCCAGGGGATTTCTGTTTTTGATGCCAGTGTTCTGAAAGCCCGGGAAGGATATGTGCTCGATACCAGCGGAGCGCCTGGAACAGGAGTCATTGCCGCTCCTGGACATGTGTACATGCATTTTGAGGTGCAAGGCCGCCCTGCCCATGCGGGCATCGCCCCGGAAACCGGCATCAATGCGATAGCGGTGGCAGCACAGGGGATTGCCCGGATGCAATTGGGACGGATCGATCCGGAAACCACAGCCAACATCGGCCGGATCGAAGGTGGCGGTGAGACCAATATCGTTGCTCCCAGCTGCAGGGTCACTGCTGAATGCCGCTCACTGGATCCCGAGCGACTGGCTGGCCAAGCCCGGCATATGGTTGACTGCATGGAACAGGCTGCAGCCGAGGCCGGTGCGTCCGTCACCGTGCAAACCCACCAGTCCTATCATCCATACCGGGTGGATCCGGACCAGCCCGTCGCACGCCGTTTCCAGGACGCTTGCACAGCTATCGGGAAATCAGCCCGCCTGATTTCCACAGGTGGTGGCAGCGATCTGAATGTCCTGTCCCGTTCCGGACTGTCCGGCATGGTCCTTTCCTGTGGCATGCAGCAGGTCCACTCCAACGCAGAACAGCTGGCGCTTGATGACTTGTCAGATCTGGTCTTGCTGCTGTTAGCCCTGGTTGACAGGCCCTTCTGATGCCAGTCCTGGCAGCTCGCCTGACCTTCCGATGGCAAGTGAACTAAACAGGTTTCACAAAAACAGAGTGCATATCTTGGTGAAGGCGAGGATTCGATCTGCAGAACCGTCAAGGGAAATTGTGTTATAATATTGGAAATTTCCTGTGAACACAGGCTCTGGTCTGAGCAGATCGAGGTATACATGTCTTTCCGGGACATTGAGGCACTGGATTGCGAACTTGCTGTCTATCGCAAAGGATTTTTATCGGTCCATATTGACTTTGCCCGCGGCTACATGACCTGGCGGGAAAGCAACACCTGGACGAACAATTTCACGCGCTCCCTGCGGCCGGAGCAGATCGAATCCCTGCGCCAGCGCCTGATGTGTTCCTTGAATCGGATCAACTTGCCGGATTTGGCTCACGAGCCCAATGCCAGCAGCCGTCTCATGACACAAGAGCAACCTGCCGCAAGTCTCGCCACCGGCACCTGCGATGAGTCCCACGGCAAAATCGCCTGGTCCCTTTCCCTGAAAACACCTTCTGGCTACCGTCAGGGCACTGGCAGCGGGTTCCTGCCGGAGGGCTGGCAGGAGTTGAGCCAGACGATCGAGACCGTCAGCCGCCTGCCCTTTTCATTCCGGTAAGACAAAGCCTGCCTGAGATAAAGCCCGGCCGTCCCCACCTGAAAGACCTGAAAACCACGCTCGCAATCAGCGCCGCACCCGACCAGGAGGTGCCGGGGCTGTTTTTATGCGGGCCGATTTATGCTAGAATACAGCCAATGCCAGAGGCGCAATGACACACGAAGGTGGTGTGGGATGGACTTTCTCGAGGGGTATTTGCTCGGTCCACAATGGAGCGATACAGAGTACGAAACCCGTCACCATGCGGGTTTCCACTTGCTGGCGGGACTAGTAGCCGCAGGTGCCTTTGGCTTTTTGTTCCTCAGTCCTGACCATGCAGCCCGCTGGATCTGGCCCTGGCATGTGCCAGCCCTGCTGCTTTCAGCCCTGCTCCTATTGAACCCCCTGCTCTGCCGCCATTACTACCGGCATAACCGACTTGTCCGGTTGCTGATCCTGACGGTTATCGCACTCAAATACGCCCTGGCGCTGCTGGTGCTTTTTGCCGTGACCATGCCGCTGATCCGGATCGACACCGGCCATCTGGCCTCGAGCCTGCTCGCGCAGGCCAACGAATCCATCGCAGACATGACCGACCGGTTCCACACCCTGAACAATGCCAGCGCGATGATGTTCGGCATTATCCTGGGCAGCCTCGAGGTTCTGCTGCGTACCGTCCTTGCCATCGCTGTCTGCGTCCTGGTCCCAACCTTGTTCCTGCTTGCCGTCCGATGGATCCAGCGGATCCTGGACTTTGTGATCCGCAAACAGTTGAAATTCAATCCTGATATGGAATAGGAGAACACACCATGCGAAAAACCAAAATCATCTGCACCATGGGCCCCGCTGTTGACCAGGATGACGTCCTGCTCTCACTGATGCAACGCGGCATGAATGTCGCCCGCCTCAACTTTTCCCACGGTTCCCATGAGGAGCACCTCGGCCGCGTCCAGCGGATCAAGAAGCTGCGTGAGCAACTCAACCTGCCGATTGCCATGCTGCTGGACACCAAGGGACCGGAAATTCGCACGGGCAATTTTGCCAACAACCGCATCCAGCTGGAAGAAGGCGCCCAGGTGACCGTGGCTGCATCCCAGGAACTGGGCAGCGAAACCTTCATCCCGGTTTCCTATGCGGATATCCACAAAGACCTCAAAGCCGGTGACCGCATCCTGATCGATGACGGCTTGATCGAGCTGGAAGTCATGGACATTGAAAATGAACAGCTCCGCTGTGTGGTCCAGAACGGTGGTCCGGTCTCAAACCACAAAAGCATCAACCTGCCTAACGTTTCGACCAATCTTCCGGCATTGACTGAAAAGGACGTCGCTGACATCAAATTCGCGATCGAGAATGGCTTTGATTTCATCGCTGCTTCTTTCGTCCGCAAGGCATCCGATGTGCTCGAGATCCGGAAGATCCTGGAAAAGCACAATGGTGAACACTTGCACATCATCGCCAAGATTGAGAACCGTGAAGGTGTGGTCAATTTCGACGAAATCCTCAAGGTTTCCGACGGTGTCATGGTTGCCCGCGGCGATCTCGGTGTCGAGATTCCGATCCAGGAGGTCCCGACGATCCAGAAATCCCTGATCGAAAAATGCTACAAGGTTGGCAAGCCATCGATCACAGCCACCCAGATGCTGGACTCAATGATGCGTAATCCGCGCCCGACCCGGGCCGAGGTTTCCGACGTGGCCAATGCCATCCTCGACGGCACCAGCGCGATCATGCTTTCCGGTGAGACCGCCGCAGGCAAATACCCCGTGGAAAGCCTCGCCATGATGGACAGCATCGCCCTCCAGACTGAAAAAACAATCGACTACTGGGGTAATTTCAACAAGGCCAACTACCAGATGATCCCCAGTGTGGCCAATGCGATCAGCCATGCCACCTGCATGACCGCCATGGACCTCAAGGCCAGGGCCATCGTTGCCGTCACCCACAGTGGCCGCACGGCTCGCCTGATCTCCCGGTTCCGCCCGGAATGCCCGATCATCGCCACCACCGTCTCACAGGAGTCTTTGCGCCAGCTGTCCTTGTCCTGGGGTGTCTACCCCTTTCTCGTCAGCGAAGTCTTTGCGACCGACGCGATGTTCGAACTCGGCATGAACAAAGCCCTCGAATCCGGTTTTGTCAGCAATGGCGACGTCGTTGTCATCACCGGTGGCACCCCGATCGGCATGAGCGGTACCACCAACACCCTCAAGGTCCAGACCATCGGCCGTCTGCTCGTCGAGGGCAAGGGCATCGGCAAGGGCAATGTCAGCGGTGAGGTCCTGGTCATCGACAGCCCGGATGATGTCCGCATGGCTGATTTGCGCTCGGATTATGTCCTGGTTGCCCGCGGGACGGACAACAGCATGGTCAATCTCATGAAAAAAGCCGTGGCCCTGATCGTGGAAGATGATGAACCGGGCAGCCACACGGCCACCGTCGGCCTGGCCCTGGACATTCCAGTGATCTATGCCTGTGAAAACGCCACCAAGATCCTGAAAACCGGCTCGATCGTCAGTGTCGATGTCGAGCGCGGAACTGTCAGCTGAAAAGAGGCCCTTATGCCGTACGATCCCTGGAACCAGGATTCAAAGCCCGGCCCGAATCCAGACTACTACTATCCTCACGGCTCCTATGGCAACAGCCCGTCAGGCGGTCCACAACCGCCCCGACGGGGTTCTGGCCGTACGATCGCCCTGCTGGCTGCGTTCCTGGTGGCCGCTATCCTGTTTTCAGTCCTGACCGGGGCGATCGTCTTTGCAGTGCTCAAGGGCCCTGTTCTTGAGGGCCGGTTCGCCTTGCCAACCCTGCCATCCGGTCCAGAAATCCGTGAACAGACCCAGCCCAGTGAGCAGGCCCAGCCACCGGCCAAGACGACTGAACCCGGAGCGACTGACCAGGAATTTTCCATTTCTGACCTGACCGACGGCCGGCCGACTGGCGGGAAATCACTGTCGATCGTCGAAATTGCCCGGATGGGCAAGCCCGCTGTCGTCGCGATCAATACCGAAACCCTCGTCTCATCTCCCTTTGGCAATACCGGCCTCGTCCCAGCTGCCGGTTCTGGCTTCATCCTGACCAGGGATGGCTACATCGTCACCAACCACCATGTGGTTGCCGGCGCCCGGACCATCTCGGTGGTTCTCGACAATGGCGATACCTATGATGCCGCCTGGGTGGGCTCTGACCCAGGCAACGATCTGGCCGTGCTCAAAATCGACGGCCAGGGTTTGCCCACGGTCCGCCTGGGCCAGTCCAGCGATCTGGAAGTTGGCGAGCTGGCTGTGGCCATCGGCAATCCCCTGGGTGAACTGAGCGGCACCGTCACCGCCGGCATCATCAGTGCCCTGGACCGTGCCGTGACGATTGACGGGCAGACCCTGTACCTGCTCCAGACCGACGCCGCCATCAATGCCGGCAATTCGGGCGGGGCCCTGTTCAATTCATTTGGTGAGGTGATCGGAATCAACACAGCCAAGAATGCCGGTACCGGTATTGAAGGCCTTGGCTTTGCCATCCCGATCGACCACGCCAAGCCGATCATCGAAACGATCATCCGCAGCGGATCCCTCCCGGGTAAACCCCGGATCGGCCTTTTTACCCAGGACATCGATGCGAGCATGGCCACAGAGTATGACCTGCCAGTGGGCGTCTTCATCACCCAGGTGGAACCCGGCAGCCCTGCCGACGACGCCGGCCTCAGGCAAGGTGACGTGATTGTGGCCATCAATGGCCAGGAAGCCCTGACGACAGCCGCGATCAATGACATCAAGAACCAGTTTGCCCCCGGCGACACCATCACGCTGACCATCATCCGGGATGGCCGCGAACAGACCGTCTCCGTCATCCTGGGCGAGGACATTGCCTGATGCGAGGCTGGCGCCACTGGATCAAACGTGAGGTGATCATCCCGGCGGGCGTGCTCGTCCTTGCGAGTCTGGCTCTGGCCTGGCTTGGCTTGCAGCTGCTGCCCCTGCTGGCCCAGCCATCCTTTCGCTGGCTGCTGTATGTCTTCCTGGCCAGCCTAGTCGTGTTCGCCCTTTTCGCTTATGTGACTTTGCGCCACATCTTGTCTACCTACACCCTCGAACGCTTTGATCCGGGCAATCCGGAAAGTGTCAAGCGCCTGGCCCGGATGACCCGGTTCAGTTACCCGGTAACTGGACTTGAACCGCAGCAGATGGGATCAGCCCTGCATGAGCATCTTCGTTTGGCCGGATTTTCAGTCGAAGCCAATCATCCGGTGCTGGGCACCATCCTGATCCGCTCGCATCCGCCGCTCATCCCCTTGCTTGGCCGACCGCGCCATGACCGTGTCTTTTTGATTGAAAAATCCCCGCTCAATGTCTTCATTGTTGATTTCACCATCCGGGATGCCCTGCGATATCTGATGACCCAGGCGTCACAGCCTGCTGACCGCAACCTCCTTGTGCTCCTGACCCAGGAGCCGCAACTGATGGAAGCTGCCTCAGCTGCAGCTGGCGTGGTCAATTTTCTTGGCCGGACAGAGGATGGGACGCTGGGAGCTCTGATGTTTGACTGCATCGGCCACCGTCTCTATTATCCGATTGACCAGACCTTGCTGCCCTGGCCTTTGCGCCAGTATTTCCAGCGCATGCGCCAACAACTGGCGGCGGCTGTGACCAGGGAGCGCTGACCATATGACATTAGACACACTTGCCACAGTTACTTTGAAGAACGGCATGCACAAGGCTGTCGCCCAGGGACATCCCTGGGTTTACCGCACCCAGATCGAAACCGTGACGGGTGATCCATCCCCAGGTGACACGGTCACCGTCCTGGATTTCCGCGGCCGTTACCTCGGTGCTGGCCTCTACAATCCACAGTCCATGATCTCGGTCCGGATCCTGACCCAGATGCATGAAGCCATCACTGCCATCATGATTGAAACCCGCATCCGGGCAGCCATTGCCTTTCGGCGCCAGTTCTGGCGTCCGGATACCGACAGCTACCGGCTGGTTTTTGGCGAGGCTGACCGCCTGCCAGGCCTGATTGTCGACCTGTTTGCCCGCACACTGGTGGTCCAGATCCTGTCCCTGGGCATGGAACGTTTTCTTGACCCCATCTGTGAGACCTTGCTCGCCGAGATCCAGCCTGAGCGCTTGATCCTGCAACATGAGGAAACCATCCGGAGCAAAGAAGGACTGCCCCTGTACCGCCGGGTCTATGCCGGCGAGGATCAGGATCAGGAAACCATTCTCGAGAATGGCCTTCAGTTGACCATTGATCTCGCCAGCGGCCAGAAAACCGGCTATTTTCTCGACCAGAAAGCCAACCATGCTTATCTGCGTCCATTCGTTCAAGGCAAGCGGGTGCTCGACTGTTTCACCTACATCGGCGGGTTTGCCTTGAATGCCCTGGCCGGCGGTGCGACCCATGTGACGGCGGTGGATGTATCTGCCTCTGCCATGGATCTGACCGGGCACAATGCCCGGCAAAACGGATTTTACGAACGCCTCACACCGGTGGTGGCCAATGCGTTCGATTTCCTGCGCGAGCAAGCCCGGGCCAAGTCCAGCTTCGATGTCATCATCCTCGACCCGCCGGCCTTTGCCAAAAGCCACAGTGCTCAGGCTGGGGCAGCCCGGGGCTACAAGGAGATCAACCTGAGTGCCCTGAAGATGCTGGAATCTGGCGGGATTCTGGCGACTCACTCCTGCTCGTTCCACATGCCGGAGGCTCTGTTCCTGGAAACAGTTCTCAGCGCGGCCCGCGATGCCCGGCGCACTGTCCGTATCCTTGATATCCGCAGGCAAGACTTCGACCACCCGGTCCTGGGTGGCTATCCGGAATCCCACTACCTCAAAAGCGTCTGGCTACAGGTGATTTAGAAAGGAGATCCCTATGAAAGTGACATTTTTGGGCGCGGCCCAGACCGTGACCGGTACCTGTTATCTGGTTGAGACCGAGAAGACTTCCTTTCTGATCGATTGTGGCCTGCATCAGGGACAGCCTCATGAAGAGCGACTCAATTTCCAGCCCTTTCCTTTCCAGACCGACAAGATCGATTTTCTACTTCTGAGCCATGCACATATTGACCATAGTGGCCGCCTGCCCAAACTTTATGTCGAAGGTTATCGTAAACCGATCTATGCGACCAAGGCCACAACCGAGCTCTGCTCGATCATGCTGCCGGATTCCGGCCATATCCAGGAAACTGAATACAATTGGCGGGTGCGCAAGAACAAGCGGGCTGGCCGTACCATCGACGAACCTTTGTACACCATGCAGGACGCCATTGACACCCAGAAACTGTTCCAGTCCGTCCGTTATGACCACGAATTCTGGCCTGCCGAAGACGTCCGTGTCCGTTACCGCGACGCTGGCCATATCCTGGGTTCTTCCATCCTGGAAATCTGGGTCAAAGAAAACGGTGGCGAAACAAAACTGGTCTTTTCCGGCGACCTGGGCAACAAGAACATCCCGATCCTGCGCGACCCGACCTTCATTGATGGCGCTGACTACCTGATCCTCGAATCGACTTACGGGGATCGCCTGCATGAACGGCCAAACCACAAGGTCGACCGCTTTGTCCATGCCATCGAGGAGACCTTGCAGCGCGGTGGCAACGTGATCATCCCTTCATTTGCGGTCGGCCGGACCCAGGAACTGATCTACTCCCTCAACAAAGAATATGAGAGGTTTGAACGCCAGCGTCGTCTGCTGCATGACACCCCTGTCTACATCGACAGCCCACTGGCAATCTCAGCGACCCAGATTTTCCAGCAAAACACCGATTGTTTTGACGAAGAAGCCCGGGCCTACATCGAAAGCGGCGATCACCCGCTCGATTTCGACAACCTGCATTTCGTCCGCACTGCTGATGAATCACGCTTGCTCAATGAAGACCCGGAAAGCAAGATCATCATCGCCGCCAGCGGTATGTGTGATGCCGGCCGGATTCGCCACCACCTCAAACACAATCTCTGGCGCAAAGATTCGACAGTCATTTTTGTCGGTTACCAGGCCCGGGGCACCCTCGGACGCGCCTTGGTCGATGGTGCCAAAACTGTCCGCATTTTTGGTGAGGAAATTGCAGTCAAGGCCAAAATCGTCATGATCGAAGGGTTTTCAGGTCATGCCGACCGGGATGGCCTCCTGGAATGGGTCGCCGCCATGCAGCAAAAACCTAAAAAGATCATGCTTGTCCACGGTGAACCAGCCGTCATTGCCAGTTTCCAGAAATCCATCCGCCACCATCTGGGTCTCAAGGCCGTCGCGGCCGAATACAATGAAACCATTGAACTGGGTGTGCCGGTCCATCGTGCCACCGTTGTGGCACCTTGTCTGCCGGCTGTTGAGATCACCGAAGCGGTCGACATGCTCGACGCCATCCGGCTTGATTTCGAGGCCATGATCGAGAAAACCAAGACCGAGATCTGCCAGGTCTCGCCCAGCGTGCGCTACCAGATGCTGGCCGCCCTCAAGGACCAGCTCACCCAGGCCACCTCTACCATCGTCCAGAACCACCAATAGCTTTACCGGGCAGCCAGCCCATAAACCCGCTGGCTGCCTGTTTATGAATCGCTCTGACAACCTGATATTCATAAAAAGTTTTCAGACGCACGCGTGATTGTAACGTTTATTAACAAAACGTCGATTTATACTTGATACGGTTTTGCTAAGCTTGCATCAGGAGGACTTCCAGATGGATCAAACACCCCGCAGCCAACACCTGCATGAAACGATAGAAGACTACTTGCATGTCCTGCCCCAGATCCGCACTGGCCTTTCTGACCAGGCTGCCATTGAGCAGCGCCAGCAGATCATCCGGGAAAAGCTCGGTGCCACGATCGAGCAATGGTCTGACTACCGCTGGCAGCTTTCCCACCGCATTACCTCCGTCGAAGCCCTGGCAGAGCTCCTGCCGCTCGATCCCAATACCCTGGATCAGCTGATCCAGGTCAGCCAGCGCTACCGCTTTGCCATTTCACCGTATTACTTGTCGCTGATCGATCCGGCTGACCCGGAGTGCCCGATCCGCCGCCAGTCCGTGCCCTCGATCGAGGAACTCAACCCGGAGGGTGTGCTCGACCCCATGGACGAAGAGCATTCCAGCCCCGTACCGGCGGTCACCCGCCGCTATCCGGACCGCCTGATCATCAAGGTCACCAACCAGTGCGGCATGTATTGCCGCTTCTGCCAGCGACGCCGCCTGATCGGTGAAACCGACCTCGCCGTCGATGAGGCGACCTTGCGTGCAGCCGTCCAATATGTCCGCGAGCAGCCGGAGGTGCGCGACGTCCTGATCACCGGCGGCGACGCCCTGATGCTGTCCGACCAGGCCCTTGAGCGTCTGCTCCAGGATTTGCGCTCGATCCCCCACGTCGAGATCATCCGGCTGGGCACTCGTACGCCAGTCACTTTGCCGCAGCGGATCACGCCACAGCTGGTCGACATGCTTAAGCGCTACCATCCGCTCTACATCAACACCCATTTCAACTCCCCAGCCGAAATCACCGTCGAAGCCAAGGCTGCCTGCAACCGCCTGGCTGACGCCGGTATTCCGCTCGGCAACCAGATGGTGCTGCTCAATGGCGTCAACAACAACAAATACATCGTCCGGCGCTTGAACCAGCTCCTGTTGACCCTGCGCGTCAAACCGTATTACATCTTCCATCCCAAGACGGTCCAGGGAACGTCCCATTTCTGGGTCCGGATCGAAGAAGGCCTCGAAATCATGGAAAACCTGCGCGGCTACACCTCCGGCATGGCCATCCCGACCTACATCGTCAACGGCCCCGGAGGCCTCGGCAAGACCCCGATCCTGCCTAATTACCTGCTCTACATCGGCAAGGACAAGGCCGTCTTCCGCAACTGGGAGAATAAAAATTTCGAGATCGAAAACCAGCCGAATCGCGAACTGCACGACCCGGGCCGTTTTGAATAGCGTATGCCTGGCTATTCACGGAAATGCAAAGGCCCGGAACTGGTTATCCCAGTCCCGGGCCTGATTTTTTATTTGGAAGATTGCATGCTTCAGAAATCGATGTCGAAATCGACCTCGGTGTTGGCGGCCATTTCAGTGGTCACGGCGTCAAAAATCGCCAGGCCTTCATCGAGCTGGGCATTGGTATGTGTTGCCGTGTAGCTCGTCCGCAGCATGCAGGATTCCTTGGGCACCGCCGGTGGCAGGACCGGATTGACGTAGACACCTGCCTCCAGCAAATTGCGCGCAGTGAAGAGGGTGCGACCAATACTGCCGGTCAGGACTGGAATGATCGGCACGAGGTCGTTGCCACTGTCAAAGACCCGGACATGGGGCAGGGCAGAGAGGCCGCGCCGCATGTAGGCGGCAATCTCATTCAGGCGCCGGACGCGCTGTGGCTCCTGCTCGAGGATGCGCAGGGCTTCGCGGGCCGCTCCAATCTGGGCTGGCGGGATTGAGGCACTGAAAATGAAGGGCCGGGCATTGTGCTTGATGTAGTGGATGACGGATTCCTTGCCGGCGACACAGCCACCCAGGGAAGCCAGTGTCTTGGAAAACGTGTTCATGATCAGGTCGACTTCATCGGCCAGACCAAAATACTCCGCCGTACCGCGACCGCGCTCGCCAAGGACACCGATCGAATGGGCATCGTCGACCAGGATGCGCGCACCGTACTGGCGGGCCAGGCGGACGATTTCCGGCAGATTGCAGATATCGCCCTCCATGCTGAACACCCCGTCGGTGACGATCAGCATGCCGGCGCCTTCCTCGACAGCGCATTTTTCCAAAAGACGCTGCAGGTCTTCCATGTCGTTATGTTTGTACTTGAGTGTCTTGCCGATCGCAAGGCGGGTGCCGTCAATGATGCTGGCGTGATTGAGCGCGTCCGACAGGATGTAGTCATTGCGCCCGACCAGGGAGGAAATGATCGCCAGATTGGACTGGTAGCCCGTCGAAAAAACCAAAGCAGCCTCTTTTTGCAGAAACGAGGCCAGAGCATCTTCCAGTTCAATGTGGATGTCCAGCGTGCCATTCAGGAACCTCGACCCGGAACAGCCGGTGCCGTATTTCTCAATGGCCTTGATCGCGGCTTCCTTGACCCGGGGATCCGAGGTCAGGCCGAGATAATTGTTGGACCCGAACATCAAGGTCCGTTTGCCTTCCATCAGGACTTCCGTGTCCTGGCCTGAGGTCAGATAATGGAAATACGGGTAAATGTCCAGGGACATGGCCAATTTGGCACGGTTGTAGTCATAACACTTCTGAAACAAATCCATTGGCAGTCGTCCTCCAGCAAGGATTAGGCAAAGATATCAAAAACAGATTCATCATAGCATATCTGTCAGATCAATTGATTATAAAATGTCATCTTGTCAAGAATTAACAGATGTCAAGCCGGTACTTTCCTCAGCCGTAAAGCAGCCGTACGATCCAGCGCACCAGGGGCAAAGGTAAGAGTCTGCCTGCCACCGTCATGGCATGATTATGCAAACCGGGCGTGACCATCAGTTTCGGGTATTTCCGGGATAGTTCACGGACAATGACCTGGGCGATGCTGTGAGACGACATGCCGTTTTGTTCATCGCGGGCCATGCGGCTGACTGACCGGCTGAGACGCTCCGCATAAGGGGAATGAGCGAGAGATCCGGCGAGTCTCCTGGCCTCTGTGAATCCCGTCCTTGTATCGCCTGGAGCGACGATCGTGATTTTCAGCCCAAAGGGCCGGACTTCGTCAGAAAGCCCGAGCGCCAAGGCATGGACAGCAGCTTTCGCAGAGCTGTAATAAGTCTGGAACGGTACAGGTATGGCTGCTGCAACAGAGGAGACCAGAATGATCCGGCCATGTCCCTGGTGCCTCATGCGCGGCAATACGGCTCGCAGCATGCGAATCGTGCCGAAAAGCAGGTTGTCATATTGCCAGATGGCATCCGCCAGAGGAATATCTTCGATGCTGCCTGCCAGACCGGTACCGGCACAGTGAACAAGGGCGTCCAATTGGCCAGTATGATCCAAAACAGTGGAAACAGCCGCAGTGCAGCTTTTTTCATCCAGGATATCCAGTTCGATGGCGTGAATCACATGCTGCAATTCTGGATCGAGCTGGACCTGTGCCAGTTTCTGACCGATGGTACGTGATGCTGCAAAAACAGTAAAGCCTTGCTTTGCCAGCAACAGGACTGTTTCCCAGCCGATTCCGGAGCTGGCACCTGTGACCAGGACGGTGCCTTGCAGCAGGGACCTGTTCACATGGCCGAATGAAACAGGTAAAGGAACGGATTGTGGATTTTTCGTACCTGGCATGGCGTGCTCCTGATAAACTGAATCTGCTTGAATGCCTCTTGACGCTCGTGTATCGTGAACAGTGTAACGTCCAGCCTCATCAGCAACAAGTAGGCTGAACCCTTTAGATCTCATCTTGGAGGATCTTCCGTGGCGCGTCTTTTGCTCACCATTATTTTCCTGTCCTTTATCAGTCTCGGTCTGCCGGATGCTGCCTTGGGCACCGCCTGGCCGGCGATGTACCCCGAACTGGATGTATCCATCGGCGCAGCCGGTATGATTGCCCTGGTCGTTACGGCCGGAACCATTGTGTCAAGTCTTATGAGCGGCACCATCCTTGGCCGGTTTGGCACCGGAAAGGTCAATTTCACCAGCACCCTTCTGACTGGGCTGGCTTTACTCGGCTATGCTCTGTCACCTTCCTATGTCTGGCTGCTTGCCTTTGCCGTTCCACTAGGACTTGGGGCTGGTTCTGTTGACGCTGGCCTGAACAGCTATGTTGCCATGCATTACAAAGCCCATCATATGAATTGGCTGCACAGCTTCTGGGGCATGGGCGCCACCCTGAGCCCAGTGATCCTGGCCCAGATCATCAGCCGGACAGGCAACTGGCGCACAGGGTATCAAACCATCGCCACGATCCAGCTGATCCTCGCCGTGGCACTGTTCCTGAGCCTTTCTCTGTGGGAAAAGGTCGGAAAAAAGCTCCCATCCCATCCGATCCAGGCCAGTATCCCGGAAACCACAACGACTGGAGAAGGCCTGGCCCTGGCAGAACAAGACAGGATCCTGCCAGATGTCGCCCCGGACAGAGCCTTGCCACAACGCCTCCACTTGCTTAAGACGCGAGGATTGCTTCTGGCTCTGCTTTCCTTTTTCTTCTATTGCGGTGCCGAGATCTCCATGGGTCTGTGGGGTGGCAGCCTCATGGTCAATGTCCATGGCCTGGCAGTCGAACACGCGGGCAATTACGTGGCCAGCTATTTCGGCGGCATCATGGGGGGTCGTTTCCTGACGGGATTCCTGACTTTCCGCTACAAGACACACACCTTGATCCGCGTTGGCATTTTCACCAGCCTGCTGGGAGCAATGCTTATTTTCCTCGCTGGTGCCACGGCAGGCGGCCAGATCGGATTCATCCTGGTTGGTCTCGGCTTCGCGCCGATATTCCCGGGCATGATCCATGAGACTCCGGCCCGGTTTGGCCAGCTTCATTCCCAGAGCATCATCGGTTTCCAGATGGCGTCAGCCTATGCAGGCACCATGCTGTTTCCACCCATCATCGGTTCTCTGGCGACCAGCGTCTCGCTGACAGTCCTGATGCCGGTGGTCATTCTCCTGATTCTGGCCCTTCTGATCAGCACCGAAACGATCAACCGGCTTTTTGCCAGAAAGGCAGCGATATGAACATTCTGCTCGTTGACGATGACCCCCGCATCCGCAATCTGGTGATGGAATATTCCCGCACGGAGAACTGGCAGTTCACTGAAGCAGGCGATGGTGAAGAGGGCATTGAAGCCTTCATGGCCGGGTCGTTTGACCTGGTGCTGCTTGATGTCATGATGCCACGCCTCGATGGCTGGGGCACGCTGCGGCGCATCCGCGAAGACAGCAATGTCCCAGTGATCATGCTTACGGCCCGTAGTGAAGAATACGACCGTCTGCTCGGCTTTGAGCTGGGCGTCGACGACTATGTCAGCAAACCATTCAGCCCGCGCGAGCTGGTCGCCCGGATGAAAGCCTTGCTCAAACGCTCCGGTGCTACTGCCGCTGCCAGCCAGGTCTACGAAGCTGAGGGGCTCAAGGTCGACATGACCTCGCACCAGGTCTTTGTTGACGACCAGGCCGTACCCCTGACGCCCAAGGAGTTCGACCTGCTGGCTTTCCTGATGTCGCGGCCGCGCCAGGTTTTCACCCGTGACCAGCTCCTGAACCATGTCTGGGGTTACGATTACTTCGGCGATGCCCGCACCGTGGATACCCACATCCGGAGCCTGCGCGATAAAATCGCCCCTTATCGCCATCTCGTGGCCACCGTCTGGGGAACCGGCTACCGATTCGAAGCAGGAGAATCCTGATGTTGCCGCGCCGCCATCTGTTGTTCAAGTTCTTTGCCAGTTTTTTAGCCATGGCCACACTCACCGTGGTCCTGCTGTGGCTGATCCAGGCAGGCCTGATGCGCGATTCCTACTTGAACCAGCTGATTGCCGATGTCCAGCTGGCGGTTTCCGAAGCGGCCCAGACCCATTCGCTGGATGTCGCTGCCCTGAATGAAAAAACGGGCGCTACGATCCTGGTGCTCGATGCCTCAGGTAATCTAATCAATACCTCAGCCCGGATGCCGATGATGGGCATGGCCCTGCGCCATGTGCAAACCATGTTCCAAATGGGTGAATTTGCTGCGAGTGAGATCATCAGTGGCAGTGACAGCACCCTGCGTTATGCCCTGGTCGGCCAGTCACTGCCTGAAGGGGGCGCTGTCTTTGCCCTGCTGCCTCTGAATGCGGTCGACACAGCTGCCCGAGTCCTCAGAAGCCAGCTGTCCTTGATCACGATCGTCCTGGCCCTGGCTGCGACCCTTCTGGCCCTGGTATTGTCCCGGATGTTGAGCCGGCCCATCCTCGCCGCGACCGCTGCTGCGCGCAAACTGGCCACTGGTGAATACCAGACTCATCTGATGGTCAAAGGCCAGGATGAAATCGCCGACCTGTCCACGGCTCTGAATGAGCTGGGCCAGCAGCTGCAGGTGACGGAAACGTTGCGCCGCGAGCTGATCGCCAATGTCTCACACGAACTGCGTTCCCCCTTGACTGTGATCCAGGGCTATGCCGAAACCGTCCGCGATGTGACTTGGCCGGATGAGAAAAAACGCAGCGAGCAGCTGACTTTGATTGCCGATGAAGCCTCCCGCCTGACCCGTGTGGTTGGGGACATCCTGGAATACTCTAAACTCCAGGCCGGGGTCCGTCCGCCGTCTAGTCAGATTTTCCCAGTTTGCCCGACCCTCACTTCAGTCCAGCTGCGCTTTGAACTGGAGGCAGCTGCTCGCGGGCTCACCCTTGATATGACCTGCAAAGCGGTCGATATTCGCTTTGACCCGGCACAGTTTGATCAAGTCCTGACCAATCTGGTGGCCAATGCGATCAATTATGCCGATCCTGACAGTGTCATCCGGATCGAAGTCCAGCCTGTCGGCGCCAAATCTCGGATCGAAATCACCAACCAGGGCGAGACGATTCCCGCTGATGAACTTGAGAAAATCTGGGACCGCTACCATCGCTCCGGCCAGGTGCGCGATGACCGCCGTCTCGGCACCGGCCTTGGCCTGGCTATCGTCCGCAGTATTCTTGAGCAGCACGTCGTCGCTTTCGGCGTCGAAAGCCAGGATCGCCAGATCCGTTTCTGGTTTGAAACCCAGCCGCTGAAATAAACACAACCCGGCCTGATTTTGTAACGGTTTTTCGCTGATTAGTTGATCGGCGCTTTTTAATGCTCGATCCAAAGAGAACATCAAGGATTTTCTAATAATTTCACACCTTAACCTATGTTACTAGTAACATAGGTTATATTTACCATAGGTTACAATGCGCAATCTGAAAGAATTTATAACCTCGCGCCGCGCTCGGACGAAGCAAAAAACCGCTCTGAAGCAGTAGCCAGCCTCTGGATGCCTGCCTAATATAGAGCCGCAGGATTGCTGCCGGGTCAGACTTTGTCTTTGACCCGGATCGCTACAAACAGATTGGCCAGGGAGAGGGCAGCGGCGATGAAGAAGACGTATTTGGGCCCGATGGTGGTCCAGATGACCCCGCCCAGCGTCGCCATGCTGATCGACACAACGTGGTCCATGCTTTGTCCGGTGACGAGGGTGGGGGAGATGTCATCTGGCGTCAGGGCAATCGAACGCAGATAGAGGCTGCGGACCATGCCCATCTGCATCGACATACGGTCCAGGATGAACAGGGCATACAGCGCGAAAACGGCCCAGCCAGTTTTGGGCAGGATCCCGGAGGTGAAGCCGGAGGCGAGAAAGCCATAGGCGACGTAAACGCCGATAAAGGAATAGGCATCGAGGAAGAGCATTTTGCGGATGCCATAGTGATCCAGCCAGCGTCCCAGTGCTGGTGTGAAGAAAATGCCGGCAAATGAACCGAGCATCAGGAGCAGCGAGAGCGTGTCAGCCTTTTTGCCCAGCAAGTCGATCAGGACCCAGGGCGCGTAGACCATCATGATCTGCTTTTGCACGCCGAAAATGATCGCCAGGACATAGTAATTCCGGTATTGCCAGCGAAAGACAAATTTTGGCCGCGGCAAGCCCTTAACAGCCGGCTTACCGGCAGATAGAGCTCTAGCGGTATGGTTGCGGTGGCGGTCGAGATAATACAGCAGCCCGACGACGGTCAGCGAGGCGACGCCCCCGATCAGGAACGTGGTCTTGATGTCGGCTGTGAAACTGAAAAGGCCTGACCGGAAGGCAAAGAAGACCAATAGTGAGGCCAGCATGCCAAAGGCCGTGCTGACGCCGTTGAAACGGCCAATCAGGCGTCCGGCATTGGCCTCGTCATGGATCAGGCTCATGCCGATGCTGTTCTGGAGTGGAAACCAGAGGTGCTGGCCGATCGAGTGAAAGAAAATGATCATCAGCATGATCACATACGGTGGGGTCAGGAAACCTAGCAAAGCCAGGCCAATCACGACCAGGGAATGGGCCAGCATGGCCAGGCGCAAATCTCCCATGAAAGCCAGGATCGAGACCAGGAAGATCGACAGGACGCCGGGCAATTCGCGCGGAAACTCAATCAGGCCGCGCTGCAATGCAGAGACCTGGTAGGCGTCCTTGAAATAGTTGGAAAACAGGCTGTCGGAAAATCCCGTGCCAATGGCAGCTGCCGCCAGAACGGCGTAGAAAATCCAGATCGAGCGCTGATGTTCAGGAGAAGCAAGTTTCGGGACGGGCTGCGGAGAAGCCATAAGTCAGATCACCTCAAATGCAAACTAATGGGATTCTAACACAGCAACTCTGATCAGCTCCAGTTCATTGACTACTAAGATGAGTAAAAAAACGACCCCCTCGCATGAGAGAGTCGATTGAAAAAATCTTGAACCTGACTAAATGACTTACAGAGCCTTTTTCAAAGCTTCGATCTGGGTGGCATATTCCTCGTCGCTCAGGTAGACCTTGCCCGGGTTCATTTCAAACACCGCACCCCAGGCTGCCTGGTCTTCGTATTTTGGCACCAGGTGCAGGTGCAGGTGATGCAGCTTGTCACCATAGGCGCCATAGTTGATCTTGGCTGGCTGGTATACGGCCTGGATCGCCTTGGCGGCCCGGGCAATATCGCTCATGTAGGCAGCCTGGTCAGCTTCAGAAAGATCGAAAATTTCCTTGGCATGGTCCTTGAAAGCGACAATGCAGCGGCCAGGATGGGTCTGTTCCTTGAAGAAAAAGAGTTCCGATACCGACAGATCGGCAACCTTGAGCATCAGGGCCGTCTGGCGTTCATCCTTCATGCAGTAAAAGCAATCTTTGTTTTTTTTCATGGTATCCCCCTCGAAATGTATGGCATCGAAGCCGTAGATATAAACCAGTATACCATGATTAAACCAATTATGCATGTGAATTTTGGCAGAAACTCAATAATACAATCAAAACTAAACAATAATATGCCCATCTGTTGACTTTCAAAATAGCGGTGCAAACAGCCGTAAAAACGCCTGGAGCAACCGTTCTGGCAACCGGACATGCTTAAGCTGGTTGAGTGTGACGGGTTCGCTGATGGCAAATATTTCCAGCAAATCCTGCTTGATATCGTCCAAGACCGGAGCGCCACAGATCAGGACTCCATCTTCGAACTGGAGATGGAAACTGCGGTAGTCCATATTGATCGTTCCTGTGACACAGAGGTCATCATCGCTCAGGATGGTCTTGGCATGCAGGAACCCGGGCAAATACTCGAACACCTTGACCCCGGCGGCCACGAGCCGGTGATAATTGGACCGGGTGACCTTGTGGACGTACCATTTGTCCCAGATCCGGGGCGTGGCGATCCGCACATCGATCCCCCCCTGGGCCGCCTGGCAGAGAGCATCCATCATGAATTCATCGATGACCAGGTAAGGGGTCGTGATGTAGACATAGCTCTGCGCACCGGCGATGATCTGGCGATAGACTTGTTCGGCCGGATTGACCGGATTGTTGACTGGGCCATCGGCAAAAGGCTGGAAAAAACCTGCACTTGGGATAGGTGCGGAGGGCCTGTACCGGTAGTAGTCTTCGCTCTTGTGGGTCTGCGACTGCCACATTTCCAGGAATATCACAGTCAGGCTCCAGACCGCGTCGCCTTCAAGGCGGACGGCGGTGTCCTTCCAATGGCCAAACCGTGGGTACACATTGGCATATTCATCGGCCAAGTTCGTGCCGCCTGTGTAGCCAATCCTGCCATCGATGACTACGATCTTCTGGTGGTTGCGATGGTTGAGGTAGAGGTGTACGAGCCCCTTCTGGACCTCACTGAAGGCGATGGCCTGGATGTTTTCGGCCGCCAAGTTTTCCCGGAAACGGTCCGGCAAGTTGGCCATGCTGCCAGCATCATCATACAGGAGCCGGATTTCGACTCCCGAAGCCGCCTTTCGCCGCAGGATCGCATGGATCTCATCCCAGACCTGCCCTTCAGCAATGATGAAAAACTCCAGGAAAATGAATCGCTCCGCTGCCTCCAGATCGCGGCGCAGGTCGGCGAACTGGAGCTCGCCGAGTGGATAGTAGGTGCAGGCAGTGCCTTCGTAAAGGGGAAAGCCCTGGTTCTCAAGATAGGTCACAAGCCGACGCCGCAAGGGAAAGGACTGGTTGAGCCGGGTCAAGCTGACAGGATTGGCTTTCAGCCAATGCGACCGGTGCAGGAAAATCTTCTTCACGCGCCGTCCGGAGCGGCTCGACTGCCCGGACCGGCCCCAGAGCAGATACAACACCTCTCCGAAAACGGGCAGGAGCAGAATAATGACGGTCCAGGCAAAGGTGTAGGCAGAGGATTCATTTTTGCTGACCAGATAAAGCACCTGAACCAAGGCAATGATTTCCAGAATGACATAGAGTGTCGTGAAATGGTCGCGCAGATTGACCACCACCAGCCAGATAAGGACCAGCTGGGCCAGGACGGCAGCTGTAACGATCAGCAGGCGCAGGCGGCTGCGGGAATGGTTCTTGCCACCCGAGGTCGCGATGCCGTCCGCTGCGATCTGGACCGGATGCCTGGCGCCGGGCTTAGCTGTGGACATAACCGCGATCGACTTGGATCACACAGCGCCACTGTGGGTTGATGCTGGCGATTGCAGATTTGATCTGGAAGACCAGGTCGTCATCCGATTCATTCATGCCAAAGGGTACCGACACGTCAAAAATCAGGTTGGAATGGCTGATCCCATGGACAACCCTGAAATCATGCAGGGAAAGGCCTGGCGAGATCTGGACAAGGACACCTTCCGCCATGGTGCGCAATTTCTGAGTTTCTGGATCATTGAGGCGCACCGGATCCATGTGGATGACCAGATTGATCCCGAGGTCGGTGTGAATATCACGCTCGATGTTGTCGATCAGGTCATGGCTGCGCATCGGATCCATGTCGGCTGATATTTCGCAATGGACAGTTGCATAACATTTGGTCGGACCGTAATTGTGGATGGCCAGGTCGTGCAGTCCGATGACCCCTGGGTAACTGTGAATCCGTTCGTGGATCTGATCGACCAGCTCACGGTCTGGACCTGCTCCCAGCAAAGGGCTGACGGTCTCCATGATCAGCTTCACGCCGCTGACCATGATGAACAGGGCAACAGCCGCGCCCATGAAACCATCGAGATCAAGGCCTGTGAACCTGAAAATCAGAAGAGACAGCAGCACTGCAGACGTCGCCAGCACATCATTGCGACTGTCGGCAGATGTCGCCAACAGGGTGACCGAATCGATGGTACGTCCAATCGACCGGTAAAACCGCATCTGCCAGAATTTGATGGCAATGGAGACCGCCAGAACCAACACCGACAACCAGCTGAACTCAGTGGGCTCGGGGTTCATGATCTTTCTGATTGCTGACTGCAAAAGCTCAAAACCGAGCGATAAAATCAAGAAAGACACGATCAGGCCGGCGATGTATTCAATCCGTTCATGGCCGTAGGGGTGTTTTTCATCCGCTGGTTTGCCGGACATCTTGAAGCCGGCTAGGGTGACCAGCGAGGAGCTCGAATCGGACAGGTTATTGATGGCATCCGCTGTGATGGCCAGGCTGTTGAAAACCAGGCCGGCGGCCAGCTTGATCCCGAACAGGAGCAAGTTCGTGGCAACGCCAACCAGGCTGGCAAAACGCCCATAGCGTTCGCGGACCACCGGGTTGGAGGTATGCTCGGCGTTCTTGATGAAAAAACGGATCCATTTGCTTGCTTTTACCATGCCCTCATTGTAGCGGAAAACAACTGGACTGTGCACCTTAGCCGTCGGTCAGGATTGAAAAAATCAGGACTCACTGAGTTCTCCATCGATGATGTGGACGATCCGGCTGGCAATGCTGGCGACCTCGATGCTGTGTGTGATCATGATGATCGTATTGCCCAGATCGTTCAGGCGCCGGAACAGTTTCAGGACTTCCTCGCCGGTGTGGGAATCAAGAGCGCCGGTCGGTTCATCAGCCAGAAGAACGGAAGGTGAACCGACCAAGGCCCGGGCGACAGATACCCGCTGTTGCTGGCCTCCGGACAATTCAGTTGGTTTGTGGCGCCGGCGTTCAGTCAGTCCGAGCATCTCGATGGTCGACTGGCTTTGCGCCTCCGCTTCACGGTAGCTCATACCGCGCATTAAAAGCGGCGCGACGATGTTCTGGACCACGGAGTAGGTAGGGATCAGGTTGTAGTTCTGGAAAATGAATCCGATGTGCTGGTTGCGCAGTTGGGTCAACTGATTGTCCTTGAGGCTGTGCACCGGCGCACCGTCTAGAAAATATTCGCCATCGTCCGCGACGTCGATGCAGCCGAGCACATTCATCAGCGTGGACTTGCCCGAGCCAGATGGACCCAGGATGGCAACAAACTCACCTTTTTCCACCCTGAAATTGATGTTTTTCAGGACATGGAGGGGCTCGTGACCCAGATAGTAGGTTTTGTTCAGGTTGCGGATATCAATCGTTGGCTGTGGCATCGCTGGTTTGCTCCGTTCCCATGATTTCGACCATCCAGACGCCGACGACGACCTCGCCATCGTCTGATTGCTCCAGGAGGACCTGGACTGTATCACTGGCAGCCAGGCGGGAGAAGGTTGTAGTTTTGCCTTGGACGGTCACAATGTCCGTGCCAACCGGGATGCTCAGCTGCAGGGTCTCCACAGGAGTTGCGCCGCTGTCACGGCCTCTATCTCCTCCAGCCGGCCGGTTCGGCCGCATGGTATCCCCGGATTCCTCTGCCTTGATGGCCGGATCGTCGGTCGAACCTGACTTTGACTCCTGAGCCTCTGTGTTTGCGCTTGATGCCAGCTGCGTCACATCCAGCACAGCCAGTGTGATCTCGTTGCCGGCAATCACCAGGATCTGGCCCTGGACAAGGCGCTGGTTCTCGCCAACCGGGATTTCGGTCGCAGTCGTTGCTGCCTGGGATGAACAGCCTGCAACCAGAATGCCAGATGACAAGGCGAGCGACAGGACAAGGGGGATCGTCTTTTTCTTGATCACGTTGTTGTAAATGTTCATGGCAACCTCCCAATGGTTATGTGTCAATCAGAGTGTGTTCAGGGCTTGGACCGGAATCAGGCGCGAGGCTTTGAAGGCTGGGTAGAAGCCAAACGCCGTACCAGTCAAAATGGCAAATGCCAGGGCCAGGACAAATCCGGTGGGTGAATGTTCGACTCTGACGCTGAGCAGCTGGATGACCGGGGTGATCAACATGCTGGTGAAAAGCCCGAGGACTCCGCCGACGATGCTGATGAAACTGGCCTCGAGCAGGAATTCGAGCAAGATGTCGCGCTTTTTGCAGCCGATCGATTTGAGAATGCCGATTTCGCGAGTCCGTTCCTTGATCGAGACAAACAACACATTCATGATCCCGATTCCGCCGACAATGAACACGATCGTGGCCATGGCAAACAGCAGCATGGTCAAGGTTTTGTGCGAGGCCATGGCCGCCTCCATCTTGCTGCCGGCGTCCTCAATCGTAAAGGTGGCATTGGGGTAGCTTTCATTCAGGACGGTCTCGATATTGGTTTCGATTTCCGCTACCGTATTGACATCCTGTGCGATGACGGTGATGGTCGGGCTGACATCGCTGCCTGTGATGTACTTGATGCCGGTTTCATAGGGGATGAACACGGCTTCATCCGGGCTGATCCCAGAGGACAGTACACCCATTGCCGCGAGCACGCCGTTGACAACATAGGGACGATGATCGATGTAGAGTACACTGTCATACGCTTGTGTAGCGCTGCCGAAAATGTCCTCGGCAGCAGAGGCCCCCAGAATGCAAACTTTACTGGCCTGTTCGGACTCGCTTTCCTGGATGAAATCGCCAACCGCCAGCTCCAGGTTGCTTAGCTGTGCGTAATTGGGCTTGACTCCGGCGATCGTGTAACTTTCCTCGGATTCCAGTGTGCCGCCATTGACTTGTGACTTGGTTGTATAGGAGATGGTGACAGCTGCGATGTCTGGCACAAAAATCTCGAGATCTTCAACATCTGTGTCGGACAGCGTGATCCGCTCGAAATTGACGCGCTGTTCGACTGCCGTGCCTCCCATGCCGGTCATGAAATCCGGTGGAGCGGAACCGGGAGAAAACCCCTCCGGCACGGCTCCGCCCGGCATGGCCCCGCCTCCTGTGAAGGCTGCCCCGCCACTGGCACTGCTGTTCGCGGAGCTGGAGGAACTGCGCGATCCACCTCCAAATGCGCGGGTGTAGGAGATATCGATCGCACCGGCATTGAGGTTCTTGAACTGGTCGGCGACATCCATCTGGCCCCCACGGCCGATGGCGATGACCATGACGATGGTCGCAGCCCCGACGACAATGCCGATTGATGTCAGGATGACCTTGAATTTATTCTGGAACAGGTTGATGAAAACCAGGCGCAAGATCTCCGACAGTCTCATCCGGCGTTCACCTGGCTTTCGATCAGGATAACGTCGCCTTCGGACAGGCCGCTCTTGATTTCGACCTGGTAACCGTTGGAGAAGCCAGTCTCGACTGCCACTTTTTCCACGGTGCCGTCAGGTTGCTTGCGCTTGACATAGGACGTTGTACCTTCGTTGATAATCGCCTTGTTCGAGACATAAATAACATCGGTCACTTCTTTGGTGATGAAGGTGACATTGCCTGTCATGCCGTCGTAGATCTTGGCGGTATCGCCACTTATGGTCACCGTGACTGGATAACTGACGGTCGACGTCCGGAAATCGGTGACAGAGGCCGAGATGGCCGTCACGATGCCCTGGTAAAGCTCATCTGGATAGGCTGTGAATTCAACGTTCACGGTATTGCCGATCACGACCAGGGAAATATCGTCCTGGGCAATATCGACTTCGACTGTTACGGCTTTTGGATCTTGGATCATCGCCAGTTCTACAGTGGGACTGAGTGTGTCTCCTGCGACATAGCCCAGAGAAGTCAGAGTCCCGGCATATTGGGACAAGATCTGCTGGTCGGAAAGAAAGCTCTCAAATTCGGCCAGGTCGGACTTGGCTTCCTCAAGGGCTTCCTGGGCCAAAGTCACAGCTTCATCGATATCATTGAGGGCAACCTGGTTAATGGAACGGGCGTTTTTGTAAAGGACAAGCTGGCTTTCCAGTGTGGCTTTGGCTGAGATGATCCCGGATTGCCGTTCACGCTCGGCCTTGGCCCTTTTCATCTCCAATGTCGGCAAGCTGTCCATAAGGTCTGAACGTTCATCGGCCAGGTCGTCGATCTCTTGTTCCAGGCTATAGATCCGGGCACTGTCATCATCATCATCAAGATCATCGATTTGATCTTCCAGCTCTGCGATGTCAGACGGGATTTCCGCGATGCGTTCATTGGCATCTGCGATGGCCCGTTCAGCATCCGCAACATCAATGTTCAACTGGGCAATGGTTGCGTCATAAGTTGCCTGGGCGGTTGTACCGAGCGCCTGGTTGGCCTTGTAGGTGTAGGTTGCTGCGAGCTTGTCCTTATCTCGCTCAATGGTGGCAGCCGTCAAATTCGACGCTGCAGTCTGGACAGCCTCCTCGAGATCCGTTCTGACTTCAGCCAGGCTGTCTTCGGTCAAGGTTAGAAGGGGATCTCCGACCTTCATGATCTGGCCTACGTTGGCATCCAATGACAAGACCTCCAGTGAGGATGAAGGACTTGAAGTGGCCGATTCGCTGTCATCAGCCAGATCCAGGCTGAAGGTTTGTGTTTGCGTGCCAATGCTGACAGTACCACTTTCTGTGACACCCGCTGTCACGTTGCCAAGTTGAGCGACGGCTTCTTTTGTTGCTGTCTGCATGGTTGATTCTGCGTTGGCTGCGATGGTGTTGAATACATTCCAGGCCAGTGTTCCGGCCAGAGCCAGGCTGATGATTCCGATCAGCCATTTAGGGCGAGCAAGATGCTTCATAATCCAGAGTCCTCCACATTAAAGATGACGGTCGCTTCAAGATCACTTGTCAGACTGGAAGTAGCTTCAGCCAGTATGACGACAACGGTGTAATACACATTGGACATGCTGTAGGACGAGGATGTCGGATGGATCTGGGTGATGGTTGCGTCATAGACGGACGGGGCCGATGAGCGGATCTCAACTGTGACCGGATCGCCAACGGCAAGCGTGTGGATGTCAGCCTGGTCGACAGTAACAGAGATTGTCACTTGGGCAGCATCCAGCACGGTGGCCACCGGAGTTGAAGCACTTAAAGTATCCCCTGCATCATAGCCGAGGCTGCTGACAGGACCTGTGTAGCGGGAATAGATGACACCATCGCCCAGCTCGGACTCGAAATCCTCCAGTGCATCATTGGCCCGGCTGAGTATCCATTCGGCCTTTTCATAGGCTGCCTTGGTATCCTGAAGGGACTGGGCATACTGGGAATCGGCAGAACGGTAGTCCACCAGACTGGTCTGGTATACCAGTTCCAGTTCAATGCGGTTGGTAATCAAACTCAGATTGGCCTTGTGGTATGAAAGTTCGATTTCCGCCAGATTGCGATTGGCGCTTTCCAGCTCACTGGCAAGGGAATCGACCAGAGACTCATACTGGCTGACAGCGCTTTGCAGATTGGCCACGTCGGACTGGTCCTTGCTGGCCTCCTCGCTAAGAGCTGCGACAGTCTGGCTGGCTTCTGCCAGAGCTGTTTGCGCCTCTGCCAGACGATCTGCGGCAATTGACCAGACATCGACAAATTGCAGCGAGTCAAGTTCGTCTTCCTGTTCGTCGAGAAAATCTAGGATCGCCTGGTTCCCCGTAACATCCTTGGCGGCCAGCTCTTGGGTCCTGCTGGCTGCGGCCAGATCTGCCCGGCTGTCCTCGGCATCTTCCTCGGCGTCGTCCAGGTCATGCTCATGGTAGGTGAGTTCCTGCTCTGCTGCTGCTATTCGCGCCGGATGATTGGCGATGACGTCATGGGCTTCATCCATCACATCCTTGGATGTATCGACCGCTTGCTGCAAATCGAACAGGGAGATGGTGTAGTCTTGCTCGGCGATGGAACCCAGCGCGCGGTTTTCATCGAGAATCGCCTGGATTTCTGCCAGCTTCTCTTGGTAGATGACGGCTGCCTGGTTGTAATCGTTCAGGGCTGAGGCGACTTCGCGCTTATGGGTAGCCCGGGTCTGTTCGATGCTGCTGCTCGACAAGGTCAGGAGCGGTTCGCCGACTGCAATGGAGCTTCCAGCTACGGCCTGGATGCTCTCTACCTCCAGGTCATAGGCATCCGGATCAAACGCCAGGCGTTGTTCGACCGCAGCCAGCACGGTTGTGCCGCTCGCGGATAGGCCTTTGTCTTCCGAGGTGAGACTGGCTGCATTGGGCATGCGGTTCTGTATTTCAGTGTCATTGACAGTCTGCCAGGGCTTGTAGATGCCGAGCAGCACAAGCACGCCGGCCAGAGCCACAGCGGTAGCAGAGATGGAGAACCGCCGCTTGATTCGCGCCGTCCGGAGCAATTCGTCCGGGGTTTTTCCTTTTCCGAACATAGGGGATCCTTCCAATTTCACAGATTGGGAATCGTTACAACCCTATGTTGGCTCGTTTATTACAAATTTGGGTGACGCTTGGGTGAAAGTTTTGTGAAATCGTTTACGGCTGGCGCTTGTCCTTTTCTTGCTCGTCGTGATTCTGGTCGATGTTACGCCCGGTGATGTCTTTGAGGCGCAGCTTGTGGCGCGTGAGCCAGTCGCGGATGCCGGCGATTTCGATCGGCCGCTTGATTTTCAGGGTCGTCGTCTTGACCATGTCCTGGAAACTGAATACGTACTGGCGGATGCCTTTAAAACTTGGGAGCCGGCTGTTGATTTCCCGGATCAACTGGTCGAGGTGGTCCCGGATCTGGTGTTCAGAAACATCCTGCCCCAGCTTTTCCTTGAGCACGTCACGGTCAAGGACCACTTTGGCTGCAACCACCACATCTCCTTCGTCATCCTCGCCCCAGACCAGGGACTCCTTGATCAGTTTGTCCTGACCGAGCAGGTATTCGATCTCCTCGGGGAAGACTTTTTTGCCGCTTTTGAGGACGATCATGGATTTCAGGCGTCCCGTGATCGAGAGGCAGCCTGTGGCCGGATCGATCCGGCCGATGTCACCGGTATGGAACCAGCCCTCCGGGTCGATGACTTCTGCTGTCGCCGCAGGATCCTGGTAATAGCCCAGCATGACTATCGGGCCGCGGACCAGGATCTCACCCGGCTCGCCCGGTGTCTCGCTGTCGACGGCGATCTCGGTCCCACCCATCGGATGGCCGACGGTTCCAGGCACGAAAACTTTGGAATTGCAGCCGGCCGCAACCGGCGAGGTCTCGGTCAGGCCATAGCCCTGCAGGATGTGGATGCCGATCGCATCAAAAAAACGGATGATTTCCGGATCGATCGGTGCAGCACCGCAGATGCCGATCTGAAGGCTGCCGCCAAAGGCTGCCAGGATCTGTTTGTACAGGACACGCCGCAGGTCGATACCGATCTTTCTAAGGCCCTGGGTGATCGGTAACAGACGCCGGACCAGCTTGTCCTTGCCTGTTTTCTGCAAGGTCGCCTGGACCTTGTTGTAGAAATTCTCGAACAAGACCGGCACACCGACGATCATATCGATGTGATAGTCCTGGAGGTTTTTCTGGATATAGCGCAGTCCATCGCTCTCGTGGATCTCGGCGCCGTAATAGAGGCCGATGTAAAGACCGCAGGTGTTTTCAAAAGTGTGGTGCAGTGGAAGGACCGAGAGCATGCGGATGCCCGGCCAGAGCTTGACAACACTGGCAACCGCCTGGATATCCGAACAGACATTGCGCTGGCTGAGCATGACCGCCTTGGCCGCGCTGGTCGTGCCGGAGGTGAAGAGCAGAGCCATCAGGGCGTCTGGATCGATCGTGGACTGGGACAGAGTTGCCTTGCCCTCTTTTTCAAGCTCTGCGCCCCAAGGCAGGAGCTCATCCAATTGCAGCCAATGGCAAACCTTTTCCGCCGAGCCCTGCACAGGCGCCTGCCCCAGCAGTCCGGCTTGCGGCTCTGAAAAAACCGGCTGCCTGATCCCAGGACGACCTGGGCGCAGGGCGATCAGGCCCGTCAGGCTGGGAACCTGGTCTTTCGCCGATTCCATAAAAGCCTGGAAAGAAGGATCGTAGAACACCGCGTCCACTTCTCCGCGAGCCAGGGAGGCAATGATTTCACCTTCTGGCAGCAGACGGTCCAGCGGCACCACCACCCCGACCCCACAGACAACAGCCGCATGCAGAAGACACCAGGCGTAGCTGTTTTCGCCGATGACCGCGATTCTCCGACCGGCAAGGCCGAGCGCCAGCAAGGCTGTTCCCAGCTGATTGATCTCGCGCCAGAATTCGGCATATGTCCGCACCGAAATGGGCTCATCGACTTGGTTTCTGAACCGGAATGCCGGGCGATCCGCAAAGAGCGTGGCACTCTGTTCGATCATTTCACGAAGCGTGGTGAAGGAGCGGGTCTGGAAATACGTTTGGCCACGGAGAATCTGCATCACTGACCTCATTTCTGCCGGAACAAGATCCAAGGCTTGTTTCCTGCGGCTGGTATGTCTTCCATTATAATTCAGATTGAAAACCTTTGTTGCCTGCCTGGTGTATAATTAGACTGGAATTCGCCGGATTTTCCTAAACCAGTCCCGCGCGACTCCACAGAACCAGAAAGCGAGAATCATGGATAAAACACGCCCCATCCGCCTATATACATTTGCTGAAGAACTGTTCAACAGCATCACTCACGGGATCGGTACCTTGCTCAGCATCGCCGCCCTGGTGATCCTCGTTGTGATCGCAGCGCGGCGGCGCGACGTCCTTGCCATCGTCAGTTTTGCCATCTATGGCTCATCCCTGTTCATTCTCTATGTTTCATCCACCTTGTACCATTCCCTGACCGCACCCCGGGCCAAGGCTGTTTTCAGAATCCTGGACCATGTCTCGATCAATCTCCTGATCGCGGGCAGTTACACACCGATCACATTGCTGGCGCTGACTCCCGGCTGGGGCTGGAGCCTGTTTGGTGTCGTGTGGGGCCTTGCCATCCTCGGGGTTGTGCTCAATGTCGCCGGACTGGAAAAGACGCGCCGGATCTCGATGGCGCTGTATGTCCTGATGGGCTGGCTGGTCATCGTGGCGCTACGCCCCATGCTGACGATGGTTCCCGCCGGGCTGCTGTACTTCCTGTTTGCCGGAGGGTTGTTCTACACCGTCGGGATCCTCTTTTATGCGAAGAAAAAAATCCCCTTCAATCATGGCATCTGGCATCTGTTTGTCCTTGGCGGTAGCATCTGCCACTTCACCGGATTTCTTTTCTACCTGACGTGATATCGCTTTTCAACAGGAGGTCTGTATGGCCAAACTAGGCCTGTCCCTGGGCGGTGGCGGCACACGTGGCGCCTTTGAAATCGGCGCCTGGAAAGCCTTCCGTGAACTCGACATCGAGTTTGCCGCCATCACAGGCACCTCCATTGGTGCGATCAATGGCGCATTGATGCTCAGCTGCGGCTATGACCGGGCAGTCGAGCTGTGGCACGACTTAACCTACGAACAGTGCCTGGCCTTTTCTTCGCCACCCGATCTGAAAACGAGTGATCTCCTGTCCCTGAAAAACTCAGATGTCCTGGCCCGGGAAATCTTGGCCCAGGGGGGACTGGACACCGGACCTTTGCGAGAGTTGCTGCTGTCGCATATCGACGAAAAAGCCGTCCGGGCCAATCCGGTCCGCTTTGGCCTGATGACGGTCCAGATCAACGAACTCAGGCCAGAACCGCTCTGGATCGAGGACATTCCCTCGGGCCAGCTGATTGATTTCATCATGGCCAGCGCCCATCTGCCGGGCCTGCAACCGGTGGAGATTGGCGGCAAACGTTATCTGGATGGCGGTTTTGCCGAGAATGTCCCGGTCTCGATGCTGCGTCGCCAGGGTTTTCGCCACATCGTGGCGGTCGACTTGGAACCACGCGTGTCCGTCCACTGCCCATGGGAAGACAATACCCAGCTGACCTTGGTCCACGATCGCCAGGATCTCGGCAGCCTTTTGGACCTGGACCAGGACTTGATCCGCAGAAACCAGCGACTGGGATACCTGGACACCATGAAGGCGTTCGACCAGCTCAACGGCGAATTCTACACTTTTTCTCTGGCCGACTACGACAGGCTGCTGAGCGAATTCGGACCAGACCTGCTCAGCGGATTTGAACAGGCTGCGCTGGCGTTTGACCTGGATCGCAGCCGCGTTTACGCTGCGGACGATTTCCTGGCTCAGGTGCGATCACTCCATCTGGCAGCACGCCAGCAATATGAGCACAAACGCCAGGAATTGCAGGTAGAATCGAAAATCCATGCGGTGGCCAGTGGCACACTCCGAGTGCTGAGGATGCAGCCGGACATGCGTCTGGAATTCCTGGCCGAACTGACTTCCAGCCTGGAGCAAAGCCGGAACCCATTCAAGATCCCGCTCAAGTTTTTCCCTGATCTGAACTGGACGGCCAAGGCTTTGCAGCTGTTGGAAACGATGTAACTATAATTGGCATTTTCCCGAGCTCGTTGTTCGCAAAGTCACTGAATGATAAAATGAATCACAAAAAATGGAAAAGCAGGTGGAGCATGAAAAGGGATGAGTGGTTTGATTATCCAGAACCATTGCAAGCAGAGACTCCAAACCAAACCATACAAGTTCTGTTAAATTCAAATTTCATGAATCTGGCTATTTTGTCGGGCTTCACCGGGTTAGCCATCTTGCTGGATAGTATGCTCGGTCGCTCCACCAGCCTGCTTGGCGTATGGCCAGCTGTCGTTACAACATTGGTTTTGGCAGTTGTGGTTTGGATCATCCGTGGGCAGAAAAACCGCTGGCCGATCTTGACGCAACGCGTCCTCTTGCTTGTTTTTGTTTGGGTCCTTTCGGGATCCACCCTGACTACTGTTTTCCCAGCCCTCAATGGAGATGAGTCTCTAATGCTCTTTCTACTGGTGCTGACAGCCACTGCCGCATTCACAATCCGCCCCTTGCTGGACCAGCTTCTGGGATTGTTGATTCCTATTTTGGCAGCTCTTTTTGTCCTCGGCCATAAGATGCCGTACTTTCGCATGGGTAGATATTTGTTAATGGCTGCGTTTGCGGGCATTTTTGCTTTTACTCTGGCAAGGCTGCAGCTACGACAAAAAATGAGTGCCATTGAGACCTTTAGCCTGGCTTCTGCCCAACGTCGCCAGCTGGATGAACTGACTCAGCGGGACCCCATAACCGAATTGTACAACGATTCAGCTTTCAGATCTCGACTGAGCATCGAGCTCGCTCGTGCACTGCGTTATAACCGGCCGCTTTCCCTGATTGCATTTGATCTGTACGTAAACAATCACCCGCTACGTTCAACTGGTCGTAATCATTTTGAGTTGACAATTGCCAGTTTGGCTGTCATCTTGAACAAAAAAATGCGCACAACCGATATTCTTGGCTGTGACAGAGAAGGCCGTTTTCTGGTGGCCCTGCCTGATACCGATCTGAAACATGCACAAATCGCTGCTAACAGAATCCAGGTCACCATCCAGAATTACAATGCGGAAAACAACACTGGGATGACCTTTTGCTGCGGGATATCGGAACATCATGGCGAGACGATCGAGGCTCTGGTCCTGGTAACCGAAGCCCGGATGCGGGAAGCCTTGCGCTTAGGCTCGGACCAGATCGTTGTGGAGTAAATGAGAACTGGTAAATAGAATTGGAGGCACGGTACTGTGACAAATTGGATATTCATCGTGATCATTGCCACAGGGTTGCCTTTAGGAATACTTGCTAAAGTATGGGTCAGGCAGATGATTCAACAGCGCCAGCCGGGTATAGGGCTTTTTCCATGGATCGATGATTCCTGGCAGATCCAAGTCATCTGGGCCCTGGCGGGGGCGCTGATTCAAGGAATGGCCTTGATCAAAGCTTCGCTCTCCTGGACAGCGCTGGTCCTCGCAGTCTGGCTCTATGCCTTGATGATGCTGTCAGTCGTTGATGTGGCTATCCGGAAAATTCCAAATGAAATGCTGGCTTTGATGATTGTTGCCAGATTATTTGATCTTATCATCCATCGAAACCTGACATTCTTTACCCAGGCTCTTCTGGGCTTGGCAACCGGATATTTCTTTTTTTCATTACCTGTTTTGTTTGGCCGTTCGATCGGAAAAGGGGATGCCAAATTGGCTGCAGTGATTGGATTTTGCATTGGAATAGTTGGAATGTTACAAAGCTTAGTAATTATGAGTCTCGGAATTGTAATATATTATTCACTGAAACTGAAATATAAGCGTAGTAATCTTAAGACAAAAGTGGCGATGGGACCCTATCTCTCAATCGGTATGGTGGTATCGGTACTTTGGCCAATAGCAATTCCTTAGATCAACAATTCGATAGGGAGGTACTACGGGGATGAAGAAATGGTTTACAAGCATGATTGCGGATGAAGATGGCCAGGGCATGGTCGAGTACGGGCTGCTCATTGGATTGATTGCAATTGTTGTCATTGCAGCACTCGTCTTGCTAGGTCCAAGAATTGCCAGCATGTTCACAGCGGTTGACGATGCGTTGCCCACAACAACAGCGGCAGCAGGTTGATGGATCCTCAAGCAAGAAGTTGAACTGCAATTCATTTCAGATGAAGAAATCGGTCAGAAACATGACCACAGACGAAAACGGTCAGGGAATGGCTGAATATGCATTGCTGATTGGCTTCATTGCTCTCGTTGTGGTGATTGCACTCGCCCTGCTAGGCCCGAAGATTAGAGACTTTTTCGTCGGGGCAAATGATACATTTGCCACAATTTCAACAGGTGGCTAACAATTGTATTAAATCCTATTTATAGCTTTGTATTGAAAAATACGCTAATGGCATCACTAGAAACACCCGGTGTATCATCAGTACAACGGGTGTTTCTTTCAAGGTATAAATCAGCCCTTTGTGCATGGTTAAGGGTAGGGTGACATGAATAAGCAGCATATCCCCGCGAACAAATGTAGAAAAGGTCAGACATTGATCGAGACCGCTCTTTTGCTGCCCATTTTCATTTTGATCTTGGCAGGCATCCTGGATTTTGGCTGGATTTTAGGGAATCAGCTCATGGTTAGCAATGGCAGTCGAGATGGAGCCCGTTATGCAATCGTCAACAGTGATGCTTCAGATTTGGAGAATCTTGTCTCAGCACGCGTACATGCAAATCCTGGACTGTCTTCGACAACGGATGTCTCAGTTTCGGTAGCCTTATCGACAGACCAGCTGGACATGAGCATTGTGGTTGCCAAGAAGGTTAAGGTACTCACCCCACTGGCAGGTGCCTTGCTTGGCGGACAGGAGATTACATTAACATCCAGTACAGTCATGCGAGTTGAGTGAGGGGGCTGTCGTGATGCATCGAGTATTATCACGTTTCACTGGAAGATTTCGTGGGCGCCAAGGCACCATTCTGATCCTTGGGGCCGTTATTTTTACATCGCTCCTCGTCATGTCCGGTGTCGTTGTTGATTTAGGCCAGGCATACGTTCAAAATTCCGAATTGCAGAAGACAGCGGATGCAGCGGCGTTTGCTGCTTCCACTTTATTACCCATACAAGTATCGAATAGTGTGGACCAGGCCGCAGCTGAAGTGCTGGCTCGGGAATACCTTGCCAAAAATGATCCAGGCGAAGCAGAATTCGTTGGCATCGATTTTGGTGATACGTTCACAGACTCAGAGGAAGGTGAACTATACACTTCCGTTCGAGTCCGCTTGCAACGACCGGTGAACTACATCTTTGGTCCAATCATAGGCTTGGATGGGACCACACTCTCCCGCCATGCCAAAGTACGTATTGAAGCTGTCATCGGTGGGATCGGCTTAGCTCCATTGGGAATTTCCAAAGAGCGGCGGGATGCAACAGCCGAGGGGGAGGTCGTCGCCATCACATTTGCGCCAACCGATGAGGAAGTCCTAAACGGCACCTTTGGATCTCTGGATCTCGACGGAGTCGCAGGCGGCGCCAGTTCATTCGAAGAACGATTTATCAATGGATATTTTGGTGACATTGTGCTCAATGATCCGGATCATTTTCTGGATAGCGAGAATGGCGTCATGTTTGGCAAGGCAAAGTCAGGCTTTGATGCCCGATATGCACAGTGCACCCATTTCCCAGACCAGGGTGGCTGCACGCAAGAACATTACGTTTCCGGCTGCCCACGGATTATTATGATTGTTATTTACGAACGGATCGAACCACATAAATACAAACCGCTGGGCTTTGCCCCGTATTTGTTGGATCGCTTCGAAGACAAGAAAATCTATGTCTACCCACTCACCTTGAAAGTCAAGACAGGCACAACTGTCCCGCTCAATGACTTCAATTACGATTTTGGCCTTTACCGGACACGACTGGTTGAATAAAACCGGAGGAAAGACATGAAGAAAATCTATATCCTGGCATTCATCATGGCCGTTGTCGTTGGGCTGACGGTGTATTATTTTGCAGACTCAATGCAAAAGGCTGCCTTGGAACAGGCAGCTGTCCCTGAAGGCAATGTCGTTATCGCTAATCGGTTTATTCCTGCCAACACCGAGATCACAGCTGACATGTTGATGCTGGCTGACTGGCCGATGGAAGCAATCAATCAGCTTTCAGCTCGAAAGCTGGATGAGGTCGTTGGTGCGATTACACAATTGCCCGTTGAGATGAATGAGCAGATCTTGACGACCCGGATTGAAAAGCGAGGGGAAGAAGGCAGAGGACGCTTGTCTTATGTATTGGAGCCGGGTTTTCGTGCAATCACTCTTCCCGTCAATGAAATCTCTGGTGTTGCCGGAAATATCAGCAGAGGCGATTATGTAGACCTGGTTGTCACGATGCTCAATGCCGAGTATGAAGAAAAAAATCCTGTTTCATTTTACATCGTTGAAAATGTGCAGGTATTGGCTGTTGGTAAAAAAGTTGTCGCCAATACGGAAAACAACGCAGCTTCGGAGTATGCGTCAGTGACATTGGCTGTGACACCGGATCAGGCGATCAAAATCAATTACGCTGATCGTAGCGGTATTCGGCTTGTCTTACGTCCTGTACTCGACGATCAGATCACCGGTGAAACTTGGTACCCGACCATATTCCCGGACACCGTGAATTCAGCGGCTCCTCAAGAAACAGAAGCTGCTGAATAATCTTTTTCAGGGAAAGGCAGGTCCAACGGCATGGCAAAATTTAAAGTTCTGACTGTTGTACATAACGAGGAAAAACGTCTGATGATCCGCCAGCGCCTGTCTTTGGCTGAGGATCTGGCATTAGTAGGATTTGCAGCAATTGACGCCGATATCATGTCAAAAATCAAAGGTTATGCACCGCATGTCGTTCTTCTAGTTCAGGAACAGGGCGATGCTGGAATCTTGGAACTAGCCCAGCGGATTTATCAGGGCTTTCCTGGTTGCGCAGTGGCCTTGCTCGTACCAAAGCTTGATCTGGAATTGGCTAAAAGTGCCATGCAGTCTGGCGTCCGCCAGGTGATCAGCGAAGACAATCTCTCAACGCTGATTGATCAAATAGTCCAGGCGGCTCTCTTTGAACAGGGCCGGGCGATCGAAGCAGGCGGTGAACCAAGGGTGATTTCCATATACAGTGGACGAGGTGGAGCCGGGCGAACCACGATTGCGGTTAATCTTGCGACTTCTCTCGCTGTTTCTGGCCGTCGAGTGGCGCTCGTCGATCTCAATTTGAATCTTGGTGATGCAACGTTGCTGCTAAACATCAATGCCAAGGATACCATTGCGGAATTAGCCCAGGAAAAAAGCAGTTTTACAATCGAGGATATCAAAGGGTATTCGATGCAGCATTCGAGTGGGTTGCACATCCTCTGTGCCCCGGCAAGCCCAGAGTTTTCCGAATACATCACGGCTCGGCAAATCGAAATGCTTTTAACTACGATGCGGCCATATTACGATTTCATTATTGTGGACTTGCCAAATGATATGGTGGATACAACCTTGACCGCACTCGAAAACTCCGATGATATTTACCTGGTTTCCCGCAGGGACATTTCAAGTCTAAGAGCAACCAAAATCCTGATGAATGTTTTGACGACCTTGCAACAACAAGATAAACTTCACTTGCTTGTAAATGCGGATCATTCCAGCATCGTCAACATCAAGGATTTCGATCGGATCCTGAATCTACCGATCGCTTATCTTTTGCCTGAGGATGTTAAAACTACTCAAGTAAGCCAGGAACGGGGCATTCCCCTGGTCATTGGTTTCCCGCGAACATCACTCGCCCAGGTCTTTACTCAGATTTCCCAATTCTTGATCAACAGGTCTGCTAAAAAAGAGATCATTCAGCCTGTTGCTGGAATAGAAGAGGCAGGCCAAAATGATAAAAAGATTCGAAAAGCAGGGAAGAGGCACATGCAAAACCGGCTGCCCCAAGAGAAATCCTCTGTCAAAAAAGGGTTGTTTGGCAGCAAGAAAAAGGGTGATCAACGATGAGCTTGCTGCGCCGACTTGAAGAAAAGAAGGGTGATTTTTCTGCCGCTTCCATTCTGGAGAACACAAACGTTTCATTACAAAATCATACTGTAGTGGAAACCGTCAACCGTCAACCTGTAGCTCTCAATGAAAATTTGACAAAGGCCAAGGAACGCATCCGTAATCAAACCATTGCTGCTTTGAACGATGTCAAGGAACCTTCAGATCACCAAATACGGGAAAAACTTGAGGAATTTGTCCACGCAGAAGGGTCAGAGATTCCTCGAACTGAACGGACAAAAATCATTGAAGAGATCCTCAATGATATTACTGGTTATGGTCCCCTCGAATCAGTGCTATCCGATCCAGCTGTAACCGAAGTCATGGTGAACGGGCCCAGCCAAATCTATATTGAAGCATCTGGGAAAATCCGTACGGCTGACTTTGTATTTCGCAATCAGGATCACTTGATGACGATAATCGACCGGATCGTCTCATCGATCGGTCGTCATGTCGATGAAGCCAGTCCGATGGTCGATGCCCGCCTCAAAGACGGCTCGCGTGTCAATGTCATTCTCCCCCCCCTTTCTTTGGTTGGCCCTGTTTTGACTATCCGAAAATTCTCGAAAATTCCTTTTACAGCAGCAAAACTGGTCGAGTTTGGTTCGGTTTCACCCAAAATGGTCGCCTTTCTTGAAGCCTGTGTCAAAGGACGACTCAACATCATTGTATCGGGTGGCACTGGCAGTGGTAAAACGACACTGCTCAATGTCCTTTCCAGCTTCATCCCGGAAGATGAGCGGATCGTGACGATCGAAGATGCTGCTGAAATTCAGTTGAACCAAAACCATGTCATCACCCTTGAGAGTCGACCAGCCAACACCGAAGGCCGGGGCCAGGTATCCATCCGTGATCTGGTTCGAAATTCGCTGCGCATGCGTCCCGATCGGATCATCGTGGGTGAGGTTCGCTCAGCTGAGGCTCTGGATATGCTCCAGGCAATGAATACCGGACATGACGGATCCTTGACGACTACTCATGCCAATACCCCCCGAGACTCCATTGCCCGAATTGAAACAATGGTCATGATGGCCGGTATGGAATTACCCTTGTTGGCTATCCGGGCTCAAATCGCTTCAGCCGTTGACATCATCATCCAGCAATCCCGCCTCCGGGATGGTTCTCGCCGCGTGACAAACATCACGGAAATTACGGGTATGGAGGGTGATATTGTCAGCATGCAGGATATATTTGTTTTTGAAACTCAAGGACAGCTTGATGAACATGGTCGTTTCAAAGGTCGCTACAAGGCCACTGGTGTCCGGCCACAATGTCTGGAAAAGATCCGCAATAATGGCATTTCGATTCATGAAGACTGGTTCAATTGAGCAATTTTCATGAAAAATGTGCTCCTGATATCGACCGAGACAATAGGAGAGGAAGGAGGAGATTTTGATGATTCCAATCATTCTGGCCATAGCGACAGGCTTGTATCTATTCCTTTTTGCAGTCGTTATCCTTTTGTTCAGCATGCGTGATCGCCGACGCATTGAATTTCGACTCAAAGACTTGTTTCATGAAGATGTTTCAAAGAATCGACCGATCCAGATCAAAAAAGTACAGCAGCAGAAGATTCCAATTTCACGATCTTTGGCCAATCAATTAGTTGCAGCCGATGTTCGGATGCGACCGGAAGAATATCTCATCGTGTGGATTCTCTCTGCGGCTACCCCAGCCTTGTTATTACTTGTAATAGGTGCTCATCCTGTTACCATTCTGGGTGGTGCAATTATTGGAGCAGGTCTGCCCCCCTATTTTGTCAATCGCAAAATGGCACGTCGCCTTGTTCAATTTGAGTCTCAATTATCGGAAGCGTTGGTCATGATCAGCAACTGTCTGAAATCTGGCCTGACCTTTCAACAGGCGATGGGAAATATCGCCAGTGAAATGCCAGATCCTATCAGTCGTGAGTTCGGCAGAACCATGCGGGAAATCAATCTAGGCAGCAGTGTTGAAACAGCTATGGCGAATCTGGCAGAACGAGTTAAAAGTACAGACCTGAGTCTGGCTGTTTCTGCGATCCAGATACAGCGACAAGTGGGTGGCAATATGGTTGAATTGCTTGATAACATTTCCGAAACCATTAAGGATCGGATCAAGATCAAAAATGAAATCAAGGTACTGACTGCATCCGGTCGGACCAGTGGCATGATCATTGGATTGCTGCCTCTCGGCCTGGCAGGTGTCCTGATGTTGATTAACCCGGAATACATCGCCAGCTTTTTCAGCAGCCAAATGGGAGCGATGATGTTAGTCACAGGAGCTGTCATGGAATCAATCGGATTCCTGGCAATTAAAAAGATTGTCAGCATCAAATATTAGGAGCAAAGCCTTATGACTGCCATGGCTATCAGTTCCGGAGTCTTAGCCCTGTTATTGACCTTGATTGCTTTTCAAAGCCAGCTCATACGTGAATGGGTCAAAGCACGACGGATCGAGGAGCTCAAAGGTAGAAACCGCTATGTCGATGAAGAACTCGAACTCAATCTGATCGAGCGGTTCATCAAGCCTACTTTGCGTAGAATCTCGGCCCAGCTTAGCAAAATAAGCAAACGAAGTCGCCGCAAAAAGCAGGCCGGACCCAATACACAATCCATTCTCGAAAAAAACCTCCAATTAGCGGGCTTGCGAATGAGTACTCAGGATTTTTTCATGGTCCGAATGATCACTGCTTTTGGAATTCTGATTCTTAGCTTCCTGATTTCTGGCTTGGCAGTGCAAGAAGCTGAACTGCAATTTCTCATCATTCTGGCAGGCTTGGCGATCGGCGCATCTTCACCGGTATTTATTTTACGTGCGATGGTTAATAATCGACAGCAGCAAATCCAGAACCAGTTGCCGACGATCATGGATATCCTCAGTGTCAGTATTGAGGCTGGTCTTGGATTTGACGCTGCAATCTTGAAAGTCATTGAACGCTATGATGGGCCCTTGATCGATGAACTGTCCTTGCTTTATCGTGAAATTCAAATGGGCAAACCACGCCGTGAGGCATTGAATAGCTTGTCAGAGCGCAGCTCGATCCAGGAATTGCAGACTTTCTCAACAGCTGTCGTCCAATCAGAACAGTACGGCACACCTTTGAAACAAGTATTGCGCAATCAGGCCATTCAATTGCGTCTTGCCAGACGCCAACAGGCTCAGGAAAAGGGAATGAAAGCGCCTGTCAAAATGGTTGTCCCGATGATTTTTTTCATCTTTCCAGTCATTTTTATTGTGCTCCTTGGCCCGACCGTCATTACTTTAATCGAACAATTTGGTTGACATACGTGATCATTTCAGTCAACGGGTGTATAATCTGGGATAAAGTGACTCTGGCAAACAATCCTTGGTTGCGCTTACGGGGATTACTTGGCCAAAAAAGTCTGTCAAACGGGGAAGGTCTTCTTCTGAAACCATGCAATCAAGTTCATGGCTTTTTCATGAAGATTCCGCTTGATTTGGTTTTTCTGGATCGGTTTGGGTGTGTTCTGAAAGTTGAGCGCCTCTTGCCTTGGCACATCAGCTCTTATATCCCCTCTGCCCAATCCATTCTGGAAATATCTGCCGGCAGTGCTTTTACAGTTCGACCTGGTGACAGGTTGATCCTGCAAGATCCACCCAGTATTCCTTAAACATCACCTTTGAATTCCGCCACTTGAGGAGACGCTATGAGGCCAGAAGCAGAAAGCGCCAATGATTCTTTCATTCATGAACTCCGGGACACCGGAACTTCAGAGATCAACCTTGTCAGCCGCATGGGCATGTATCGCGCCAAAGAAGTTGACCGGTATATCACACATCTCCAGGACCAGCTCCATGGAATGACCGCGGTGTACCAGGACCGTTTCGAGGAAATGCGGACAAGCCTATTAGGCATGACGCGTGAACGGGACGAGAAAATTGTCCAGATCAGGGACCTCGAAAAGAAGCTGACAGACACCCAGGATCTCGACAAAGTCTTGGCTAACCGAGGCCTTTCCGCGCTGCCTTCTGGTGAACTGCTGCACTTGCGCCAGGACAATATCCAACTTAACCAAAAAGTCAGTCAGTTAACTGCACAGATCGAGGACAACACAGAGAAGAAAATGATTCTCGAGGAACTGCAGCGGGCGAAGGAACAGCTGGACACCCGCACCGCAACAATCAGCGAGATCAGCGAGGAACTGGCTAGTGTGAAAGCCAGACGTAATGAACTTCAACTCATCGCAGACGATCAGAAAAAATCAATTGAGTTCCTGACCGATGACCGGGATAACATGCTCGAACGGTATAAGACCACTCTAGAGGAAATCGCTGTTTTACAGCAGCATCTGGCCAGCCATCAGCAGACCAGCAGCGAACATCAAATCCAGCTGGAGGCAGTTTCGATGCAGCTTCACAATCTCGAGGAGTCGCTGGCGCAATCTCGCGCCCAGTATCAGACCTTGGAAGCCCAGCACCAGATCAGCCAAGACTTGGCAAATCGGTTGTTGACAGAAAGATCGACATTGGAAAACGAAATCCGCTTGCAAAATCAACGTTTTGAAGTCCAGCGCGAAATGCTGATCAGCCGGTATCAGGGGATCCTCGACACCCAGAATGAATTCCTGAAGAAATGGCGCGAAAGCTTCAATACCTCAGTTCGCTATCTGGAAGAACTGGCCGTTACAGATCTGGCCAGAGTCATGGAGTCAGACTTCGTTAAACCATCGGCAAATCCAGGGCGTGTATCTGAAGTTTCCGCGGATAATCCTGAGGCACAGACTGAGGAATCCTGACCTCAAAACATCTGGTCGATCGCTTCAACAGAATCATGGAATTCGAAAGGGATATTATGGCTGCGACAGTACTGGCGCAGCTTTTTCTCGCCATCCGGGCCCCCGAATAATTTTCGCACCAGTGTGAGCAGGTCATCATCAGACAAGTAATCCTGACGCAACCGGTAGTGCAGGAATCGCGTCCGCTCCGGTGTGAATGTGTATGAAAAATCATGTTCGGGTTCACCGTAGAGCTTGATGATGTCAGGCCCCTGGTCGTGGCCGATGATCCGCAAGGATCCTTCATCGATCCTGGCATCAATCGAATAATCCGCTTTGCCGACGTGTTCGTTGAAAAGAGTGATTGTCTGCATCATCTGCACTCCTCTCTTGTAGTCCTGATATCAGTATACTCCTTTCAACGCACGTCAAGTCAATTGTTTATATTTGAAAAATGATTGGAGTTGATAGATATTGCCGGGGCGGATCTTGGTTTTCAGATCGTGCGGATTTTGACCTCGGCAAAATTGACGTTGCCTGTCAGGCGGACCAGGTAGACAACATCCGGGCCTGGCCTCGTCTCGTCATTGATCTCGGCCGCAAAAACGGATGCCTGGCTCTGGATCCGCCAGTTGGCTGGCACCATCAGGACAACACCGGCAAAATGGACATTCAAGTTAATCTCAAGGCCTTCCGGACTGACTTGGCATTGGTCGAAATAGACTTTGGCTGAGGCGAAATTGCTGCTGATCTGGACTTTTTTCAAATTGCTGGCGTGAATGTATTTCGTCTGTTCCGAAAAGCTGGCATCGATGGTCACGGTTTCATTTTCGTTGAGGATTTCCTCGGATTTCGTCCAGGTGTCAGAATGATCGCTGTGCCAGCGGACGCTTGATTTTTTCCGGAACAGGAGGGACAGCCCAATCGAAAGGAGTAAGGCTGCAAGCAAGAGTAATCTCACATCCATTTCAGCAATGCCGAGCTGGAACCGCCATAAATAGGCGATCAGGGACAACGGTACAAGAAAGGTGAAAAACTGGTAGCGGATCAGGCTGGCGATGGAAATACCGAGCAGGACCAGGCTGCCGATGACTCGGAAGGTGCCAAATTCCTCGCCGATACCGAAAGCTTTTAGCAGGAGCAGGATGCCACTGCCCAGGATCAGGGTGGGCCAAAGGACTTTTTCAAATGATTTCATATAAATGCCTCTCTTCCATTTTCTGGGTCAGAATGGGGTAGTACATCCTGGATCCATAGACTTCTTTGCGGGAATTTCGAAAGGCGATCTGGCTGACGCCGGTCAGGCCTTTCTGGATCGACTGGACCTGGAGGGTGTTGACGAGGGTTGATCGTGAGATACGGACGAAATAGCCGGGCAATTTTTCAGCAACTTCATAAAGCCGGAGCCTGACTTCAAATGAATCCTCCGCCTGGTGAGCAAAAACCCGTTCGCTGTCGGTCTCAAAGAACAGAACCTCGCGCAGGGACAGGAAATGCTGCTCGTCGCCCCTGAAAAAGGCGATCGATGTCTTGGCTCTTCCGAGCTCCTGCAACTGTCTGGCCATGGTTTCGATCTCGGGCGTGATGCTCCTGCAGTAGATCACGACCTCCTCGGGCTGGCCATCGGCTATGGTTTCAATTTTCACTCGCATCCGGCTACCTCACAGTTCCATTGTAGTGCGATTTTTCCTGACGGGAATAGGAAATCGCTGAGTGGTCGATTTCCAGAGGCCAGTGGTCAATTGTCAGGCATCAGCTTTGAAGAGGGGTGCCGTGGCAACCCAGGCCAAGATTCGCTTCAGGATCGTGCTATGATGATCATGAAGAGTTGGAAGGGAGGGGTTCAGGATGGTAGCCGAATGGTCAACCGACAGATCCAGCCCTCGTCGCGGCTATGATCCGGATGATGAACATCTTTTCAGCGGTGCCGCCCTGATTCGTCTTCAGGAAGCGCAGACCGATCTTTTGTGGCTGTTGGACCGTGGCTATGCCAAGACCGGAGCCCTCGACCTGGTCAGCCGCCATTACCAGCTGACAGCCCGCCAGAGCATGGCCCTTCAGCGCTGCTCAGATGCTGCCAGCCGCTGCCTTGACCGCCGGGCAAAGCAGCAGGATCTTGCCTTGCTGCCAGGGGCTGACCTTGCCATTGATGGCTTGAATCTGATCATCCTGCTGGAGGTTGCCCTTTCAAAAAGCCCTGTCTTCCTGGGTCGTGACGGCGTTCTCCGGGATTTGGCCGGCTTGCGTGGCACCTATCACCTGATTCCGCAGACGGCCCGGGCCATCGATCTGGTTCTTGCTGCACTCGACCATGGTTCTGTGGCGAAAGCCCATATTTTCCTGGACGCTCCGGTCTCAAATTCTGGCCGCCTGAAAACACGGATCCTTGAGCAGGCCGGATCCTTTATGACCCCGGTTGAAGTCGAACTTGTCCGCAATGCGGATGTCAGCCTGGAAGGTTGCACCCATGTCGTCTCAGGCGATGCGGTTGTCCTGGACCGCTGCACCAGCTGGTTCAATCTGGCCAGGTTCATTCTTGAAACCCACGTGCCCGAGGCTTGGATTGTCCGTCTGGACGGCAGCGCATAACGTAGGGGGGGGTGTCCCTTCTTGCGGCTCAATGGCCAGACTTGTTCCCGGTGGAAATCTTTGCAGGATTGGCTATTTTCAACAAATGTCTTGCACGCAAGACTTTTACTGTTGTGCTAGAATGATATTCAAGGGCCTATTGACCCCAGTCCATCAGATTTTCAGCATTATTGGAGGATTTCATCATGAAGAAGTTCTGGTCTCTGGTACTTGTCCTTGCGCTGATCCTGTCCACTGCCGCTTTCCTGACTGCCTGCAAACCAAAAGATTCCTATGAAATCGCCCTCGTCACCGACGTTGGCAACATCGATGACAAATCCTTCAACGAAGGTGCCTGGAACGGCGTCAAAGACTACGCCGAAGCAAACAAGGTCACCTATGCCTATTACAGGCCGAGTGAAGACTCCACGGCCGCCCGTGTAGAAACGATTAAAACGGCCATCGACAAAGGTGCGAAAGTCGTCGTCTGCCCTGGCTATCTGTTTGAAGAAGCGATTTACGACGTTCAGGACCAATTCCCAAAGGTCAATTTCCTGCTCCTCGACGGTGAACCGCATACCGCTGACTACTCCACTTACAAGACATCTCCCAATGTCCACAACATCCTCTACCGTGAAGAGCAAGCCGGTTACCTGGCTGGTTATGCAGCTGTCATGGACGGCTACACCAAGCTCGGTTTCCTCGGTGGCATGGCTGTCCCAGCCGTTGTGCGCTATGGTTATGGCTATGTCCAGGGCGCGGATGCTGCAGCCCAGAAAATGGGTCTGGCACCCGGCTCGGTAGAAATCAAATACTGGTATTCCGGCGTGTTCGCGCCCAATGACGACATCAAGACAAAAATGTCTGGCTGGTACACCGAGGGCACCGAGGTTGTCTTTGCCTGTGGAGGCGGGATCTATTTGAGTGCCACTGCAGCAGCCGATGCAGCGGGCGCCAAAGTCATCGGCGTCGACGTTGACCAGTCGGCCGAATCCCCCACCATCATCACCTCAGCGATGAAAGGCCTGACCGAGTCTGTCAAACTGGCCCTGGGCTCCCTGTATGCCAACAAAGGCACCTGGGATGCTGACCATGCTGGCAAGACCGCTGTTCTCGGCGCTGCCGAAAATTGCGTCGGCCTGCCTACCGCTGCCGATTCCTGGCGCCTGACGACGTTTACCGTCGACGAATACAACCAGGTTTTCACTGGCATGCAGTCCGGTTCAGTCACAGTCTCCAATTCGATTGATGCTCAGCCGGCTGTCAGCATCTGTACGGTCGACTACCAGGGCTAACGCCACGACCCAAGGACCGCCCAACCGAAAAGGCTAGACAACCGTCTAGCCTTTTCGTACAGGGCATACCGGATCGTCTGAGGTGACCATGAACGATTACATCATTGAGATGGAAAACATCACAAAAGAATTCCCAGGAGTCCGGGCCAATGACCGGGTGACGCTGCAGCTAAAACGCGGCGAAGTCCATGCCTTACTCGGCGAAAACGGCGCCGGGAAGAGCACGCTCATGAGCATCCTGTTTGGCCTTTACCAGCCTGACAGCGGGGTGATTCGCAAGAACGGGCAGGTTGTCCGGATCAGCAACCCCAATGATGCCAACGAGCTACAGATCGGCATGGTCCATCAGCATTTCAAACTGGTCGAAGTTTTCACAGTCCTTGAAAACATCTTCCTGGGGGTTGAACCGACCCAACTGGGGGTGCTCAAGTACCAGGAAGCGCGGCAGCGTGTGTTGGATTTGAGTAAAAAATACGGTCTCAGTGTCGAACCTGACGCCCGGATCGAAGACATCACGGTCGGGATGCAGCAGCGCGTGGAAATCCTCAAGATGCTCTATCGTGAAAATGAGATCCTGATTTTCGATGAACCGACGGCCGTCCTGACTCCCCAGGAAATCAAGGAGCTGATGGCGATCATCCGCGGCCTTAAGGCCGAAGGCAAATCGATCCTTTTCATCAGTCACAAACTCAACGAAATCATGGAAGTATCCGACCGCTGCACCGTCTTGCGCAAGGGCCAATGCATTGGGACAGTCGATATCAAGGACACATCCGTGGAAGATCTTTCCCGCATGATGGTCGGCCGGCCGATCCAGTTCAAAGTGGACAAGAAGGACCAGCAGCCTGGAGATACGGTGCTTGAGGTCGAAAACCTGGTGGTTCCGTCCAAGCTGCACAAGAACTATGCGGTCAAGGGTGTATCGTTCAAAGTCCGAACGGGTGAAATTGTCTGCCTGGCCGGCATCGAGGGCAATGGCCAGAGTGAGCTGGTCTATGCTTTGACAGGCATTGAAAAGTCCACGTCCGGAACGATCCGGCTCCAGGGCCAGGACATCACCCGTGCCAGCATCCGCCAGCGGTCCAGGCTCGGCATCAGCCACATCCCTGAGGACAGGCATAAATATGGCCTGATCCTCGATTATTCGCTGGCTGACAACCTGGTCCTGCAACGGTACTGGGAGCCGGACTTCCAGCATCGCGGATTCATCGACCAGATCCAGGTGAAAAATTACGCCGAGACCTTGATCAGCCAGTATGACATCCGCAGTGGCCAGGGACCCCAGACCCAAGTTCGCAGCATGTCCGGCGGCAATCAGCAGAAAGCGATCATCGCCCGTGAGATTGACAAGAATCCCGAATTACTGGTGGCCATCCAGCCGACGCGCGGTCTGGACGTGGGTGCAATCGAGTACATTCATTCCCAGCTGGTTGCCCAGCGGGATGCGGGAAAGGCCGTTCTGCTGGTTTCGCTGGAACTGGATGAAGTCATGAATGTGTCCGACCGGATTCTGGTCATGTACGAAGGTGAAATTGTAGGTGAATTCAAACCGCGTGAAGTCACCGTCGAACAGTTGGGCTTGTATATGGCTGGAGCCCGCCGCAGCCAGAAAGGACCAAACGCATGAAAGCCAGAATCAGGAAACTCATCCAGAAACCAGGTTTTGACAGTCTGATGGCTTCAGCTGCTGCGATTGGAATCGGCTTGATCTTCGGCCTGATCCTGCTGATTGTCTTCAATCCTGGTAAATCGCTGTATGGTTTTAGCCAGATCCTCTTTGCCGGATTCAGTTCAGCCGGCAAATTCTCGAAAGTCCTCTACCAGGCTGCACCCCTGATCATGACCGGCCTGGCGGTTGGATTCGCTTTCAAGACCGGATTGTTCAACATCGGCGCCTCCGGCCAATACATGCTGGGAACGTTCTTTGCCCTCTACACGGGGATCATCTGGCAATTCCCCTGGTGGGCCGCCCTGCTGGCTGCCATGGTGGGTGGTGCAATCTGGGGGGCTATGCCTGGCTTGTTCAAGGCTTTTTTCAATGTCAACGAGGTCATCACTTCGATCATGTTCAACTGGATCGGCCTGTTTGCCGTCAATGTGCTCCTGGCCAATATCCCGCGTGTCCTGGCTGATTTCTATGGCGCATCCAATCCGGACCGCACCGCAAACATGGCAGCAGCCAATCCAGCGGCGATTGTCCCGAAATGGGGCTTGGACCGGATTTTTGGTTCATCGTACATCAACATCAGCTTTTTCATTGCTGTCATCCTGGCGGTGCTGGCTTACATCGTCCTCAACCGGACAATTTTTGGCTATGAACTCAAAGCCTGCGGGTACAACCGCAACGCCAGCATCTATGCTGGTATCAATGCCAGGCGCAACATTGTCCTGTCGATGATCATCGCCGGCTCATTTGCCGGACTTGGCGGTGGGATCTACTATCTGAGCGGGACGGCCCAGTACACGATCGAGAAAATCCTGCCCGCCATGGGCTTCAATGGTATCCCTGTAGCCCTGTTGGCTACATCCAACCCTCTGGGCATCATTTTCAGCGCCCTGTTCGTCTCTTACATCCAGGTTGGTGGTGAAGCCATGCAACCAGAATACGCCAAGGAAATCATCGACATCATTATTTCGGTCATCATTTACCTGAGCGCATTTTCCTTGCTGCTCAAAGGTTTCATCCGCAGACAGCTGCAAAAATTAGCTCGGGTGGAAGCGAAGGCAGCCAGCGAAGAGGAGGTAGCCGCATGATTATCCTGGCCGACATCATCGGTGCAACCATCATCTTTGCGATCCCCCTGTTGCTGGTTGCCCTGGGCGGCATGTTCAGTGAACGCAGCGGTACGATCAACATCGCCCTCGAGGGCATCATGATCATCGGGGCTCTTTTCAGCAGTTTGTTCCTGCGTTCGGCTGACAAGGCCGGCTGGGGTCCGGACCATCCCCAGCTGGCAATGCTGGGGGCCATGGCCATCGGAGCTTTGGCAGGTACGATTTTCTCACTTTTACTGGCGGTCGCTTCGGTCAGCCTGAAAGCAGACCAGACGATTGGCGGCACCGCGCTCAACTTGTTTGCGCCAGCCTTTGCCATTGTCTTGACCTGGGGCATCCAGGGCCAGGGACAAACCACGATCAATATCCCAACCTGGATCAAGATCACCCGTGAGAGCCTCGGCCTCCAGCCCAGCCAGGATCCTGGATTCTGGGACGCCCTGCTCTTCAAGAGCACCTATCTGACAACGCCGATCGCCCTGATCATCCTGGCCCTGACTGTGTTTATTATCTACAAGACTCGCTTTGGCCTGCGTCTGCGGGCTTGTGGTGAGCATCCCCACGCAGCAGACTCGGTCGGAATCAATGTGTATCGGCTGCGCTACATCGGGGTTGCCATCTCCGGTTTCCTGGCCGGCATCGGCGGCCTGGCTTTTACAATTGCGGCGGGCTCCGGTTTCCAGTCTACTGTCGCCGGATATGGCTTTTTTGCCCTGGCCGTGATGATTTTTGGCAACTGGCATCCGGTGCGGATTTTTGGGGCGGCCTTGTTCTTTGCTCTTTTCCGCGTGATCGGGTCTTACAGCGGCAGTATTCCGTTTTTACCCACGCTGTCTGGCATTAAATATTCCCAGTACATCTACCAGATGCTGCCTTATATCGTCACCATGATCATCCTGGTCTTTACATCTGGCAAGTCACGGGCACCTAAGGCTGAGGGTATCCCGTACGACAAAGGTTCGCGTTGAGCTGAGGATTGGCAATGGCAGCCATGGACAAGCCTCCCTCATCATAATGGCGGACCAGATCCTTCTAAGTTTTGTCTGGGTTGCCAGTCTGGCTTTTGCCTTGACCAATGGCCTGCACGACGCCGGGGCTGTCGTATCGACGGTGGTCGCCAGCCGGGCAGCTTCGCCCCGCATGGCGGTTGGTCTGTCGGCGGTCGCCAGCCTGGTCGGAGCAATTCTGGGCGGACAGGCCGTGTCGCTGACATTCTCCAGCCTGATCCGAGTCTCTCCTGCTGATCGCCAGCTCTTGCCGATTCTTTTTGCAGCGGTGCTCGGGGCTGTCATCTGGAATTTCCTGACCTGGCGGCTGGGATTGCCCTCCAGTTCCACGCATGCACTGGTCGGTGGGTGTGTCGGTTCGGGCCTGGTATGGGCAGGCTGGGACAGCATCCAGTGGCAGCCTGGTGCAGCAAACGGCAACCATCTACAGACCCTTGGGATCATGGGGGTTTTCATTGCCCTCCTGATTTCGCCATTGATCGGATTTCTGGCTGCCTTCATCCTCGAGAAATCCAGCAAACATGTCCTGTCCAGAGCTCGCTATTCGCTCAATCGCTGGCTCAACCGGGCTCAGTTGCCTCTGATGATGTTGCTTTCCTTCAGCCATGGCAGCAATGATGCTCAGAAAATTGCCGGGATCCTGGTTTTAGCAGGGCTAGCCTCCGGAGATTCCGGACAGGCGTCTGTGGGCTGGTATCTCAGCTGGGCCGGGCTTGCCATCTTCTCTGGCACCCTGTTTGGCAGCTGGCCGATTATCCGGACATTAAGCCGAGGCATATTCCAGGTCCGTCCGATCAATGGGTTCAATGCCCAGCTGGCAGCAGCAGCGTCACTTCTGGCAGCGACATTCCTGGGAGCCCCCGTTTCGACATCTCACATTGTCGTCGGCAGTGTGATGGGAACAGGTGCTGCTGTTCGGTACAAGGCGGTCAATTGGCAGGTTGCCAAGGGTATTTTGGTTGCCTGGCTGATCACATTCCCTGCTTCAGCGTTGGTTTCAGCCGTTTTTGCCGTGATTCTCCGCTTCGTGCTGGAAGCATCCGGACGAACAAGTTAGGAGTGAAGCCGATCGTATGAGCAATCTACTGGACCGGGTCTTTCCGCCGAAATATGATTTTTATGCCATGCTCAGTGAGCAGGCCCACCTGAATGCACAGGGTGTCGATGCTCTGTTCAACTGGCTCAAGGATGCTTCAGTCATGGAGAGCAATGCCCTGCGCCAGGAACTCAAGGCTGCCGATGAGATTCGGATGGAGCTTGAGCGCACACTGATTGATGCTTTTACGACCCCATTTGACCGCGGGGATATCTATTCCATATCGATCGGCATGAACAAAGTCATCGAGTATGCCGAATCAACCTTGCTTTCCATGCAGGCATATGACATGTCTGCCAATCCGGTCATCATCGGAATGGTGGCGATTCTCAAGGAAGGGACCGACCAGTTTGCCGAAGCGGTCGCCTGCCTGAAAGCCGATCCGGTCCAGACGGAAAGCTCTATAGCCGGGATTCGCCAGACCCATGACCGGATCGAGCAATTCTACCGCGAGGCCATGTCAGCAGTTTTTAAAAGCGACAACCCAATGGAGGCTTTGCGCCAACGCGAGGTCTACCATCACATAAAAGATGCATCAGCCAATCTCGATTCAGCTGTCGACATCCTGCACAAGATCGTTGTGCGGCTGACTTGAAGACCCATTTGAAAAGGAGGAATTCGCAATGAAAATCAAGAATTTCCGGGTCAGTGACCAAGAGGGGTTCCATTTGGCTGATTTTGCCACTGACAAGACCAGCGGCAAAACCAAGGGCGTCAAGACAGAGCAGGAACTGTCCCGCAACATCGAAGAGCTCATCAAGCTCCAGGATGTCTTGTATGCCCATAACAAATTTGGTGTTCTGGTGATCCTGCAGGCGATGGATGCGGCCGGCAAGGACGGCGCCATCAAACACATCATGAGCGGCCTCAATCCGCAGGGTGTCGAAGTGACCCCTTTCAAAGTACCTTCGGCTGAGGAATTGGATCACGATTACCTCTGGCGCAGCCATGAACATCTGCCTGAACGCGGCAACATAGCCATCTTCAACCGTTCCTACTATGAAGATGTCCTCGTCGTCAAGGTCCATAACCTGGTTGAAAAGCAGAATTTGCCGGACGAGGTGCTCGATAAGGACATCTGGAAAGAACGCTATCGCCAGTTGCGCGATTTCGAACAATACATGCATGAAAACGGCATCGTTGTGGTCAAGATTTTCCTACACCTGTCGAAAAAAGAACAGGCCCAACGCCTGCTCGACCGGATCGACACCCCGGATAAGAACTGGAAATTCTCTGCCGGAGACCTGCACGAACGCCAATACTGGCAGCAGTACCAGGATGCCTACGAAGAGATGATCCGGGAGACCGCGACGGAGCACGCTCCCTGGTACATCGTTCCTGCGGACCGCAAATGGTTCTCGCGCCTGCTGATTTCCGACATCCTGGTCCAGTCTCTGAAAAAACTGCCCCTGGCGTATCCCGAACTCGGTGAAGAGGAGAAGGGTAAGCTGTCTGATTACCGCCGCCAGCTGGCCGAGGAGCTGGGACTTTAACAAAAAAGACTCGATTTCTTAACCTTCAAACAAATCTGGGCTGATACACTGGATAGTGTCAAACTATCTGGAGGTGTCTCGCATGAAAGTCCTGAAAGCTTTTGCTACAACTGTCTATGCGCGCTGGCTGGCTGGTCATCGGCGTCCAGAAACAACCTATTACATTTCGCGCGGACCGCGGATCCTCGCCTGAATGTCAATCCTTTCACATTTTCGCCTGGATCTCGTGCATTTTTGGCAAGAATCGGCTATACTGTCAATTCATGCCAAAAACCACAGGGGGATCCATGATCACAGTCACCAACCTCAGCCTTCGTTTTTCCGACAAAAAGCTTTTCGATGACGTCAATGTCAAATTCACACCCGGCAACTGCTACGGTGTGATCGGCGCCAACGGCGCTGGCAAGACGACATTCATCCGTATCTTATCCGGCGAAATTGAGCCCACTACCGGTTCAGTTGTCATCACGCCCGGAGAACGCCTCGCCACATTGAAGCAGAACCAGTTTGCCTTTGATGACTATTCCGCGCTGGAGACCGTCATCATGGGCTTTTCGCGCCTGTATGAGATCATGAAGGAAAAAGAAGTGCTCTATGCCAAGGACCCGTTCACGGAAGAGGACGGTCATCTTGCTGCGGATCTCGAACATGAGTTTGCCGAACTGGGCGGCTGGGATGCCGATACGGATGCCGAAAAGCTTCTGATGGGCCTGGGTGTTGACAAGTCGTTCCATCACAGCCTGATGCGGGACCTTCCCAGCAGTGACAAGGTCAAAGTCCTCCTGGCGCAGTCTTTGTTTGGCAATCCTCACATCCTGCTTCTCGACGAACCGACTAACCACCTTGACTACAAGGCGATCCGCTGGCTTGAGGAGTTCCTGATCGATTACCCCAACACAGTCATCGTTGTCTCACATGATCGCCATTTCCTCAACAAAGTCTGCACCCACATGCTCGACATCGACTTTGGCAAAGCGCGCCTGGTCGTTGGCAACTACGATTTCTGGTACGAATCGAGCCAGCTGATGCTGCGCCTGATGAATGACCGCAACAAGAAAAAAGAAGACCGGATCGCTGAATTGCAGGCCTTCATCGCCCGATTTGGTTCCAACGCCTCCAAGGCGCGCCAGGCGACTTCGCGTAAGAAAATGCTCGACAAAATCGTCCTCGATGAGATCCGCCCCTCCTCACGCCGCTACCCTTTCATCGGTTTCACCCCCGAGCGCGAAGCAGGCAAGGACATCCTGTATGTGGAGAATCTTTGCAAGACGATCAACGGGGAGAAAGTGCTCGATAACATCACGTTCCGCATGAATAAGGGTGACAAGATCGCCATTTTGTCGCGCAATGACCTGGCCCGCACGACTTTATTCCAGATTCTGGCTGGCGAACTCGAACCCGACAGCGGGACGTTCCGTTGGGGCACGACCACTTCCCAAGCTTATCTGCCCAAGGATAACACAGCCTTCTTTGAAGGTGTTCGATTGAACCTGATCGACTGGATCCGCCAGTATTCATCTGACCAGAACGAAAGCTACTGCCGTGGCTTTCTCGGCAAAATGCTCTTTTCCGGTGAAGAAGCACTCAAGGAAGCTCGCGTGCTGTCCGGTGGCGAACGGATGCGCTGCATGTTCTCCCGCCTGATGCTTTCCTCGGCCAATATCCTGATCCTCGACGAACCGACCAACCATCTCGATCTGGAGTCGATCACTGCAGTAAACAACGGCCTGGTTGCATTCAAGGGTTCCCTGTTGTTTGCCTCACATGACTATACTTTCATTGAGACGATCGCTAACCGGATCATCGAACTGACTCCTGGCGGTGTGATCGACAGCCACCTGCCGATCGACGAATACCTCGAGGACGAAACCGTCCAGGCTCGCGTGGAATCGATGTACACCCAGGCCGCTGAACGCGTGAGCGCCTGAAGCCCAAGGCCAACGATTCGCTGAGGAGGCGAAAGCCATGGAAAAGCGGTTGAAACGCTATTTGGCAAACCTGGAAGGTCTGCTGAACCAATCTGGCCTGACTCAAAGCCAGTGTCAGGCCGCCGCCGCTGATTTGCTGGTCCAGATCAGCTTTTTCCAGCATGAACGGTTGATACACCTGATTGTGACGGTCACCTTTGCTATTCTTGCCCTGCTGACTTTATTTGGATTGGTTTTGTCCGGAAACATTGGGTTTGCGGCTTTATTATTTTTGATACTTGTGCTTCTGATCCCATACATCAGGTTTTACTTCCTGTTGGAAAAAGGTGTACAGAAACTATATGATTATTATGACAAGCTTTCCTCGCTTGCAACTTGACGTAAAACATCCAGTAAATCTACTAAAGACGGCACAGCCGAAAGATGATGTTTCCCGTTGATCCTGAAATGTGGGACGACGGGGAAATTGATCTCGTAAGCGTCGGCCTGGTCTTTGGTGACTTCGGCCCGGTAGGCCGAAAGATCGTTCAAGACTGACGTTGCAGCTGAGCGGTCGAGACCTGCCTGTTCTGCAAGTTCCAACAAAGTGTCAGGATCACTGATGACCTTGCCCTGTAGGAAATAAGCCTCGTAGATCCGGTGGATCAAGTCCTCTTCGTGTCCGATTGTGCGAGCGAAGTGACACAAACGATGCGCGTCGTGCGTGTTGGTCGGTTTGACCGCATCTAGGGCAAACGTCAGACCGACTTCTTGACCAAGCTGGACCGTCTTGTGCAAAATACGCCGGACTTTTTCCGGCGTCATATTCTCGACTTCGCTCAAAACATCGGCTAAGCTTTGGCCAGAGTTGTCTGATCGACCTGGATATAATTCAAAACTGCGGCAGATAACTTCCACCTCGTTACTGTGTTCAAACCGTGAGAGGGCCTCGTCGAGGCGCTTTTTGCCGACCATGCAATACGGACAGACAAAATCGGCCCACAATTCGATTTTCATGTTCCGCCTCCAGATCGGGGGTTTTTTGACTGCACCATAGCAGAGAAACCGACCCTTTTTCGAGTCCCTGGTTACCGTGGTTACACAGGTTCCATCTCCTGAAGATAATCCTGCTAGACTAATAATATCTCAGTGACCATCATCACATGGGAAACTGGGATCATCATATTTCTGGAAACAGCAACTTGCCTCAAACCCATTACCTTGTCCGGGCGAAACTGGACAAGTCCGAAAGGAGGATTTTTGTGACCAGACTAGAAGGCTTTATTGAACATATTGAAAAAGAGGGCGCTGTCATTGCCATGGCCGACCGCACATCCGCCTGCATTGCGCAAAAGGCACTGCCCACCAACGTCCACGAAGGCGACTTCATCGTCGAAGACAGCGAGCATCAACGCTTAACCGTAGACAGTACCATCACCGAATTGCACCGTCGCGAAATCCGCCGCATGAGCGAGTATTTCTTCGATTAGCATCAATTCCGAACCGATAAATCCGGCATCATCTCGCACGGATGAGCCGATCGAAAAAACCATCAGGCGCTGCTGGAAACGGCAGCGCTTTTTCTGTGCCGAATTTGGGACGGCGTCCCGAATTCAGCACTTTGTTGCTGCAGCAACAACAGAGGCTGCACAAAAGAAGACCACGTCCCTTTTTGTGCAAATAGCTGGAATTGCCAATTATTTGACATATAGGGTTGCCTTGTCAGGAGATTACTTGTAAAATGTTGCCCGAAGCTGAATCTTCCTGAGGACAGGAAGAGCGGGGGAATTTTCTTCTCATCCTGGGGTGAAGCCGCTCCTGCGGCCGGGCCTGCTCTTTTTCCCGAATCCGTCAACTAACCTCGCAAGCTATCAAAAGAGGAGACCACAACCTGATTCATGATCATCCACAAAACCGTTGCCCTTGTTTCTGCTACCCTTTTTCTGACCTCGTTCACCGTAATGCCGGCCCTGGCCATCCTGGCCCAGCCTTCCCAGCAATTTCAAGACCTGCCCGTTGTCACGGAGCAGGCCCAACCTGCCACAACTGTATCTGACGAGCTGTTTACCACTCCGCGCCGCCAGACCACTCTGGATGACGCTGATCTGGCTGTTCTTGTGATCGATCCTGTCCATCCAGAAGTAGAAGTCACCCCCACACCTGCCCCGGTACCTGCCAAGAAAACACCAACACCAACGCCTGATCTTTCGGCGCCCGATCTGGCCCAGGCCGAGGATGCTCTCTCGCGTAGCAAATCTGATCTTGTTTCGAACGCCGCAAGTGGCTCTATTGTCCGCATGCCCTGGTTTGGTGAAGCAGAATCTGTGTATGCCAAAGGCGACGTGGCCACCGTGATTGATCTCGAGACAGGCATCCGCCTGCAGATCCAGCGGACTGGCGGGCATAACCATGCTGATGTTGAAACCATTGACTCCGCTGAAACAGCCAAGTTGCTTCAAGTAGCGGGCGGCGAATGGAACTGGACCCGGCGCCCGATCATCGTCGAGATTGATGGCCAGCGTATTGCGGCATCGATGACCTGCCGCCCCCATGCCGGACTGGACAACCAGCCAGCGCTGGAAACTGTCCGCGATCGCAGCGGCGGCTTTGGCACCGGCATTAACTACGATTCTGTCAAAGGCAATGACATGGATGGTCATTTCGACATCCACTTTTATAAAAGCCGCACTCATGGGACCAACTCGGTCGACAGTCAGCACCAGGCGGCGATCCAAGTCGCTTACCAATCCGGGATGTGATTCGCACCTCTCAAGCGGCGCGAGCATAGCCTGCACAAAATCTCCATAAACATCTGCGACAATCCAGACCAATTGATGCTGTTTGACCAGATGGCCCCGGACCTGGTGGTTCTCGACCTCATGCTTCCGGATATAAGCGATCAAGAGGTCTGCCGTACGATCAGGCGTAAATCCCGGATTCGGATCATCATGCTCACGGCCAAAGTCTCTGAAACGGACTTGCTCAAAGGCTTCAACCTGGGCGCAGACGATTACGTCACCAAGCCGTTCAGTCCACGCCAGCTCTTGGCCCGCGTCCAGGCCATCTAGCGCCGCGTATCCGACGAAGCCTACACCCTGTCTGACCAGCTTTCATTTTTCCTGGCTGTCGCGGTCATGTTCGCTGCGATCAGCTTTGCTGCCAATGGACTTTTAGCCAACCAATTCAAAACTACGCCATCGACAAGCAAAACCAGCGCATCGCCGCTTTTGCCGATCTGTTCGCCAGCCGTTATGTCGACTGGGGCAATCGCTGGGACCCGGCCGGGATCGAGAGCATCGGCGTCAATGCCCTGAGTGAAGGCTTGTTGATCCGCCTCAAGGATCAGGATGGCCAGATTCTCTGGGATGCCCAAGTGCATAACCATGGCATGTGCAGCTTGATGCTGGCCAACATTGCCGAACGCATGCAGAGCCAATTTGATAATTTCCAGGGCGGCTATACCGAGGAAAGCCGGACGTTGACTGTATCTGGCGAAGCTGTTGGCAGCGTGGACGTTGGTTTTTACGGACCCTATTCTTATTCAGAGGTCGACCTGGCCTTCCTGAAGCGGCTGAACCAATTGCTGCTGATTGCGGCTGTCCTCTCGATGGCCATTGTTGCCATCCTCGGTCTTGTGATTGCCCGCCAGCTGACCGGCCCGATCACCCGGGCGATCCAGACGACAAGCCGGATTGCCAATGGACATTACACCGACCGCATTACCGAAGAAAAAGGACCACGGGAGATTGCCGATCTGACCGAGTCGATCAACGGCCTGGCCGAATCATTGGGTCGGCAGGAGACCTTGCGCAAACAGCTTACTAACGATGTCGCCCACGAGTTGCGCACGCCGCTAGCTGTCCTGCAGAGTCATCTGGAAGCCATGATCGACGGCACCTGGCAGGCTGACCAGAAGCGACTCGAAAGTTGCCACGGCGAAGTCGTGCGTATTTCCAGCCTGGTCAAGGACCTGGAAAAACTGACGCAGATCGAGCAGGGCAATCTCTCCCTGCAAAAGGAAGCTTTCGATCTCCAGGCCCTTCTGATGCGTATCAGCCTGAATTTCCAGCGTGATTTTGCCAGCAAGAACGTGCAGTTGAGCATCCAGGTCGATCCGGTTATCGTCCAGATCGACACCGATAAACTAGGCCAGGTGTTCAACAATCTTTTGGCCAATGCCTTGAAATACACCAATCCTGGTGGTTCGGTCCGGGTGTACACACGGGTGGTCAAACACCAGGTTGCAGTCAGCATCGCGGACACAGGAATTGGCATCGCCCCGGAAGATCTGGTTCAGATCTTCGAGCGCTTTTACCGCGCTGACAAATCCCGGACCCGGGAAACCGGAGGCTCCGGAATCGGCCTGGCGATCGTCAAATCGATCGTCGAAGCCCATGGCGGACTGGTAACGGTTAAAAGCCAGCTTGGGCAAGGCAGCGTGTTCCAAGTGACCTTGCCTCTGGAATAGGGGCGGTCATGGTTCAAGGTCCCATTACTTATTTGCCTTGGTATCTTGTCATGTTTCTGGCTCAGGTAAATCCCCCGGACCACCTTCAGGTCAAGGTGGATCTGCGCGGATACTAAGGATGAAAAGTGAATAATGTCGATATAGATTATGCAAATTGTTGTCGGCTTGTTGAGAGAAAAAGCACTAAAAATATATATAATCTCGTGAGCATTGGATAAAATCGCTGAAAATTGTCTAATATTCCAAAGAAAGACTGTTTGCAATTATTCAAAATGCAAGAAATTGATTAGTATATTGCAAAATCATTCAAGGGGCTCTTGCGCCGGATCAACCTTCGTGATATCCTTCCTTCAAAGAAAGTAGATGAAGACGATGATGACTAAAGGACAAACCGAAGCAAAAATCAGCGAGGCCGTCAGCCGGTTCGAGATCGAGTTCATGGGCCGCGGGCCCAAGCAGATCCGTACCCTGATCGTCCAGGACCTGATTATCATCAGGCTCAAGGGTTTTTTAAGCCAGTCCGAACAGCTGCTGGCAGAAAACAGCCAGGGAGTCGAATTGCTGAAAAAAGTCCGGACCACGTTGTTTGAGACCTCGAAAAGTTACCTCGAAACCTTCATCCGGGAAGTCGTGGATGTCGATATCATCAGCATCCATTCCGATGTCAGCACCCGGACGGCGGAAAAGATCATCGTCATCACACTACGGGAAAACCTGGAGGACCAGCTGACCCGCACCTGACCGCTCTTTAGAGCACCATAAGACCGGAAGACGCTCCGAACCGTTTGAGACGTGTCGCGAGGTAAGCCAATACCAAATCCTGTTGCAGGAGGACGTATTGGCTTTTTATATTGCAAGAAATGAGGATTAGGACCATGCCGTACATTCAACTCGAAAAGTTTGAGCATTTCTCTTTGCCAGCCGATCTGCGCGTGATCCTGGCGCAGGGCAGAAAGCTATTCATGCCCGAAACCCGCAGCGAGCTATTGGAACAGGCTCTGGGCGGCACGGAATCGACCGTGTTTGAAGTTGCCTACGATGTCCCTGGTCACGGCCGGGTGGTCGAAGCAACGGTAGCCCGGGCCAAAAACGGGGCTGTGGTCAATTACCTTGATCCTTACATGCGTCGCCGCGATCCGGATTGCATGGTCATCGCCGACGATGGACCGACCGATAAACAACGCTTTTCCGAGCGTTACCAGACCGATTTTTCTGACCTGCGCAGCCAGACGTTTGCCTGGCTTTCCGAACAGGATCTTATCCTGATTCCGTTCATGGCAGGAGACCCCGGCATGGGGTACCCCGCTCTCCTCGTGGCGCCAGATAATGCCGGCTTCTTTGCCGGAGGACTTCTTGATTTGCAGGGATTCATCCCGCAAAGCGAGCTGGACCATCGTTTCGCCCCCCGAGCGATTCTTTATCTGGCGCCCACCTTCCGTCACACCCATTTTGCCGGACGTCAAATGGTGGTGCACAACCGCACTGACGACGTGTACGAAATGTTTGCCTATAACTTGTATCCCGGACCGAGTGCCAAGAAAGGCGTCTATGGCATGCTCTTGAATCTCGGCGAGCAGGAGGGCTGGGTCACCGTCCACGGTTCAACCGTCCAGGTGATCACGCCCTATGACAATGTCTTCACTCTGATGCACGAAGGCGCCAGCGGTGGCGGCAAGAGCGAGATGATCGAGGAAATCCACCGTGAACACGACGGCCGGATCTTGTTGTCGAAAAACCTGGTCAGCCAGGAAAAGCACTACATCGACCTGATTGAAACCTGCGACTTGCGACCGGTAACGGATGATATGGCGCTTTGCCACCCGTCCCTGCAAAATGACAGCCACAAGCTGGTCGTCAAAGACGCCGAAGACGGCTGGTTCCTGCGCACCAACCACATCAAGACCTATGGCACCGACCCTTATCTGGAACGACTGTGCGTCCATCCGCCGGAACCGTTGATCTTCCTCAACTACCACACCGTTCCGGAATCCACCTGCCTGATCTGGGAGCACATCGAAGACGCACCGGGCAAGGCCTGCCCCAACCCACGTGTCATCATGCCGCGCCGCTTTGTGCCTGGCATCGTCAGCGAACCAGTCGAAATCGATGTCAGAAGCTTTGGCGTCCGCACCCCTCCCTGCACCCGCGAACAGCCCTCGTACGGCATCATCGGCCTGTTCCACATCCTGCCGCCCGCTCTGGCCTGGCTCTGGCGTCTCGTGGCCCCACGCGGCCATGACAATCCCAGCGTCATCGATTCCGAGGGCATGAGCAGCGAAGGTGTCGGTTCCTACTGGCCCTTTGCCACCGGCAAAATGGTCGACCAGGCCAATCTGCTCCTGGACCAGATCGTCGCCACTGGCAACACCCGCTACATCCTGGTGCCCAACCAGCACATCGGTGCCCATAAAGTGGGCTTCAATCCACAGTGGATCGCCCGCGAGTACCTGGCCCGCCGCGGTGGTGCCAAGTTCCGCGCCGACCAGCTCAGCGAATCGCGCTGTTCCCTCCTCGGCTATGCCCTCAAGGACATCAAGGTTGAAGGGACCTACCTGGCTCGCGAAATGCTGGAGGTCCACCGCCAGCAGGAAGTTGGCCTGGACGGCTATGACCAGGGCGCTGCCATCTTGACTGACTTTTTCAAGAAGGAACTGGCAAAGTACCTCACCCCGGAATTGGACCCACTGGGCAAGCAAATCATCGACTGCTGCCTGAACGATGGTACAGTTGCGGATTACCTCGACCTGATTCCAATGCGGTATTGATTCATCGCTGGTATGTCAAAGGAGACCATGGGAAAACCAGAAACCCTCAGAACTCAAAGACTCGATCAGGATCTGGCACATGTCCAGACCAAGGCCTGGCACTGGAACCGACCCGGCAAGGACTACACCGTCCGGCCGGAGGATCTTGTGCCGGCCTTGGCTGGCGTCATCGGCAAAATTGCCCTGGTGGCAGCCTTTGCCGTTGCCTGGAAAAATGGCCTGGGGATAGAGTCGCCTGATTTTGTCGCAGAAAACGTCCGCTTGGAGCTATTTGTCGCCAGCATTCTGACGATCATCTTCTCAGCCATCCTCCATCCACGCCTCGGACCTCCCGGCACACTTGCTCCCTTGATTCCGCTCGTTCCTGCGATGGCAGCGGCGGGTGTCCATCCCCTTGCTTTTGGTTTGCTGCTGGGCGCAGCAGGGATCGCTCTGGCTGCATCGGGATCGTTTTCCCGGATCATGACGTTGACTGGACCCGGTACGAAAAGCGGCATCTTGCTGCTTTTTGGCCTGATGGGGATTGCCAGTTCCCTACGCTCGCTTTGGAGCTGGAGCCAAGCCCGATCAGCCTCTCTGGCTACAATCGCTGTTATAAGCCTGGGGATTGCTCTGGTTGTCGTGCTGCAGCGTTACAAAATTCGCTGGCTGGTGATACCGGGTCTGGCGGCATTGGCATTGCTCCTGGCTTGGCTGTTCGGGATTTCTCCCCCGCTGGTCACGCCACCTGGCCTGCCTCTTCTGAATCCTGGTCTATGGTGGCTGGAAAAATGGGGCCTGGGCTGGCCTGACTCTCCCGCCGATTTTATCAAGCCCATCCCGTTTGTCCTGCTGGCGATCGTGATGTGGCCAACTGACGCGCTGGCCATCCAGACCATCCTGGAAAATAATTATGGTCCCGCGGGCAGGCGTGCCACCTTTTTGCTCAATCCGACCTATTTGCTGGTTTCCGTCCGCAACATCATCGGCGTCCTGCTCGGCGGTGCGCAGACAGCTGCCATCTGGCGCAGTTTCATGATCCCGCTCGGCGTTGTGCGCCGGCCGATCGGTGCCAGCGCCCTATTTCTCGGCCTGTTTGGAGTGATTGCCAGCATTTCGGGCGCTCCCCTCGACTGGGCAGTTTTTCCTCTCCTGCTCTGGCCTGTTCTCATTTTTGGTGTCTACCTGCCCATGGTGGAAAACGGCATCCAAGCTCTGGGTATCAACAAGCGTGCGATTCCTGCGGCACTTGCCTGTCTGGTCGCCGGCTGGATGTTCCAGCCAGTTGTCGGCTGGATCCTGGGCTTGGTTCTGGAAAAACTGCAAATCGTTCTCTACCAGAGAAGAAGTAAACAACCTGGCTAAGTTTAATGGTTCAGCCAGGAACTGCTTTATTAAAAGGAGATTATCCTATTATGACGCTTCAACTTCCTGGAGGCACAATTGGCGTCATCGGTGGCGGACAGCTGGGGCGGATGCTCATCCAGTCCGCCAAACGCCTGGGCTTTCGCGCGATTGTCCTCGATCCCGCGCCAGATGCTCCGGCTGGCCAAGTTGCCGACGAACAGATTGTGGCCGATTATGGCGATCGTATGGCGTTGGAGCAGCTAGCCAGCCAGACGCAAGTCTTGACCTTTGAATTTGAACATATAGACGCCGAAGTTTTGCTTGGGCTCGAAACACAAGGGTACCAGGTGACTCCGTCCAGCAATACCTTGATGAAATTTCAGAACAAATACATCCAGAAGCTGAACCTGCAGAAGGCTGGTTTGCCGGTGCCCGATCTTTGGCTGGTTCAATCTCCGGCAGAACTTGAGCATATACTGCGCTCAGGCCATGTCCCTCTGATGCTCAAAGCAGCGACCGGCGGCTACGACGGCAAGGGTAATTTAAAAGTGGCGGACCCAGCGGCCAACTGCCAGACGATCTGGCAGGCACTCGGCCAGCGGCCTTTCTTTGCGGAAGCATGGGTGCCGTTCGAGCGGGAGCTGTCAGTGGTGTATGGCCGTGATCAGGCCGGGCGTGTCGTTAGCTATCCGATTGTCGAGAATATGCACCAGGACAGCATCCTGATCCAGACTCAGGCGCCAGCGCAGTTGTCAGCGGACGTGCTGGAGTCTGTCCATCAGTTGGTGCAGGCTGTCTCAGACTGGATTGACGATGCCGGTGTCTATTGTATTGAACTGTTTCTTCTGGCAGATCAATCCGTCCTGATCAATGAAATTGCCCCGCGACCGCACAATTCCGGCCATTATACCATTGAAGCCTGCTACACCTCGCAATTTGATCAGCTGGTCCGTATCCTGGCCGGCTTGCCTATGGGATCAACCGATCAACACCATCCGGCCGTCATGGTCAACTTGCTGGGGGACGAGGCAACGGAAGGCCCCTTTTCGATGGGAGGTCTGGACAATTCACTGGCAGATGGCATGGTGTATCTCCACCTTTATGGCAAAGAAAAGACCAGCCCGCGGCGCAAGATCGGCCATCTGACTGCGCTGGGACATACCGTAGCTCAAGCCGAGCTGAAGGCTCGGCGGGCCCGTGAGGCCCTGACCATTAAACCACCAACTGATAGAGAGAATTCGAAATGAAGCAAATGGATTCCGCAAGCACAATAGACGCTCGTGTCAGTATCATCATGGGTAGCGACTCGGATTTTCCGACCTTGGAGAGCACGTTGGACGTGCTGAGACAACGAGGTATCCCGCACGAAGTCCACATTGTCTCCGCTCACCGCACACCAGCTAAGCTCTATGATTACGCCACAAAGGCCGCCGGTCGCGGACTCCAGGTGATCATCGCAGCTGCTGGCGGCGCGGCCCATTTACCAGGCATGGTGGCATCACTGACCACTCTGCCCGTCATCGGCGTCCCGGTAAAAACCCGGACACTCGAAGGCTACGACTCCTTGCTTTCCATCCTGCAAATGCCGGCAGGTGTGCCCGTTGCCACTGTCGCGGTCGGCGATGGACACTCAGCTGGCGAACTTGCGGCCCGGATTATTGGGATCAGCGCGCTCTGACTTCCTGCTCCCCGTCATACGTCAAGATTGCCCGGTATAGATCGGGGCGGCGGTCGCGGTAGATACCCCAGCCGGCACGCATGGCTGCGAGTTCGTCGCGGTCGAATTCGGCCGTGAGGATGCCTTCGCTGCTGCGATCAGCTTCGGCGATCATCTGGCCCTGTGGTCCGGCGATGAAAGATGAGCCGTAGAAGACAATGGTCGAGTCCTCGTCGGTTTCCGATCCAATGCGGTTGGAAGCGATGACCGGCACCAGGTTGGCAGCGGCATGGCCGCGCATGCACATCTGCCAGTGATCCTTGGAATCGATCGTCGGCTCATTCGGTTCCGAGCCGATTGCCGTGGGATAGAAGAGGAGCTCGGCGCCCGTCAGAGCCAGGCAGCGAGCGGTCTCCGGATACCATTGGTCCCAGCAGATGCCGATGCCAATCGTCGCATAACGGGTTTGCCAGACTTTGAAACCTGTATCCCCAGGATTGAAATAGAATTTTTCTTCGTAACCAGGCCCGTCCGGGATGTGGCTCTTGCGGTAAATGCCCAGAACCGATCCATCGGCATCAATCACTGCAATCGAATTGTAGCGGGCGTTGTTGCGCCGCTCATAGAAGCTGATCGGCAGGACAACCGCCAGCTCTTTGGCCACGGTCTGAAAATGCTGGATCGCCCGGTTTTCTGCCACTGGCAGTGCCAGGTTATAGTACTCAGGTTTTTCTTTCTGGCAGAAATAAGGTGTCTCAAAAAGTTCCTGCAGCAGGATGATCTGGGCGCCTTCAGCAACCGCCTGGCGGACCAGCTTCTCGGCCTTGGCGATGTTTTCTTCGACCGACCAGCTGCAGCTCATCTGGGTGGCAGCGACTTTGACTTTTTTCATACGATTCCCTCCGGCATTTGCTGAGTGGTGCAGTGAACATTGCCGCCTTCGGAGATGATCGGCATCCCATCGATACGGCGGATCTGGCGCTCGGGGTAAAGGCCCTGCAGAATAGCGGCTGCCTGCTCGTCTGTTCCGGCAGCAGGCCCCCCAAAGACTGGCAGGATGATCCCGCCGTTGACGAAATAGAAATTGAGATAGCTCAAGGTCAGGCGCTTGCCCTGGTACTCTGCGCGCGGCGGCTGCGGGATCTTCACGACCTCGAGTTTGCGCCCGCGGGCATCGGTCGCAGCCTCGAGAAGCGCCAGGTTTTCCTGGGTGATGGCGTGGTTTTCGTCCGCTGGATCGTCGCAGACCTGGATCAGGACCTGACCCGGTGCAGCGAAGCAGGCGATGTTGTCGACATGACCGTCGGTTTCATCGCCGGCGAGACCGCGCTTGAGCCAGATAACGGTCTCGATACCCAGATAGGCCCGTAAATAAGTTTCAATTTGCTCGCGGCTGAGGCTGGGGTTGCGGTTCGGGTTCAGAAGGCACTCCTCAGTCGTCAGCAGGGTGCCTTCGCCATCGACATGCAGCGAACCGCCTTCCATGACCAGCGGGGCATTGAATTGCGTCACGGTGTATTGAGCCAGAATGGCTGGGGCGACGGCATCATCAAGATCCCAGGGTGCGTACTTACCGCCCCAGGCATTGAACTGCCAGTTGACTGCAGCTAGATGGCCAGCCGAGTCCTTGAGGAATGTCGGACCGTTGTCACGGATCCAGGCATCATTGTGCGGGATCAAGAGCAGATCGATGTCCTTGATAGCCGGACAACCGGGCTGAGCCTGCCGCTCTTCGATCAACCCCTGGACCTGCTCTAGCTGCTCGGGATTGACCAGTACCGCGACTGGCTCGAATTCCGCGATGGCCAGGACAAGATCCAGGTACCAGTTCTGGACTGCGGTAAAATTTTCCGGATAGACCATGGAGTCCTGGACTGGCCAGGAGACAAACGTTCGCTGGTGAGGGGTCCATTCGGGTGGCATGGCATAGGGTAGGGAAGGTAATGGGGTGTGAGTCATGGTCTACCTCTTGATTCACTCGTTCTTGATGAATTGGGTTATGCCTTTGAACGGTAATAGGCATTTGTTGTCTTGCCAATCCGTTCAAGAATACCTGATTTGACCATCTTGTTCAGAATTTCCCGGGATCGTCTTTCACCTAACCCCAAAATGGACACAGCTCCTTTGGTGGTTAATCGGTTGTCGTTTAGCCTCAGGTATTCCAGGATAATTTCTTCTTGCTTATTGGAAATAGGCTGCTCCAGCGCAGGCTGTCTTTTTCGAAGTTTTTCTCTATACAAGCTTACATCGACGAAGTCATCTTTTTCAATAATTTCAGGTTCTCTGAGACCTCTGGCCAAGCAGCTCGACTTGATTCTGCGGATGCCACTGCCCCACTGTTCGATGAAATTGAGCTCTTTGAAAACTCTGGCGATGACTTTGTTTCTGGCTTCAGATCTGCCTTCCAGAAGATCCTCCTGGGTAATTGTGCTGGGGAAAGCACCTGGAGAAACGATGTTAACGAAGTCGTCATAGACACCGATCTTGACATCTCTGCCATCATTGACATAATCGCGATGAACAACAGCATTGACCAGACTTTCCCGAATGGCTTCCAAAGGTATTTCGTACTGATCCTCCCGTTGCAGGCCTTTGATCACACTGCTAAGGCTGATGTGGTTTTTGATAAAATTTTCTGTATTCTCAAGCTGTGAAAAGAGGTCTCCCGAGTATTCCTTGCGGTCTATAAATAGATCCATCGACTTTCCCTTGAAACGGCTGCATTTCATTCTGACATGATCATAACGCCCAAGCAGGATCAATAGGCCATGTGTCGGGTACAAATGGCCGTTTTCTTCATGAACCAATTTCAAATTTTTCATGACTGTCAGATTAAACGCCTTGTCCAAACGTGCAAAATGATCTGATAAGGGCGTTAAATCCAACTGTATAACTTCGGCACTCTTCGGCATTCTTCGGCACTCTTCGGCATTCTTCGGCACTAGACTCATTTTAGTACAGGAGTCTTAACTTGTAAGCATCCAGAATTCATAAGGTTCATTGCCTATGATCAGGATCGGTGCACCAAAGTTAAACGATCCCATGCCCCCTTGGCATCTTGCGTCATCCCGTACCGCGACAAACGTGTTCGCAATGTTGCATATTTCACAAAGAAAAAGTAAATCAATTGTGCAAATTGTTTTTCTCTGTTTTCCCAAAACCTGTTTGTTAGAAAAATCTGAACATCATGCAACTGGCCGAATGGGGCACCCAAAATGGTAACAAATGCTTAAAACCTGGCGAGAACGGCTCTGAACAGCCATTATTTTGTGAAACGAGCCACTATTTGATGATTGCTTTTACTTGGGAAAGGGTCTAAATTTCAGCAACAGGTTGGCTGGTCCACAGCTGACCTAAACAAAACCGTTTTTTGAAAAGAGAGAGGAAATTCACATGAAACGTAATCTGATCGTCCTTGTTGCCCTGATCCTGCTCGTTGCTGCCGTTACTGGTTGCACGCCGACCAAAGCCACCACTGCTGAAGTGACCGAAGCCACCACTGTTGCCGAAGAGACCACCGTTGTTGAAGAAACCACAGTTGCCGCTGAAGAAACCACTGTAGCAGCCGAAGAGACCGCTGTTGCTGAGGAAGCGTCTGAAGCTGCCGCCGAAGAAACCACAGTTGCTGCAGAGGAAACCACGGTTGCCGAGACCACTGCCGCTGAAACAACAGCCGCCTGATCTTGCAAAATATCTGCTGGACCCCTTGACATTCATGTCCGGCGCATTATGATGGATCCATAAGCAAGGGCGCTTTGCCGATTCATTCGGCAGGCGCCTTTTGCATTTAGATTACCCGTAAAAGGGGGGTATTGCAATGATCATGCAACTGACTCAGACCACAGGCAGCCTGATCCGTTCCATTGTTTCCCTGGCGGCCAGTTGTCGACAATACACGGCTTATTCAGCGCATGAAATGCAGGATGGTCATAAAGAAATTGCAATTATTTTTGCCGACGTGGCTGAAATGGAAAAACGTCAAGCTTGTTTCCTGTTGGATCAGCTGGCCCAGCACTTGGAGATGGAACAACAAGATTCTGAAACCTGGGCATCCTGTTTCAGGATGCTTAGTGAACTGGCTGAGCAGGAAGGATTTGCCCAGATCGGGACCATGTATCAGCTGCTCCTGTCCAGACCTTCTGTTGTTTCCGTTGCCTGAACGAAGCGCTGGTCTGACAGTCGGTCCTTGAGCCTGTATAATGACGGGGAACGTTCACATGAAAGGAACACCCCGGGATGAAAACGCTGTTTTGGGATTTCCATGGCACCTTGATCCGTGCCGAGAAGCTGTGGAGCAAGAGTCTCTATCAGGCGATCAAGCACATCTGGCCTGACCGGTCCATCACACTTGAACAGCTTTCTTCAAATCAGCATCAGGGGACTTTCCCCTGGGACTATCCAGAACGCGACTATTGCCATCTGACTGATCCAGAGAAATGGTGGCAGGCGATGGAACAGCAGTTCGTTGTGATCAGCCAGCGCGGCGGGCTGACGGCTGCAGAAGCCGCTCAAGTTGCACCGACCGTGCGAAAACGGATCCTGGAACCAACCAATTTTCACCTCTACGAGGATACCGTCCAGACGCTGACAGATTTATCCGCCATGGGCTGGCGCCACATCCTGTTGTCCAATAACTTCCCGGAATTGCCAACGCTCATGGACCAGCTCGCCATCAGCCGGTTTTTTGACCAGCAGATTGTGTCAGCCCTTGTCGGCTTTGAAAAACCGCACCCTGCGATCTTTGCACTGGCACGCGAATGGGCTGGCCATCCGCAAACGTGCGTCATGATCGGTGACAATCCGCACGCCGATGCCTGGGGGGCGCGCCAAGCTGGTATGGCAGCCATTCTGGTCCATCCGCGCGGCGAAACTGATGGAACGGTTCCCGTCTGCCAGAATCTATCGGATCTGGTTCCCTTGCTTCAGGAATACCGGTCGTAACAGACAATCTCTTCGAGCTTTTTGCGCGGCTTGGCTATTGGTTGCTCGGCTGGGTATCCCAGGGGCGTGACCGCGACGACACGGACTGGATCAGGGATGCCCAGGATGGATTTGACTTGGGCTTCGTCAAATCGGCCGAGCCAGCAGGTACCGAGACCCAGCTCATGCGCTGTGAGGATCATGTAGGCTGTGGCGATCGACAGGTCGACGGTGTAGCGATGCTGGCCGCAGAGCATGACGGCATTCGGATCGGTGCCGCAGCAGACCAGGATCACGGGCGCCTCACCGACAAAGGTCTGGCCAGGACAGGATTCGACCAGTTTTTGACGAGTCAGGGGATCGCGCACGACGATGAATTTCCAGTTTTGCTGGTTGCTGGCTGACGGCGACAGTCGGGCTGCCTCCAGCACCAGATCCAGTTTTTCTTCTTCGACGGGCTGATCCGTGTAATGGCGGACGCTGCGCCGGGTGGCCAGGGCTTGCAAAACATCCATCAGGGTTTCCTCCTCTTGCGCTGGAACAGAATATACGAATAAACGGTGGCTGCCAGCATGGGGGCCATGATGCAGACCATGAAGACGATAAATCTCGCCTCATTCGAAAATAGGAAACTACCGGCCAGGGCCAGGAAACCACCGATCATCATCAGTTTGGATGCGACTTTGTGGGTTTGGTTCCATACATCCTCATCGGCCAGTGTCCAAGGGACCCGGATGCCGACAAAGTAGTTGAATTTCACCCGGCTCATCGTTGCGCCAAGGATCATGAACATCACAGCAACTGCGGCCGGAATCCACAGGCTGATGTCTGTCGGAAAGCCCAGGGCTGCTCTGGTCGTGACGGCATAGATGACAATCATGAAGACATGGATTAACCAGCGGATCAGGCGATAGGAACTGGCAAAAGCCTGATAATTCTCCCGTTTGGGATCGAGCTTGGGTGCGAACAAGAGCAGCACGTAGAGCCCGATGTTCATGATGGGCAAGAAAAAGGTCCCAAACGCGCGACCGCTGTAGCCGTCAATTTCACCCTGTGCATTCCAGTGTGTTGGGACCACATCCGGCAAGAGCGGATAGACAATCAGAGCAGCAATGAAGGGCATCAAGAGTGCCAGAAGCAATGTCCATTCCTGGCGCAAGAAAATTTTCAGCGAGTCTTTCATATTTGTGTCCTTTCTCCACTTGGCAGAAGGCTATAAGTTGATTATATCAAATGCGGCTGACGGGCGATCGATGTATAATTGAAGTGTATTTCCAGTAATTTCCAACTATTAATCAGACACTATAGGTGAACGCCATGATCATTCAAGTCAAGGACCTCGTCAAGCGCTATGGCACACTGACCGCACTCGACCATCTCGATCTCGAGGTGCACGAGGGCGAGATTTTTGGCCTTCTCGGGCCGAATGGCTCTGGCAAAACCACTGCGATCAACTGCATTCTTTCGCTTTTGAAATTCGACCAGGGAACGGTTGAAGTTTTTGGCCAGCCGATGACTCCAGACGCGTACGATCTTAAGCGCAACATAGGCGTCGTCATGCAGAATGTGGCGGTCTTTGACGAACTGACCGTACAGGACAACATTGATTATTTCTGCGGCCTCTATGTGACAGATAAAAAGAAGCGGCGCGAGCTGGTAGATGAGGCGATTGATTTTGTCGGGCTGCAGGATTTTCGCCGCTTCTATCCGAAAAAACTCAGCGGCGGCCTGCTGAGGCGTCTGAATATTGCCTGCGGCATCGCCCACAAACCGCGTCTGATCATCATGGATGAACCGACCGTGGCAGTCGACCCCCAAAGCCGCAATAATATTCTCGAAGGCATCCGCCAACTGAACCGAAACGGCGCAACAGTCCTGTACACCTCGCATTACATGGAAGAGGTCGAGCTGATCTGCAACCGGATCAACATTCTTGACAAGGGAAAAGTGATTGCCAGAGGGACCAAAGAGCAGCTCAAGGCCCAGATTGACATCGGCGAAAGGGTCACCGTTGAAAGCCCTGGCTTGGGCGAAGCGCTGCTGGACCTGCTAAAAGCGAGGCCCCATGTCGCATCCGTCGCCTATGACGGGACCTTGCTGGTCGTCCGATTCGTCCGCGGCCAAAATGGCCTGGTCGATTTGCTTGATTTCCTGAAATCCCAGGGTGTGACATTGGGCCGAGTCCACACAGAATTGCCCACCTTGAATGACGTCTTCCTCGAACTCACCGGCAAAGAGCTGCGTGACTAGAACCAGTCAGGGGGCTGTCATGATTTTCCATCTGCTGCAATACCGCCTGAAATGTTTTCTCAAGGATCGCCAGATGATTTTCTGGACCCTGATCTTCCCGTTGCTGCTAGCCACGCTGTTCAACCTGGCCTTTGCCAATCTGACCGAAATTGACACTTTCATCGAAATACCTGTGGCGGTCGTTGAACATGAAGCCTATCGGCAAAATGAAGCCCTGCAAATGGCCTTGGCGGCTGCGTCCATTCAAAATGGAGAAGGCGGATTGTTCCGCGTGACTCCAACGGATGAGGAAACAGCCAGGCAGCTGCTTGCCGAAAACCAGGTGGACGGAATCATTTTCGCCGAACCGGACCTGCATCTGGTGGTGAAGCAGTCTGGTCTGAATCAGACCATCCTCAAGAGCTTCCTGGATGATTTCAGTCAGACAAGCCAAGCTTTGTCCGATATTATTGCAGTGAACGCAACCATTTCTATTGAGTCGCTGTTGCCTGTGGTGCAAGATCGCCGCGATCACATCTCGACCGTGCCAATCAGCAAGGATCAGCTCAACTCCACTGTCATCTATTTCTACTCCCTGATCGCCATGACTGCCCTCTATGGGGGCTTTTGGGGCATGCGGATTGTCAATGAGAATCAGGCCAACCTGTCGACCCAGGGGGCCAGGGCCAGCGTTGCCCCTGTCCACAAACTCTTGCGCCTGATGGTGGATATCAGTGCTGCCCTGGTCATCCAGTATGGAATCATCCTGGTCGTGATCGCCTACATCCAGCTCGTCCTCGGCTACCGGTTCGGCAGCCAGCTGGGCTGGATCTTGCTTGCGGCCCTGATTGCCTGTTTCATGGGAATCGCCTATGGTTCTTGCATCGGGGCCATCGTCCGCACGGGCGAGGGTATTAAAACAGGGATTTTGATTCTTTCAACCATGATCATGTCGTTCTTGTCCGGCATGATGTACCACGGTATCAAATACATCGTCACGACCGCGGTGCCAGTCCTGGCTTTCCTCAACCCAGCCAACCTGATTACAGATGCTTTCCTGGCCCTGTACTACGACGGCGCCAGCCCACGCTATTTCACAAACCTGGCCATTCTCCTGGCCTTTGGCCTGACTTTCAGCCTGCTGGCTTTTGCCGTCCTGAGGAGGCAACGCTATGCCAGTCTTTAAAGCCTACCTCCAGATCATCCGCAAAAATGCCCCGCTGCTCCTGATGTATTTGGGCATTGTTATCGGCCTGGCCGTCATGATGACGATCTTCAATGCCCAGAGCCCACAGACCGGATTTACAGGGAGTCAAGTCCGGACAGCCATCTTCAATGACGACACCCAGGCTGGCAGTGCCTTGGCTGCGGGTCTGGAAGACTACCTGGCCCAGACTGCCGAAATCGTTGATCTGGCTGACGATCCGCAAATGATCCGCGACGCGTTGTTCTTCGGCGAGGTGTCGTATGTCCTGCGCGTGCCGGGCGGTTTTTCCCAGGTGCTGCACCTGGGAGATCCGGCTGCAGAGGCCCGACTGGAACGCATGGCTGCACCCGATTCAACCACAGCACTCTACATGGACATGTTGGTCAATCAATACCTCAGTACGGTCCGGCTCTACCAGGCTGGACTGCCGGAGGCAACAGATGAGGAGATTACCCGCCTGACACTCACGAATTTGGCCATCAGTACGCCGGTTGAATTAGCGGGGCAGACGTCTTTTCGCGGCTCCTATGAGAACATCGTCTACTATTTTAATTACCTGGCCTATGCACTGCTCTCGATCCTGATCCTGGGCGTCAGCACCTGCATGATCACCTTTAACGGCCTGGATCTGAAGCGGCGCAACCTCTGCTCACCCGTTTCGTTACGGAGCCAAAACTTGCAGATCCTCGCCGGTAACCTGACCTTTTCATTTGGCAGCTGGCTGGTGATGATTCTCGTCAGCTTGATCTTGTACCGTGGAGCCATGCTGTCCGGAACCGGCTTCTGGTTTGCCCTCAATGCCTTTGTTTTCATGCTGGTCGGCCTGTGCCTGAGCTTCCTGATTGGTTACGCGCTGAAAAGCCGTAATGCCCAGGCCGCCGTGGCCAATGTCCTGACACTCGGCACCAGCTTTATTTCCGGCGTCTTCGTACCGCAGGAATTCATCGGCCGCTCGGTTCTTCAGATCGCCCGCTTTACGCCGACTTATTGGTTTGTCCGCGCCAATGTCGCGATCGGGTCACTCGACACGTTCGACTGGACCAGTCTTGGCGATATTTGGCTGGCGCTCCTCATCCAGCTCGCCTTTGCGGCCGCATTCCTTGCGGCCGCAACCGTCCTTGTGTATCGGAAACGGCAAGCGGCGGCTTAGGGTCTAAGGAAATGACTGGAAGAAAACAGTAGAAAAAAGGTAAAAGCAAATAGAGGCATAAAAAAGTAGATAATGGTAGATTATAGTAGAATATGGTAGAATGATCTCAACCGGATTGTTGCTTCAGGGGGCCAAACCAATGATTGAGACAGGTCGGATTGAGTGGAAACGCGAGTATTCTGAGGACATCAAAAAAGAGCTTGTCGCCTTTGCCAATTCGCAAGGGGGTGAACTGATCATTGGTATTGCCGATGACGGCACAATTTCTGGTGTGGAACATCCTGATCGTGTGGCCACTCAGGTCACCAACATGATTCGTGATGCAATCAGTCCGGATTTATCAATGATCTCGCATGTTTCAGTTGATTATCGAGATGACAAAGCCCTCGTGCGCATCCAGGTCAATCGTGGGGGCAAACGCCCCTATTACATCACGAAAAAGGGGATGACTTCATCGGGCGTTTATTTAAGACAGGGAAACACATCAGCGCCTGCATCTGCTGATGCGATCCGGGAAATGATCCGGGAAACTGATGGCTACAGTTATGAGTCTAATCTCGCATTTGATCAGAATTTGACATTCGATTTTTGTGCCAAAGTGTTCCGAGACAAAGGAATTCGCTTTGGCGAACCACAGAAGCAGACTTTAAAAATAATCAATCCAGATGGCCTTTATACGAACTTGGGTATGCTTTTATCAGACCAATGCTTTCATACCATCCAGTTTGCCTGTTTTCAAGGGATTGAGATTGGCAACTATGTCGATCGCCAGAGGTTTACGGGATCCATTTTGAAACAGTTGGACGATTCATTCAAAACGATCAGTCGCTATAACAGGACCCGTTCGGAAATTCACGGCTTGAATCGGACTGATGTCAGGGAGTATCCCGAAGAGGTTCTAAGAGAAGCACTGATCAACTCAATTGTCCATCGGGATTATGATCGGGATGTCAGCACGAATATCCGTGTATTTGATAATCGCATCGAAATAGCCTCCTATGGTGGATTGCCACCCAATACAACGATTGAGACTTTTCTGCTCGGCTTATCCATGCCGCGAAACAGAAACTTGGCCGATGTATTTTACCGACTGGGACTCATCGAGGCTTTTGGTTCAGGAATCCCTAAAATGACTGAGATTTACCAGACTCATGGCAAGAAGATTCTTTTTAAAACAAGCCCTTCAGGATTTCTCATTGTTTTGCCTGGCTTAGGTGATTTTCCTGACATCATATTAAAGGAAAATGAAGCTGAATACCTGCCGAGAGAGAGGACTCTGCAAAACGAAGAACTTGACGCATTACTCCAAAATCAATTTGACGCAGCCCGTGATTTGATCCACCAAAAGGGACCTGTGACCAGACGTGAGCTGGAGGTACTTTGGACAACGAGCCGTTCTTCAGCGACGAACATCATCAATAAGCTCCTGCAAAAGCAGATGCTGATATCCATCGGCAAAGGCAGATCTCTCCACTATGCCTTGCCCCGTGCCAAAACGTAACAAGCCTGATCGAAAAATCTATGCCTGGAGCTTAAACTGACCTTAAGGTGAATGACCATAGAGCCTTGGCATCATCCGTGCCAGGCCCCCAAGAGCAAGCGAGGTGAGCATCATGGCCAGCAAACCTTATCCGCCCGATTTCTGGGACCTGTTCGAACAGGCCCGGGCCCAAGCTCGTGAATCTTCTGTCTGGAATACCAGCGAGATGCACAAACTGTTCGCCGCCGAACAATCCGGCATTTCTGACGAACTCTATGCCAAGATTGAAGAATCAAACACCCACGAGCAGCTGCTCATGATGTTTGAGCTTTATAAATTGATGGTCGTCAACTGCACGACCGAGGTGTGAGCCATGGCCGGCAATGCCGCCGGACCCGGCCATAACGAGGGAGCCAGCCAGAGTATCGCCAAGCCTCCAGTAAAAGTCCTGATCATGGGAGCAGCCGGCCGCGACTTTCACAACTTCAATACGTATTTCCGGGACAATCCCGATTATGAGATCGTCGCCTTTACCGCGACGCAAATCCCCGGTATAGCCAACCGACAGTATCCGCCTGAGCTGGCCGGCCCACTCTACCCACTTGGCATCCCGATTCATTTGGAGCAGAATCTCGAAAGCCTGATTCGCCAGCAGGGTATCGACCAGGTCGTTTTTGCCTACAGTGACGTCTCGCACGAAACCGTGATGCACGTGGCCTCGCGAGTGCTGGCATGCGGTGCCGATTTCCGCCTGCTCGGGCCGCGCGCCACCATGCTGCGGGCTAAAAAGCCAGTCATCTCGATCACGGCCGTCCGCACCGGCTGCGGTAAAAGCCAGACGACCCGCTACATCGGCCGGCTGTTGCGACAGGCCGGTTTCCAGGTAGCCGTCGTGCGCCACCCGATGCCCTATGGCGATCTCAAGATCCAGGCGGTCCAGCGCTTTGCCATCTATGACGACCTCGAGCGCGAATCCTGTACGATTGAGGAGCGCGAGGAGTACGAGCCCCTGATTGCCAATGGCCTGGCCGTCTATGCTGGGATCGACTACACCGCGATCCTCCATCGCGCCGAGCAGGATGCCGATGTTATTCTCTGGGATGGTGGCAACAACGATTTCTCCTTTTACCAGCCAGACTTAAACATCGTGGTTGTCGATCCACACCGGGCCGGGGACGAGACCCGCTACCATCCCGGCGAAACCAACCTGCGCATGGCCGATGTCGTGATCATCAATAAAATCGATTCCGCTGACCCGGCCAAGGTCGAAGCCGTCCGCACGTCCATTGCCGCTGTCAATCCTGCCGCTCGTGTGATCCTGGCCAATTCCCGGATCACCAGCGAGCCGCCGGACCAAATCCACGGCCAGCGTGTGCTGGTGATCGAAGACGGACCGACCATCACGCATGGCCAGATGGCTTATGGTGCCGGTGTCATTGCAGCCGAGCGCCAGGGAGCCAGCGAGCTGGTTGACCCGCGGCCCTATGCTACCGGCAGCATCGCAGAGACCTTCCACAAATGGCCGCAGATCGGACCCCTGTTGCCCGCGATGGGCTACAGTCAGGAGCAGATCGGGGAACTCGAGGACACCATCAATCGCACACCGGCTGACCGCGTTGTTTTCGGCACCCCGATCGATTTGCGCCGTTTCATGACGCTTAACAAACCCGCTGTGCGCATTTTCTATGAGCTGGAGGAAATCCACCCCCAACTCGAAACGATCCTGAAGGAGCGATTGCCATGGCCAGGAAAATCGTTGTAGCCTTGGGCGGCAATGCCCTCGGCCTGACCCCCGAAGCCCAGAAAGAGTCCGTTCTGCGTGCAGTCCAACCCCTCGTCTGGCTGGTCCGCGAAGGTTACCGACTGGCGATCGTCCATGGCAACGGCCCCCAGGTCGGCCTGATCCACTTGGCTTTTGAGCAGGCACGTCAGTCAGACCCGCACATCCCAACGATGCCTTTTGCTGAGAGCACGGCAATGAGCCAGGGCTACATCGGATTCCATCTGCAAAATGCCCTGAAAAATGCCCTGCACGCAGAAGGCCTGCCCAACAATGTCTCCACGGTTGTCACACAGGTCGTCGTGGATCCTGCCGATCCAGCTTTCGCTCATCCGACCAAACCCGTTGGCTTGTTTTATTTGCAGGAGGAGGCCAGGCTGTTGGCCCAGGAACAGGGTCACGTCTATGTTGAGGATGCCGGACGCGGGTATCGCCGCGTTGTGCCTTCGCCTGAACCGGTCGATATCGTTGAAAAAGGTGCGATCCAGCGCTTGATGAAACTGGGCGATCTGGTTATTGCCTGCGGTGGCGGTGGGATCCCAGTCAGTCGGGAAGGGGAGCATCTGGTCAGTCTGGAAGCTGTCATCGACAAAGACAAAGCCGCAGCGCTCCTTGCCGAGCTCACCTCTGCAGACCTGCTCCTGATCCTGACTGCTGTGCCATACGTTGCTTTGCATTACGGTAAGCCGAACCAGATCTGGGTTGATCGCCTGACAATGCGAGAAGCTCGCCTGTATATGGAACAGGGCCAATTTGCCGCAGGATCGATGCAGCCCAAGATCGAGGCCGCGTTGGACTTTGTTGAATCACGCCCTGGCCGCGAAGCCATCATCGCATCGCTGGAAAATGCTTACGACGCTGTTATAACAGGAAAAGGCACGATCATCCACGCTGGATGATCGTGCCTTGATGGTTCATGAGCGTTTGTCAAACGACAATAATGATGCATCCCTATACCCTGAGCAAACCGCGAAACCCCCTTGCGGCGTAATAGGATTCGGCACCATTGTGGTACACAAAGACCCTGCCATAACGGCTGTCACCAAACAGGGCCCCGCCCAGTTTGCGCATCGGCTCGGGTGTTTTCAGCCAGCTCGACGTCTTTTGATCGAAGACCCCCAGCTTTTGCAGCTCGCGGTATTGAACCTCGTCTAAAACCTCGATCCCCATGTCCTCAGCCATGCCGCAGGCGCTGCCCTGGGGCTTGTTTTCTTTGCGTGCTGCCAGCGCGGCCTGGTCATAACAAAGACTGCGCCGTCCTTTGGGCGTTTCCGCTGCACAATCCGCAAACAGGAACTCGCCCATCGCTCGATCGTAACCAATCACATCTGGCTCGCCGCCCGATTGTTCCATCTCATACAACGACCACAATTTTCCCGGCGCTGCTTCAAGCTTGGCCACGATATTCGGCCAGACGAGATCCGGATGGCGCTGTGGATTGTTTTCGAAGCGATTTTTCAAGGTCGCAAGTACATTCGCGTGCTGTTCAGTGGAAAGTGCTTTGCTGACATGTTTCATAGGTTCAACTCCCTCGCCCGTTTCCGGCAGGATCAGTTGTGACTGTACAGTGCCTCAATGAACTGGCGCGGATAGATCGTCGACAGTAACTTGAGACCGCTTTCGGTCTTGAACAACTGCTCGCGCACACTCTCAATCGCGTCCGGAGACATTTTTTCCTCCTCGGCATTGACCAGGAAATCTGCCTCGACCAGGATCTGGAAATCCGGCCCGTCGATCGCCGGATAGTTATGGTGGTTGGCGATCAAAAAGCAGACCCGGTCGATCAGATCGTCCGGCACGATCAGCCGCCGCAGCAGTTCACGTGCTTCCGGTGGTCCCTCAATCTGCTGATACTGGCCAGCCGAGCTTTTGTATTTGAGCTCACTGTTGAGAATCCCGATGTCATGTGTTAATGCAGCAATCTCCAGAATCTCCTGCGTGTCCGCATCGAGCCTCTCCAGCTCGCCGATCAGCCTGGCGTAGCTGTGCACCTTGAGAAAATGGCTGATTCGTCTCGCATCACCAGAATAATAAGCGATCATATCCAACATGACCTGAGTGACAAATTTCATAACCACACCTCACACAAATTAGCCGATAGGGCTGCCAATCACACCGAATCAACGCCACAACTCCAGTCTAGCGTTCTTGTCAGACCCGTGAAGTAGCATACGCTACCGCAGGGGTGAAACAAAACGGGACCCGGTCCCGTTTTTGCAAACCGATATCGAAAACCGATATCGGTTTGCAAAAAAGAGACCCGGTCCCTATTTCGCCAGATACTGGTCGGACAGCGTTGCGACGGGGCAGATGGCGCACCAGGTGCGGTTGCGATAGAGAACAGCCAGGACCAAACCGACGATGGTGGAGCTCATCATCATGGATAGAAAGCGGAAGGAGAGGTGGGTCAGCCAGAAAGGTAAATCGAGGCTGACCAGCTGGGGCAGGGTGACGTTGATGGGGAAGAGGATCAGAAAACGCGGGATCAGCATCGGCGCCATCCGGCCCAGCGCAACCATAATGGTTGACATCGTGGCAAAAAAGAGGTTCAGGGTGAAGTAGCGCACGACCCACTGACGCGCCTTCTCGCTGACCAACCAGGCAGGAATTGGCCGCAGCGGCTGATTTTTCGTACGCGGGACCTTCATCAAAAAGCTGGCGCGCGGACAATACGACTGGCACCACGACTTTCGCTGATCGCGCAGCAGGAAATAAATCGGCAGGGAAAAGCAAATCAAGGCCAGCAATGCCAGATGGATGTTGACAAAGACGAGAATGAAATACGCAGCTGTAGATAGCCAAAGCTTAGACCAGATACCAGGTTTCATGAGACCTCCTTATGGTTATCCCAGCTTACGGCATTTAGTCAATTTCCGACTGTGACAGACGACCACTTACGAGCCAACCAAATCGCGGCCGCGAATGCTTGAAAAATATTTCAGATATTTACGCAATGGAACCTATGTTATATGCATCATAGTATCCTTATAACATAGGTTCCATTGTGCAATTCTATTCGAAGTACATGAACTCAGCTTGGAGCCGCCTCTGCTAAATTCCATTCACGGTGCATCATGCTGCCTCCCCCCCCCCCCTTGACATCTCCCACCCGCGCGTTATAATCGAATCAAGTCGTGCTCGAGCACGGTTGCACGATTTCAAAATCCGAAAGGCGAGATTTCATGGCTAACGTATCGATCAAGCAGATAGCAGATCTGGCAGGCGTGTCACGGGGAACCGTCGACCGCGCCTTGAACGACCGCTACGGGATCGATCCGGACCTGAAGGCCCGCATCCTCAAAATCGCCACCGAGCTTGGCTACCGTTCCAACCGTGCCGGCAAAATGCTTAGCATTCGCAAATCACCCTTGCGCATCGGAGTCCAGATGCCTTCGATCGGCAATGACTTTTTTCTCGACGTTGAACAAGGATTGCAAGCCGCTGCCAAGACCTACGAAGATTTTGGGCTGACGATTGAGATCCGGACCATGAAAGGCTTTGATGCTAAAACCCAAGTCGCCCAGGTTCGCGAACTGGTTGCCTGCGGCATCAATGGCCTCGCTCTCGTGCCGATCAACCACCCGGATGTGGTCAAGCTGCTTGAAGAACTGTCTGAGAAAAACATCCCAGTTATCACCTTCAATACCGACCTGACTGATGGCAAGCGCCTCGGCTTTGTGGGTAACGATTACTGGCGCAGCGGCGCCACCGCCGCTGGCGTCCTTCGCCTCCTCAGTCACCACGAACCGACCAGCGTAGCTATCCTCACAGGGTCCGTGCAGATGCTTGGCCACAACCAGCGCATCCATGGCTTTACCCAAGTGATCCGGCAACATTGCCCTGACATCGAGATCCTGGATGTCCTTGAGACCAATGACGATGACTTGACCGCCTTTGACCTGACCCGTAACTTGCTGGCACAAGAGCCTGGTCTCGCGGCGCTGTATCTGACTGCTGGTGGCGTTACCGGTGCAGCCCGGGCCATCGAGGCCGCTGGATGCTCCGGTCAGATCCAGATCATCTGCCATGATTTGACCGACGCCGAGAAACGGTACCTCGAGAGCGGCACCATCACGGTCACAATCGGCCAGCAGCCTTACGAACAAGGCTTCAAACCGATTCAATACCTTTTTGAATATTTGCTTGACGGTACATTGCCACCTTCTGAAACGATCACCCGCAGCGAAATCTACATTCGCGAACATTTCTTGACCCCACCGGATTTTGCCGAGCAAAAGCAAAGGAGATGATCAGAAAACATTTGATCGAGTAACCCTGTTCCCCTACAGAGTAATCGAATTTTTTATTTGCTAAGACCGTGCTCGAGCACGAAATTGAAAAGAGAGGTGCCCCATGAACGAATTCTATCCCAACATCCCCAAGATCCCCTACGAAGGCAAAGACACGAAAAATCCACTCGCATTCCGCTTCTACAATCCGGAACAGGTCATCGCCGGCAAGACGATGCGCGATCACCTCAAATTCGCCATGTCCTACTGGCACACCATGGTCTCAGGCGGCGCCGATATGTTTGGTGTCGGAACGATTGACAAGTCCTATGGCTCAGCTGACCCGATGGAGAGCGCCAAAAACAAAGCCTACGCCGCATTTGAGCTGATGGATAAGCTCGGCATCGACTACTACTGCTTCCATGACCGCGACATTGCTCCGGAAGCCGCCACCTTGGCCGAATCCAACGCCCGCCTCGACGAAATCAGCGACTTGCTCCTCGACCTGCAGAAAAAGTACAACAAAAAACTGCTCTGGGGTACAGCCAACTGCTTCTCGAACCCACGCTATGCCAGTGGCGCCGGTACCTCGCCCAATGTCGATGTCTTTGCCTTTGCCGCTGCCCAGATCAAAAAGGCCCTCGAACTGACCGTCAAACTCGGCGGCACCGGTTATGTCTTCTGGGGCGGCCGCGAAGGTTACGAGACCATCCTCAACACCAACATGGGCCTCGAGCTCGACAACCTGGCCCGCCTGATGCACCTGGCCGTCGACTATGGCCGCAGCATCGGTTTCACCGGTGATTTTTACGTCGAACCCAAGCCGAAGGAACCAACCAAACACCAGTATGATTTTGACAGTGCAACCGTCATCGGATTTTTACGCCACTATGGCCTCGACAACGATTTCAAACTCAACATCGAAGCCAATCATGCGACCTTGGCCGGTCACACTTTCCAGCATGAACTGCGCCTGGCCCGCGAGACCGGCTTTTTCGGTTCGATCGATGCCAACCAGGGCGACATGCTGCTTGGCTGGGACACCGACCAATTCCCGACCAATCTCTATGACGCGATCGGCTGCATGAGCGAAGTCCTGGCAGCTGGCGGTTTTACCAACGGCGGCCTCAACTTCGACGCCAAGATCCGCCGCGCCTCCAACACTCTCGATGACATTTTCGTCGGCTACATTGCCGGCATGGACACGTATGCCCTCGGCCTGATCCTGGCCGACCGGATCGAAAAAGACGGCCGGCTGGCCGAATTTGTTGCTGAGCGCTATGCCAGCTGGCAATCTGAGCTGGGCCAGAAGATCATCAAGGGTCAGGTCACGATCCAAGAGCTGGAGGAAAAAGCCCTCGCCATGGGCGATGTCAAAGTCGGCTCCGGTCGCCAGGAATACCTTGAATCGATCATCAATTCTTTGATCATTGGCTAAAAGAGGTACACACCATGGAAAAAACCTGTTTGATCGGCATTGATGTGGGCACCTCTGGTGTCAAAGTATTGGCCCTCTCCACAGAGGGCCAGATCCTGGCCACCGCCGTGGAAAGTTATCCTCTCCATTCGCCCAAACCCGGGTGGACGCAGCAAGATCCAGCAGACTGGTGGGCTGGCACCATCGAAGCCCTGAAAAAAGTTCTGGCCAGTCTGACCGGAACGACAATTGCTGCGATCGGCCTGTCTGGCCAGATGCATGGCATGGTGGCGCTGGATGACCAGAAGCAAGTGGTCCGCGAAGCCATTCTCTGGAATGACCAGCGCACGGAGCGCCAGTGTCAGGAGATCACAACCGCAGCGGGAGGCCTTGATGGTCTTTTAGCCATGACCAACAATCAGATGCTGACGGGCTACACGGGCGGGAAAATCCTCTGGCTGAAGCAAAACGAGCCGGACAATTATGCCCGGACCCGGGTGGTCATCAACCCCAAGGACTACATCCGTTTCTGCCTGACCGGCGAAATAGCCACGGAAGTTTCCGATGCATCTGGTTTCGGTTTTTTCGATGTCAAGAATAAATGCTGGCACAAGGATCTGATCGAACGTGTCGGACTTGACGTAGCCCTTTTTCCACCCGTGGTCGAGTCCAGCGAATTGACCGGGACTGTGACTGCAGAAGCTGCTGCCGCCTGTGGCCTGGCTGTCGGCGTCCCGGTCTGCGGCGGTGGTGGCGACGCTGTGATCTCGACCACCGGCTTGGGCCTATACAAACCAGGCCGTGTGGCGGTCACGCTGGGCACGTCCGGAGTTGTCGCGATGGCCTTGCCGTCCTTCATGGTCAATCCCCAGGGCAGTCTGCAACTGTTCCGTGGCAATTCGCCAGACACCTTCACCGCCATGGGCGTAACCCTGGCTGCCGCCGGTTCTTACCATTGGTTTCGTGAGGCGCTCGGGGATTATGAGGTTGAAAAGGGCAAGCAACAGGGACGAAGCCCCTTTGCTCTGCTCGACGAAGCGGCGGCTGCAACGCCAGCAGGTGCCGATGGATTGATCTTCCTGCCCTACCTGACCGGCGAGCGCTGCCCGATCAACGACCCGGCTGCCCGCGGCGGCTTTATCGGCCTGACGTCGCATCACAAAAAAGGCCATTTTGCCCGTTCTGTGCTCGAAGGCGTCGCCTATTCCCTGCGCCAAGTCTATGACCTGACCGTCAGCGCCGATCCCCAGCTGAAAAGCGAGTCCGGCGACGTCGTCCTCGCAGGTGGTGGCGCGGCCAGCCCGCTCTGGCGCCAGATCATCGCCGACGTTTTTGGTCTTCCCGTGCGCACTGTCTACGGCAGTGCTGAAGGAGGCTCATTCGGCGCCGCTCTCGTCGCCGGTGTTGCCATTGGCCTCTGGCCCGACCTGGCTGCCACGGTTCCTTTGATCCAGCAGGAAAGTGAAACCCTGCCCAAACCGGAAAACCGGGCGACGTATGACAAACTCTATCGCACCTACATCCGGATGTACGATGCGCTGAAATGGAGTTTTGCCGACTAAAGTCGGGTGCCACGTTCCGATAACGGACATTACTCTCGCGGACTCGAGGAATTAAAAGAATACCATGATGAAATGGCCAGGTTTTGTAAGCCTGGCTTTTTCATGATGGAGCCTCCTGTTTCAGCAAGTGACTCGCATTGCATTCTATTGTAAAATTATTATGAACATATGTTGATAATAGCGACTATGATTGTACAATTGTTTGAAAGGAGGTCACGTCCATGCGTAAATTTGTCTGTTCAATCTGTGGCTTCGTCTATGATGAGGCTGCAGGAATCCCGGAAGCGGGTATTGCTGCCGGAACCTTGTGGGAGCAATTGCCGGACGACTGGCGCTGTCCCTGGTGCCGGGCAGCCAAGTCCGAATTCCGTCTCCAGGATGAAAAACCAGCTCCCGTTGTCAAAGCTGCGCCAGCCCCCGCACGTACCAGTTCTGCTGCGACCGGCGAACTCTCAGCGGCTGCCATGGGTGCCCTGTTCAAAAACCTGGCCAAAGGCTGCGAGAAGCAATACCGTCCTGAGGAATCCCAGCTGTTCGGCGAACTGGCCGCGTATTACTACGCTCTTGCCAGTCAACCGGAAACCGCCAGCCTTGCCGCATTGGCCGATGTGAACAACAGCCAGCTCAATGGTGCGTTTGCTGCAGCCTATGCCCAGGCTGCTGAACTGGTCGATCGTGGTACCCTCCGCGCCCTGACGTGGGCAGAAAAGGTTGCCCGCATGCAAAATGGCCATCTGGCACAATTCGAGCAGCAGCCTGAGGTGATCGCAGCAGCCAAGACTTACGTCTGTGAAATCTGCGGCTTCATCTACATCGGCGACGACGCACCGGAAATTTGCCCGGTCTGCAAAGTGCCGCGTCTGAAAATCGCTGCGGTCGCACGGAGGTAACGCACATGCATGCTGTAAGAAACATCCGACTCTGCACCAAAGATTGCCTCTGCCTGTATGTCTGCCCGACTGGCGCGACGGATACGGAAACCGGCCAGATCGATGCCGCCAAATGTCTGTCCGGCTGCCGGCTCTGTGTCGACGCTTGCCCTTCCCACGCGATTTCCCTGGTCCCGGATGACTATCCGCCCCAACAGGAGAAAAAGACCAGTATGCGCCAGACCTTGTATGAATTGGCCGAGGACCGCGTGGCCCAAGCTCAGGCAGCTGCCACCGTCGTTGCCCAATCTGCAGATCCCGTCGAGCGCCAATTGGCCGAAGCGATCCGCCAGTCCAGCCAACTGATGGCCGAAGATCTCCTGCGTGAGGCCGGCTATCTGTTACCGCAAAGCCCCAGTGTCCGCACCTTGCTGGAGAATCTGAAAAACAAACCCCAATCAGAAGGTTTCCCAATGGCAGCCGTCGACCGGCTGCTCCAGCTCATCCCAGCAAACACATCCAAGAGCATTTCCAAGGAGGAAAAAACCATGCCCAAATATCGTTGTACCATCTGTGGTTATATCTATGAAGGTGAACTGCCAGCCGGATTTGTCTGCCCCGTCTGCAAAGCGCCGGCTTCAGCTTTTGTAATTGTCAGCGAAAAGAAAGAAACTGCGCCCAATCCCTACGCTGGGACCAAGACCGAGAAAAACCTCGAGGAAGCCTTTGCCGGTGAGAGCCAGGCTCGCAACAAATACACCTACTTCGCTGGAGTCGCCCAGCGCGAAGGCTACGACCAGCTGGCTGAGATTTTCCTCCAGACCGCTCGCAATGAACAAGAGCATGCCCGCATCTGGTATGGCGCCCTGGGTCACATCAACAGCACTGCCGAAAATCTCCTTGCTGCCGCCGAGGGCGAACACTACGAATGGACTGATATGTACGACCGTTTTGCCAAAGAGGCCGACGAAGAAGGCTTCCCGGACCTGGCTGCCCGCTTCCGTGCCGTTGGCGCGATTGAAAAGGCCCATGAAGAACGCTATCGCTCTCTGCTGCAGAATGTTCAAATGCAGCAGGTCTTTGAAAAGGGCGAAATGACCATGTGGGAATGCCGCATCTGCGGACATCTGATCATGGGCAAGAAAGCCCCCGAGCAATGCCCTGTCTGCGGCTTTGCCCAGTGCTACTTCGAGGTCCGCAAAGAAAACTACTGATACCACACCCCTCCAGAAACATGAAAAGGCCGGAGTTTTCTGACCAACTCCGGCCTTTTTTCCGTGCGCCACACATGGCGCATGATCTGGTGACTGGGACCTCAGTCGCGCTTGATCGGAATCAGGAGGACCGAGGCATCAGACAAGCGGGCGATGTTGTGGCTGACACTGCCGAGGTAGAGTTCCTCGATAAAGCCGTGGCCCTGGCTGCCCATGACAACTAGCGAGACATCATGCTCACGGATGACTTTGAGGATCTCTGCAGTTGGCGAACCAAACATCAGACTGACTTCCACTTCGACGGGTCCGACCGCCTTGAGCTCATCGGCCAGTTGATCCAGCCTGGATTTGTCGGCTTCGTTGAAATTTTCCAGTTTTTCTACCAGATGGGGGTTGATCTTGCTCTTGTCCTGGACGTGCATAAGCGTGATATGGCCGACACCGGCAGCAACGAGCTGCTTGACCTGATCAAATGCCTGGCGGGCGTTTTCGGAGAAATCTGTCGGGAACAGGATGTGGCTTGTCAGCAAGTCCCAGGACAGATACTTCTCGTCAGGCGCAGGAACGTTCGGGATCCGGATGATGAGCAAAGGCAGGGTGGCATGGTGCATGATCATACTAGTCATGCCGCCAAAAAGCAGATTGCCAATTTTGGTGTGTTTGGGAGAACCAGTCACCACCAGGGAGCAGCCTTTTTCACGGGCCAGATCGAAAAGTTCATCTGTGCGCAGGAGACCTCCCCGTTCAATGACTTCGACTGTAAACCCTTCATCGGCGAGGAGCTGCTTTTGCCGATCCAGACTGGCGCGATACGTATCCATGATAAACGTTGAAATCGTCTCGTTGGCTTCCATGGGATTGATGTACTGGTGAAGGAAACACGTCTTGGCTCCCAGCCGTTTCAAACTGCCCAGTGACTGCAGGACAAGGTCATGATTGGCTGACATCTCGGAAACAACAAGAATATTCTCATACATGATGGGCCCCTTTCTGCTGCACCAATGGTGAAGGCAGCTGGAACGTGAAATGAAACTGTTGCCAATTTCATTATAGCACCATCATGGCTGAGGCGAGCAGGCGAATCGTGCAGGTGAATCTCGCTCAGGCTTTAGAAGGCATCCAGAAGGATCTGCTCGATATCCTGGACCGAAGGTCTGGGACGGCCTGCCCGCATACCGATCCCGAGCCAGGCGTGTTTGGCCATGGCCGGCACCGCTTGCCTGTATGCAGATTCATCAACCATGATTTCCGATATGGAACGAGGCAATCCAACCTGTGCCCTCAGTTTGCGCACAGCCAAGGCCAGCTTGGCGACGGCATCATGATCATCCGTCACCGGCAATCCGATGGCCCGGGCCACTTTGGCATAGCACTGGATGCAGGCAATATGGGAAGCGTCTCTGCGACCAGACGCGCTGCAGGCTTTGACCAAATGATTCAGCATCGCTGGCAGTATAATGGCATTGATTTTGCCATGAGGCAGTGAAAATTCAGCACTGACTGTTGCAGAGAGACTGTGGCAGATGTCTTGCGCGGGCTGGCGAATAAATGAGCCAATCAGGATCTGGGCCCGTTTCATGCTCTCTGCAGCCACCAAGTCACGTTCATCGCCACACGCTGCAGGCAGATCCCGGAAAATCAGTTGCACAACAGACTGGGCCAGGCCATCGCCATAGCCTTTGGCTTGCTTGTCCTGGCAGAGTTCAAAGGCATGAGCCAATAGATCCATGCCTTGTTCAGCCAATTCTGTTCTCTCATGGGTCATCATCATGGTGGTTCCCCCCTGTACATGCTTCAAACGACCCCGACTGTCAAAGGGTAGCCTGTTGTGCAGTGTGTAAATTGAAAACGTTTACGAATTCGATCTTATCAGGGGTTTTACGCATCTGTCAAGGTTGGAATGTTTGATAAAGATGCTGCCGTAAACGTGTCCGGATTGTGCATGCTGCACAAATAAATAGGGTCGGCTGGCCAGGACAAACTTGGCCAGCCGACCCTGCTGTCACTGGTGCAGCAAGTGAACCTGTCCGGTTTAGTCCAAGTGGGCGATTTCTTCGCGGGCGATTTCAACCCAGCGGGTCAGGTTGCGGGGGTTTTTACCTAATGTATGGTTGTCTTTCATGATGATCTCGACCCGGTTATTCCGGGTCACGCCCAGGTTATCGCGCAGTTCCTGGCGCACCACAGCCTCGTCCAGCTGGGGCAGGGCGAGTGGGGAAGGGCTGGCCTTCCAGGAATAGACAAAATTAGCGCCGAGTTTTTCGGCCATCAGAGGTTTGTTGGCCCAAGGCGAGACGGAGACACGGCGCAGATTGGAGGATGCCTTGATGATGTCGAATCGGTCATCCATCGGTTCGCAGCAGCCGTAGCAGAGCAAACCAAACCGGTCCGTGATCCGTTTCTGGTAGGGGTAGATGAATTCGGCAAACATGTCCGGTGACACACCGATGGTGATCTGGCTTTCGGCCAGGACCCACATATCCCTGGCGCGAACGTGACAGGTAAAACCAGCAGCCGGCAGCTCACGGGTGTAACCCATGCCGCCGGATCCAACGTAAGTACCATCATTGTTCAGGGCTAAAAGTTTGTTGTGTTCGAGAAAATCGAGGCGTTCGAGGGTGCCTGTGGCGAGGATGTCCATCACTGCATGGACCGACTCCGGTTCGTCATAGAAGTCATACAGCATGTTCTCCATGCCGCGCAAAAAGGCAAACTCATCTGTCAGACCGCCCAGCGACCAGGACCAGGGGGTGTTGATGCGCACCGTCAGGATATCACCGAAAAGGTCCTGAGCCAGTTCCAGCAAAAGCTTCGTCTTGTCATAGTGAATGGTCATCTGCGGTTTGATGATCTTGTCGATCAGGGCATAATCTTCGAGGATTGTATCGATGTGGTAAGCACCGCCGTCGTTCTGGGTGACATGCAGCGATCCCTGATGCTTGCTGCCGGCCACTGTCCAGGGGGTTTCCTCATAGACATAGGGGATTTCAAAAACCGGCTCGACGACATAATCATCCCCCATCTGGTTGCCCCAGAAGATCTGCTTCCTGAAGTGGAATTCCCAGTGGCGGGCAATGTCATTGCTGCAGAGGATCTGGTCCTCGGTGATGATCTCGTTCCAGCCGTTTTCCGGATCACACAGGATCAGCGGCCGGGTCGCCTCCAACTGGTTGTGCCGGTACCACAGCTCGCGGTGTTCCGCCATGATCGGGCGGCTGGCAATTTCAGCGACCTGCTGGGCCAGTCCCCGCAAGATCGTGCGATCGCTTTGGGGAAAAACGAGGTCGCTGTGGTCAGCCGCATTGAAATTGACTCGGAAATTACCTTGGGAAAACATGGCAGGCTCCTTTGCATGGACAGGTCCGGACCAGGCCGGAAAGTGTATGGATATACGATCGTGTGTCCTGATCCAAGTCTATAGCAGGTTCTGGAGCAAATCAGTACCCTTTCTTGCCGATAAATATACATTTCTTGATCAGTGTCTGTTACGATAAAAAAAGTAGGACTGTACGAGGGACTTTATGCTTATTGACGAGCCTGGCGTCTTGCCAACTTCTGAAATCCACATTTTTGATCCCTCTTTCTCTGCGCTTTCAGCCCTGATTCACATTCCTTTCTGGGGGGAGTACCACTGTGCGCCGCCCTATACAATCGAACGGGACAAGTATGATTCACTGCTTATATTTTCGATTCACAGGGGTCAACTCGAACTGGTCTATGAAGGGCAGACGACTCTCTTGACATCTGGTTGCGTCCAGCTGATAGACTGCCGCCGGCCACAACTCTACCGTGCCCTGGGAGATGTCCGTTTCGACTGGATCCACTTCAAAGGTGGCTCCAGCCAGGTATTGTACGATTGTCTGGCTGAGCACGAAGCGACAGGCTTTGTTGCCCCGGATCAACCGGAGCTTGCCAATGAGATGGTGCGGCTCAGGCAGCAACTCATTATGTCCCCTGATGATGACTGGGCCATCAACTTGGCCTTGACGCGCTTGCTGACTGTGATGATCGAGACAGCAACCGGCAACAAGGCGCTCGAAGATTCTTTGGTCACTCAGGCCCATGCGTATATGACGGAGCATTTCCGGGAGGATTTGCAGCTTTCTGACATCGCACGCCGATTCAACGTGAGCCTCTGTCATTTCGCCCGCCAGTTCCGCTACCACTACAAGGTGTCCCCACATGAATACCTGATCAGCCTTCGGATCAGTGAAGCCAGGCGGCAGCTGCTCCTGACCGGAGAATCCGTGGAACGTATCGCCAGCATGTGTGGCTTTCACTCCACCTCGCATTTCATCCGTTCTTTTAGCCAGCGCACCGGTGTGACTCCGGCCCAGTTTCGCAAATTGAAATTCTGAACCGAGCTATTTGGTCAGGTCCCCATCATGCCATTGCTTGCGGTAGCGGCCCGGTGCCATGCCGACCATTTTCTGGAAGGAATTATGGAAGTTGTTCAGGTGATTGAATCCGACCGCAGTTGCGATGTCTTTGACCGGACGGTCGGAATGGATCAGCAGGGACTGGGCCTCACCGATCCGGCGCCGGATCAGGTACTGCATCGGGGAAAATCCGATCTGTTCCTTGAACAAATGGGACAAGTAATACGGATTGATGTGGAAGACCTCGGCGATGGAAGCCAGGGTCAGGTCTTCTGGATAATTCTGGTCGATGTAATCCTTGATCTGCTGCCCCAGTTCGGGTTCTGTCAGGGGCGAGTCCGCAACCTGCTGCTCGGAAAGACTCCGGATCATCAGCAGCAGGACGGCCAGGATTTGCTGGGCAATCTCCATCGACTGGGGCGTGTGCCGGGCAGTCTGCTCGACCATCAGGCCAAACAAGGTTTCAAACTGGGCCAATGCTTCGCCACAGTGAATGACAGCCGGACTGCCTTTGGGTAGCAGCTGGTTGGCCGGCAGCCCCTGAACCTGGACCTGGTTGGCAGAACAATAGTAGACCTGCAACGATTCGTTCAGGCCTGTGCTTTCATCGTGGAGGACACCGGCATTATAGACAAGGATGTCGCCCCGCCCGGTCAGATAGGGGCGGCCGCCGATCACATGCTGGCCCTGACCCTTGAGGATCAGGACAATTTCCAGATTGTCATCGTGCTTGTGCATGACTCGTGGCATGACCATGGCATCCTCTCCAGACCGGAACACGCTGATCAAATTCGGCCGGGTTGCCGGTGAAAAGGTCATGGCCTGGTCTTTGTCCAAAAAATAAAACGGCATGAACGTGCTCCTTGACCTGGATGGTCTGGGGTCATGAAGACCCGATCGACGCACCTCTTTTCATGATATCATGGCTGACTCGATTGACGTGACCGCAAGATTTGAGATTCTTCAGTCTGCAAGGTCTGGCCCTATACCCGTAAAAGGCCTGTTTTCAGGAGGTTCCGCCCACATGGGCAGGGCAAACTCAACAAGAAATTTGATTTGCTGACAGTGAAAGAGCGCTACAATGAGAACAGATTGAAAACCCCGGCCGAGTGCTGGATCCAACCATCGGGAGGACCGAAAACCATGAGTATCCGCATTGCCTGTGCACCCAGTTGCTGGGGTGTCGACGACCCCAAGAATCCCTACCTGCCCAGCTGGCAGCGCGTGCTCGAAGAGGCAGGCAAATCCGGTTTCACGGGCATCGAACTCGGCCCATACGGCTTCATGCCGCTGGATGTCGACGCTGTCACAGCCGAATTAAAAAAGAACGGTCTGACGATCATCGTCGGCACCATTTTTGACGACCTGGTCAGCGCATCCAATCGCGAGAATTTGTTGAAGCAAACAGACGACATCTGCAGCTTCATCACCCAGTTGCCGCGTGACGAACAAGAGCCGGGCCAGCGTTTTGCGACCCCCTATCTGACCTACATGGATTATTTCCATCCGGAACGTGCCACCACCGCCGGCCACCCCGACACCGCCCCGCGCCTGTCACCGGAGCGTTACCAGGACATGCTCGCCAATATCCGCGCCATCGCCGAACGGGCCTGGACGAAATACGGCGTGCGCCCTGTCCTGCACCCCCACGCTGGCGGCTACATCGAATTCGCCGACGAGATCGAGCAAGTCATTGCTGACGTCCCGAAGGAACTCTCCGGATTCGTCTTTGACACTGGCCACCTCTATTATGCCGGCATGGACCCGGAGACTTGGATCCGCCGCTACATCGACCGCATCGACTACATCCATTTCAAGGACGTTGACCAGGCGATTTACGAAGACATGCTCAAGATCGAAATCGATTTCTTCGAGGCCTGCGCCAAAGGCGTGATGTGCCCGATTGGCACGGGTGCGATCGACTATCCCGGGATCAACAAGGCCCTGCGCGAAATCGGCTACACCGGCTGGGTCACCGTCGAGCAGGAACGCGACCCGCGAAACTCGGACACCAGCCTCAGAGACGTCACTCGGAGCTTCCAGTATTTGAAGAGCGTCGGCTATTGATCCGTAGGCTGGTTCAGCCCATTTTATTCGCCTCTGGCGAAAGGAGTTCCCATGATTAACGGTGAAAGAAAATACGAGCGTCCCATCCGCTGGGCCATGGTCGGTGGCGGCCGCGGCAGCAACATCGGCTACATCCACCGCTCCGCTGCCCTCCGGGACCGTCGCTTTGAACTGGTCGCCGGTGCTTTTGACATCGACCCAGAGCGCGGCAAAGATTTTGGCATCCAGCTTGGCCTGGACCCGGACCGCTGCTACCCCGACTACCAGACCCTCTTTGCCGAAGAAGCCAAGCGTGCTGACGGCATCGAAGCGGTGTCTATCGCCACACCAAACAGCACTCACTACACCATCGCCAAAGCTGCCCTCCAGGCTGGCCTGCATGTCGTCGTCGAAAAGCCGATGTGCTTCGAAAATGAACAGGCCGCAGAACTGGTCGAGCTCTCGCGGAAAATGAACCGCGTCGTCGGTGTTACCTACGGCTATGCCGGTCACCAGGCGATCGAACAGGCCCGCCAGATGGTCAAAAAAGGCGATCTCGGCGAGATCCGCATCATCCAGATGCAATTCGCCCATGGTGGCAATTCCGCTGCCGTCGAAACCGCCAGTGCCGCCCAGAAATGGCGCGTCGATCCCAAAGTCGCCGGACCGACATTTGTCATCGGTGACCTCGCCACCCATCCGTTGTTCCTAGCTGAAATCATCGCCCCCGAGCTCAAGCTCAAGCGCCTCCTGTGCTCGCGCCAGAGCTTCATCAAGAGCCGTGCCCCTCTCGAGGATAACGCCACCATCCTGATGGAATATGACAATGGCGCCGTCGGCACCCTCTGGGCCAGCAGCGTCAATGCTGGATCCGTCTTTGGCCACAAGATCCGCGTCACCGGATCCAAAGCCAGTGTTGAATGGGACGCCGTCAAGCCCAACCAGTTGATTTTCGAGGTCCAGGGTGAGCCCGCCCGCACCCTCGAACGCGGCGCCGGCTACCTTTACCCCGAAGCACTCAGCGAGGACCGCATCGGTGGCGGCCATCCTGAAGGCCTCTTCGAAGCCTGGTCCAACCTCTACATGCGCTTTGGCATGGCGATGGATCGTGCCACCAATGGCGGCAAAGTCGGCGAGGAAGAGTTCTGGTACCCCGACGTCCGGGCCGGCTACGAAGGCGTCAAATACGTCAATAAATGTGTCGAATCCGCTGACAATGGCGCCGTCTGGGTCGAGTACTGAGGTGCCAAGTCCCGGATGCGGAAATAGCATCCAATCAACAACTGAGAGGTTCACACCATGAAAATCGCCTTTGACGTTGACGTCCTGGCTAAGCAGATGAGCATCCATGACATGGTCCACCAGGTGGCCGACTGGGGCTACAAGTACATCGAACAGTCCCCCCACCCGCGGATCAATCCCTTCTACAAACACCCCTTGTTCTCGCGCGAAACCGAAGCCGAGTACCGCAAGGCCCTCAAGGAAACCGGTCTGGAGATCTCGTCCTTCATCGTCGTCTACCGCTGGTCCGGCCCGACCGAGGAGCAGCGCCTGCACGCCGTGGCGAACTG